>JRHI01002837.1_pt1 | contig 11194 bp, 7 predicted proteins | sample 215371 | NCBI WGS metagenome assembly JRHI01 (sample SAMN02929681, study PRJNA255918) | sediment metagenome | biome: cave system; feature: Ice Cave; material: Sediment; isolation source: sediment from deep within a dark volcanic ice cave with no known source of... ... | reverse complement strand
ATTCACCAGACCAGCCAGAACATTGCAGAGTTCATCTGCTATCTCGGCATCGCCATTCTCGCTTCGAGGCTCAAAGTAAACCTGCCCGGGATCACCGGCACTCTTTCGGTGAATTTCTTATTCATCCTGATCGGCGTGCTGGAACTGAGTTTCGCCGAGACGCTTATTCTGGGCGCGGTCTCCATGCTGGCGCAGTGTTTCTACCGGGACCGCCCAAATGCCATTCAGGTAACGTTCAACGTCTGCGCGGGTTCCCTTTCGACGGCAGCCGCCTATGTGGTTTATCACCATCCGATTTCAAACTATCTTGTTCCCAGCCATCCACTCTTGCTGGGGATTGCGGCTTCGGTCTACTTCATTGCCAATGCCGGATCGATTGCAACCGTAATCTCGCTGACCGAACGCCGGCCTTTTATCAAGATTCTGGTCGGCTGCTACTTCTGGTCGTTCCCTTACTATTTAGTCGGCGCCGGTATTGCCGGCACTATCGCTTGGCTCAACCAGAAATTTAACTGGGAGACCTCGCTGCTGATCGTTCCTGCCGTCTACCTCATCTATCGCTCATACCGCTTGTACCTAGGCAAACTCGAAGACGAGAAGCGCCACGTCGAGGAGATGGCGAATCTTCATTTGCGCACTATCGAGGCTCTGGCGCTTGCCATCGAAGCCAAAGATCAGACCACGCATGAGCACCTGCAGCGAGTTCGCGTCTACGCTATCGAAGTAGCAAAGGAATTGGGCATGAAGGGACCCGAGTTGGAAGCTCTTCATGCGGCCGCTCTTTTACACGACATTGGCAAACTGGCTGTGCCCGAACACATCATCTCCAAGCCCGGGCGACTCACGCCAGAAGAATTCGAGAAGATGAAGATTCATACCCTGGTGCGCGCAGAAATTCTTGAGCGCGTCCGTTTTCCTTATCCCGTCGTGCCGATTGTCCGCGCGCACCACGAGAAGTGGGACGGTTCCGGCTATCCCATGGGACTCAAGGGTGCGGAAATACCCATCGGCGCTCGCATTCTCTCGGCGGTCGACTATCTGGATGCGCTCGCTTCTGATCGCCAATATCGCCGAGCTCTGCCGCTGCAGGAGGTAATGCAGAAACTTGGGGTGGAGTCGGGCAAGTCGTTTGATCCCAAGGTCGTCGACATCCTGCAAAAGCGTTATCAGCATCTGGAGAAACTCGCCATCGCGAAGACGGCGGAAGATCAGAACACACCGCTCTCGACGGGCATCAGAATCCAGCGCGGAGAAGCTCCAGCCGCCGGCTTTGAAAACGCTCGCGCACAGGATTCTCCCGGACGGGAAGGAAGCTTCCTTTCATCGATCGCCGCGGCCCGCCAGGAGGCCCAATCCCTGTTCGAATTGAGCCAGGATCTCGGCGCTTCGCTCAGCCTCGGAGAGACGCTCTCCGTGTTCTCGGTCAAGCTCAAGCCGATGGTTCCCTACGATGCAATCGCGATCTACATCCGCCGGGATCAGGAACTGATTCCCGAATATGTCAATGGGGACAACTATCGGCTCTTCTCTTCTTTGAGCATTCCCATGGGTCAGGGACTCTCCGGGTGGGTAGCGCACAACAAGAAACCGATCATCAACGGAAATCCTTCGGTCGAGCCCGGATACTTGAACGACCCTACTAAATTCAGCACATTGCGCTCTGCCCTCGCGATACCCCTCGAAGGAGTGGGCGGCGTGATTGGCGTACTCGCGCTGTACCGCGCCGAACGCGATGCCTTCACCTCAGACCATTTACGAATTCTCATGGCGGTCAGCAGCAAGATGGCGCTGTCCATCGAAAACGCACTCAAGTACCAGCAGGCAGAAAGTTCGGCCACTACCGACTACCTGACCGGCCTGCCCAACGCGCGTTCTTTATTCCTGCAACTTGATCGCGAACTGGCACGCTGCAAACGTGACAACTCGTCTTTGACTGTCATGGTTTCCGATATGGACGGTTTTAAACAAATCAACGACCGCTTCGGCCACCTTGAGGGAAATCGCGTGTTGCGTCTGTTCGCGCAAGCTTTAAAGGAAACTTGCCGCGAGTACGACTACGTGGCTCGCATGGGCGGAGACGAGTTCGTGGTTGTCGCCCCTGGACTTCCCCAGGATATGGCCGGCAAAAAAGCAGAACAGTTGCGGACATTGGCCAAGCAAGCCGGCCTGGAAGTATGCAATGAAGAGATTCTTTCTCTAAGCGTGGGCCAGGCCGTCTATCCTGCCGATGGCGAGGACGCCGAGGAACTTCTCGCCGAGGCCGACCGCCGCATGTATGTGGAAAAACAGAAGCAGATCTCCTACAAGGACCGCCGCTCGCAGCCACGGCTCAAGTGCAGGGTCACGATTGAGCTGCAGCCCGAAGCCGGAGGGGCCCCCGTATTCGGCAGTCTTACGGACATCAGCATGGGTGGTTGCTATATCGAAACCAGCACCATTCTTTCGCCGGGCACAAAAATAAAGCTGGGTTTCTCCATGGAAGACGGCAGCCTGACTGCCGAAGGGGCCGTTGCAAGAATTGACCCGGGCTCCGGCATCGCCGTGCAGTTCAAAGAACCGAACCGCGAAGGCCGGGAAAAGATGCTCAAGGTCCTCGAACACGTGCAGAAGTCGACTGCGTTCTACAACAACCGCTACTTCGAAAATCTCACCAAACGTTAACCCGGAAATACGATGCGAAAATCCAGCGAAAGTACTTCACTCGATGTTCTCTCGATGTTCTTTGCTCCCTCTTGAAGCCCGCCTTCGTCCCTCGTACACTTTAAGTATGCATGTCCACGCTCATGCCGCGGGCGGACCTACGCGAGTGCTCAAAATTTCTCTCGGCGTGACCCTTGCTTATATCGTGCTGCTGGTGGTGGCCGGTGTCCGGGCCCATTCCCTGGCGTTGCTTTCCGAGGCGGGACATAATCTGTCGGACCTTCTCGCTCTCTTGCTGTCGCTGGTGGCGGTCTATCTGCAGTCGCGCCCGCCAAGTTCCACTAAGACTTATGGCTATCACCGTGCGGGTGTGCTGGCAGCACTGGTAAATGCCGTCTCGCTGGTTGCGGTTTCGATCTTCATCTTTTATGAGGCCTTCCGTCGCCTGCGCCATCCCGAGCCTGTACAGGCTTCCCTGATGATGTGGGTGGCGGCAGTGGGCGTAGTGATGAATGGAGTGATCACCCTGCTGCTCTATCGTTCTGCCGGGCACTCCGGTGGCGACGTCAATATTCGCAGCGCCTTGCTGCATGAAGTGGGGGACACGCTTTCTACCGCCGCAGTGATTGCAGGTGGCTGGGCCATCCTGCTAACAGGGAAGTATTGGATTGATTCCGCTCTCTCGTTCGGCATCGGCGTCGTGATCTTGTGGTCGGGCTTCGCCATCGTTCGCGAGACGCTGAATATTCTGCTTGAGGGAACGCCGCGCGGGGTAAAACTCGACCTAGTCGAAACCTCCATTCGCTCCATCGGAGGCGTCAACGACGTGCACGACCTCCACTGCTGGAGCATCGGATCAGAAACTCGCGCCCTCTCCTGCCACATCGCGATTGCCGACATCCCGCCCTCGATCAGCGAACGCATTCTGCGCGACGTGAAAGAGTGTTTACATCGAGATTTCCGCATTGACCATACCACCATCCAATTCGAGCACGCGGTCTGCGAAGTGGCACATGGCTGCGTGATTCCCTTGACCGTCGGCGACGAGCAACACCATCACAGCCATTGATCACCGAAGTCACTGACTTAGCTTCCTTATGCACACGTTGTCCAGGGCAAAGGGAAAGATCCGTTTAATTCCCCTTAGGACGCATAGGTTCTTCGGCCCACAGAACCGCGACGTCACGGCTGCCTGTCGAAGTTGTCAGTCCCTGCCAGAGCGCTCACTCCGAATTCGATAGAAAAGGTATCCCACGACAGCAACATTGATAACGAGTACCAGAATTTTGATAGGAGTCGGATGGCGGAGTATCTCGTAAACCTCGACTGGAACGAGCGAACTGGTAATGATTATGGTGAACCACTCCGCCCAACGCTTTTCCAGCCACAGACCAATCCCCTCAGTAAGGAACAATCCCGCGTAGATGAAGCTCACAATTCCGAGACCCTTGATCTTATCCGGACTAAGATTAGCCGCCTTCTCGAGTGCGCGACCAATGTATTGGTTGCCTGGATCAAAACCCAGCATCGTGACCCAATGCTCCAGAACACCCGCCACATCCTTGTGAAGCAGCTTGAGAGTGCCTACGCCGACTGCGATCATAAGAACAGCCTTGAGTAGCTTGAACACTGCGATCACTCGGATAAGTCTGCCGCCAGAAGATTTCATGTTCCGCGATCATAGCCCATCCGCCGTAGTCATCAGATAAGACCTGCTCTTCCCAAAAGCCGGAGCATGGTGTCATCGCTTCGCTACGACTCCCCACTCTGTGTACCGTAGATCTCTCGCACCCGTGCAATCGTATCCGCATCTGCGGCCGACTTGTCCGGACGCAACCGCACGATCCGTGGAAATCGCAGCGCAAATCCGCTGCCGTGCCTGTCCGACCGCATCATGTTGTTGAAAGCCACTTCCAGCACAATCTTCGGCTCGACTACGCGGCGGAATCCTTCATCTTCAGTCGTGTGTTCAAGAAACCACCGGGTCATCTCCGCAATTTCAACGTCGGTCAGGCCGGAATAGGCCTTGCCGATATTCACCAGCCGGTCATCATCCCAAACGCCAAAGGTGTAGTCACTCAGCACACCGATGCGCCTGCCATGTCCGTACTCGACGGCCGTTACCACTACGTCGAGCGTGGCCAGTTCGCGCTTCATCTTGAGCCACGCCTTGCCGCGCCTGCCCGGAGTGTAGGCTGAGTTCAGGTCCTTGATCATCAGCCCTTCATTCCCCCGTGCCTGCGCCGCCAGAAAAAGCTCGTCCAGTTGTTCCGGAGAATTGACGCGAAATACGGGCGCGCGAATGATGCTGGCCGCCGCGAGCTCGTCCTCTACGTGGTCGCTATCGTCAAATGCAAACTTTCTCTGAGGTCTCGACCTCCCAGCTTTCCTTTGTGCTTCGTGTCCTCCGCGGTTGAAAGTTTCTCGTGACGATGCCAGCAATTCGTCCAATATCCGAGCCCGCTCTCGCAGCGGACGATCCATCACCAAATCCCATCCTGCGTACAACACATCGAACACGAGGTAGGCTACAGGGATATTTTTCAACATCTCGCGGCTCACTTTTTTCCTTCCCAGCCGCTGCTGCAAAATATTGAACGGTCGCGCCCGTCCCAGATCAGTGGCCTTGGCTTCGCTGGCTTCGGTAGGCGACCCATCCACTACTTCATGGGTCCGAGCAAGCTCCTCTGGATACTCCCAAGCCACAATCTCGCCATCGAGAATCGCCTCCTGCGGCAGTCCCGCCAGAGCGTCGGGCAACTCCGGGAACGATTCCGTGATTTCATCGCGGGTCCGCGAAAAGAATTTTACTTCACCTCCAGCCACATGCGCCTGCGCCCGAATGCCGTCATACTTATCCTCCACTGCGGCCTCTGCAAAATAGCTCAGCCCCTCTTCCGGAGACTCAATCGGACTCGCCAACATGAATCCAATAGGATGAAACATGCGCAACTTCGCCTCTGCCAGCTTGTCCTCTACAGCGAGGCGCAACGTTTCGCCGATATCTCCGAGCAGCATATTCGCGCGCTGGACTTCTGCGAGCGTGCCGCCATACGCCTTCGCTATCGCATCTTCCACCAGGCTCTCCTTCAGCCCGATTCGCAGATCCCCAGTCATGATTTTTACAATGTACTTGGCCTCCAGCGGAGTCGCCCGCGCCAGCAGGTCGCGCACCAGCACGCTCTTCGCCGCCGGCCCCCGTGCTGCCGCGATCCGCCGAAAAAAATCCGGCACGTCTAGGATATCCAGCCCTTGTCCTGCGCGAGGAGCGAGCACCTCTCCCGCTACAGCTCCCAAGTCCCCTTGCTTGCGGTACACCGCCGTCAACTCAGCCTCGTCCTTCCCAGCCAGTTCCGCAACCACCCGCCACAATATTCGCCCACCCACTTGCAGCGTCGTCTCCTCCCACGCCGGAAAGGGCCGACCCGAGAGAAACACTGCAGACAGTGCCGCCTCCTCAACCGTGCGCGACTTCAGGTAGTCAGCGACGATGCCCGTCTTCAACAATTTCTTGGTCGTTCCCGCGAGCTCCTCGCAGGTTTCAGCCAACCGTCTCATGGATCTCCCCGTGGAATGCATGTATGGGGATGGATACTCTTCCCCGTGCAGGCCGGGCAACTCCCGGCTACTTTCTCAACCAGCGTCTCGCCACCCGCGCCACCGAAAACCCGGGCCAGTTGCTCGAGGCAAATTAAGGGCCGATTAACTCCCCTCGGCCCACCACTTAGCCGCGCTCTCGCCTATCCTAGCCGACTATCCCCCTGTGATACCCTAACCGTGGCTCTTTTTGCCGTCCGGAGCATCTAACAACCGTGCAATATTTACGAAATTTCCTGCGTTTCCTGGTGGCCGTTCAGCTTCTTCCCGCGCTCGAGAGTGGCGAAGAGACGCTGGTCGGCGGACAGGCCGTCCTCGAGGGCGTAATGATGCGTTCGCCGCACGCCTGGGCGATCGCCTGCCGCAAGCCATCGGGTGAAGTAGTGACAATCAGCGAACCGCTAGATCGCCCCTCGGAAACCCATAAATGGATGGCATGGCCCATCATCCGCGGCGTTATGACACTCGGCTACGCGATGAATCTCGGCTATCGCGCCCTCCGCTTCTCCGCCAACGTCGCGATTGAAGACATGATGCAGAGCGGTGGCGACTCGTCGAATCACGTTGCCTCGGCTGTCCCGTCAAAGCGAAGCGAGGCAGAATTTACATCAGCTCAAGCATCGAGATCCCAGACGCGCGAAAAAGCAGCTGCCCTAAGCGGATGGCTGGCCACCGTCAACATAGTCATCTCTCTTGCCTTCTTCATCTTCATGTATAAGTACATTCCGCTGCTGGCCGCAACGGAACTCAAGAAGCTCGATCCCGCTCTCGGTGGACGGATCATGTTCAACCTGGTCGATGGCGCGGTGCGTCTGATCCTGTTCCTGCTCTTCATTTGGGGCGTCTCTCTCTGGAAGGACATTCGCCGCGTCTACGAGTATCACGGTGCGGAACACAAAACAGTATTCGCCTTCGAAAACGGAGATGCGCTCGAGACCGCCGAGGTCCAGAAGTATTCGACCTTCCATCCGCGTTGCGGCACCAGTTTTTTGATGACGGTCATGCTGATCTCCATCGGCTTCTACATGCTGGTTCCGTTCACCACTTTCTGGGCGCGTTTCGCTTCGCGAATCGTGCTGCTGCCGGTGATCGCCGGAGTCTCCTACGAAATCATTCGCTTCGCCGCCAAACATCGGGGTTCGCTCTTCTCGCTGATGACGGCGCCTGGCCTTTGGCTGCAACGCATCACGACGAAGCCCCCCTCTGACGAACAAGCTCAGTGTGCCATCATCGCGCTCGACCATGCCATGGCGTTAGAAAAAGAACGCGGTGGCGAACTGGTAATTGCCTAGCAAGCCGTCCTTCGTCGTTTATCGTTGGCCGCGCTCCACCGGGTCATCCGTCACAAACACCCTTGCAGGTAATTGGCTAACGTGGTTAGCGGAGGCGACACATGTCCGGTTCATCGTTCCGGGATCTAAGGGTTTGGCAAGAGGCGATGAAATTAACCACAGAGATATTCAAGAGTACAACGAATTTCGCGAGGCTCGAGTATATGGATTAAGCCAGCAGATTCGGCCTCCAGAAGGCGAGGGCACCACTCCAACAGATAGTTTGTGCGGGTTCCTGGCGCATGCTCCCGGAGCTTCAAACTCAGGTATTAATTGCCAAGGAATTACAATACATTGGGGAAGAACAAGTAGTGGAACTGTTGGACTGGTCGGGTGTGGGACGCGTTGAATGCCTAATCAACCCGATGAACGATGAAGTTGCGTGAGGGTGTTTTAGCCAAGAACCAACGACGACTGATTGACGACGATTCTCATGTTTGAACGCCTTGACCAAATCGAAGCCAGGTATGAAGAGTTGACCAGCGCTCTGGCCTCGCCGGACATCGTCAACGACTCGGCAAAATACCAGAAGACTGCCAAGGCGCACGCTGAAATCGCGCCCATCGTCGAAAAGTATCGTGAGTACAAAGACCTGTCCAAAGGTATCGCCGATAGTATAGCGATGCTCACTGATGAAAAAGACGCCGACATGCGCGCCTATGCCCAGGACGAACTCACGCAGCTTGAATCGCGCGTCGGAGCCGTGGAAGCGGATCTGAAGGTGCTGCTGCTCCCAAAGGATCCAAACGACGAGAAAAATGTCATCCTTGAGATTCGCGCCGGGACCGGTGGAGACGAAGCTACTCTATTCGCGGCCGAAGTCTTTCGCATGTACACCCGTTACGCTGAAACTCAGCGCTGGAAGGTCGAGGTTCTTTCCGCCTCGGAGTCATCTGTTGGCGGCCTGAAAGAAGTTATTGCCATCATCGAAGGCACTCGCGTCTTCTCTCAACTCAAGTACGAAAGCGGCGTACACCGCGTGCAGCGGGTTCCCGCGACCGAACAGCAGGGACGGGTACATACCTCCGCCGTCACCGTGGCCGTGTTGCCGGAGGCTGAAGATGTCGACATCAAGATTGAAGCCAAGGATTTGCGCATCGACACTTTCTGTTCCTCTGGTCCGGGCGGCCAGTCGGTGAACACGACTTATTCCGCCGTTCGCATCACCCACATTCCAACCAATACTGTCGTCAGTTGTCAGGACGAGAAATCGCAGATCAAGAATCGCGAAAAGGGAATGCGCGTGCTGCGCTCGCGTCTCTACGAAATTGAAATGGAAAAGCAGCAGTCGGCTCTGGCTAAGGAGCGCAAGGCCATGGTTGGCTCCGGGGATCGCAGTGAAAAGATTCGCACCTACAACTTTCCGCAGAACCGTCTCACCGATCACCGCATCGGCTTCACCATCCACCAGCTCGAAGCCGTGATGGACGGAAAACTTCAGCCCCTGGTGGACGCTTTGATTACGCATTACCAGGCCGAGAAGATGAAGCAGGAAACGACCAGCGTCGTTTGAATTGTGAATCGGAAGATTACATATGCAGCCTCGTCGGCTGTCCAGCCGGGCGAAGCCCGGTGCTCGTTAGCGTACTTCGTTCCTAATCGCTCTTAAGAGAAAGAATCATGACCGACCTGCATTCAACGCTCTCATCGGTTCTCGCCGATCGGTTTGCATCAAACGCAAAAAGAACCCACGAGTTGGCGGCTCCTCTTACCCAAATACAATTCTGGCAAAAGCCCTTCCCTTACGGAAACAGCTTCGGCCACCTGGTCCTGCACCTAACGGGCAACCTCAATTACTACGTCGGAACCCAGATCGCGAAGATCGCATACGTGCGCGACCGCGCGCGCGAATTTAACGACCCGAATCCTCCTTCGAAAGATGAGGCGCTCAGGCGTTTCCACGAGGCGGTGGCCATGGTCGTCCAAACCATCCACGCGCAGTCGCCCGAAGACTGGGCCGCCGATTATTCGGGCGTGGGCGCCAACGCTCTCAACCGCCTGGACATGGTCATGCAGTGCGCGGCCCATATGCAGCACCACATCGGACAAATGATTTATCTTGGTTACGAGTGGGACAAATAATCTGCCCGCAACCTAGTTAGCGACCACTCTCCGCCTTATGCTGCGGCCGCGGCTGAACTCTGGATTCTGACTTTACCGTGTGTCCTTTAAGCCCTCTGTGGTGAAATGGTTCTGTGCAGCTGAAACCAGCCCTACTCGCGGCCATAGACCTCCTCACCGCTAACCAAGTTCCTTCCCCGCGCATGAACGCCGAATTGCTTCTCATGTTCACATTGGGACGCGACCGTGCCTATCTCCACGCCCATCCTGAGTACGGGCTCACTGCCGACGAACGAATACGCTATGACCGGGCTCTCGCCGAGCGTAGCCGCGGTGTCCCCGCGCAATATATCACGGGGCATCAGGAATTCTGGGGCATCGATTTGATAGTCAGTCCCGCCGTTCTGATCCCGCGCCCGGAGACTGAGCACATAATCGAAAGCATTCTCGAACTTGCTGCTGTGAAACGGGCTGGAGGGCAGGAGTGCCCGCCCCACACAATCTCTCTACGCATCGTCGACGTGGGCACTGGTTCCGGCTGCATCGCGTTGGCCTTGGCGAATGAGCTGCCACAGGCCGAAATACATGCAATCGATATCTCGCCCGCAGCCCTAGAAATAGCCCAGGCCAATGCTGCGCGCCATCAGCTTGATTCGCGAATCCAATTTCACCGTGCCGACTTGCTCTCAAAACTTGAACCAGGATTCAAAAACAACTCCTTTGACTTCGTGGTTTCTAACCCGCCCTACGTGGGCGAATCAGAGGCTGATCAGGTGCAGCTCGAGGTCCGCAAGTTCGAGCCCCGCAATGCTGTCTTTGCCGGTCCCACTGGACTCGAGGTCATCGCACGTCTCGTCCCGCAGGCGCATGCCGCGCTCAAACCTGGCGGCTGGCTGGTCATGGAAATCAGCGGCACGATTTCAGAAGCGGTGGAGAGGATGCTGAGAGACTGGGACGAGGTTCTGATCCGCCCGGATCTGCAATCGATCCCGCGCGTAGCGCAGGCACGCAAATGAACGCGGTTGAGCTCGAGTGAACAAATTCGCACTTAACCATTTTCTCAGCACCCTTCGGAATTGTTTGTTGCGCGGGGGCTTGTGAGCTAACGCCGCACTGTCGCAGGCAGAATCTCTTCCACGTCAACGATGGTGGTGGGATATTTTCCGGTATAGCAAGCCGAACAGTAGGAAGTTGTCTCGCCCTCACCACATGCTTTCTTTAATCCGTCCAGGGAAAGATACGCCAGCGAATCCGCCCCAATGTATTCGCGGATCTCCTCGACCGATTTATTCGCTGCGATAAGCTGGTTCTTCGAAGGCGTGTCCACTCCGTAGTAACAGGGCGAAATCGTCGGTGGGCAAGAGATGCGCATGTGCACCTCCTTCGCACCAGCGTTGCGAATCATGCGTACGATCTTGCGGCTGGTCGTGCCTCGCACAATCGAGTCGTCAATCAGCACGACGCGATTACCTTGCAGTAGCGAGCGCACCGGATTCAGTTTGAGCTTCACTCCAAAGTCGCGAACAGTCTGCCGCGGCTCAATAAACGTGCGCCCTACGTAGTGA
>JRHI01002836.1_pt1 | contig 11196 bp, 8 predicted proteins | sample 215371 | NCBI WGS metagenome assembly JRHI01 (sample SAMN02929681, study PRJNA255918) | sediment metagenome | biome: cave system; feature: Ice Cave; material: Sediment; isolation source: sediment from deep within a dark volcanic ice cave with no known source of... ... | reverse complement strand
CGATATGGATACGGCGCGTCTATCATGCGCACGTCGAGCAACCAGGGCTCGTAGACAGCGCGATAATGCGCGCGCGCAGAGGCCGAGAGCGCGAGCAATGTATTGCCGTGATAACCGGGTGTGCGGGCTATGATTATCCTGCGCGAAAGTTCGCCGCGTTCGACGTGATATTGCCGGGCGAGCTTGAGCGCCGCTTCCACGGCCTCAGATCCGCTTCCCAAGAAATATGCCTTGTCGATTCCGGGGGGCGCCTTCGTAACAAGGGCGTCTGCGAGCGCCTCAACCGGCATATTGGTGAAGGCGGTCCCGTTGACGTAATCGAGCGTCGCCGCTTGCGCGCCAATCGCTTCTGCAACTTCGCGCACGCCATGGCCGATGTTGGCAACCATTGCGCCGCCGCTGCCGTCAAGATAGCGCTTTCCCTGATCGTCGAAAAGATAGACGCCCTCAGCGCGCACAATTAACGGCAGCTGACGATTCAATTTGCGATAGAAAACGTGACCGTCGCTTGGCCGGCGCCGGTTTGTCATATGATTTCAGGGCCTTTCACCGGGGAGATTCGTTGACTGCTTCGGCAGTTGGGGGGTTTGCCGCCTGCGGTGCATCGCGCAGCGAATGCAAGGCCAATATCCACATTGCCGGCACGAGCAGTGCGTTGACCGCGATCGCAATGCTGAGCAAACGTGTCGGGGTTAGGCCGAACAACGCCATGCACGTAGCCTCGATGACGACGGCAACGAACAAATACCACACGAGGCGATACTGCGCAATCGCAACCAAATAGCTGCTGGCGACGATCCACATCGCGAGCAACGCTTCATCAATTGCATACAGGCGCAACATGGATATGGCGGCGCTGTAGTGAGCTCCGTACGTGATGCTGATCAACGGCTTTGGAAACAGCCCGATAATCAACAATGCTAGCGCAATGGCGCATACGGCGAATATGCCGGCAACCTGTAGAATGTGTTTCAAGGATTCCCCATTGGTGTGCCGGGCGGCAGCGGCGGTAGGCATGGTGATGAGCGCAATCAGGCTGACGCCGTAAGGAATTGTCTTTGCGACAGTGCCCGCGGCGCCGAAATAGCCCGCCTGAACGCCGCTAAAATAATGCTTTGCAAAAAGCATGTCGATGAAGAGTAAAGCACTGACCGCGACGTTCACTGCCAAAACCTTCAGGGCTTCCCCGCCGAGACGCAGATGTTCGGGCTCCCTGGATTCTTCGTGCTGAGGACCGGTCAGCATTGGAACAACCGCGATGAGCAATCCCACAATGACCGCGCAGACCAGTCCGCCCAATGCGCCTTGAACCGCGTATCCCGCCAGCACGAACGCCACCGCCAACACGACTCGCAAGACTCCCTCACTGAGCATCGAGCTCGCAAATACCCAAAAACGATGCGCGCCCTGCGCCGCTCCGCGCGCGTACCCGCTCAGCATCACCAAACCGACCCAGATCGCCAGCAGGGCCCAAACGGAAACGTTTACGACGTGCAAATAAGCTCCCAGCAAAACACTTAAGGCTAACAGCACCACCGCGATGATGGCGGCCAAGCCCAACACAAACTTTCCGGTTTGGCGTAAAAAGTGGGGTATGTGCGTGTCCAGGTGGGCCGACCACATCCGCGCCGTCTCCTGCATGGCCACCGTACCAACTGATGACCCCATTACGCCGAAGATGCCCGCGATCGCCATCAGCGTTGCTAAGGTGCCATATTGATCCGGACCGAGCTTGCGCGAGAGAATAAAATGGAAGACGTACGAGAAAATATTCGCGATGAATGCCGACCCCAAAACCAGAAGCGCGTTGGCGGAAAAGCGGCGCAAATTGAATGCGCCCCGCACCGGCACGTCAATGCGCACTCGTGGGATGCTCATATTTGCACTCGTGGGCAGCTCACGTGCGCTCTCTCGGTGCTCATATTTGCTCCCGCTTGCGTAGCCAATCGGCGACGTCGCGTTCGACATCGCGCATCACCGCGACGAGTGCTATCTGTCTCTTCTGGGCGATCTTCCGGCAGTCGTCATACTCGGGGCGCGCACTTACACCGCCGGGGCTTTCCACGACTTTCACGTGCACCGCTCCGTGCGTGGTTTCTACCACTTCAACGCGCCGAAGCAGCACGTCGCGCTGCGCCGGCCAGCGGCGCAAACCAATGCTGCTCGTCTCTGCCAAGATGACGGCAGCGACAGCGTCGGCAAGCTCGGGTGTGGCCAGCGCCGACAGAACAATTGCCGGGCGGCCCTTCTTCATGATAACCGGGGTCATCCACACGTCCAACGCGCCGCTCGCGAACAGACGCTCCATCACGAACTCATAGAGCTGTGGATTCATGTCGTCGATGTTCGCCTCGAGTTGCATGATCGCGTCCGAGGCGGGGTTCACAAGCGCGACCCTGTCAACACTGGCCGCATCGCTTGTTTCTCCGATGAGCACTCTGAGCACGTTGGGAAACGGGAAATCGGAACGACCGCTTCCGTAGCCGATTTTTTCAATCATCATCGCCGGGCGCGCTTCAAACGATGCGAGCGAAGTCAGAATCGCGGCGCCGGTCGGCGTGACGAACTCGGCGGCGAGGTCGCGCTGATAGGTCGGCACGCCGCGCAACAATTCCAGCGTGGCCGGCGCGGGCGACGGCATCGTACCGTGCGCGCTTTCTACGTTCCCCGTGCCGCACGGCATAGCCGACGCGTAGACAGCCTCGACATTAAGCAAGTCAAGTGCAAGTGCGGCGCCCGCAATGTCGATGATCGCGTCAACCTGGCCGACTTCGTGAAAAACCACATCCTCGGCGCTGCTGCCATGGATGCGTGCTTCGGCTTGAGCCAAGGCGCGGTATACTTTTTCTGCCGCTGCTTCAACGGCGCGTCTAAACTTCGCCGCGCGCAATATTTTTAGAACATCATCCAAGCGCCGATGCGCTACGCCTTCGTGTTTGTGTTCGCCATGGCTGTGACCGTCTTCACCCGGCACGACCACGTCGAGGTAAAGCGCGGCCAGCCCGCGTTTACGGACGCGTTCAGTCTGCAACGACCAACCCGATACTGGGAGACGTTCTAACTCGCGCTGCAGCGTTTCCAAGCTTAAACCGGCATCGACCAAACTGCCCAGGATCATGTTGCCGCTCGCGCCCGCGAAACAATCAAAATATGCAATACGCATTGTCGCGCGCCTGGCTTTCTCTTTCATGACAAAGTGCGCCCCCTCAAAGCCTACAGTGGATGCCGTTAATTGCTCTAGACCACGGGGACAAGGAGGCGTCGCGGAGAATGACCAGTGGTATTCGCCGGTTCACGTCCATTCGTGCGAACGCGAGCGAGTTCCGATCGAGGTCTGCATGTCTCTGGCCGCTCCCAATCCGTCGCTCGACATGAGTGTTTTCCGTCTCGCTCGCCGCATGGGCCGCCTCAAGGCGAGCGCGATACGCGAAATTCTTAAAGTCACTGAGATGCCGGACGTTATTTCGTTTGCCGGCGGCTTACCGGCACCGGAGCTGTTCCCGGTCAAGCAATTTGCCGAAGCCTGCCAGGAAGTGCTCGCTGAAGACGGCCCAGCCGCCTTGCAATATAGCGTGACTGAGGGCTACTTGCCGCTACGCCACTGGATCTGCGAGTATTTGGCCCGTGTCAACAACATCCAGTGCACGCCCGAGCAAGTACTCATCATCAGCGGGTCGCAGCAAGGCCTTGATCTCATCGGCAAAGTGTTGCTCGATCCTGGTGATTCCGTCATCATTGAAAACCCGGCTTACCTCGGGGCGATTCAAGCATTCGATGCCTATGAAGTGAACTACATAAATGTCGGCACTGACGACGAAGGCATCGTGACAACCGACTTGGTGCGGGTCCTGCGCGAGGCGAAAACCAAACCGAAGCTCCTCTACCTCGTCCCCAATTTCCAAAATCCGAGCGGCATAACCCTCACGTTGCAACGCCGCAAAGAAGTCGTGTCGATCGCTGCCGAGTACGGCATTCCCATTTTTGAAGACGACCCATACGGACGGCTACGCTATTCGGGCGAGTCATTGCCCTCATTGACCGCACTCGCGCAATCGCGCAACTGCATTTACATGAGCACGGTGAGCAAGACCATAGCGCCCGGAATGCGTGTCGCCTGGCTTGTGATCCCAGACCACACGGTGTTTGAAAAAGTCGTGCCCGCCAAACAGGCGGCTGATTTGCACACGTCGAGCTTTACACAGCGAGCCGTCTATGCGTATGCACGCAAGCCGGGCATTTTTGAAGCGCACGTTCAGGCGATGCTGCCGGTATATGCTCGCCGCCGCGATCTCATGTTGCAATCCTTGGAACGCTTCATGCCGGGGGGCACTTCCTGGACTCGCCCGGATGGCGGTTTGTTCTTATGGGCGACGCTACAGAAACAGGTGGACACGGAAGAACTGCTTTCTTTGGCCGCACGCAGCAAAGTCGCGTTCGTTCCGGGCGCGCCGTTTTGGGTGAATCAGGACGTGCGCAACACCATGCGGCTCAACTTCAGCAACGCGACCGAGGAGATGCTCGTGGAGGGCATTCGCCGCCTAGGCGCCGCGGCGAAGGCATATCTCGACGGGGCCAGGTGACGTTGTCGCGTTGCCGCAGGGCCGCAAGAAATGTCTTTGCGGCGGCGTGCCTGTCCATTTCCGTCCTCCACACACAGTCTGCGCTGGCTAGTACCCAGCATCCTACAGTCGCAGTCAACGGGCAGCATGTCAGCTTTTACGCCGGACACCTGGTGCTTGATGCGCGTGGCAGTGCGGAGCTGACGGACGGTTTCGTGCGGGTGCAAGCCGACCACATCATCGTCGATCTGCGCGCGAACCGCTACGTCGCGGCTGGCGACGTCACGGTGACGGGAGCCGACATGCGGCACGGCGATGCGTTGGGCGTGGATCTGGCAACGCACAGCGGCGTGCTGCTTTCCGCCACTGCACAAAATCCCAAACAGTATCTCAGCGGGTCGAGCGTGGGTCCAGCGATCAGCACTGCGCTGCCGCAGGAGCCATTAGCCTTGCCGGATATCGGCTTTGAGCAACCGTACGCGACCGCGAAGCGTGCCGTGGCTCATTTGAACGCCGACGTGCGGCTCGCTGGAGCGAGAATCATCGTGCCGGGCGGTGAGAGCGTGCCGCTGCCTTCGTATGTCTTCACGTTTTCGTCAGACCCGGGCTACGCGATCACTAACCTCAACACCGGCAACGAAGACGTACCGATCTACTTCGGCAGCACGCCGAATTCTATTCAAGGTATACACTTTTCGTACAATCCCCAAATCAAAGTCGCGATCGGGTTGGACGATCACATCGTGTTCGGAAACCGCGCGTACGATTTGCTTTCGTTCGGGCCTCTCATCGGGCCCAACAAGATTTTCAACTTCACTTGGCAACATCATATCAACGAGCACGCCAGCCAGACTCTGAACTCATCGACCGCTTTTAACTTCGGCACTATAAACAATTACGATCTGCGCGATTCGATCCACCGCTCCTTTTTGGATTTCTCGGCGGTGCAGTTCCCCGGTTCGCATAGCGCCCGCCTGACATGGCAGAGCTTCGATCAAATGATCGGCTCGCCGCCAAGCCGCAAATTCTATTTTCATTTGAGCAGCGAGTACGGGTATAGCCACGTTTCGCAAAGCTTTTCGTTCGCCCCATTTTCTGCCATAGACGTGCTGCCCAACACCGTGTTTCACAAGGGGCTGTCGAGCTTTCTCGGCACGCAGCCTTTCAATCTTGGACCGCGCTCAACGATCTCCGCTAGCGCGGACATCCGCGGAGAGGCTGACACGCTGCCCCATCGCCAGCTGCTGCAATCCTACTCGGCGCGTCTCGATCACCGCTGGAACCGCATTTTCGAAACGACTCTGGCAGACAACGAGACTCCCGTCTACGACGTGTATCCCTCCGTGCAGACGGCCTATCATACCCGCTTCAGCTCGCAAACTTTGCAGCTCTCGTACGACCATGGCGATCCGTTTGCGCTGCGCGTAGGAATCAATCATGCCGCCGCCAGAAGCGAGAACCCGTTTCCGCCCTTCGTCTTGCCCTGGTTCCTGACGGCGGACGTGCGCTTTCGCGTGAATCAATCGCTCTCGATCGATCTCAATCGCAGCTACTTCTTTGGCTACGGCGGCCAGCGCTTTGGTTCAGTGGGGTTTCAAATTTTACCATGAAAGTTTTGCTGACGGGCGGCGGCGGATACATCGGCGTGGTGTTGTGCGAGCGGCTGCTCGCAGCGGGGCATGCGGTCCGGGTCGTTGATCGCCTCTACTGGGGACGGTCACCGTTGCAGCGTCTGCTCGATCGCGTCGAGCTCGTGCAGGCGGACGTCCGCACGCTCGACGATAGCGTGTTTGACGGCGTCGAGGGCGTCGTTCATTTAGCGGGTCTCTCCAACGACCCGACCGCGGAATACAATCCGCAAGCAAACTGGGAGATGAATGCGCTAGCGACCGAGAAATTGGCCGCCGCGTGCCGCCGGCGCCGCATCCGCCGTTTCACTTTTGGTTCGAGCGCTTCGGTGTACGACGGGCTGGGCGACGGCATCTTCGATGAAGATACCAAAGTTGCCCCGCGCGGTGCTTACTCCCGCTCGAAGTTCGCCGCCGAACAGGCGCTGCTGCAGGCGGCAGATGACAGCTTTGCGCCCGTGATCTTGCGTCAAGGAACCGTCTACGGCTTCAGCCCGCGCATGCGTTTGGATCTCGTGGTGAACACCTTCATCAAAGATGCGCTGTTGCGAGGCAAGCTTTTCCTCCACGGCGGCGGCTGGATGTGGCGGCCGTTGGTGGACATCCAAGATGTTGCAGAGGCGCATGTTCGCTGTCTCGAGGAGCCGGTGGGAAAGGTCGGCGGCCAGATCTTCAACGTCGTGCATCAGAACTTTCAGATCCGTCAGCTCGCGATGCTGGTGGCCGGATCGCTCTCGATGCGCAACCAGACCGTCGTTTTGGAGGACGCGCCGATGCCTTCCATCGATCGCGACTACCGTTGCGCCAACAGGAAGCTGCACGACCGCCTGGGCTTTACACCGCACACAAGCGTGTTGGAATCTATCGAGGGGATCTTGCAGCAGCTAGCGGCTGACAACGCGATGGAATTGGCCCACCCGCGCTACTACAATATCGCGTGGATGACGTTACTGGAGCAGATTTGGGAGTTGCGCGGTCCGTTTACCTCGGTATGGTCCGCGGAAACGTTGCCGGCTACGGCACCGCAATTCACGGGGCCGGCTGCGGGATCGAGCTGAGAACGGTTGCAATAACAGGCGGCCCCTCCGGTATCTGACGGGGCCCGATGCCGATCGCTGCGCTGAGTCCGCCGCGCGCGGCGCTTGAATCCGCAATGCCGGATGCTTGAAGTACAGGCTCATTCTTTTCCACGGCTTCGCCGCGACGCTTCAGCAGCTGTAAACCCACCGGCCGATTTTGCTCGCGCTTGTTCGCCGCAACGATTTCGCCGAGCGCGCGTCCATCAATGCGTTCGACAAACCCGCCCGCCGTCGCGGTTATTTCCAGGTTCGGTTTGAAGGAACGGCTGAAAGCACCGACGTCGCCTCCTTGCGCCCTTGCCATAAGCTCGAAGATCCGAAACGCCTCTCCTTCTCGCAGCGTCCGCTCTGCGACGGCGCGCGGATCCGCCTGATTTTTGCTTGTGACGCCGCCGATCATAGCTGCAGCAACCGCCAAAGCAACATCGCGGAGGCGACTCGCGCCCCCGCCTTCAAGCGTCTCCAGAGCTTCTGATAATTCCAAAGCGTCGCCGATCGAGTTGGCGAGCGGCGCGTCCATGTCGGTGATCAACACGTGCATCCGACGTCCCAACCGGGTACCTACCATCTGTAAGCTATTTGCGAGCGCCTGCGCTTCAGCCACCGATTGCATGAACGCGCTCGATCCCGCTTTCACGTCGATCACCAGCTCCGGCGCACCACCAGCGATCTTCTTGCTCAAGATGGATGCCGTGATGAGCGGCACGCTCGCGATAGTTCCGCTGCGATGGCGCAGCTCGTACAATTTCTTGTCTGCAGGCGCAAGCTCGGCGCTGGCTTGCGCAATCGCACAACCGATGCTACTCGCGACTTGATCTTTGAATTCGCGGCGCGAGAGCGCAGTGTGTAATCCGGGAATGCACGCGAGCTTGTCCAGCGTGCCGCCGGTGTGCCCGAGCGCGCTGCCGGAGAGCTTTGCTACCTTGACACCACAGGCTGCGGCGAGGGGCACGGCGATGAGACTAACCTCGTCGCCAACTCCGCCGGTGGAGTGTTTGTCGACGACCGGAGCGGGGACGTCGCGCCAATCTAGCTGCTCACCCGAACGCGCCATGGCTTCGGTGAGCGCTGCGGTTTCTTCAAGAGACATGCCGGCTGCCATGACGGCGCGCAGCCATTCGACCATGAGCTGCTCGTCGAGCTGGTCTGCACAATATGCCCGCACGAATACGGCAATTTCTTCTTGAGTATTTTCTTCGGCGCGCTTTTTCTTGTGGACGATCGAGCGAAAGGCGGTCACAAACCCACGCCTTCGATCACGCCTTCTAGCAGCGTCCGAACCTGCGTTGCGGATTGGGCAACGACCTGCTGCACCTCGTCATGATTCACAGCAACGGCAAGCCCGCCCGCGTTGGGTGATGCGCTGTTCGCAATGACGGAAAGGCCTAAAACCTTGAGCCCGGTATGGCGAGCTGCGATGACTTCGGGTACAGTCGACATTCCGACAGCGTCTGCGCCAAACGAGTGCAGCATGCGCAATTCGGCTTCCGTCTCGTACGTCGGACCGCTCACGGCGACATAGACGCCTTGGCGCAGCGTAATGGCGTGCTTGGCGGCGACCGCTTGCGCAAGCTCGATCAGAGCGAGGTCATACGCATTCCGCATGTTCGGAAAGCGAGTCCCCAGCTCAGGCACGTTGGGACCCCGCAGCGGGCTATCGCCGGTCAGGTTGATGTGATCGCGGATGAGCATGAGGTCGCCCGGCGAGAATTGCTCGTTGATTCCACCTGCTGCGTTGGTCGCGATCAGCACCGATGCTCCGAGCGACTGCGCTACGTACACGGGGTACGCGACCTGCGGCATCGGCAAACCTTCGTAGAAGTGAACGCGTCCGTCAAAAATCAGCACCGGTATGCTGCGAATGCGTCCGAAGATGAGACGCCCCTTGTGTCCGGCGACGCTCGTGATGGGGAAATTTGGAATGTCTTTGTAGGGTACGACGGTTTGCGTGTCTACGGCGTCCGCAAGCGAGCTCAGTCCCGAGCCCAAGATAACCGCCACTTTGGGGCGCAGTTTGCTTTGCTTGACGAGAAAGTTTCGCGTGAGCGCCAGGCGATGCTGCAGCGTCGACAACGGCATCAAACCTGCGCTATCGAGCCGGGCCGGCCCGTCATGCGAGCGCTCAGCAACGACCATAGCCATCGTAGCTCCGGGATGCGCAAGAACGCACCCACCGCGATGAAGACAACTGTGCCCGATGCAATTGCCGCAAGCAATACTACCGCGTGTTGCCAAAACGGTGCACTCACATGCCAGAGTGATGTGCAGACGGCCCACGCCACCGTAGCCGTGATTGCGGAGGCGACGAGTATCGAACCGAAGTATGGCCGCAAAAGTGCAGCGTCGATTGCGCCGATGCGCCGACTGAACACCCATGAAAGCACAGCCGCCTCGACCAGTGATGAAAGCGAGTTTGATGCGGCCAGCCCGTTTATGCCGAAAATACCGACGGTTGCGGCCGAGCATGCGACGTTCAGCAGCACCACCCCAGTCGCGACGATAACCGGCGTTTTAGAGTCGTGCGTGGCAAAGAAGCAACGCGTCAGCACGATGCTGGCGGCGATGCCGAGCAAACCCACGGCGTAAAACTGCATGGCGCCAGCTGTTCGCACCACATCACCGGGCGTGAATTCGCCGCGTTCGAAGAGCACGTTGATAATCGGACGTGCCAAAGCGATTAGCCCGAAGGCCGCCGGTATGGTGATGAATGCGTTCATGCGCAACCCCGAGGTGGCCGTCTCGCGCAGTCGCTGCACATCATTGCTGGCGAAGTGAGAGGATAGGATTGGAAAAATAACCGTCGCGATTGCAACGGCGAAAAGCTGCTGCGGGAACCCGACGACCTTGGTTGCGTACTGCATCGCGGCGATATTGCCCGGATCGAGCGTGGACGCGAAATACTTGTCGAAAAGCAGATTCACTTGGCCTACCGCGGAACCTACGATGATCGGACCCAGAATGAGACCTAGGCTGCGCAGACCAGGATGGTTGAGATCGAGCACGAGGCAATATTTGCAACGCCGGAAGTAATTTGGTAACTGGACAAAAAGCTGAGCAAATAAACCTACCGTTGTACCAAACACGAGCGCGTAAATGCCATAGGCCCTGAACAGCCAGAATACGCCGGCGATGGTGAAGATGTTCAGCGCGGCGCCCTGCAGCGAGGCGGCGCGGTAACTGCGCTGGGCATTCAGCAATGCCTGGATTACGCCTGCGATTGACGTGGCGACGATCGTCGGCATCAATATGCGTGTCATGCGGGCCGCGACTCCCGCTTCGGGAGCTGGAAAGCCCTTAGCGACGATGTGAACGAGTTGCGGCGCGGCTAACCACGCACCGATCGCGCAAAAAGAAAGCACGATGATTAGGATGTTGATGACCGTGCTTGAGAAACGCCAAGCTTCTTCTTCTTTCCCCGCGGCGAAGTAGCCGCTAAGGATCGGCACAAGCGCGCTGACCAGCGCACCGTTGAACACACCAAAGACGAGCGTCGGAATGATTGCAGCTACCAAGAACGCGTCGAGTTCCCAGCGTTCGCCAAAGTACTTTGCGTTGACCATTTCGCGCGCAAAACCAAGCACCATGCTCAGCAGCGTGGCAAGCATGACGGCAACCGTGGATGAGGTCACACTATGTTTCATGTGGGATGAGTCTGCGATGCGACCCGGGGCTTTGGCTTACCTCGCGGAATTCACCGTATGGCTTGAAGGGGTGTGGAATTGAGCGCAATTCACGATGCCGGCAACCGGGCGACCTGGTAGACTGGCGTGTAACTCGGAATGTCGGCGCGTTGCTGTGTTCCCAAAGCATCGATGGTCGGGTGGGATGCCAGATTCGTGAAACGGTGACGGCTGACCACCTCGACGAACTCGCGGCGTATGATTCTCGCATAAGGCAGAAATAGTGGGTTTTGAACTGTCTCGAGATAGT
>JRHI01002835.1_pt1 | contig 11200 bp, 13 predicted proteins | sample 215371 | NCBI WGS metagenome assembly JRHI01 (sample SAMN02929681, study PRJNA255918) | sediment metagenome | biome: cave system; feature: Ice Cave; material: Sediment; isolation source: sediment from deep within a dark volcanic ice cave with no known source of... ... | reverse complement strand
CGCGCCTCCCTAACATTGCTTCTCATACAGGCTCTTAGTGGCGTGCGATTGATGACAAGCGATAGCCATGCGGATTGAAAGCGGCGATTGACCGGCATTTCCAGGGTGCGAGCTGGTAACAGTACCAGGTGCATTTTGCTCGCGATCTCGCAGGCATGATGGGGGCGGGGCGACTCTGCTTGGGGATGAATCTTGCGCGCGAGGCGGCATATCGGATGGTCGCGGCGCGCGGCTACCGGACCGATCTGCAGGGGGTCGCCATACAACTCCCGAACGAACCGGGCTACAACCGCGAGGATCGCTACGTCATCGACGACTGGCGCTACTATTGCGCACTGCGACTGTGGCGTCGGAGGAGCCGTACTTTCAACAGGCAGACCTGCGGAGCGGGTGCGCGACGAGATGGCGGCGCTGCCGGGGATGCTGGTTGAGGTGACGGTAGTGGCGGTCCGGTCGGGATCGTAGGAGGAGAGCGGATGTCTACCTCGCGATGGACCCGCAGGGGGGGCGCGGACGGCCCGGGGGCGGCGAACAAGGCGCTGGTGGATCGCTATCAGGACGCCCTACACCACCCGGAGACGCTCGACGACGTGCTCGCGGCAGATTTCATCGCCTATGACCTGCTGGAGGGGCAGCGCGACCGGGCGGCGCTCAAGCGGTTCCGCGAGCGCGTAAACGAGCTCATGCCCGACCAGACGGTGGTGGAGGATTACATCGTCGCGGAAGGGGACCTGGTGGCGACCCACCTGACGGGGACGCAGACGCTGCCGAACGGGGAGCGCGTGGTCACCTGCCTGATGGAGATCGTCGGAATCAACGAGGGGCGGATCGCGTGGCGGCGGGTGACGTACGACGATGCCCTGCACGCACTGCGCCAGCGCGTCAGTTCCGGACCCGGCCGCGCGAGTTAGCCCGGCTGCGGGGCACCGATGTGCCCCGTTCGATGAGGAGAGCATCCGTGTCCGTCGCGGAGAACAAAGAGACGGTCCGCCGCTGGTTCGCCGACACGGTGCGCGGCGGCACGGATGCCCGCACGCTGCAGGTGGTCGCGGACGAGACGTTCGCGCCCGACTTTGTGGATCACGACGGCCCCGACCGGGCGAACAGCCGCGAGGCGTTGCTGCGCGTGCTACCCGGGCTACTGCACGCCTTCCCAGATGTGCGTCTCACGGTGGAGCAACTCGTCGGGGAGGAGGACCTGGTGGCGGTGCGGCTACAGGGTGAGGCGACGCACACCGGGGAGGTGATGGGGATTGCGCCCACGGGCAAGCGCATCACCTGGACAGAGAACGAGATCTATCGCTTCGAGGGTAGTCTGATCGCGGAGAGTTGGGGGGAGGGGACACTCGACGAGGCGCTCGCCTCGGTCGGCTTCGGCTTCCGCGCCGGGCAGGGTTAAGCGAACGGGGAGACGACCCATCTCGGGTGTCCCGTCGTCGCACGGGCGACCAACGACAGGAAGGAGTAACCGATGGCACACGAGAGGATACCGCAGCCTGCGGGGGGCAACCCGCGGTTCACACTGGGCGGCGCCACCTTCGAGCTACTCGCAGGGCCGGAAGGGCACCCCGACGGCAGCGCCGTTGTTCTGATGACCATGCCCCCTGACCAGGGGCGGTTCATGGCGCCGGACTACCGCCACCCGACGCGGGAGGGGGTGGAGGTCGTCTCGGGGCGGGCGGGGATCACCGATGGATACGACGACGCACGCGTCGCGGTGGAGTTGGGGCCGGGCGGGCAGGTGCAGCTGGGTGCCGATGAGTGGCACGCGATCCGCAACCTATCGGCGGCGGAAGACTTGGTGACGCGGCTGACGCACACGCCGGGGGAGAAATGGGCAAAGATGTTGCGCGAGGGGGCGCAGTTGGAGCGGACGGGTGGAATATCGAACGAATTCATGATCCGGGTGATGGAGGAGACCGGGACGGAGTTCGCGCGACCCGGGCAGGGGTGAGGGGAAACGAAGGGATCTGATTGCTGCGCGTGCCAGCGGCGCATCGTGCGCCGCCGGCCGCGCGACGTGGAGGAATCTACAGAACTTCGTGGACGCAACCACTGGCTGCTCATTGAGCAAGGGACCATTGGCGATGAGTCCGCGGATAATCTTCTCATTCATGGCGAGAACCTGTACGCCCGGAAGATGCTCGTCATGCTGCACAGCTCTTCTGGTCCGCATCGAGGAGCCGCGTGATTGCGCCGCTGACAATGCCGCCGTGCTCGGAAGACCGCCGTGAGCATCGAGTTTCTGTTAACGACGCTCATTATTGTCGCGACACCGGGCACCGGCGTCCTCTACACGCTGGCGGCCGGTCTCTCGCGCGGTGCCCGCGCCAGCGTCGTCGCCGCGGTCGGCTGCACACTTGGCATTGTTCCGCACATGGTGGCGGCGATCACGGGTCTCGCAGCACTCCTGCACACGAGCGCGCTGGCGTTTCAGATCCTCAAGTATCTGGGTGTGACCTATCTTCTCTACAAGGCGTGGAACACGCTAAGGGACAAGGATGCGCTCGCTGTGGAGGAGACGGCCCCCCGATCAGCGGCTAAGGTCATCACCTCCGGCGTCCTCATTAACCTCCTCAACCCAAAGCTGACGATCTTCTTCTTCGCATTCCTGCCGCAGTTCGTGAGCACCAATGAGCCGAATGCGTTCCGGCGCATGTTGGAGTTGAGCGCCGTTTTCATGCTGCTCACGTTCGTCGTCTTCGTCGTCTACGGGGTATTCGCCGCCGCGGTTCGGAACCACGTCATCTCGCGTCCTCGCGTAATGACCTGGATGCGTCGCGTTTTCGCTGGCTCTTTTGCCGTGCTCGCGGGTAGGCTCGCGCTGCCTGATCGGTGAGGATTCTTCCTCGCCTCGTTCAGCCCACCGCCACACCTGCATCACTCTCTACCGAGGTGTGCGATGGATCGGTAGTGGGTTCATGACAGCTCTGAGCCTGCGTTTATTGGTATCTCCTCGGAAAGTCAGGGGGATGACCGAGTCCAAGACGCGCCCAGGTTCAGCGCGGCGGCCCGCTCCGTGATGGGGTCGGCCAGGGCGTCCACGCGGGCGACTTACCAGCGGCGGGCAGCCATCGCTCAGGGTCGGCAGCATACGCGCTGCCGCCAGCCTGACCATCGCCCCACTGCCCCATCCGGCCTGCCCCGCATGTCCGCGAAGATACAGGGAGGTCTCCGCCGCGTTCAGTGGTCCTATGCTGCGTACGCTGGTACGCCGTCGAGATACATAAACACCCTCTGAGACGTGCGTAATGGTGCCCCACAGCCGTGACGCGCACTTTGACACACCGAGTCCACCTCCCGATCGCTATACTGCGGTCGAGACCGGAGGCATTCGCTGCGTGAGGCGGGATCGCGCCGATGAGGACGAGCGCGGTGGAACGAATGGAGGAACGGCGGCGACTCGACTTGGCGACGACGGACGAGCCGTCGTTCCGCCCGCCCGCGGTCGATCGTGCGCCCGTGGCCGGCAAGCGCGAGGTCGACCTCTACGTCCGCACCTACACGACGCTCCTCCAGAGCTCGGGCGCGATCGGCGTCGCCAGCCTTGAGCAGGCGCACCTGACGGCCGCCCCCTCCCTCCATGCCGGCGCGGCCGAGGTCGCGCCGGACATGAACGCCTTCATTTACTCGACCCAACGCCTGCCGGCCTGCATTCTCGACGTCCGCCAGATTGTCCTCGGCCAGTCGGCCCAGGCGTTCGCCCGGGCCGGCTTCTCGGCCATGAGCGACTGGTCGACGCAGAGCGCGCCCGGTCGCCGCCGCAAGTGGCTCTACGACGATCGCGAGACGCTCGCCGCCTACATCGCCTCCGCCTCCGACCTCGACGACCTGATTCCGACCATCGTCGCCTTCCAGATCGAGTGGAACAAGTTGCACCGCCTCTTCGCCGGCGACCCCGACCTCGCCGAGATCGTGCGCGCCGCCGCCGCGGCGATCTCACCCGAGACCCTTCCCCAGGGCACGGAGCTGGCGGCGATTGGCGAGCGGCTGCTCCTGACGCCGGCGGATTGGTCGCGCCTGCGCGCCGTCTGGGGCGCCACCGTGTGGCGGAACCTCGATAAGCTAGCGGTGGAGCGCAAGCGCTATACCCTACGCATGCTCGGCGGCAGCTACCTCGGCTACAACCGCTCCACCCGTCAGTGGTGGGCACCCGTCGCGCGCCTCCTGATCGAGCACGGCCTGGACGAGCGGTCCGTCTACTTCATCTCCTCGAACACGCACAGTGTCGTCAACATCCTCTCCGGCACGGCCCACCGCCGCCAGGATGAGCTGGCCGCCTACATCCGACGGACGCGGCACCCCGAGCTCCTGCCCGAGCTAGAGCGGCTTGAGGCCGGCGAGTCCCGCTCCTCCTGGGAGAACCTGCTCTACTTCGCGGCGCGCCACTACTTCGCCGAGCACCAGATGGAAGCGGAGCGCAAGCGACGCAACGAGGAGGAGCGCGAGCGCGGGATCTACCACGTCGAGCCGAGAGGCGCCGTCGACGTTGGGGTCCAACTGATCGACCTCTCCCGGCTCGACCCCACCAGCTTCGACCCCCGCCTCGGCGGACGCGACGGCACCGCCGAGCGCCTCGACCCGGGTGCCGCCGACGCCGTCGTTGTCAACATCAACTACCCGCTCGGCCTCGCGGCCTACCATCTGATGGGCCAGGTCGCGATGTCGACCGACCAGCTGCGCGGCGTCTATGTGCTTGGCAAGGCCGCCACGCTGAACGGCCGGATCGGCGACGTGATGCTCGCCAACGTCGTATACGATGAACATTCAGGAAATACGTATTGGTTTGAGAATTGCTTTAATTTCAACGACCTCGCTCCCTTGTTAGTCTACGGCTCGGTCCTGGATAACCAGAAGGCGGTCACGGTCAAGGGGACCTACCTCCAAAACCAGGGCTACCTCGACTTCTACTACCGCGAGAACTTCACCGTCATCGAGATGGAGGCGGGGCCGTACCTGAGCGCCGTCTACGAGGACCTCTCGCTGCGACGCTACCCCTCCGGTGAGGCCGTCAACCTCATGCAATCGTCCGAGCGGATCGATCTGGGGATCATCCACTACGCCTCGGACACTCCCTACACCCGTGCCCAGACGCTGGGAGCGCGGGGTTTGTCCTACTATGGCGTGGACTCGACATACGCGTCAACGATTGCGATCTTGCGCCGCGTCTTTACAATGGTAGGTGCGCTGAAGCACGTCGCGTCGGCCGACGCGACGTGACGCGGAGATCGGTGACGACGTGTGGGCTCGGGTCAAGTGTCGCACTTCGCCGGTATCGCGATGGGCTCTTAGCTTATAATGAAGACGCCTGCCTTGTGTCCACCATCCCGGCGGCGAAAGAAGGGACGCGCCGGCAGTCTCGGGGCGATCCTACGGGCGGTCGCGCCGGCTGACGCGCCGGGCGCCGCCCCTCTGCGCTCCTGTGATCTCGCGGTGGCGGTCTCGGCGGCCGAGTCGCACGTCGCCGCGATCGCGGCGATGGGCCGCCGCCGGACTCGTGTTGTGATTGGCGGCAACGTTCGCGCCCTCGCGGGCGAACGCCAGCGCGATCTCTCGCCCGATCCCGCGACTCGCCCCGGTGACGAGCGCGACCTTCCCGTCGAGTTTCCCCACGTGGCTTTCCCTCGAGCAACTACCGCGTCCGCAGGCGGGGATCGAGCGCGTCGCGCAGGCCGTCGCCGACGAGGTTCACGGCGATGACAACGACGGTGATGGCGAGACCAGGGAAGGTGCTCATCCACCAGGCGGTGCGGATCCACTCGCGGCCCGAGGCAAGGTCGGATCCCCATTCGGGGGTCGGCGCTTGGGCGCCGAGGCCGAGGAAGCTGAGAGCCGCCCCGATGATGATCGCCCACCCCATCGCGACCGTCGCCAGCACCATCACCGGCGCCAGGACGTTCGGCAAGATGTGGCGGACGATGATCCGGCCGTTGCCCGTGCCGATGACCCGCGCAGCCTCGACGTACGTCTGGTCCCGCGCCGTCAGGTACGACCCACGAACGAGCCGGACGAAGCCAGGGATGAGGGAGATCCCAACTGCGATCGTCACGTTGAGGACGCTGCTGCCGAGCACGGCAACGACCCCGAGCGCGAGCAGAATCCCGGGGAACGCCAGCATGACGTCCATCAGGCGGGAGATAACGCGGTCCGTCCAGCCACCGTAGTAGCCGGCGAGCATCCCCAGCGGCAGTCCGGCACCCGCGGCAATCGCGATCGCGACCACGCCGACGAGGACGGTCAGTCGCCCTCCCTCCATGATGCGGCTCAGGATGTCGCGGCCGATCGTGTCGGTGCCGAAGGGATGACGCCAACTCGGGGCGGCGTCGGTGTTGGACGTGTCGACCTCGATCGGATCGAACGGCGTGATCGCCGGGGCTAGGAGGACGACCAGCCCGATTATGAGCAGCACGACCAGCCCGGCGCTCGCCCCCTTGTTCTTGAAGAGCCGCGCGAGTGTTTCCTGGAACCAGGTACGATGCCGCCGGGCCTCGACTGCCACCAATGCGGCGCGTGAGCCAGAAATCGCTTGTGCCTGCATCGCTCGTCTCCTCCCGCGTCCTCAGACGAGCGTTTCGTATTTGATCCGAGGATCAAGCCAGACGTAGGACAGGTCGACCAGGATGTTGAGGACGATATAGATCACGGCCCCGAACAACACGACCCCTTGGATGAGTGGGAAGTCCTTGGCAAGGATGGCGGTGATCGCCAACCGGCCAAACCCCTGCCGGGCGAAAACGGTTTCAATGACGACTGCCCCGCCCAGCAGGTTGCCAAACTGCAACCCGAGGATGGTGACCACCGGGACCAGAGCGTTGCGCAGCGCGTGGCGCAAGATCACGGTCCGCTGGTGGAGCCCCCTGGCCCGGGCCGAGAGCACGTAGTCCTGTCGCATGACCTCGAGCAGGCTCGAACGGACCAGCCGGGCGATGATGGCAGCAAAATTCGCGCCCAGCGCCAGAGCCGGTAGCACGAGGTGCCGCCAGTCGCCGATGCCGGTCGCCGGAAACCAGCGGAAGTGGACGGAGAAGACGATAATCAGCAGCAGCCCGATCCAGAAATCGGGCATGGAGACGCCGAAGAGGGCGATGCCCATGCTCGTGCTGTCGAGCCAGGTGTTCTGCTTGAGCGCGGCCAAGATGCCCATCGTGATGCCGAGCACCAGCGCCACGCCCATCGCCGCAAGGGCCAATTGCACCGTCGATGGAAAGACCGCGAGGATTTCCTTCACCACCGGACGCCGGGTGTGGATCGACGTGCCGAAGTCGCCCCGCAGCACCCGTCCCAGGTACGTGGCGTACTGGGCGTAGATCGGCCGGTCCAGTCCGAGCTCGTGCCGCAGGTTCGCGATGTCGCTCGCGGAAGCCGGCGCGCCCTGCAGCATGATCGTGGCAGGGTCTCCCGGCAACAGGTGCACCATCATGAAAACGGCGATCGACACGCCGAACAGAACGGGCACGGCTGAGACCAACCGCTGCGCCAGAAATCGGAACATGGCCCACCTTGGGCGAGCCTGGCCGGCGCCGGGTGCGCCGACTGGCCCTGCCGTTCTTCGTCGCTAACCGATCGCCGTGTCGTAGTAGTAGGGATACGCGTTGCCGTCAAAGACGATCCCCTGGAGCTTCTTTTGGGCCACGATCAGAGCGGCCTTCTGCTGGATGGGGATCGCCGCCGCCTGGTCCCACAAGATCTGCTGCACCTGATGGTAGAGGTCGCAGCGCTTTGCTGCGTCGCCTTCCTGCGCGGCTTGGTCGGCCAGAGCGTCGAACGTCGGGTTGTTGAAGTGCGACCAATTGAACCCCGACTCGATATTGCGCGAATGGTACGTCGCGGAGAGCTGGTCGGGATCGGGGCTCCAGAAAAAGAAGTCGGCGAAGTTCTGCGGCCCCTTCTGGTAGGTGCTGAAGATGGTCGGCTGGCTCTCGAACTGGATCTGCATGTCGATGCCGACCTTCTTGTAGGTCGCCTGCATTAACTGGGCGATGTCCTTGAAGTCGTTCGAGGTGTTCGAGAGGAAGAGGATCTGGAGCTTCTGACCGTTCTTCTCTCGGATATCGCCGTTCTTCGTCCAACCTCCCGCGCCCAGCACCTGATTCGCCTTGTCGAGGTTGAACTTCACGTAGCCATCGAGGCCGGCGTCGTAGCACGGTGTGAGTGGATCGAGGAGCGAGTGGGACGGCTTGTAGACCCCCTTATAAAGTGTCGTCACGATCGTGTCTTGGTCGGTCGCGAGCAGACAGGCCTGCCGCACCGCCACGTCGTCCGTCGGCGGCTTTTGGGTGTTAACGAGGATCATCCGCGGCTGGCCCGGGGTGCCGGAGGAGAGCACCTGGTAGTTATTGTCGCCCTGGTAACGAACGACGTCCTGCGGCCGGACTTCCTCGATCGCCATTACCTCGCCGTTGTCGAGCGCCGAGACGCGCGTCGACGGCTCGGGGATGATCCTCCAGTCGATCTCGTCAAGGTACGCCGCGTCATGGTGCTTGAAGTAGGAGGCGCCCCATTTGTAGTCGGGGTTGCGGACCATCGTGAAGTGGTCTTGCTTCACGTACTCCTTGTACATGGTACATGAACGGACCGGTTCCGACGGGATGATTGTTGATGTCGGCGCCCAAGTCTTTGTACGCCTTCGGGGAGACCGGGCGCGGGATCACGGTGACGGCGATGTAGGTGAGGAAGGGCGAGAACGGCGCGGTGAGGACGACTTTTGCCGTGTAGTCGTCGACCACCTCGGTATGGTCGTACGGGCCAATCAAGCTGCGCCCGAGCGACTTGGTTGCGGGATCGGCGATGCGGTCGAACGTGAACTTGACCGCATTAGCCGTGAACGGCTCGCCGTTGTGAAACTTGACGTCGTTGCGGAGGTGGAACGTGTATACCTTGCCGTCGGGTGAAAGCTCCCAGGACTGGGCCAGGCCGGGATAGAACTTCCCGTCGGCCGGATTGCGCCAAACCAGCGGGTCGTAGATGTGGATCAGGATCCGGCTCGTGGCGGCTAACCCGGTCGTCTGCGGGTCGAGCGTGTCCGGGTCCTGCCACGCGCCGAAGACGAGCTTGCCGCCCAGCTTCTGGCTCCGTGGCGACAGCCGCGACGCCCCAGCGGTCGGAGCCGCCGAGACCGCACGGCGACCGACCAGCGCGCCGAGGAGCGATGCCGACACTCCGAGCGTCGCCCCACGCTGCAGGAAGGCGCGCCGATTGATCCGCCCCTGCTGGAACTCCTCGATCAGTCGCGTGACCGCGTCCACGATGGTCTCCTTTCCGCGAAAACATCCGTCCAGCGAACGACGCCTACGGGACCAGTCCGCGCGGACGCCGGTGGCCCACGCAGCTGCGGACCGTGATATTTGGTGGTCCCGAGGACTAGAGCGCCCACCCCAGGTCGCCGGTCTAGCGCGTCATCCGCGCGATGCTGAAGGCACCCTTGTCGACGACACGTCAGTCCGATCACCGGCGGCGCACTGGTCGATGCGCATCATGCTCACGATTCTTGAATGACGCGATCCACCGAGTGTGTAGCCGGGGCAACATTCCGGCGATCACAGCCCGTGGCGCCGCAAGAGGCCGTGGACCGCGGCGGTCCGGCCCCATCTCCCGGGGATGCCGGAGCAGCCACTCACGGCCCAATCGGCCCGATAAGGAATCCCCGCGCCAAGGGCAAGACACGTTCATCTTACCGCGCCGCAGATGGTTGTCAACGCCCGACGTAACTGTTCAGATTTGAGGGTGCCGGGCTGGCCTGAAGCCCACCAGGGTTCCGTCCGTGAGGCGGTGAACGCCCCAATCCGGCAATCGTGGCCACGGGTGATCGTGCATCAGTCACACCCTGGCGATCCGGTGCGCCAGATTTCGTGCGCGGAGGCCCGTGTTCCCCACAAGTCTGAACAGTTACCTCCGGGCCGCACGGCGCGCCCTGCCGGGTGAACGCGATCCGGGTCCCGTCGGGCGACCAGGTCGGGGCGGATTCCTGGCCGGCGGCGTTGGTGAGCCTCGTCAACCCCGAGCCGTCGGCGTTGACGAGGTAGGTAGCGACGTTGTCACCGACCCGCGCGGCGATGGCCAGCCGGCCATCGGACCGGACCAGCGACCGGGTGGGCGATCCCAAGGCGACCGGCGTACCGTTCCCCGCAGGCGCCTCCGGCGTCCCAGTCGCGACCACGGGACCCGCGGTGGCGCCGGCGGAGGGCGTGGCGCTCGCCCGCTCGAGGACGAAGGCCACCTCGATCGTCACCTCCTCCGCAACGCGCAGCCCGTACAGCCGGGGCGAATCGCCCTCGCAAGCGGGGCATCGTCGGTGATCATCGCGATCAGAACGTAGGTAATGACGGCAGTGCCGACGAGGCTGTGGCTTCCGAACAGCGCGATCCAGCGCCATCGCCTCGTCCCGACGCGTCGTCCTCGATCCCCTATCGTGCGCCTCCCAGCTACCCGCCGCCGCGCGGATCGGCACTCCCCCAGTGGTCGATGGCGGTAGTACACCTATGGCACTCGATCGATTCCCACCGGCCGTGGTTCGTCGCAGCCCTGCTGATCGCGCCCGGCTCGCCCACGGCGCTCACCGCCACGGCCCAAGTGGGGCATCCGGCGAATCCGTTGTGGGTCCGTCCGCTGGAACGCCGCCCGGCGACGGCACCACCGAACACCACTTGGTGCCGGACTTACCGGATGCACCACCAAGGGAAGTGCCGAAAGGCTTTTGACACCCTTCGATCCAGCGAGGTGACTGTGAGCAGCGGTGTGCCGACGCGAACGAGGGGTCACAGAACTTTGGGCTACTCACCCGCCTTGACGGCATTGTCGCGTTCGCGGGAGAATGCTCGCACTCGCCACGTCACACAGGCGGAGAGCCCCATCAAATGGAGGAGGTATCGCGATGTCGAAGATCTCCGCGTTGTTGGTCGCCGTGCTCATGCTGGCGCTGGCCGTTGCAGCCGGAACGCGCCCGCTGGGCGCGGTCGCGCAGGACACGGCGACGCCGGTCGCCGTCGAGCCGCCCCAGGCCCTGTTGCCGACCCACTGGACCGAGGCGCCGGGACAAACGGCGCGGATCAACGGGGTCGATATCTACTACGAAGTCTACGGCAAGGGTAACCCGCTGATTCTGCTGCACGGCGGGCTCGCCAACGGGAAATACTTCGCCAACCAGATCCCCGTGCTGGCCGGTAAGACGCTATCCGGAAAGTAGGCGGGCATGGCGGACCTT
>JRHI01002834.1_pt1 | contig 11200 bp, 11 predicted proteins | sample 215371 | NCBI WGS metagenome assembly JRHI01 (sample SAMN02929681, study PRJNA255918) | sediment metagenome | biome: cave system; feature: Ice Cave; material: Sediment; isolation source: sediment from deep within a dark volcanic ice cave with no known source of... ... | reverse complement strand
GACGCGGGCGAGACGATGATCCGGGAGGCCAGGTAGATGGGCATGGTGGACAAGATCGACACCGCGGTGATCGAACGCGTCGAGGCGATCCGCGCGGCGGATCCGGGGAACATGCTCGACCGGATCAAGGAGCTCCCGCGGCAGATCCGCGACGCCTGGACGATCGCGCAGGGCGCGACGGTCCCGCCGCATTTCGGCGATGTGCGCAACATCACGGTGCTCGGGATGGGCGGATCGGCGATCGGCGGTGAGTTCGCCGGCGCGCTTCTGCTCGACGAGCTGAAGGTGCCGCTCGCGGTCCATCGCGACTATGGGCTGCCGGCGTACGTCGGCCGGGATTCGCTCGTCATCGCCTCGTCGTTCTCCGGGAACACCGAGGAGACCCTGTCCGGGCTGGAGGAGGCGCGCAAGCGCGGTGCGCGCATCGTCGGGATCACGACCGGCGGGAAGGTCGCCGAACAGGCGAAGACCTACGGCTTCCCGCTCATCACCTTCGCGTACACGGCGCAGCCCCGCGCCGCCCTCGGCTATTCCCTGACGATGGTGCTCGGCGTCCTCTCGAAGCTCGGATTCGCGAAGGATGTCGGTCCCGAGATCGACCAGGCCCTCGTGGACCTGGCGAAGCTCGAGGAGCGGGTCCACGAGGGTGCCAAGACGAACGATGCGAAGAAGCTCGCGGTGGAACTCTACGGGAAGGTCCCGGTCGCGTTCGGCGCCGGGGTCATGGGGGTCATGGCCCGGCGCGTCAAGGACCAATGGAACGAGAACGCGAAGAACTGGGCGTCCTACGACGTGATGAGCGAGCTGAACCACAACGCCGTCGTCGGCTTTCCGCACCCGCCGGCCGCGCGCGACGCCCTCGTGGTGCTGCTCCTGCGGAGCGGTCGCGACAACGCGCGCCATCAGGTCCGCTTCGAGGTGACCCGCGAGCTCCTCGATCGCGCGAGCATCCCGCATCACACCCTCGACTTCCCGGGCGCCTCGATGCTGTCGGAAGTGCTGCAGATGGTCCTGTTCACCGACTACGTGTCGTTCTATGTCGCGCTCCTCAACGGCGCCGACCCGTCGCCGGTGAAGTCCATCGATTACCTGAAGGACCGTCTCGCGAAGGCATGACGCCGGCGTGAGCGCGCCGTTCCATCGCCCACCGGAGGCCGCGTTCACCCACTGTCCGCGCGACGGGACGCCGCTCGTGCCGACCCGTATCGATGGCCGCGACCGGCCCGCCTGTCCCCATTGCGGCTTCGCGGACTTCATGCATTTCCAGATCGGATCGAACACGCTCGTCGAGCGCGACGGGGAGGTCCTGCTGCTCCGGCTCAACTACGGCCCGCGGAGCGGCCGCTGGGCGCTCCCCGGCGGGCTGGTCGAGAACGACGAGACCCTCGAGGCGGCGGCGATCCGCGAGACCCGCGAGGAGTCAGGATTCGAGGTCGCGCTGGACGGGCTGCTCGCGACCTGGATACGGCCGGGGTTCCCGATCCTCGTCGTGACCTATCGCGCGCACATCACCGGCGGTGAGCTGCGGATCGCACCGGACGAGGCGTCGGAGGCGGCGTTCTTCCCCCAGGCCGGCCTCCCACCGCTGGGTGAGATCGCCTGGCCGTCCACGGCGCACGGCCTGGACGCCTGGAAGGCCGTCGAGCCGGCGCGGCCGTAGCGGTCCGCCCCGGTCCGCCCCGGTCCGCCCCGGTCCGCCCCGGGGTAGGCTCGCACGATGCTCATCCACCGGCACGACGCGGCGTATTCCACCGATGAATGGCGGGCCTTCCTCGTCGCCCGGGACTTCGGCGAGCTCATCGCGGCGGGCCGGCGCCGCGACGTCCCGGTCATCGTGCCGACGCACTTCAGCTATGACCGCGAGACGACGGTCCGGCTCCATCTCGCCCGGCCGAATCCGGTCTGGGCCGCGCTCGACGAGAATCCGCTCGCGGTCATCTCGGTCTACGGCGACTACACCTACATCCCGACGGGCTGGAACGCGGACCGCGGCGTGCCCCCGGAACAGGGCATCCCCACCTCCTATTACGCCGCGGTCCAGGTGACGGTCCGCTGCCGGATCGTCGACGATCCGGACGAGCTGGCGGCGATCCTGACCCTGCAGCTCGCGCAATTCCAGCCCGAGGGTGGGCACGCCCCGGTGGTCGCGGGCGCCGCGCCCTACGGGCCGGACCTTTTGGGGATCCGCGGTCTGGTCTGCCTGGTCGAGGACGTGCGCGCGAAGTTCAAGTACGGCGGGAACAGGAGCGTCGAGCATCGCCTGCGCATCGCGACCCGGCTCGACGAACGGGGCCGGCCGGGGGACTCGGCGGTCCGCGCCCAGGTTGTCCGCCGGATCGGCGAGCGACCCCGTAGGTCCGATACCGAATCCGATACCGAAAGAGATATCAGGGGACCGGACACTATGCTCGCGGCGAATACGGCGCCGCCTGACGCCGATATGGAGCGGGAGGATCTCATGAACTCGAGCCTCATCTCCAAGATCGAGAAGGCCACCCGGTACGCGAAGGAGCCCCAGCGGGTCCAGCTCCGCGGCCTCGAAGTCGATTTCCAGGGCGACAACGCTTCGCATACGGTGCGGCTGCTCGGAGATGCATGGTCGTGTGGCTGCGACCACTTCCAGGTCCACGGCCTCTGCTCGCACGTGATGGCGCTGCAGAAGCTGTTCGCGGTCCATCTCGCCGAGAGCGTGCGGTTCACCCAGGAGCGCCTGCCCGCCGCGGTGTAGCCTTCGAGTCCAGCGTTCCGACCGACCCGGCGTTCCTCGCGTCGCGACCCACAACTGAATACGCGGACGTCCAGCGAAGCCGGTGCGATTCCGGCAGGGTCCCGCCACCGTAAGGACACACCGTCCAACTCGGGTCGCCTGGTCATCCGCTCGCGGCCGACACACCTTCGCGAGAAAGGGTGAGCCAGAAATGCACAAGCGCATCGCGTTCCTCGTCGCGTTCCTCGTCCTCCTGTCCGCCTGCGGCGGCACCGGCACGACCGGGCCCAGCCCGACCGCGGCTGCGACCGCGGCCACAGCGAGCCCGACCGCGGCGGCGTTCCCGGCGAGCGTCACCGACTTCCAGAACCGCTCGGTCGCGATCTCCAAGCGTCCGGAGCGCATCGTCTCGATCGGCCCGTCGAACACCGAATTCCTGTTCGCGCTCGGCGCCGGCGACCGGGTCGTGGGTGACGACGACTTCTCGGACGAGCCGGCCGCGGCGAAGGCGAAGGAGCACGTCGGCGGCGTGAAGGTGAATCTGGAGAAGGTCGCCGCGCTCCGGCCGGACCTCATCGTCACCGTGAAGTTCTCCGACGGGACGATCGAGGCGCTCACCAAGCTCGGGGCGGCGGTGCTCGTCGTCGACCCGCAGGGCCTTCCCGATGTCGCGAAGACGGCGATCCTGCTCGGCCAGGCGGTCGGCGCCGACGGCCGTGCGCTCGCCGCCGAGATCCAAAAGCAGATCGACGCGGTGGCCGCGAAGACCCGGACCGCATCGAAGCCCCGAGTCTTCCATGAGGTCGACGCCTCGGATCTGACGAAGATGTACACCGTCGGCCCGGGCTCGTTCATCGACGACCTCATCACGGTCGCCGGGGGAGCCAACATCGCCGCTGCGGCGAAGTCCCAGTACCCGACCATCTCCGCCGAGGAGGTGCTGAAGGCCGATCCCGAGATCGTCGTTCTGGGCGACTCGGGGTACGGGACGACGGTCGAGGAGGTCGTCGCACGCCCCGGCTGGTCGGCGATGAGCGCGGTGAAGAGCAAGCGCGTCTATCCGGTGCCGGGCAATCTCTTCAGCCGGCCGGGACCGCGGGTCGGGGCCGCGGCCCAGGAGTACGCGAAGCTCGTGCATCCCGAGCTCTTCCGCTGACCCGGTGAGCGCCGGGCGCACGACCGCGACCTTCGTCGTCCTCGTGGCGTCGCTCCCGGTGAGCCTCGCCGTCGCGGTCATGGTCGGCGCGGTCCCGATCTCGCCACTGGACGTCCTCGCCGCGCTCGGCGGCGGGGGCGACCCGGTGGCCGGCGTCATCATCCGGGAGCTCCGTGGCCCCCGGGTCCTCGCCGCCGCCCTGGTGGGCGGATCGCTCGGCGCCGCCGGGGCGCTGCTGCAAGGGCTCTTCCGGAATCCGCTCGCCGATCCCTACGTCACCGGCACCTCGGCCGGCGCGGCGCTCGGCGCGGTCGGGGTCATCGCGCTCGGCGGCGCGATCTCGGCCACGGTCGTCCCGGTCGCGGCGTTCGGCGGTGCGCTCGTCTCGGCGCTGGCCGTCTGGCAGCTCGCGCGGCTGGGCGGCCGGACGACCGTGCTCACCATCCTCCTCGCCGGGGTCGTGCTCACCTCGTTCGCCGGCGCGCTGGTCACCCTGCTCCTGGTGTCGAGCGACCGGCTCGCGCTCCGCCTTCGGGCGATCGTGGACATCCTCTCCGGCGGCGTCGCGATCCGCGCGCCCGGCGAGCTCCCCGTTGCCGCGGTGATCGTCGCGCTCGGGATRGGGCTGGCACTCGCGCTCGGACGGCGGATCGACGCCTTCGTCTTTGGCGAGGAGACCGCCGCCACGCTTGGCGTCGACCCGGAGCGCACGACGATCGCGGTCATCGGCGCGTCGGCGCTGCTCACCGGCGCCGCGGTCGCGCTCGCCGGGCTCGTCGGCTTCGTCGGCCTGGTCGTTCCGCACGCGCTGCGCCCGTTCGTCGGGGCGACCCATCGCCGCCTGATCCTCGCCTGCTTCATCGGAGGCGCGAGCGCGCTCGTCCTCGCCGATCTGGGCGCGCGGATCCTCCTCGCGCCGGCCGAGGTCCCGGTGGGGGTGATCACCGGTCTCGTCGGCGCGCCGTTCTTCCTCGCGCTGCTCGTGCGGGCCGGCCGCCGGGAGAGGCCATGACGGAGCTCGTCGCGCGGGGCCTGGTGGCGGGGTATGGCACCCGGCGGGTGCTCCAGGGCGTGGACCTCGAGCTGGGTCCGGGGGCCCTCACCGCCCTGGTGGGCCCGAACGGGGCGGGGAAGTCGACGCTGCTGCGGGCCCTCGCGGGGCTGCTCCGACCGACCGCCGGCAGCGTGCGCTTCGACGGTCGCGAGGTCGGCGCGCTCCCGCGCCGCGAGCTCGCGGGGCGGATCGCGGTCGTTCCGCAATCGTTCGACACGCTCTTCCCGTTCACCGTGCGCGAGATCGTGAGCCTGGGCCGAAGCGCCCGGCTGCCGCTCTTCGCCCGGCCGGCGGTGGCCGACGCCCGCGCCGTCGAGCGGGCCCTCCACGAGCTCGAGCTCGGCACGCTCGCCGATCGCCGCATCGACTCGCTCTCCGGCGGCGAGCGGCAGCGCGCGGTCCTGGCGATGGCCCTCGCCCAGGAGAGCGAGGTCCTCCTGCTGGATGAGCCCACGGTCCACCTCGACCCCGGACATCAGCGGTCGACGGTGCTCCTCGTGCGCGCCCTGGCCCGGGCCCGGGGGTTGATCCTGGTGACCGTCCTGCATGACCTCAATCTCGCGGCGCTGGCCGACCGCATCGTCGCCCTGGTCGATGGCGCCGTGGCGGCGGATGGCCCGCCGCCGGCGGTCCTGGCGGCCGGGCCGGTGGAGCGGATCTTCGGACCGGGGCTGCGGGTCGCCCTGGTCGACGGCCGGCCGGTCGTCATACCTGAGACCGGAATGTCTTGACCGGGCACAACTGACGCTTCTAGCATCACGGGACACGAGCGTGAACGTGACCGGGCGATCGCGACGCGACGAGGTCCGACGAGGTCACAGAGGAGAGACTCCCGATTGCTTCGCAGCCTGCTCGCGGTCGCGCTCGTCCTCGCCGCCCTCGGCCTCCCCGGAGCTCCGGCCGCCGCGGGCCAGGCGGCGCCGTTCGCCCCCGGGCCGTCGCCGGCCCTCTGCACCGATGCCGTCGGCCCGAGCGTCGCGCCCCCGCCGGATCCGGTCACCGGCCAGCTGGGCGCCCATGCGGCGTTCTACGGCCAGAGCGGCTACCCGACGCTCTGCCCCGGAAGCACCGCCATCGCGACGGTCGCGTTCCTGAACACCGGCTCGCTCGGCTGGTACGGGAACGCCTACCTGGGCACCTGGGGGCCCGAGCCCGGCCAGGACCGGGCGAGCGTCCTCGGCGGCGACGGCACCTCTGGAACGCCGCCGACCGGCTGGCCGCGAACGAACCGCATCGCCGCGCAGCCGACGCCCTACGTCGGTCCGGGACAGGTCGCCTGGTTCCAGTTCACGGTGCGGGCCCCGCTCGCGCCGGGCATCTATCGCCTCGGCCTGCGCCCGCTCCTCGAAGGCCGGCAGTGGCTCGAGGATTACGGGGTCTTCTGGTACGTCACGGTCAAGGCCGACGATGACCACGTCCCGCAGCTCCCCGCGCCGGTCCTGCCGCCCCCGCCGCCCCCGCCGCCCGCTCGCACCTACGCACCCGCCGTCCTCGCCGACGGCACGCGGCAGATCCGGGTGCCCTCGCTGATGTACCACTACGTCTCGTGGCTTCCGACGACGGATCCGAACATGGCGCTGCGCCGCAGCCTCAGCGTGAGCCCGACCGACTTCGAGGAGCAGCTCCGCTACCTACGCGATCAGGGCTACAACGGGATCACCGCACGTGACCTCTGGTGGAGCCTCGACCAGACCGCCCCGCTCCCGTCGAAGCCGGTGATGCTCACCTTCGACGATGGCTACGCGGACGCGTACTCGGTCGTGCTGCCGCTGCTCCGCAAGTACAACTTCGTCGGCGTGTTCTTCGTCACCGCGAACAGGGTCGGCACCGCCGGCTACATCACCCGCGACCAGCTGCGGGCGCTCGCCGATGCCGGCATGGACGTCGAATCACACGCGATGGACCACATCAGCATGAACACCAGCTCCGCGATCCAGCGCTATCAGATGTGCTCCGCGCGCCAGTACCTTTCGGACTGGACCGGCACCGACGTGCGCCACTTCGCGTACCCCTCCGGCGACTACAACACCGACTCGTTCCCCGCGCTCCAAAGTTGCGGCTACCTCTCGGCCTACAAGAAGATGGGCGGCTCGCTCCAGAATTCGGCGAACATGTACGTCCTGCAGCGCTCGCGCGTCGTCGGCCAGCGCGGCCTCGGCGCGCTCCTGACCGCCCTCCAGCAGTAACGCGCTCCGGCGTCCGTCACGGGTGGGCCGTGGCGTGGGACGATGCGTGCGTCAGGGGCTGGCGAGCCTGTTCCCGTCGAGCGTCGGGGAGACCTCCACCGGCTTCGACCAGCCCCAGTCCCAGTGCCGGAGCTCGTCGATGAGCGCGTGGCTGGTGAGGTCGAGGTAGATCGGGGTCACGCTGATCTTGCCGGCGCGCATCGCGGCGATGTCGGTGCCCGGCTCCGCGTCGTCGGAGCCGGCCGGGCCGCCGACCCAGTAGTACGGGTTGCCGTACGGATCAAGCCGCTCGATGAGCCGGTCGTTGTAGACGCGCTTGCCGAGCTTCGTCACTTCGACCCCCGCGATCCGGTCGCGCGGGAGGTTCGGCACGTTCACGTTGAGGAGCGCGTCCGACGCGAAGCCGCGGTCGAGGATGTTCCGCGCGAGGAGCGCGGCGAACGATGCCGCGGTGCTGAAGTCGATGTCCGCGCCGAACGCGCCGAGCGAGATCGCGATGGACGGGATGTCGGACAGGAGGCCTTCCATCGCCGCGGCCACGGTCCCGGAATACGTGATGTCGTCGCCCATGTTCGCTCCACGGTTGATCCCGCTGACGACCAGATCGGGCTTCTGCTTCAGGAAGCCAAGCACCGCCAGCCGAACGCAGTCGGTCGGGGAGCCATCGGCCATGTGGGCCGGCTGTCCGGTGCGCAGATGCGTCGGGCGGCAGCGGAGCGGGCGGTAGAGCGTGATGCTGTGACCCGCACCGCTCCAGTTCCGCTCSGGCGCGATGATATCGACGGCGCCGAGCGCCGATAGCGCGTCCGCGAGCGGCCCGAGCGCGTCGCTCTCGATCCCGTCGTCGTTCGTCACGAGGATGTGCCGGGTCATGTGACCTCCTGCGGCGGCGGCTCGTCCATGATCCCGGCGGCGTCGGTCCGGCGCCGCCGGCCCTGGGTCACCTCCAGGCCATAGCGGACGAAGGTCCCGAGCATCCCGGCGAGCGGCATCGCGAGCAGTACACCCCAGAAGCCGGCGATGCGCGAACCGAGCAGCAGCGCGCCGAACACGAAGAGCGGGTGGATGCCGATGGTGCGAGACATGATCCGGGGACCGATGACGTTGAGCGCGACCTGCTGGAACAGGACGATGAGGATGAGGACGAACGGGAGGCGGTCCGTCGCACCGAGGGCGGTGATGGCAAGGGCCGGGATCATCGCGAGGACCGGACCGAAGATCGGGATGACGACGACGAGCCCGCTGAACACCGCCAAGACGCCGGAGAACGGGACCCCGAGCCCGGCGAGGATCGCGAAGGTGCCGGTGCCGTAGATCAGCCCAAGCAGCAACGATCCGCGGACGAACCCGCCGAACGCGCGGTCGGCGCTCACCCGGAAGAGCTCGGCCTCGCTCTGGAGCGGACGGGAGAGGGGCGCAACGAGGCGTTGCCACAGGGCATCCCCGTCGATGAGCATCACGAACGCGATGATGAGCACGAGCAGCACGTTGAACAGGACCGTGGCCGTGGCGGAGACCAGACCCAGCGCGTCAGCGGCGAAGGTGCCGGCGGCCTCGCCGATACGGCCCGGCAGCGCGTTGTAGACGTCCACGACGTTCAGCCGCAGACCCCGCCCTGCCAGGCCCTCCTGGAACTCCACGACCGCGCGAGCGGACCGTGCCGTGTAGTCGGGGGCCCGCTCGGCAAAGCCGGCGAGCTGGTCGGCGAAGGCCGGAAGGAGCAGGGCGAGCACCCCGGCGAGGACGATCGCGATGCCGGCATAGACGAGGAGCACCGCACCGGTGCGATTCAGGGCCGTGCGCCGGTCGAGCCGGTCGACGAGCGGCGCGAGGATGAAGGAGAACGCCCACGCGGCGATGAAGATGAGCACGACATCGGCGATCCGGGCGACGGCGACCCAGATCGCTGCCGCGATCTGGAGCGCGAGGAACACGATCGCCAGCACGACCAGCGCGTACAGAAGCCGCCGGTCGCGCTTACTGAGCGTCACGCGCGGAATCGTACGCGGGCTAGCATGCGGACCATGCCCCAGGCCATCCCGTTGCTCGAGCGCTATCGCGACCGGCTGCCGGTCACCTCGCGCACGCCGCGCCTCACGCTCGGTGAGGGCGGCACGCCGCTCGTGCGCGCGTCCGCCCTCGAGCGCGAGACCGGGATCGCCGAGATCTGGCTGAAGGTCGAGGGCGCGAACCCGACCGGATCCTTCAAAGACCGCGGAATGGTGCTCGCCGTGGCGAAGGCGGTCGAGGAGGGGGCCGAGGCGGTGCTCTGCGCCTCCACCGGGAACACCGCCGCGTCGGCGGCCGCGTACGCCGCGCGGGCGGGACTGCGCTGCGCGGTCATTCTTCCGGCGGGACATGTCGCGCTCGGCAAGCTCGGGCAGGCGATCGTCTTCGGGGCGCGGATCGTGGCCGTGCGCGGCGGATTCGACGTCGCGCTCGAGCTTTCCCGCGCGCTGGCGGCGAGCGGAGAGGCGACGCTGGTGAACAGCGTGAATCCATATCGCATCGAAGGTCAGAAGACCGGCGCGTTCGAGATCTGCGAGGCGCTCGGTGACGCGCCCGAGATGCTCTGCATCCCGGTGGGGAACGCCGGGAACATCACCGCGTACTGGAAGGGCTTTTGCGAGGCGGCGCAGACCGGTCTTGCGCGTCGCCGACCGCGGATGCACGGGTACCAGGCGGCCGGCGCCGCGCCCATCGTGAACGGCGCTCCGGTCGCCGAGCCCCAGACGATCGCGACGGCCATCCGCATCGGCAATCCGGCATCGTGGAACGGCGCCGTGCGCGCGCGCGACGAGTCCGATGGGGCGATCGAAGCGGTGACCGACGAGCAGATCCTGGAGGCCTATCGGCTCCTTGCGCGCTCCGAAGGCGTCTTTTGCGAGCCGGCGAGCGCAGCATCGGTCGCCGGCCTCCTCGCGCACGTCCGTCGCGGAGGACGCGTACCCGCGTCGGCGGTGTGCATCCTCACCGGCAACGGGATGAAGGATCCCGATCGCGCGGTGTCGATGGCACCCGCCCTCACCGACGTTCCGGCCGAGCTCGACGCGGTCCGCGCCGCCCTTCGTTCGTGACCGAGCTCCGCGTCCGCGTGCCCGCGACGAGCGCGAACCTCGGGCCGGGCTTCGACTCGTTCGGCCTGGCGCTCCCCTTCGTGGCCGAGTTCGAGGTCCGGGCTGCTCGCGCCTGGTCGGTGAGCGTGGACGGCGCGGCCGAGCACATCCCATCCGGCGACGACAACCTCTTCGTGATCGCCGCCCGCGCCGCGGCACGGGCGATGGGCAGCCCGCTCCCGCCGCACCGCGTCATCCAGCGATCGACGATCCCGCTCGGCCGGGGCCTCGGCTCGAGCGCCGCTGCCATCGTCGGCGGCGTCGTCGCGGCAAACGCCATGCTCGGCGAGCCACTCGAGCGGCGAGCGCTGCTACGGATCGCGGCCGAGGTCGAAGGGCACGCGGACAACGTCGCCGCGGCGCTCTACGGAGCGTTCACGGTCGCCGTCCCGCACCGCGACGGGCCGCTCGCCGTGCGCTTCGCGTTCCCCGCCGCCTGGCGCATCTGCCTCCTCATCCCCTCGAGCGCCCTCGCCACGGAGAAGGCGCGCGGGATCCTCTCCGCGCAGGTCTCGCGCGCCGACGCGGTGTACAACCTGGCGCACGCAGCAGCGCTCGTCGGCGCGGTGCTCAAGGCCGATGGCGCGCTCCTGCGGACGGCGATGCAGGATCGCCTGCACCAGCCGGCGCGGCTCCGGCTCGTTCCGGCGCTCGACGATGTCGTGCGCGCGGCCTGCGATGCCGGCGCCTTCGGCGCGGCGCTGTCCGGCGCCGGCCCCACGGTGCTCGCCGTCGCGCCCACCCGCCTCGCCGGCCGGGTGACCGCGGCGATGGAGGAAGCAGCGACGCTCGCCGGCATGCCCGGACGGGGCCGCGTCGTGCGGGTCCGCGCCGCCGGGGCCSAAGCCCACCGCGGCTCGTGACGACGGCCCACCTCCGGCGTTGGATCCGGTCGTCCGGATGCCGGTGACGCTCCGCTAGCCTTCGCCGCGTGACCGACCGCCTTGCGCTGCTCGCTCTTCCCGCGGTGCGGTCGGCGAT
>JRHI01002833.1_pt1 | contig 11201 bp, 10 predicted proteins | sample 215371 | NCBI WGS metagenome assembly JRHI01 (sample SAMN02929681, study PRJNA255918) | sediment metagenome | biome: cave system; feature: Ice Cave; material: Sediment; isolation source: sediment from deep within a dark volcanic ice cave with no known source of... ... | reverse complement strand
CCAAAATCACATGGGGTTCCGGTCCGTCTCATGCCTTTCCCCTGGCTGCAGGGACCGGATTTATCGGAGGAATCGGGGGGTTTATCGGTGGATGACCACCCCCGCGCCTTGCGTGTCCGCGGGTGCCCGCGCCCTGACAACCCTGTGTGCGGCGTCGGTGGGAAATTGCGGGCCTGGCCGCGGATGGGCGCCCGTTGGCACCCAGGGCGCCACCGGGGTGGCGGAGCGGCACCTCCCGGTTTCGAGTTCGCGCTTCCGGTCGGCGCAAGCCGCCGGCGGTACACGAACACCGGCGCCGCGCGAGCGCCGGCGGGAGGTTGCCGTCGCCGTGGACCAAGACCAGCGCTACTTGACCCAGGCCGAGGCCGCGGCGCTGTGTGGATGCGACTACACCACGATCAGGCGCCGCCGCGAACGCGGCCAGTTCCCCGGTAGTCGCCGTCGAGCCGACGTCACCGGCGCGTGGGAGATCCCGTTCGCCGATCTCATCGCGGTGGGTCTGTGGCGACCCGCCGACGGGGAGGAGAGGGATCTCGACGCCGCGGTCGGCCGTACGAAGGCCGAACGCAGGCTGGAGGAGGCGCGCCTGGAGCTGGAGCGGGCCAACGTCCGCATCGAGGCGCTCACCGCCGTGCTCGATGACCGCCGGGACGAGGTCGCCTACCTGCGCCGGGCCCTCGAAGCTGCGCTGACCGGGACGAGGGTGGCGTGATGTCACCACGGTGGCGTGATGGCTAGGCGGCTGACCGGGAGCCGGTGGGAGCGGTCGGGCCGTTTCTACGCCAGCCTGCCCGAGGCCAGCGGCTCCCGCAGGCGGGCCGAGGCGAGCTTCGCCGCGGAGGCAGAGAGGGAAGCCTGGCTGACAGCGGCCATCGCGGCGGTGGAAGCCGGCCACCGCCCGCCTCACCCAGCGGGCTTCCGGAGTCGTCCGCTAGCTGGCTCGTCGGACGACGAGCGGCCGAGGCCGCTGTTCGAGACGCTCGCCTACGGATGGCTCGACGAATATTACGGCCAGCTTCGCAACGCCGATGCCGAGCGCGAGCGCGACGTCCGCATCATGGTCGAGAACTACCTCATTCCCGCTTTCGCCGGCCCCGTCCCCGCCGACGCAGCCGCGGCCCGCAAGCGGCTCGTCGAGTTCGTGCGCCGCATGGCCCTCGAGCCCGAGTGGGAGGACGGGAGCAGCTCCGACTCGGAGGAGGACGGCGGTCGTCTCCTAACGATCATCGAGGCCATGGTCGCGTGCGACCGCTCCAAGGCAACGATCCGCCGCGCGTTGCGGGCGGGCAAGCTCGCCGGGGCACGACGCGGCCAGGACGGCCGCTGGCTCATCCCCGTTTCTGCCTTGGACGCCGCCCTCCGGCGAGAATCGCTCGAGCGCAAGGCGGTGAGCCGGCCCTACGCGAGGGGCATCCTCTGGGCCCACGCCAAGATCCTGGACTGGGGGCGGGCCAACGGCTGGGACATCGCCGACTTCGACCGAGGGGTCAACGCCCTGACGCCCCACGAGGAGGTGGCGAGGAAGAAGCCGGGCACCGAGCTCCGCCGTCCGCTCTCGGTTGCCGAGCTTGCTCGCGTCGCGTCGCACCTCCATGTGGCGCATCAGCTCGTGATGTGGCTGATGCGCGTGCTCGGCCTGCGGATCTCCGAGGCGTTTGGGCCCCATGTCGGCGACATCGTGGACTTCGGAGAGGTGGGCCTCGTCGTCATCCAGCGCCAGGGTGGACGGCCATTCCTGACCCGCACCCGGACCGGCGTCCAGACCAAGCACTCGAAGGGTACGCTCAAGCGGGCCGCCTCGCACCGGGTGATCATTGTACCCGGCGCCCTGATGACGGCTCTCCGCGCCGCGGTCGAGGCATTCCATACAGATCCGGCAACTGCTGTCGTCGACCTCGAGGCGCGCCTGGTGCCGTGGGTCGCGAAGGAGGGCGGCGGCCAGTCCGGGTTCCGCGCCGCCCTGGACACTGCCCTGCGACGGGAGGGCTTCGACCTGGACACGGCGGGCTTCGAGGTGGTCACCCACGACCTGCGCAAGTCGCTCGCCACCGACCTTGCGTGGAACCCGGAGCTCGACGAGCTCGCCAAGCGCCGTGTCATGGGCCACAAGGCGGGCGACGACGTCTTCGCCCGGGTGTACACGCTGGACCACCCGACGCTGGCGCCCCTGGTGGAGATCGCCCGGGCTGTGGAGGCGGACGTCACCGCCCAGGTCCCCACCCTCCTGGTCCCGACCGAGCACCGCATTCCCTGGCGATGGGACAACCCGCTCCGCGAGCGCGTGTGGCATATCGACGCCGTCCTCGCCGAGGCCGGATGGCAGGTTGACGCCGGCGGTGCCGACAATCCGTGGTGCGACACGGCTCGTGTCGCGGCCGAGCTTGGCGTGGCCGAGACGACGGCACGTCGGTGGATGCGCGACCAGGTCGTACCGTCGACCGCGGACACAGACGAGTTCGGCAACCCGCGGCGTCGCTCCCGGCTGGCCGACGTGGAGGCCCTCAGGGACCGTCTGGAACAGCGAATCCTGTTGCGCGACCTGGCCGCTGACCTCGGCGTGGGCTACTACCGGGCCTGGCGAGCCCTGCGGCGCCTCGATCTCGTCGAGGCGAACGACGATCCGGCCCCACGCGAGCTGGTGCTCACTCCCGAGCAGGCCGCAACGCTGCGGGCGGAGTTCGAGCGCCTCGCCGCCCTCTTCAATCGGTCGATGCGAGTGAGTGCCGCGGCGACCAGGCTCGGAGTCGCGTTCAGCACCGTCCAGAAGCTCGTCCGGCGAGGCGAGCTGGTCGAGGATGCGGAGAGGGACGCTTTCGGCGCCCAATACGTCACGATCGCCTCCGTCGAGGCCCTTGCGGCTGCCCGAGCCGGATCCAAGCGCACCGTGGCTGGTGCCGATCTCGCGGACGCTCGCATGGTCGCGCAACTCACCGGGCTGAATCAGGGACAAATCTCGGACCTGACCCAGCGGGGCGTGCTCGAACGGCGCGACGTCGGACGGCGCTTCTATGTCACGACCGAAAGCCTCAGGCGTTGGGCGACCGGCTATGGCCCGCATCTGCTGGCCCGCCTCGACGCGGAGCCGCACGAACGGCCGACGAACACGGTCCGGGGACTCGAAGGCCGTCGGGCGCCGCTGGGAGAACGTCGTCGCCGCGATCTGGCCATCGAGCCCGCAACCGAAGGTCAGCGGGTCGGATGACGAGCGCGCGGCGTCCCGACAGTGGGGCGATGACAGCGGACGACTCTCCGCGGTGCTTGGCCGGACGGAAAGTCACGGCGGGGGGGACAATTGCTGCGCTCCGTGATATACCGTCTGCAGCGGTTATGGCCTTCGGGCCTCTACATGGTTACGGTCGAAGGGGGTCCGAGGTGATCGGCAGCCCTGCCAAGCGAACAGGTTGGGCCATGGCGACGCTCTTGGCCGTCGCCGTAGCCGGATGCGGTCACAGTGCGAAGCACGCGGCGTCGCACACCGACCCGCTGCCTACCACAGTCATCGCCACCACGACGACCTCGCCGGAGGAAGCGGCGGCGGTCGCCGCGTGGCGCCACTACTGGGACGTGTACGTCGCCGTCGGCAGCGAGATGAAGCTCCCCGACCCTCGGCTCGCCGAGGTCGCGACCGGCGAGGAGTTGCGCCATCTTGGGGGTGGGTTCCTCGCCTTCTCGTCCGCCGGCCAAGTCCTGCGGGGCACCATCGATCTCGCGCCAGAGGTCGTGAGCCTCGCGAGCAGCGAAGCGGTGCTCAGGGACTGCTACTTCAGCCACATCCTCCGGTACGACAAGGCAACTGGGCAGCCGAAGGGAGCCGCTCCGACCCGGCGGACCCTCGTGAGCGTGACGATACAGCTCGACGGCGGCGCGTGGAAGGTGGCGGCCATCAAGCACGGAGGCGAGGGATGCACAACCGCGTCCTGAGCTTCGTGGCGGCGCTGTCCGTTGCGCTGACCTTCGCGGCTTCGACACGCCCGGCCTTTGCTGACAACGGGAACGGCCGCGGGGACAACATCGGCTGGACAGACGGCTCAGGAGTCGGGGCGGACGCGTCCCAGCCAGTCACACCAGTCGCGGCCGGCAGCGGCGGCGGCAGTGGCGGACAGAGCACCTGCACCTACGAGCTCCTCAACGCTCAGGATTCCGCGATCTCCGACGACATGGCTACCAGCGGGTGGGGACCGCCGCGGGGCAATAGTCCCGGCTCGTGGTACCGCAAGATATGCACCGACGCGAACGGAATGGCCTCGGGAGTCATCGTCTGGGCACCTGGGGCCGCAGCGGTCGATCCCGCCGCGCTGGCGCAGCAAGCGCTCGGCTACACGCCGATGCCACCGCCGAGCGTCGGGATGAGCCCTCCGCCGGGCCGCGAGCAGTTGGTGAACCTGACGACATTCCTTTGGATCGACGGTTCGCAATGGCATCCGGTGAGCGCGTCGGCGTCCGCGGGCGGGGTGGGGGTGGTGACGACGGCGACGCCCGAGCGGGCGGTGTGGGCGATGGGCAACGGCGAGTCGGTCACCTGTGACGGACCCGGTACGCCGTACGACCCGTCCCGGTTGGACGCCGACCAGCCGGACCCGTGCCGCTACACGTACCGCCACAGCTCGGCCGGCCGGGCCAACGACGCGTTCGTGATGACCGTGACGGTGGAGTGGCACATCACGTGGGTCGCGACCGGCGCTCCGCCGGGCGCGCCGACGGCGGGCGATCTCGGCGTCGTCGGCCGCAGTTCGTCGGTGCCGGTGCGGGTCGCGGAAGCGGAGGCGACGAACACGTCGGCGAGGTGAAGGAGGGAAGGCGATGACGGCAAGGGGCACCAGCACGCTGCGAGCGAGAACGTCGGGTCCATCAGGCAACGGCGCCCGGCTGGTTCCTCCCGCCCGGCAGCGATCGATCCCTTTGGCGGTGCTCGGCGTCTTGCTGTGCTTCGTCGGGGCGCTGGTCTTCGGCGCGCTGCACCTGCGTCTCGACCACCGCGCCGCCCTGCTGGCGATCACTCGTCCCGTCGCAGCCGGTCAGGTCATCCGCGACCGCGACCTGCGCGTCGTGCGCGCATCGGCGGACGGGATCGACACCATCGGCGTCGCCGAGCGGCGCGCGGTGGTGGGCCATGTGGCCTCGGTCCCGCTGGTGGCCGGGACTCTGCTGGTGCGTGCCGAGCTCGGCTCGGTGGCATCGCTGCGGCCCGGACAAGCGGTAGTCGGACTGGCACTCAAGGACGGTCAGTTCCCGGCCGGCCTTCGCTCCGGCGACCGGCTCCTCATCATCGACACGGGCGCACGTACGGCATCGGCGGAGCCCGCGGCGGCGGCTCGCGTCCTCGGCTCGCGGGTGGGGGTTACCGTGGTGTCGGTCGGGCCGTCGACGAACACGCCTGGGGTCACGGTGGTGTCGGTGCAGATGGACGAGGCCGATGCGTCCGGCGTCGCCACCGCGGCGGCAGCCGGCCAGGTCAGCGTGGTGTTGGTGGCGGCTGGCTGATGCCGATCAGCGCGTTCGGCTCCATCAAGGCGTCGCCGGGGGTGACCACCACGGTGCAGGCGCTGGCCGAGGTCTGGCCGGAGGGCCGCCGTCTCCTCGTCGCGGAGTTCGACCCGGCCGGAGGCGACCTCGCCGCCCGCCTCGACCTGGCGCCTGAACCCGGTCTCGTGACGCTGGCGGCGGCAGGTCGGCGAGACCTGGGGCCTGCCCTGGTACTCGAACACGCGCAACGCCCCTCGGAGAACCTGGCGGTGCTGCTCGCTCCGCCGGCAGCCCGCCAGGCCCGCGGCGCGCTCGAGTTGTTGGCCGACCGGCTGGCCACGGCGCTGGGCGACATCGACGACTGGGACGTGCTCGTCGACTGCGGCCGCCTCGACGGATCGGCACCAGTCCCACCCTGGGTCGGCGTGGCCGACGGCGTCTTCGTGGTCTTGCGGCCGACGGCGGCCGAGGTTGCTCATGGCGTGTCACGGCTTCCAGAGCTCGCGACCGACGGAGGCGGACCGCAAGTGGTGTTGGTCGGCGAGCCCGGTCCTGGCCGCACGCACTTGTACCCCGCTTCTGAGGTGGCGGCCGCTCTGAACGCGCCGGTCGTGGGCGTAATCGCTGATGACGACCGGGCGGCGGGCGTCTTCGATGGCAGGCGTCGTGGGGAGCGGCTCTTGCGCCGTTCGGACTTGCTGCGCTCGGCACGTGAGCTTGCCGCCGAGCTCATCGGCCCGGCGTCGCCCGACGTCGAGGACCCGGCCACGGCGGTCTTGGCGTCGTCGCTCACGGTCGAGGTGGCGCGATGACCTTGCCCGCCGACGTCGAGGACCGCCTGTTCCGAGAGGTCACCGACGCGTTGGTCCTGCACCTCCACTCCGCCGAGGACGGAGGCCTGAGCCGCGACGACCAGCGGGCACTGGGCCACAGCTTGTTGAACAGGGCGCTGGGCGCGTATGCGCAGCGGTGCCTCGAGGCGGGTGAAGCAGTGCTCGCGGCCGACGAGGAGGATGCGCTCGCTCGTCGGGTGCTGGACCGCCTGTTCGCCTCGGGGAGCCTGCAACCGTTCCTCGAGGACCCCACGGTCATGGAGGTCAACGCCAACGGCTGCGAGGTGACGTGGATCGTGCGGACCGACAACACCAAAGAACTCGGTCCGCCGCTGGCACGGTCCAACGCCGCGCTGGTCGAACTGGTGCGCAACCTGGCCGCGGAGGCCGGCCGGGAGGGTGGGATCGAGCGCCGCTTCGACGCCGCTCACCCGCGCCTCGATCTGCAGTTGCCGAACGGGGATCGGTTCTTCGCGCTGATGGGCGTGAGCCAGGTGCCGATCGTCTCGATCCGCCGACACAACTTCATCGAGTTGGTGACCCTCGACCAGCTGATGGGCTCGGGGATGCTCGACCTATGCGCCCGCGACCTGCTCGCCGCCATGGTCGCGGCGCGGTGCAACGTGATCGTGTCGGGCGGCACCGGGGTCGGCAAGACGACCCTGTTGCGGGCGATGTGCAACGCCATCGACGCCGATGAGCGCCTGGTGGTGATCGAAGACTCGCCCGAGCTCGGCCTGGATCGCTTCGGCGACGCCCATCCCGACCTCGTGTGCGTCGCCCAACGAGAGCCCAACATCGAAGGTGAGGGCGCGGTGTCGATCGCGGACCTGACCCGCTGGATGCTGCGGGCCAGCCCTGATCGGGTCATCGTGGGCGAGGTCCGGGGTCCCGAAGTCATCCCGATGCTCAACGCCATGACGCAGGGCAACCAGGGTTCTATGTGCTCGGTGCACGCCAACTCCTCCAAGGGCGCGTTCGCCAAGCTCGCCACCTACGCGGTGCAGGCCCCGAGCGACTCCCGCTCGAGGCGACCAACCAGCTGATCGCGTCGGCCGTCGACTTCGTCGTCCACCTCGAACGTGTCGGCGGGCGCAACGCCAAGCAACCCCGAGCCGTCGCATCGATACGAGAAATCGTCGGCCACGAGGGACCCCACGTCGTGTCGAACGAGGTCCTGGCGCCGGGCCATGACGGCCGTGCAGTGCCGGCCACGCCCCTGCAACCCGAGACGCTGGCCGCGCTGGAGGCCGCTGGCTTTGATCCCGGGCTGCTCGATCGGCCCGAAGGGTGGTGGACGTGACCGCGTTGGCCGTCCTGTGCGGCGCGACGGTCGGGACCGGTCTCTGGCTGTTCGTCCTCGGGCTGCGCGGGCGTCCCTTCATGGGACATCGCCCGTCGCGACGTGTGTCGCCCGCCGATGGCCGCTTGGTGCTGCGCCTCGGGCTCGGGATCGCCGCGTTCCTGGCCGTGCTGCTCGTGACCGGGTGGCCGGTCGGTGCGGTGCTCGGCGGGGCCTTGGCGGTCGCGCTGCCGAGCCTGGTCGGCGGACGCGGGGCGCGCGAGGAGGAGCTGGCGAAGATCGAGGCCATCGCCAGCTGGGCCGAGATGCTGCGCGACACCGTGAGCGCCGGCAGCGGGCTGGCGGAGGCGATCCGGGTCAGCGCGCCGGTGGCGCCCGGCCCGCTGCGCGGCCCCGTCAGCGGGCTGGCGGTGCGGATGGACCGAGGCGGCATCGTCGGCGGCCTCGCCTGGTTCGGCGACGAGATGGCCGACCCGATGGCCGACCTCATCGTCGCCGCGCTGACACTGGCTGCCACCGAGCAGTCGAAACGGCTCGCTGACCTGCTCGGCAGCCTGGCGACGGCGACGCGCGAGCAGGCCGCGATGCGCCTGCGGGTCGAAGCCGGCCGGGCTCGCACCCGCACGGTGGCCGGGGCGGTGGCCGGGATCGCCGCGGTCTCGGTCGTCGCGTTCTTGGCGTTCGACCGCCCCTACCTGCATCCCTACGACAGCGCGACCGGCCAGCTCATGCTCGGCCTGGTCGGTGCCTGCTTCGGTGGCGCGTTCTGGCTGCTGGCCCGCATGGGCCGCATCCCGGCTCCGGTGAGGCTCGTGCTCCACCAGGCGGAGGAGCCCGCATGATCGCCTCGCTCGCTGCCGGCGCGCTCATCGGGCTCGGCCTGTTGTTGGCCTGGCGGGCGCTGCTCCCCGCCCAACCGCCCCTGGCGGCCACCGTGGCCCGGCTCACAAGGCCCGCCGCGGCGTCGCCCATCACGGTGGCCGACGCCGGCCAGCTGGCGGCGCGCCTCGGGCGGCCCATGGCGAGGCTGGCCGCGGACCTCGGTCTGAACCTCACGGCGCTGCGCCGCGACTTGCTGGTCGTGGGCCGCGACCTCGAGACCCACCTCGCGGTCAAGGTCGGCTCCGCCTTCTATTGCGCGCTGCTCCTCCCCGGCGTGGCCGGGGTGGTCGCCCTCGCCGGCGGCTCCCTACCGGTCGTGATCACCCTGTGGGGCAGCGTCGTGGGCGCGGCCGTCGGCTTCTTCCTCCCCGATGGGCTGGCGCGGGCCGAGGCGGCGGAGCGACGCGACGAGCTGCGCCACACCCTCGCATCGTTCCTCGACCTCGTCGTCATCGTGCTCGCCGCCGGCGGTGGAGTGCAGTCCGCCCTCGCCCTCGCCAGCCGAGGCGGCGACGGGTGGGCGTTCGAGCAGCTGCGCGCCGCGCTCGCCGCCAGCCGGGTCACCCGCGAGACACCGTGGGCGGCCCTCGGGCGACTCGGCTCGGAGCTCGGCATCTCAGACCTCGAAGAGCTCGCCGCCAGCGTGTCGCTTGCCGGCACCGAAGGCGCACGCGTCCGCGAGTCCCTGGCCGCCAGGGCAGCGTCGCTGCGCGCCCATGAGCTCGCCAAAGCCGAGGCCGACGCGGGAGCTACCACCGAGCACATGTCGTTCCCGGTCGCTCTGCTCGCACTCGGCTTCTTCGTGCTCATCGGCTATCCGGCCGTCGCCGCGGTGCTGCATGGTCTCTGAGAAAGCGATGGGTTCATGATTTCTGAAGGGCGATTCGCTCGGAACCCAAGGTCCGAGGCGCTCTGTAGGGCATCCGCGCGCTCGGGTTCGGGAACCGGTGGGCGAGACGGCCGCTCACCGGGCTATCGGCTGCTGCAGCTCGGTGACGTTGCTGGTCGGATCGTCGTCGTGCCACTCGTGGTAGAGCTCGCGGCAGTTCCCGATGAGCCGGTAGCCGCTGTCCTCGATCCAACGGACGAGCGCCTCCCAACCGGGCACGATGCCGTCGTCACCGCCCCGATACACGGCGGCCGCGACTTCGACCACGGGCAGTTGGACGACCCGCACACTGTCGCTGTCTGGCACGTCCTGGTCGCCGATTTCGAAGCCGGCATTCAACACGATCTCACCTTCGGGCGCGGCGCCGCCGTCGTCCTCGTAGCACGCGACCGAGATACCGGGCTTGGCGCCGACCGACTCGAGGTGACTGACGACTTGGGGAATAAGCCGGCCGAACGCAGCTCCGATGTCGGCGTGCGTCAGCCCGTCCGCGGCGGCCTGCGCAACCCGGATCGGTTGGGTCTGCTTGATCACGAAGTCCTGCAATTCCATGGTGTCGCTCCATTCCAGTGCTCGGAGGTGCGCTTCGACTCGACGCAGGCGTTCTTCTTCGTCGCCGACGACCTGCTCGATTTGAGCCTGGCGCAAGCGCAGCATTCCCCGGAGCTGTTCGACGGGCGAGTTCTCAGCGAGAACGTGCCGGATCTGCTCCAGCGTGAAGCCCATGTCGCGCAGCGCCACGATCCGGTGAAGCCGACCGAGCTGGTGAACGCTGTAGTTGCGATAGCCGCTGGCCTTGTCAACCCGTTCGGGCTTGAGCAGATCGATCTCGTCGTAGTGACGCAGCATGCGGGGCGAGACCTGCCCGAGGCGAGCGAACTCTCCGATGTTCAACATGACGCTCCCATCGATACGCCTTCACACGGTGTCAAGGTCAAGCGAGACGTGGTTCACGTCGGTGAGGTCGCGTTCGTTCGGTTTGGTGATGACGTCGGCGTAGCGCTGGGCGGTGGCGACGGTGATGGCGAACAGGTCGCTGAGCCGGCGGACGTCTCCGCCGGTGGCGATGGCTTCGTTGAGGATGCGGTCCTCTCGGAGCTTCTGGGGGAGCACGCCGAGCTTGTCGCTGATCCACACGCTGCACACGGGCGTGGTTCGCACGGCGGTGCGGCTGGTGATGAACAGGTGCGGGTTGATGGTGTTGGGCCAGCGGAGGGCCCGTTCGGCGAGCCAGGTGTTCAGGCGTTGGTGGACTGGGTCGGCGAGCACGATGACGTTGGCGGCCACGTGGAGGCGCCCGTCGTGCACGTCGGTGAGCTGCAGGTGGCGGGCGTGCCCGGTGCGCAGGGCGTGGAAGGCGAACAGCGCGGCGAGCGCGGCCCGGGCGGGGTCGGTGCTGTGGAGCGCGTCGCGGATGGCGTCGAGGTTGGCGGGCAGTGGCTGGGTGGGCTGGACGGGTTCGCCGCGCAGTCGGGCGGTCGGGTTGACGAAGATCAGCTTCCGGGCTTTGAGGTAGCGGAACAGGCTTCGCAGCGGGGTGAGCGTTGCGGTGCGGCGCCGTGTCGTCGCGAGGGCAGCGACGACATCGTCGCGAGTGATCTCGCGCAGCGACTCATGTCCGTCGTCGGTCCAGCGGCGAACGATCGGCACGATGAGGCTCAGGTTGTGGCGGACGGTCTCGAGGCTGCGAGGCCGCATGCGTGGTGGGCTGGTGGAGCCGTCCCGGCGGGCGTGGTACCACTCGGTCAGCTCGTGGCGCATGGTTTCGGGCAGGTCGGCGACCTGGCGGTTGAACCATGTCGCCCGCCAGCAGCATGGGGCCACTGAGAGG
>JRHI01002832.1_pt1 | contig 11210 bp, 8 predicted proteins | sample 215371 | NCBI WGS metagenome assembly JRHI01 (sample SAMN02929681, study PRJNA255918) | sediment metagenome | biome: cave system; feature: Ice Cave; material: Sediment; isolation source: sediment from deep within a dark volcanic ice cave with no known source of... ... | reverse complement strand
GGCCGTGGCCTGCCGTCATCTGCCGGATCACGGTTCCGTGGGGTGCTACCTGAGCGTTGGATCTGATGAAGAACTTGCGTGGCGCGGTACATTAGATCCATCCGCACCGTTGGTTGGAGCGAGGCCGACGGTCGGGCGCGGCCCCGTTCGCTCCTGCGGCCGCTGACGTCGTGGGTCGTGGTCCGCGCTGGCCGCCGTTCTCCGGGTCTGCACGAAGCCGTCGTGACCGATGACGGACCGGTCGGGGTAACGCCGCATGGGCGATCGCAGTGGGTGGCTCCAACCGCATCCGGCGGGACGGCATCCGTTCGGCCTAGCCGGAGGCTGCCCCGTTAGGCCGGGCGCGTTGCGCCTATCGGGGTGTTGCCCGTCGCGCGACGGCGACGTAGCGTGGGAGGCAGCACGCTCGCCGGCGACCGATTGGCGGTCGTCGTGGCCGTCGGCCCGCGTCCCAGGGCCATGTCCGCCAGCACAGTACGCGAATGGGGAGCACACGATGCAGAAGCATTGGGAGGGTTCGGTCCACATCGACGCACCGGTCGCCGAGGTCTTCACCTACCTGACCGACTTCAACCGCCACCCCGAGTGGGATGGCTTCGCCGAGAAGGTCGAGCAGATCCACGGCGGCACCGCCTCCGGCGTCGGCGCCGAGTGGAAGGTCTGGGAGCGACTCGATCTCTTCAGCCAGGGCAAGCGCGGGACCCGCTTCAAGGACGGGCTCGGGCTGGCCAAACGCCAGGTCCGCCATGTCGAGCTCAACCAGCGGATCGTCTGGCACACGCACCCGACGCCGCCGGTCGGGATCAGCGCCGACTTCACCTTCGAGGTCGCGCCGGACGGGACCGGCACCCGCGTCACCCAGCACGTCCAGGTCAACGTCCCCGGCGTCGTCCATTCCGTCGGCCGCCTGGTGGCGAAGAACCTCGACGAGAAGCAGGAGGCACAGTGGCAGGCCAACCTCGACAACCTGAAACAGGTCGTCGAAGGCGCGGCCGTCCGCGAACCCGTCGCCGTCTGACCCGGCGCCACGCAGCGCGATCAAGCGGAGGCCGGTGGGCGACGTCCACCGGCCTCCGTGCGCGCTCAATGGTGCGCCCGGCGGTGCCAACGGTTCCAAGTCAATGGTTTGTCGGCGGCCAATCAAGGACCGGCCATCGAAGAGGTTCGCCATCGTCGATCGCACTCATCTCGGCGCCAGGGGCTGCCCGGGGGTGCCGGAACCGGTCCGCGCGGTGCCGCACGGAGCTGGAAGTGATCGACCGATCGCAAACCGGACATAACCGTGGTATAATCCCCCAGTAACCGCAGTTGTCCCGTCGCGGGATCCCCTGGTTCCCCGTTTGATACCGGCACAACACACGCGGATGGGATGATGAGGTCGCGTTGCGACCTGATATGCGCTGCGCGGCGGCACGGTCCGAGGTCGGGTGGACCCGCACGGCGCCCAGCGTCCGAAGCGAGGTAACCACCCATGGCACTCACCGACGACCAAGCCACGCCCGCCGAGCTCCAATCCGAGCAGGAGTCATCACTCCTCGAAGCCTGGGACAACGACGCACCACGGCAAGATGTCGCCGTTACCGAGCGGACCTTGCCCCCGGCCCAGAAACGCGCCCCCGCCCGCACCGCGGAACCTGGCTCTCCGACCGCGCCGGTTCGACGCGTCCGTCCGCGCGCCCCCCTGAGCGGGATCGCCCCGGCCGGGGACCCGGCCTCCGCTAACGGCGCGACGCACGCACCCGCCGCGGCGCCGGCGCCCGAACCCCAGGTTGACGACGAGACCACCCCCTCCTTCGAGGACCTCGGCCTCAGCGGCATGCTCCTCAAGAGCATCCGCGACGTCGGCTACGAGGAGCCGACCCCCATCCAACTGATGACGATTCCCGTCATGCTGCAGGGCAAGGACATCATCGCCCAGGCCCAGACTGGCTCCGGCAAGACGGCCGCTTTCGGTTTCCCGATCATCGAGTCGATCGCCCCGCGGGATCGCCACGTCCAGGCCCTCATTCTCTGCCCGACCCGCGAGCTCGCGATCCAGGTCGCCGAGGCGCTCCACAAATACGGGCGGCACAAGGAGGTCGAGACGCTGCCGATCTACGGCGGCCAGCCCTACGAGCGCCAGTTCCGCGGTCTCCAGCGCGGTGTCCAAATCGTGGTCGGCACCCCGGGCCGCGTCATGGACCACATGCGCCGCGGCACGCTCAACCTGGACCACATCCGCTTCTTCATCCTCGATGAAGCCGACGAGATGCTCGACATGGGGTTCATCGAGGACATCGAGTGGATCCTGGAGCACGTCCCCCAGGAGCGGCAGACCGCCCTCTTCTCGGCGACCATGCCGCCGCGCATCGTCGAGCTGGCGCGACGCTACATGCGCGAGCCCGAGCGGCAAACTGTCCCCGGCAAGCAGATGACGGTGCCGGAGACGCGCCAGAGCTACTACGAGGTGCCGCGCCAGCGCAAGGCCGACGCCCTCACCCGCATCCTCGACGCGGAGACACCGCCGCTGGCGATGATCTTCTGCCGCACCAAGCTCGGCGTCGACGAGCTTGGCGAGGCCCTCCTTGCCCGCGGTTTCCCGGTCGAAACGCTCCACGGCGACCTCTCGCAGGCGCAGCGCGACCGCGTCATGCGCCGCTTCCGAAGCGGCCAGGCCGACCTCCTGATCGCGACCGACGTCGCCGCCCGCGGTCTCGACATCCCGGACGTCAGTCACGTCATCAACTACGACGTGCCCGAGAGCGCCGAGGCCTACGTTCACCGCATCGGCCGCACCGGTCGCGCCGGCAAGTCGGGCGAGGCGGTCACGCTGGTCACCCCCCGCGAGACGCGCTGGATGCATCAGATCGAGCGGATCATCAAGGCCCGCATTGAGCCACGCCGCCTGCCGACCGCCGCCGATGTCGCCGAGCGCCGCCGCGACGCGATGAAGCAGCAGATCCTCGACGTCCTGAAGGACGAGAACACCTACACCCAATACCTCGCGACGATCGAGGACCTGACCGAGGAGCGCGACGTCGCCGAGGTCGCGGCGGCCATCCTCAAGCTCTACGCCGACGAAACGGGGCGCGGCACGACACCGGACCAGAAGGAGGACGACCTGGCCACCTTCTCAGCCGCCGCGGCCGGCGCGGGTCGGGGCGAGTCGGGCATGGTTCGCCTCTTCCTCAACGTCGGGCGCAACCTCGGCGTCCGGCCGCAGGACATCGTCGGCGCAATCGCCAACGAGGCGAACATCCCCGGCAAGAGCATCGGCGCGATCGACATCCTCGACGCCTACAGCTTCGTCGACATCCCGAGCGACTTCGTCGAGCGCGTGATCGAGGCGCTGCACCGCAGCGGCATCAAGGGTCGCTCCGTCAACGCCGAGGTCGCGCAGCCCGGTGCCGGTCCTCAGGGTCGCGAGCGTCGCGACAGCGGCGGCTTCCGCGGTCCGCGCCGCGAGGACGGCGTCGGCGGGCCCCCGCGCTTCGAGCGCGATCGCGACCAGGCCCGCGGCTTCCGCGGTGGGGACCGCGACGGCGGCGTCCGCTCCGGCCCCGGCTTCTCCCGCCGGCCCGACCGCGACCGCTTCGCCGGCCCCCGCAGTCCGCGCGGCGACGACGGCGGCCGCCCACCGGTCGACCGCGGTCCGCGCGGCGACCGCTAGCCGCAGCGCCGGTCGGACACGCAACGAATCTCGTCGGGGGCGGACCGGGTGCCCGCTGGGCGATGTCCGCCCCCGACACGACTGTTGCGGTCTGCGCATCGCATCCCCCTGATGAAGTGACATCAGCCACGCGCCGGCTACCTTGGGAGGGATCTGGGTGACCCGACCACGACGGCGTATCCTTGTGCCCAGGCGTCCGGAGTCCACGTTCCGATTTCCGATCCGATCGGCGCGGCAATGTCGTCGCCATCGCACCCTATCGCGCGCCGGCATCAGAGACAAACCGGGGAAGCAGCCAGATGACGTCGTCTCACAACGAAGCGGAGCTAGCGCGTTACCACAAGGCGGTGGCGCGGACTGACGCGCTCATCGACCCCGTACCCACGCACGGCAAGAGCCTGCCGGAGGTGTGGGCGCGCGGCCAAGCGCGGCTGGCACGCCTGCACCGCTTCCTCGCCTTCCTCGGCAACCCGCAGGACGTCTACCCCATCGTCCACGTCGGCGGCACCTCGGGCAAGGGATCGACCAGCGCCGCCGTCGCCGCGATCCTCGCCGCCGCCGGCTACCGGACCGGCCTGCACACCTCACCCTACCTCCAGGTCGCGACCGAAAAGCTGCAACTCGATGGCCGCCTGATCGCCGCCAGCGCCTTCGCCGACCTGGTCGATGAGATCCTGGACGCGGCCGCGTCCTGGCTCCGGCGCGGCGGCACCAAGCTGACCTACGGCGAGGTCTGGATGGCGCTCCTCACCACCTGGTTCGCACGGGAGCGGGTCGACGTCGCCGTGATCGAAGTCGGCGCCGGCGGCCGCTTCGACCTGACGAACGTCGTCCGTCCGGTCGTGAGCGTCATCACCTCGGTCGGTCTCGACCACACCGACACGCTCGGTCCCACGATCCCCGAGATCGCCTGGCACAAGGCCGGCATCGTCAAACCCGGCGTCCCGATCGTCACCGCCGTCGCCGCCCCCGACGCGCTGGCGCCGATCCGCGCCGAAGCCGACGCGGCCGGCAGCCCAATGATCCGGGTCGCCCTGCCCGACAACGCCGGGGCGATGGCGGAGAATCGCCTCCTCGCGACCGCGATCAGCGGCGAGCTCGCGCGTCTCGGATTCCGGATACCACCCGCTGCGATCGACGCCGGTCTCGACACGGCCCGTCTGCCGGGACGCTTCGAGCGCGTTCAAGAGCGTCCCCACGTCGTCCTCGACGGTGCCCACAACCCGCAAAAGATCGATGCCCTGACCGCCACCCTGCCGGCGCTCGTGACAGCCCCCGCTGGACATCGGCGGATCGGTGTCGTCGGTGTCCTCGAGGCGAAGGACCACGCGGCGATGATCGGCCGCCTGCTCCCCCATCTCGACGAGCTGATCGCCACGACGCCCGACATCCTCGGCAAATCCGCCCTGCCGGCGGCGCGCCTGGCCCAAACCGCGCGCGATACCAGCTTCCGCGGCTCAATCCTGACCGAGGCCGATCCGATGGCCGCCCTGGACCTCGCCCTCATTCGCGCCGAGACCAGTCGCGGCGATGTGATCCTCGTCACCGGCTCGCTCTACCTCGTCGGCAACATCCGCGGCCGTTGGTACCCTGCCGACGCCATCGCCCTCCAGCGAACGCCGTGGCCGCGCGCCGCCGACCAACGAACGCCGAGCTGAACCCAATGAGGAGTGGGCCAGGCGCAGGCACGCGGCGCCCCATCCCCTCCGACGACAGCGGCTCACTCCTCTTGGTGTCAACCTCGCGCGCAAGGCCCCGCCTCGCCGCCTGGCCGCCTGGCCGCCTCCAAGACTGAAAACGCGCGACCCTACCTCCTAAACGCCCCCGCGACGGCCCGCGCCAATCCCTCCCGCGTCGCCGGCGAATCGCCGATGATCATGAAGGCATACTCGTCGCCGGCCCGGTACCAGATCAGAAAGTAGACCGGGCGGTACGGCAGGAGGAACAGCCCCGGCGGAAAGACGCGCGAGAACTCGCGATAGGCCGGCTCAGCGGCCATCCCGACACCGCGGGCGCTGACGTCGTGGTCCTTCGGGTCGCCCCAACGCCGGCGTTCGATGTCCGCCACCGTTGCGTCCGCGTCGGCCGCCGGTGTCACCTTGAGGATGACGACGATGCCGAATTTCGGCGGACTGGGATCCTGTTCGACGACATAGACGACCGTCGCGCTGTCCGCATCGTGGAGCGTCTGTCGCTGCGGCAGACCGGCGACGTCGTCCGGTAGATTGAACAGCTTGCTCTCGAGGCGATCGGGCGCCAGCCCCGGCGGCAGCTTGACCGCGTCGATGCCGTAGGGCGCGGCTCCCCCGGCCGCGGGGCTGGCGATCGGCGTGGCGGCAACGGCCGCCGGCGTGCCCGGGTCAGGCATCATGGGGCAGCATCGCGCGAATCTCGTCCCGGTTGAACCGCCCCGTCGGGTACGCCTTCGACGGCAGCATCCCCATCAGTGGTTCCAGCGACGCCCGGTAGCGATCCCACAGGCGGCGCAGCTCCGCCACCGGATCGGGGTGGTCGTCGACGCGCAAATCGACCAGGGGATACTCCTCTGTCGAAACGACCGTCAGGGAGGCCGATTGGCGACCACGGCGGTCGCCCCCCGCCGCCTGCCCGGCCTCGAGCGCCCGCACCAGCCGCTCCGCCAGTGCCTCCCCGCGCGACGCTTCGAACGCGCGCGCCATCTCGGCGATCGTCGCCTCCCCGACCAGCATGTTCCCGGCGACCGCGTACCCGTCCCCCGTCTGATGTCCGAACCACCCGACGCAGTCCGCGCCGGAAAAGGCGGCCGACCGCCCGCTCCCATCAACGATCGCGAACTGCCGAACGCTTCGCTCCGCGTCCTCCGCCGCCAGCCGGTCCCGCGCCGCTGCCGCGTCCATCCCCGCTGCCAGGTAATCGAGCCCCTTCAGCCCGATGCACGGGTTGACGAACGACTGGGTCGCGATCGCCCCGACCCCCGCCCGCGGGAACGGACAGAGCGCTCCCACGCACATGATCGCCGTGCTCACCGCGATCCCGAACATCTCCGTCTCCGGACACCGCGCCGTGATTGAGAAGGTCATCGCATGCCTCCACCGCGTGAGGACTGAAGCCTGAGGAAAGGGTAGACGATGGCCGGCGGGTTAGTCCTCGGTCGGGGCGCGGCTGGCTGCGCCCTGCTCAGCATCGGGGGGAGGCAGGGCACAGCCAGCCGCGCCCCGACGACGGATCGGCAAGGGACGCGGCGGCTCCCCGGGGTTGGCCGACGGAGCGGACTGGGGATCGAGCCTGACTCAGTCTCCAGTCCGGGGCACCCTGTGGGTCCCTCAGTCCTCTCGCTCACTTCCCTTCGATCGTGATCGTCGTAAAGTCGATCAGGTATCCTGGGTTCGTCAGGTACCCCTTGACCTTGGTTTTGAAGGCCATCGGCTGCAGGTCGTTGACCACGAAGATCCACGGCGCGTCGTCCGTGATCTTGGCCCAGGCCTGGGCGTACAGCTTCTTCCGCGCCTCGCGGTCGGGGTTGCGCAGCGCGTCGTCGAGCAGCTTGTCGACGTCGGGATTCGCGTAGTAGCCGATGTTGAACCCCTGGTGGTCCGGCGTGAACTGGCTGGAGAGCAGGAAGTTGACAAAGTACGGCTCGCTCGACATCACCGACTGGTTCGCGACGCCGATGTCCGCCGTCAACCCCTTCGCCCACACCCCGAGGTACGACACCCACTCGAACGACTGGATCTCGACGTTGATCCCGACGTCGCGCAGGTTGCCCTGGATGAACTCGTTCATCTGGACCGGGATCATCATCCCCGAGCCGTTGGTCGGGATGATCATCTTCGTCTTGAACCCGTTCCCAAACCCGGCGTCCTTCAGCAGCGCCCTCGCCTTGGCCGGATCGTACGGGTATCCCTTGACGTCCGGGTTGTATGACCAGTTCGCGGCCGGCATCGGCTGCGTCGCGGGGACGGCCGAACCCTGCAGGACGTCCTTGGCCAAGCCCTCCTTGTCGACCGCGTAGTTCGCCGCCTGCCTCACCCGCTTGTCCTTGAACGGCCCGTCCTTCGTGTTCAGCTCGATGAACCAGTAGTGGTCGCTCGGCCCCTGCTGGTAGGTCAGGTCCTTGTTGTCCTTGATCGACTTGATCGAGTCCGGCGGGACGACGACGATCATGTCGACCTCGCCGTTAAGCAGCGCCGCGACCCGCGCCGTCGGCTCGGGGATGGGGCGGAAGATCAGCGTCTTCAGCCCCGGCTTGGTGCCCCAATAGGTATCGTTGCGCTCCAACTCCGCCTTGGTCCCCTTGTCCCACGACTTGACGACGAACGGTCCCGTCCCGATCGCGTGCTCGCTCAGGGCGTCGCCCGGGTTCGCCTGAATCGCCTGCGGGCTGACGATGCGCCCCGCCCCGAGATTGGACAGCTCGATGAACGCGGCGTTGGGCGCGGCGAGCGTCATCTTGACCGTCGAGGGATCGACGACCTCGACCTTCTGCAACCCCGCCAGTTGGAACCCGCCCGTGTTCGCCTTGTCGTAGAACTGGAAACTCTTGTCGATCAGCCGGCGCAGCGAGAAGAGCACGGCGTCGGCATTGAGATCCGTCCCGTCCGAGAACTTCACGCCCTGCCGCAGCTTGAACGTGTAGGTCAGCCCATCCGCGGAGATACCGCCGTTCGCCTGCGTCGGGATCTCAGTCGTCAGGAGCGGGATCAGATCGACCGTCCCCGGCGCATACTTGACCATCCCCTCGAAGATCGCCGACTGCACCCGGTTCGTCGCCAGGGCGATGCCCCGCCCCGGGTCAAACCCCTCGATCTCGGTCTCGGTCCCGACGATCAGCGTCCCGTTGCCGCCCTGCTGGGCCAAGCCCCGCCGGGTCACGACCTCCGCCGGCGCCGCCGCAGCCGGCACCACCCGCGCCGCGATCGTCGCCGCCACCGGCGCCGACAGCCCCAGCGCCGTCAGATGCCGGATCAGATCCCGCCGGTTCAGCTTCCCGTCCATCATGATCCGGGCGAACTCTTCATGGGACACAGGTTCCTCCTCCCGTCAGACAAGCGCGACATGACCGCGTCGTTGCACGTTCTGAGCTTCTCTGATGTGGAACCGGGCGGATCGCTCGGCGGCGCCGGGGACGGCGCGGCCAATTCCCCTCGGGCGAATCCGTCCCAGTCGCGGCATCACCTCCCTCACGGCGCTCAGCACTCGCCCCTCGGCGCTCAGACTTTCAGGGTCGGGTCCAGCGCATCCCGCAGCCCGTCGCCGAGCAGGTTGAACCCGACGGAGACGACGAAAATCGCGATCCCCGGCAGCGTCGTCACCCACGGCGCGATCAGCATCGAGTTGCGCCCGTCGTCGGCCATCTTGCCCCAGTCCGGCGTCGGCGGCTTCACCCCAAGCCCGAGGAAGGAGAGCGCCGCGGCGAAGATGATCATCTGGCCCGTCTGCAGCGTCGCGAAGACGATGACCGTGGGCAGCGCGTTGACGAAGATGTGGCGCAGGATGACCCGCCCACCGGTGGCGCCGCTGGCACGCGCCGCCACCACGTACTCGCGATCGCGGAGCGAGAGGACGGAGGCGCGGACCAGGCGTGCGAACGCCGGGATGAAGACGATGGCGAGCGCCATCATCGCGTTGAGGATGCCCGGCCCGAGCGCGGCCACGATCGCGATCGCCAGCAGAATCGCCGGAAACGCCAGCAAGATGTCCGCGAATCGCATCAAGATCGTGTCGACCCAACCGCCCACGTACCCTGCCACCAACCCCATCGCCAGCCCGATCCCCGCCGCGACGAGCACCGGCACCGTCGCCACCAGGAGCGCCGTCCGGCTGCCGTAGATCAGCCGGCTCAGGATGTCGCGCCCGTTGCCGTCGGTCCCGAGCAGGTGTCCCGCCGTCCCGATCGGCGAGAGCCGGATCTTCGATTGCTGGCTCAGCGGGTCGTGGGGACTGATGACCGGCGCCGCGAGCGCCAGGAAGAGCGTGAAGAGGACGATGACGCCGCCGGCGAGCGCGAACTTGTCGCGCCGCAGACCCCGCCAGGTCAGCGCGAGCTGCGACTGCGGTTTCGTCAGATCGATCAGGGCAAGGTCCGACCGGACGCCGGCCGGCGCCGGCTCCCGATCGAGCTGGTTGTTCGCTGCGATCGTAGTCGCGGAACGAGATCGCGTTGTAGAGCGCCAGCCCGACGCCCGGCCAGGAAAAGACCGTCTCCGTCAGCACCGCCCCGCCCAGCAGGAACCCGAACTGGAGACTGACGACCGTCAGGATCGGCAGCAGCGCGTTCTTGAGCGTGTGCCGCATCAGCACCGCCCGCTCGGCCAGCCCCTTCGCGCGCGCCGTGCGCACGTAGTCCTGCCGGATCACCTCCAGCATCGACGATCTCGTGATCCGCGCCGTGATCGCCGCCGAGGCCGCGCCGAGCGTGATCGCCGGCAGTGTCAGGTGTTTGAGGAGTACCAGCAACGTATGGTCGCCGACCATCGGCCACATCCCACCGGTGGGCAGCCAGTGCAGCTTCAGCGAGAACACCAGGATCGACATCAACCCGAGCCAAAACGCCGGCATGCTGTTCCCGAACAGCGCGAACAGCATACTCACCCGGTCGAAGACCGAATACTGCTTCGTCGCGGAGACGATCCCCGCCGGCAGCCCGATCGCGAGCGAGATCACCGTCGAGGCCGCCGTCAGCAGCAGCGTGTTCTCGAAGCGTCTCAGCACGAAGGGCAGCACCTCGGTCCGCTGCTGGAGCGAGGTGCCGAGGTCGCCGCGGAGGACATGTTCGAGCCACTTGAGATACTGAACCCAGATCGGCTGGTCCAGCCCGAGCGCCTGGCGGAGATTCGCCACGTCTTCCGGTCGCGCCGTCAGCCCGAGCAGTGCCTGGGCGACGTCACCCGGGATTAGTTGCATCAAGAAGAAGACGACGACGGAGATGCCGAGCAGGACCGGGATCAACCCGAGCAGACGGCGCAAGACGAAGGTCGCCATGGGAGCTGCCTTTTCGCTGGGCGTCTCCGGAGTCACCCACGAGAGCGGGTCGCTCCGGGATGAGACGGCTGATCGTCAGAAAGGCGTCGCGCCGCCGGTGTCGCCTCTCCGCCCGGCCGCCGGTTCACCTCATGCCGAACGCCGGCATCCTACGCCCGCCCACCGCCACCGTCAATGTCCCCGGCAGGATAGCGCTGTGTCAACGTCAAGGTCCATTTTCAGCATCAGGAGAGACGCTTGGCCATCGTCGGTCCGCGACGAGGGCGCAGCACGCCGCGCCCCGCCGGACACCACCCGCGCACGTCGCCTGATTTCTGCGCTCAACCGGCCGGACATGCCGCGGCGGCAGGTCAAGCGGCGATTTCGGCGCTGGGTAGAGGGGGCAGTTGTGAGGTCCGCCGCGCGGGCGTCCTTGCCGGCAAGGCGCGGTCGGAACGGGGATGCACGGCGACGAGACCGGCGGCGAAGCCCATTTCACCGGTTGCCACAAGTCGCGAGGTCGTCGCCTGGCCTGACGGGCATCGCCGACGAGCTCGCAAGCTGGGTCACCGCACGCGCTTGGCCGCCCGTCCCGCTCCTGGCCAGGAGCGGGACGGGCGGC
>JRHI01002831.1_pt1 | contig 11212 bp, 7 predicted proteins | sample 215371 | NCBI WGS metagenome assembly JRHI01 (sample SAMN02929681, study PRJNA255918) | sediment metagenome | biome: cave system; feature: Ice Cave; material: Sediment; isolation source: sediment from deep within a dark volcanic ice cave with no known source of... ... | reverse complement strand
GTCCTGGACTTAGCCGCTCCTACGCGCTAAACAATTACAAAAATATTTATGCTAGGAGCTTACTAATCCGGTCTTTGGAGGCTGCGTCGCGGCAACGAACAAGACGTGCTGCTCGTCTGTAGCAAAGGGGTTATAAGTGTCCTCCGGATACCAGGCACCCGCAAAGAGGTCGCCTTGCCTCGCGACGGTGCAGCGTTGGACGTGGACGTTATCAACGAAACTGTGGTGAATGTTAGGCGCGCCCCAGTCGCCGCCCCATATTAAACCGCTGCTGTGCGCAAGTTGTCCGAGGAAGGAGAAATCGCCTTTCCACGATGGTTCACCTGCCACAACCCGAACGATGTCACAAGCCAAGCCATAGTGATGCACGCCTACGGTGCGCAGTTTTGTTGCGCCCTGATTGAACAGCTGCTGCTGGCGCGCCTGACTGCGATAGGTTTCGAATGGCATGATCTCGATTCCCATCTGCTGGGCGGCTAAAACAATGCCCTGGACGAGTCGGCGCGTGATGGGTTCGAGCAAGGAAAGATCCGAAACGCGAGCCACAGAATTGAACCTGAGGTCGGGGGAAATCACGTCCGTGTAGAAGTCGGCCATAGAAACCTCCAGACTGTTCCCCCAGCGCGACCAGCCATTGCATGAGATTGGTGCGCAGATGAGGGGCCCACAGAAGAGCACACAAGTTAAGCACGAAACAGAAATGTGTCAATGAAAACTTTTGTTGTTAGTCACCAGACACCACTTGTTCGCCTGCTCGCCGATGGGGCGCCGTTCCTGGACCGCGGGACGAAGCGCTGTCCGGTCTCCGAATTTCGAAAGGGCCAATGACTCGCCGTCTATTGCCCGCGATCTCGATTGAGAATGCTTTCAGAGAGCTGGTCTGCGGAACGAAGAGTCCTCTTTTGCCCACCTCCGACTTCAACGTATCGGCCATGGGTTTTCGCAGCTAATCTCCTTAAATCGAAGCCATATCTCTGTATTGCCTNYGWYMCGTNNAWRWCGTGTGATCCGCAACCATGGCGACGTCGCAGGCAACATGGAGTTGTTCAGCTCGGACGACGGTCTGCTTGAAAGTCTTGCCGGGAAGGTAGTCATGGCCCTCTGAGATGACGAGAAGTGATTCGGGGAGGGCATCGCTAGCGAATTGACGAAGTGCCAGATCTAAAGCGTCGTAAAAACGGACCGAAAAGTACTTGTCTCTCGTTTGTTCAATGCTCACACCTCGGATTGCTTCAATAGCTTCATCAGCTGCAACCCCCGATTTGAGCAAGGCTGGAGGTTCAGAGCCGAACGTGATCACCGAGAACGTATTCCCCGACTGATTTAGCTTTTGAATGATTCCCTCGGCCAGAGCTAGCTCCACGGCTAATACGTTTTTCTGATGGGGGTTTGTATCCAACAGCAGCACAAGCTGGTGACCCGCCGAGAAGGGTTGCTGATTGTTCTGCGGCGAATCGTCTCCCCGGAGCGACGAATCTGCGCCAAGAATAAGTACAAGAATGAGTAGTAGTGGCAGAACACAGGAGATTGCCAAACTGACCAATCGTATGTTGCGCAGGCTTTTATTCTTCTTAATCGACATGTTCGCCCTCTTCGACAAAACCGATTTCTGGTGGCGGCAGCCTGTCGTTTTGCTTCGCCCAAAAAACGTACAGCGTGGGTAGCAAGACGATGCTGATGAAGAGTTCAACGATGAGTCCGCCGACAATCACGATGGCGAAAGGTCTTTGCGAGTCGGAGCCGATATCATGAGACATAGCAGCCGGCAAAAGCCCCACGGTGGCCACCAGCATGGTCATCATGATGGGCCGAAGCCGCAGCAATGCGCCTTCCCTGGCGGCTTCTCGCGGGCTCATTCCTCGCGTGCGGAGTTGATTGATGTACTCGATCATGATGACTCCGATCTCGACTGACACGCCGATGAGCGCGAGGAATCCCAAACCGGAGGACACCGAGAAGTGCGTACCCGTCAGCAGCAGGCTTAGGAAACCTCCGAGCGGGGAGAGCCCGACCACGGCCAGAATGAGGCCAACCCATTTCCATGAATCGAAGGCCGAGTAAAGAATGAAGGACATCAGCAGCAGCGTGATCGGCACGATCACCGCCAGACGGCGGTTCGCGCGCTGTTGGCTCTCGTATTCGCCCGTCCAGTCCAGGTGGTAGCCTTCGGGCAGATTCACTTTGTGCCGGACTTCCTCGATGGCCTGCCGCACCGTGCTGCCCAGGTCACGTCCACGGACGCTATACTTGATGGCGATGTAGCGAGAGTTGCCCTCTCGATAGATGCTGGACGCGCCATCTTCCAGTCTGATCTGGCAGAGTTGTCCCAACGACACGCGCTCGCCGGAAGGCGCCAGGATCCGGACATTGGTGACGTCTTCCACCGTTTTGCGGAAGCGCTGCTGATAGCGGACCGTCAGGTCATACCGCTGCTCACCAATAAGAAGTTGGCTGACGGCCTTGCCCCCGACTGCCGTTTCGACCGCATCCTGCACATCACTCACGTTGATCCCGAAGCGATCGGCGGCGACACGATCTACCACCAAATTCACATTCGGCTGGCCGCGTACCTGAAACGTACCTAGGTCGGCGACACCGGGAACCCTGGTCATCACATCTTGAATCTCGGTGGCCTTGGCTTCGAGGACTTTCAAGTCGGTCCCAAAAAGCTTGACCGCCAGCTCACCTTTGACTCCGCTAACCGCTTCTTCGACGTTGTCGGAAATCGGCTGGGAAAAATTCCAGTCCACGCCTGGGAATTTATTCAATTCTTTGTCCATAGCCGCAATGAGATCGTCCTTCGTCTTGAACTCAGAACGCCATTTCGAGCGAGGCAGGAGGTCAACAAAGAATTCCGTGTTGTAGAATCCGCTGGCATCGCTGCCGTCATCGGGCCGACCCACTTGACTCATCACTTGCTTGACCTCGGGAAAGTTGGCGAGGCTTCGACGAGCCTGTTGGGAGAGGGCGATTCCCGCCGAAGGACCTGTGCTGGGGGCCAGCGTGCCGCGCACCCAAATCGCACCTTCGTCCAGGTGCGGCAGGAATTCAGATCCGATCACACCGCTGAAGCCGAGAAGAAGCATGGCCGCTAAGGCCGCGAGACCCAGCCCCAGCGTCAGCTTCATGTGGTCGAAGCACCAGTCGAGTTGGCGGCCGTAGTGTTTCTGTAACCAATGAAATACGGGGTTGCGCCACTCTTTGATTTCGCCTTTGAACAGCAGAGTGCAGAGCACGGGCGCGATCAAGAGCGCAAATAACAAAGCCCCCAACAGGGCAAACGCCACAGTCCATGCCATTGGACGGAACAGGCGCCCTTCTACCCGCTGGAGAGTGAAGATTGGAAGATAGGAAACAATGATGATGATGAGGGCAAATAAGACTGGCCTTTGCACCTCGTGGGCCGCAGTGCTGATCATCTGAGGTAGCGTCTTCTTGCCTCGTCCGAACTCAGCGTGGCGCAGAATGTTCTCAATCATCACCACCGAGCCATCGACCACCATGCCGAAATCGAGCGCACCCAGGGAGAGCAGATTTGCCGGAATGTGACTCAGATCCAACAGAATTGCCGCAAACAAGAGAGCGAAAGGAATTGTGATCGTGACGATCAGCGCGCTGCGAATGTTGCCTAGGAACAAGAACAGGACCAGCGTGACCAGCAGCACTCCGTCAGTCAGGTTGCGGAGCACGGTGTGGGTCGTGTAATGGACAAGGTCGCTGCGGTCGAGGTGCGGGACGAGCTTCACTCCCGCAGGCAGCAGGTCTTTGTTGAGCTGGTTGATTTTCTGGTGCAGCGCATCGAGAGTTGCATCGGCTTCCGCGCTCTTGCGCAGCAAAACAATGCCCTCTACGACATCGTCATTGTTGATGACGGTTCCATCTTCATGGCGGACCGTCTTGCCAAGTTGGCCCAGCCGCACCTTGGGGGCTTGCACGACTGCGGCGACATCGCGCACGCGCACCGGAGTGCCATTTTGCACTTTGACGACCGTCGCGGCGATGTCGTCTGTGGTTTGCATCAGGCCGACGGCCCGGACATTCAGCGCCTGTTCGCCGCGTTCGATGAAGCCTCCACCCGCATTGGTGTTGTTCGCGTTCAGCGCCTGCTCGACCTGGTTCAGTGAGAGCCCATACGAAACAAGTTTGCTCGGGTCGATCTGCACTTGAAACTCGCGCGTAGGTCCACCGAAGACGTTCACTTCGACCACATTGGGCACCGACTTCAGTTGATTCCGGACGAGCCAATCCTGCAGTGTTTTGAGTTCCATTACGTCGTACTTCGGATTGGTGCTCTGGAGCGTGTAGAACATGATCTGCCCGGTCGGGCTGTAGTCCGGGCCGAGGCCGGGGCTCACTCCACTGGGCAGCGTGACCTGTTGCAAGCGGTCGATGACTTCGGTGCGGGCAGTGAATGTGGTGATCTCGTCGTCGTAGATAATCGTGATCACGGAGAGCCCGGCCAGCGACACTGATCGCAGGTGGGTCATGTGGGCCACACCGTTTAGAGTGACTTCTAGCGGGATGGTAATTTGCTGTTCGATTTCCTCGGCAGCATGTCCGGGCCATTGGGTAATGACCTGCGCATAGGTGTCGGCAACATCGGGATAAGCCTCAACCGGCAGGTTATGGAAGGAAATGACGCCCCATATGAAAAGGACGACCGCGACACTGAGAACCAGGATGCGGTTGCGCAAGGCAAAGTCGATCAGATAGCGGATCACTTGCCCTGCTCCGCGATGGTTGACGAGAACTCTAATGCGTTGATTACAATTGCATCGCCTGCTTTCACTCCGTCGTGGATCTGCTGCATCCCGTCCGAGCCTTCTCCAAGAGTGCGTACTTCGACGCGGCGGAAGTGCTGGGCTCCCTCCCTACGGAACACCCAATCTTTATCTTGCAGGCGCATGACCGCAGTCGAGGGCATCACGACTAGAGACTGCGACTTGCGCGAGCGGAACGTGGCCACAGCAAACATCCCAGGCCGCAACGATCCACCTTGATTAGGCAACACAATGCGCACCTTGGCCGTGCGCGTCGTGGGATCGAGCACGCGAGAAATGTCTGCCACGGTGCCGCGGTAAACCTTATCCGGATAGGCGTTAAGCCGTAGTTCGGCGGCATCTCCCCGATGCACTGCGGCGAGGTCGTTTTCATAAACGTCGCAGAGCACCCACACCTGCGTGAGGTCGGCAATGGTGAAGAGATTGGGGCTGTTGTCGAGGCTTTTGATCCCTTCGAATCCAGAGACGTTCTGCTCGACGATGGCTCCCGAGACAGGAGCGCGCAGTTCTAGCAGGGAACTGGGATGGGCCGGATCACCGCCTAGTATGCGAACGTGTTGCTCCGAGGTCTGCACGTCCACCTTGGCTTTCTCTTCGGTGTCCTCGGCTTGTTGTAGGTCCTTCTCCGCCAACGCGCCATGCGAGTAGAGCAACTGCGCCCGGTTAAGAGCCCTTGTTGACAGCCGCTCGTCGGCAGTAGCTTTCTGGTAATCAGAAAACGCCCCGGCGAGATCAGTACTCCGAATCGAGAGGAGGATCTGGTCCTTTTTGACGTAGTCCCCAAGCCGCACTTTCAGGTCGACAACGCGTCCCGACCCTTGCGAAGTGACGTGGATGGTGCGGTTCACGTCTGGGGTGACGCTCCCATTGGCATTCAGCAAGGTCGGCAAATCGCTTGCCTCCGCCGTGGCCAGCTTGAATAGTTCGGGGTGTTCCACGGTGTAGAGGTTGGGATCGACCGTGATTTCGGTCTTAGTCGGGAGAGCCTTAGTGTCGCTTGAGCAAGAGGTGCTCATCAAAGCGAGAATCAGGGCACCACCGAGCACAGCTGTGAGGCCGAAGATATCGTTTTTCATTGCATCACCTCGCGCCCCACGGCAAGATTGAGTTGGCTGGCGGCAGTGAGGTAGGATCCAACCAGACCGATGTAGCTGAGCTGCACGGTGCGGTATTCGCTCTGGGCGTTTAGGAAATCCAGCAGCGACGCTCCGCCGTGCTGGTAGGCGAACGCCACCGTGTCACGCACTCGCACCGCTTGTTGCAGGTATTTCTGCTTGTACGGTTGCAGCAAGACCAGACTGCTGTTCAGCGTGGCGTAGGCGGAATCCACATCGCTGAAGACCTGTGCTTGGGCGGCGTCAAGCAGCCGTTGGCTCCGGTCAATGTCTAACTGTGTGCGTCGTTTTTCCCCCTGGCTGCGGTCAAAAATCCGCAGTGGAATGTTCACACTCACGCCGAAGTAAGCGTCGATAGGCGGATTGCGTCCAACATCAAACCCGAAGCTTGGATCGGTTGAACCATTAGCAATTGCCAGCCGATGGTCGGTCCTGGCTTTGCCCACGCCTTGTGCAGCTGCTTTCAGGTCGGGACGTGTGTCCAGCGCGGTCTGCCGCACTTCGTCCAGAGGCGGAAGCCGGTCGCTGAAATCGAATATTCCGGTCACGTCAAATTTCTCGACTGGCGTGCGGTCATTCAGCAGCATCAGCAACTGGATTTTCGCTCTGCGCAGGTTGACCTCCGCCGTTTGCAGGTCCGATTCGTACTGCAGACGCTGCAACTCCAGTCGGTCGAGATCAATCTGCGCAATGTCCCCGGCCTTGAGACGCTCTCGGCTCACTTCGAGCAGGTGGTCGTAGTAAGAAAGGTTTTGCCGAGCCACGTCGAGGACCGTTTTGGCTTGCAGGTTGTCCACGAAGGCGCTGCGCAGATTGAACAGCAGATTTCTTTCCAAGTCGGACTGGGTGGAGGTTGCGATGCCCGTTGCCTTCTGCGCGCTCTCCAACCGCAAGTCGCGCTTGTGATCCCGCTCATACAAGTAGTTAAAAGAGGCGACCGGCAGGAAGAACGCAAACGGGCCATGCGACGGGCCTCCACCGAACGGGGCGATCTGGTCCTCTGTGAGCGTCAGATTCGGATTAGGGCGCAGGTAAGCTGTGATCTCCTGCGCCTTCGACTCGTCGACGTTCAGGCGGCCGGCCCGCAATGTTGGATTACTTGCCTCGAAGCGTTCTCGCACTCTCTGCCACGTCCAGGGCTCCTGCGCCCCGGCGCCGACGCAAAAGGTGAGCGGGAGACAGAGAGCCCAACCACGGAAGAGCGTAAACAGGATCTGTCGCCGCAATTGGTTGCGGCCCAGCCACTGACGTGGATCTGGCGAGGCATTCCATAATCGACGCACGAATGGCATGGATAGAGACTCTTCGAGCGCCAGGTTTTCAAGGTTGGTCTGTGGCGCAGGAATTTCCAGATAGAATTGTGCGGAATGGCAGCACGAACAGGGAATCTATCTTCTGGCGTTACTAGCTATCTTCTGATCCACCGAAGACTATCTTTTGGTTGGCGCTTGAAAAGGCGTTTCCCCTGCGGCGCGCATCTGGGGCAACATCAAGGATCTGTATGAAGGGTCTGCTCTCAATATTCGCACCCGCAAAGCGGACCATGCTGCTGATCGTCGCGGGTCTCTTGGTCGGGGCCATCGCGACGACCGACTGGCTCACAAAGCCTTATATCTCTCTCGGATTTCTCTATCTCTTCCCCATCATTATCGTCGGAGGCTTTCTCTCGCGTACGCAGACCATTGGAGTGGCCCTGGTGTGTGCGGTTCTCCAGGAAGCTTTCAGTAATCTGCCGGGGAATGAAGCGATTTTCCGGCTGGTACTGAGTTCAGTTGGCTTCAGCGGCACTGGCCTGTTCGTTTCGGAACTGCTCCGCAATCGCCGTACCGTTCTGAAGCACGTAGAAGAGTTAGAAAGTGAGGTAAAACTACGTCGCGATGCTGAGGAACAGCTTCACGTTTTGGTAGAAAGCAGTCCAGCCGCAATTGTGACGATTGACACGAATGGAGAAATTTGCCTGGCCAATCAGGCAGCCCAGCAACTGCTCGCGCCGGGTGCATCGTCCTTGCCAGGCCAGGTGATCAGTTCCTATCTACCGTCACTGCAGACCATACTTCAAACGCAGCCGTCTAGGGCGTTTCGCACTACCATGCAATGCAAGGGACAGCGGAGTACGGGCGAAGCGTTTCTGGCAGGGGTGTGGTTTTCCACTTATCACACCGTCTCGGGTCCGCGCCTGGCAGCCGTCGTGGTGGACTTATCGGAGGATTTGAGAAACCGGGAGGACTTGAGTCTGGATCACTTGTTGAAGAGCAGCAGGATTTTCGTGAGCGCCATGGCCCATGAAGTCCGGAACTTGTGCGGTGCGGCGCTCGTCCTCCAGAAGAATCTTTCGCGGGTGCCCAGCCTGGAGGTCAACGAAGACTTTCAAGCCCTGAGCTCGTTGATCCAGAGTCTGGAAAGAATATCGACTATGAGCGTGAAAACTGGCCCCTCCGACGCCGCCGCGACAGTTGAGCTGACGTCTGTTATGGATGAATTGCGAGTGCTAGTGGAAGGGGCCTTTCGGGAATCGGACATCGAAATCGAATGGCGGAATCAGGAGACCTTGCCGCTGGTGTGGGCCGACCGCTACGGTCTGATTCAGGTTTTTCTGAATCTCGCAAAGAACAGCCAGCGAGCGATGGAAGCCACTAAGATTAAGAAGCTATGCATCAACACTTTGTCTGACGAAAAGCACGTCACCATCTGCTTCGAAGACACAGGAAGCGGAATCGCGCATCCTGAGAATTTGTTTCGCCCGTTCCGGCCCGGATCGGAGACAACCGGTCTTGGATTGTACGTTTCTCGCTCGATCATGCGAAGTTTCGGCGGCGAGTTGCTCTATGAACCCAGGGTGCGGGGATGTTGTTTCGTTGTGGTCATTCCTGCAATGGCTGCAATCGAGGAAAAGGTGAATGCCTGACTCTGTGAAGCAGCGAATCGAGATCCTGCTGGTCGATGACCACGCCTTGTTCCGGGAAAGTGTGGCCCGGCTCTTGGCCAGCGAGCCCGGCTTCCACGTGGCGGCACACTGCGATTCCGTCGAGGAAGCGCTGGCTACCTTGCGGAAAACGCACGTCGACATCGTGTTGCTCGACTTCGAACTTGGTCAGCGTGACGGAGGAGAGTTGATGCAGTTGGCAAAACAACAGGGATATGTTGGCAAGGTTCTAGTCGTGACTGCTGGCGTGGAGAAAGAGCAGGCCGCCGATTTAATTCGCAACGGCATTTCCGGAATATTCATGAAACACGACTCAGCGGCGTTGCTCATTGAGGGAATTCACGATGTGCTCGCCGGAAAGGTCTGGTTTGATCCGGGACTCCTGCAGGAGGCGGTGGGTAGTATAGGGGTGCGTCCGGAGTCTAACGCAGAGCGATTCAAGGAACGAGAGCGGCAGGTCCTGTCTCTCGTGTTCGAAGGCTTAGGCAACAAGGAAATTGCGGAACGAATTGGGGTAACCGAGAGTTCGGTGAAAGCGACGCTGCAGCAGCTCTTCTCCAAGACTGGCGTCCGGACCAGAAGTCAACTGGTGCGTATCGCTTTGGAACAATACAGGAATCAGATCTAGCTGCTCCCCTCCGGCATTCTTTCTGCGGTACTTGAGATTTACTTCTGCAAGCTGACGTGACCAGAAGAGGCGACACTGAAGCGGTTGGTACGACCTTATCTGGCGCCGTTGCGGTCGAGTGACGGGCTAATGAACTCCAAAATTTACAACGTCAAGGCCAAGCCTGTCGTTGAAGGGGTGGCGGAAGCTCTTGCTTGCAGCCTAGATAACGCTCCGTAGCCTGAACCGAAGAGTGTCAAGTAGAAACTGGATCTGCTCAATCTCTCCGCCCGCTACGTGACACAGGCGGGCGCAGGCCTGGTGTTCTTGTTTGCTGTTCTTAAGACTGCATTGGAAGATTGCTGTCTCAAACAAACAATAGAAAACCGAACAGAACAGGTCGCATGGAGATCTTCGACTGCCCAATGTACGTGCTGACGCGAAAGCATTCAGCTTTTTATGCTTCAAGAATCCGACTTGGAAGAGGGGTGCTTGCGATACTCGTTACACGGAAAGTCTCATGCGGAGGCCATAAGTGGGGTCTGGGAAACGTGCGCCAGCGCAAGTTGACGCTCTCGACATGTCCTCGAACGCCGTTTCTTGGGCAGTGGAGCGTAGAGCACTGCGATTCGGCGTGACTAACAGGACCGAACGCTTCACTGCTTTAAGGTGCAGGTAGGCGATCTTCCGAGTGAGCAACTGGAACCACGGCACCGATCCCTGCTCAATCGCTCAGAGCAAGTGAGACGGCTGGCAAGGTTGGGGGGAGGGCAAGGCACCCTCCACCCCAAATTTTAAGACGTTATAGCGTTAATGTAAATGTTCCAGAGCTCGTCGCCGAGCCCTGTGGTGTGGTGACAGCGATCTTGCCCGTTACCGCGCCCGTGGGAACCGTTGCTGTGATTTGCGATGCGGAGTTTACAGTGAAGGTCGTCGCCTTCACACCTCCGAAGGTGACTTTCGACGCGCCGGTCAGGCCGCCGCCCGTGATGACGATAGAGCTGCCAACCTTGCCGCTGGTCGGGGTGAAACTGGAGACACTCGGCAAGATGATAAATGTCTGGAGACTCGAAAGTTTCCCGGTCGGAGTTGTCACAGTCACAATACCCGCAGTCGCTAGATTGGGAACGGTGGCAGTCATGTAGGTGTCGGAGGAAACCGAGAAGCTGGCCGAAACTCCATTGAAGGTAACGGCAGTCGTTCCCGTAAACCCCTGCCCCAGAATACCCACCACGTTGGCCACCTTGCCATAGTTAACCAGCGGCCGGATGAACGCTGGCAGCGTGGCGTTATAGCTGTAGAACGTGCCCGTTGAATACTTGCCGCCTAATTCTGCCTCTCCATAAAGAATGCCATTCGTGTGCTGGACCAGGGTGATCTGCGGTGTGCTTCCGTCGGTCGTGGTGAAATCGACCAGTTTGGTGAATACTCCGCCGGTGGTGACTTTGAATACAGTGCCGATGCCGTTCGTACCGCCAGCGGAGGTCACTCCGTACAGATTTCCTTCACTGGCCTGCACCAGGCCCGCAGTGGGAGTTTTGCCGTCGGCCCCATTAAACGTATGCAGGTTGGTGTACTTGCCGGAAGATGTAACCTTGAATACGACTCCGTCGCCGTTGGCATCCCCGCCATACGCGGTGGTTCCATAGAAATTGCCATCGGTGCCTTGCACCAGAGGGCCCACCGGCCCCGCTCCACTGGACTGGACAAAATCGTAGAGGAAGGTGACCTTGCCCGACGTGGTCATTTTATATACTGTGCCGCAACTAAAGACGCTCCCATAACA
>JRHI01002830.1_pt1 | contig 11216 bp, 9 predicted proteins | sample 215371 | NCBI WGS metagenome assembly JRHI01 (sample SAMN02929681, study PRJNA255918) | sediment metagenome | biome: cave system; feature: Ice Cave; material: Sediment; isolation source: sediment from deep within a dark volcanic ice cave with no known source of... ... | reverse complement strand
CACCGGGAAGGGCTGCCTCTCCTACCTGATCGGAAGCACCGGCGAGGCCGCGGTCATCGACGCTTCGCTCGATCCCGGTGTCTACGAGCAGTTGGCCGCCGAGAACGGCTGGGCGATCACCCATATCCTGGACACCCACGTCCACCCAGGGCGGCGGTGGGGCAGGAGAACCGGCAATGCTCATTGTTGCCACCGGCAGTTCTCATTGTCGTTGGTCACTCGAGTGACGAGCTTGGCGTCTCGTTGGCGGTGTCGGCTCCCGCCAGGAACCTACCCGAGACCGCGGCGGCTGCACGAACTGACCAGCTTCTTCTGGCATGCTTCTTGCGGATCACCCCGGGCATGGGGCGGCCGGTCGCGTTGGCCGCCCTGATCGGGGAGCCAGCGTGCTCCGAGCGGAGGAGGATGCCGCGATGGCACGAGGGATCAGAAGGCTTGCCGCCCTCGTCACCGGGATCGCCCTGGTGGGTGGCGCATTGACGGGGACGGCCGTCGCCCAGGGAGCCACGCCGGTCGGCAGTCCCGGTGCCGGGTCGGCGGCGCCGGTTGAGGTCACACTGCGGGACAAGGACGGCAAGAACGTCGGCACGGCGACCCTGACCGCGGGAACCAGCGGGCAGGTCACCGTCGCCGTCCAGGTCACGGGGCTCACCCCGGGCAAGCACGGCATCCACATCCACGAACATGGCGTCTGCGATCCGACCGGCAGCGAGCCGTTCAAGTCGGCCGGAAAGCACTTCAACCCGACTGGCGCCAAGCACGGGCCGCCGATGATGGGGCACGCCGGTGACCTCGGCAACATCACGATCGACAGCAGCGGCACCGGCCTACTGGCGACCACCAGCGATCGCATCACGCTTCGCGCCGGCGCGAAGAACTCGCTTCAGCACGCCGGCGGGACGGCGCTGATCATCCATGCGAAGGAAGACGACCTGAAGACCGAGCCGACCGGCAACAGCGGCGGGCGCATCGCCTGCGGCGTCATTTTCCCCGCGTCGGGCACGCCGACTGCCGGCACGCCGACCACCTGACCGGCCTTGAGCCTCCAAGGTGGGCGCGGAGCGTGCCCGTCGACCAGACAGGTGACGCGCGAGCCCGGGAGACCCCCGGGTCGCGCTTCATCCCACGGAGTGTGCGGCGCGAACGTCGTCGGCGCGGGGGCGAGGGTCGTGCATTGCACCCCGTCGTGCTCGGCGAAGGAGTCGACCAGCCGCTCCAGCATCAGCCGGCGGTGACCTCGGCCGATCACCTGCGGGTGCCTTGAGGCGGACGAAGGGGGGTCGATGGTGGCGGCGGTGAAGGGCTTCGTCGCTCCAGCAGGGATGGGAGGCGGGTAGTGGGTCAGTTTGAAGGTGGGGCTGAGGGGCAGTTGGGGCGGAGGAGTGTGTCCCGCGACTCGCGGAGGCGTATCCGCGCAAGGTTGGCCTCATGCAGCGTCTGTTGCGTGCGGCCTGTGGTGTCCTCGCACTCTCGAAGGGTGTGCTGCCCGCGCGTGATAGCGGCGCAGAGTCGATTGAGGCGCTGGTGAACGTGACCGACCCCGTCCGTCACGGCGGGCCACCTCCGCCTTGGCGGGCCGCAAAACGCATGCCGGATGGTTCGGGCGTTGGGTCTTACTGCGTGGGCGGGGATGGGTCCCGTTCTCGGTTTTCCCGGTCCCGTTGCCGGCTGGCTTCGCCCCACGCCTTGTCGTCGTCGCTCATCTGCGCGTCGCGACGGTCGGCGCGTTCTTGCACGTAGTCGCGGGGCGCGGCGGGCGCGGCGGACTGCTGGGCTTTGGGCGGTCGGATCAGGTCGAGCAGGCGGCGCAGCATGGTGGAACCTCCTGGCGATCGGGCAGTACACGGGCGCCCGCGATGGCGCGGGCGGCGTCCGTCAGCAGTCGGTCTGCCTCGCGCACCGACCGTGCCGGGCGCGCGGGGATTCCGCGACGCCGCTCGGTTCGTCCGCGCGGTGCGAAGGGTCGGTCATGCGAGCGGCTCATCCTGGTGCGGGGCTTCCCGCGGCTGCGCGAGCCGCGCCTCCAAGCGCCGGGTGCCGCGATCGCGCGCCCGGAAGCTGATGCCGAGGACGGGGACCAGCAGCAGGTTGAGGGCGAACGCCGCGACGGCGGCAACGATCATCACCTCCGCCGTCGTGGCGGAGGGGCGCGGCGCGTGGCCCCAGCCGGCGTCGTACCAGAACGCGATCAGGACCAACCCGCTGGCGAGGGCGTTGGCGAGCAGCGCGAGGGTAATGACCCAGCGGCGCATGGGCGTCCCTTTCTGCGGCGACGGCCGTTTGGCGGTGAGGACCGCGGCCCGCACCGGCCCCCCATCGCGGCCCCCGGCGACCGAGCACCACGGCCATTGTCGCACATCCCGGTAGCCCCCCGGCACGATGCCCAGGCGTCACCCGCCCGCCCCGCCCGGATCGGACGGACCACGCGGGGACCCATGAGAAGATCGTCCGCCTGCTCGATTCAAACTGACCCACTACCGGGAGGCGACCGATGATCAGACCTCGCCAAAGGATGGTGGCTCTCCCGCTGATTTGGTGAAGCCGGCGAGCGGTGGGAGGACCAGCCGGCGATGGACCCCAACCCGTTGGGGGCGATGCCGCCTTTCACCTGAAGTGCGGAAGAGCCGACATAGTGGCTCGCGCCCGCTTTGATGGTGGCCGTCCGGCGTCCGGTGTTTCCGGGCCAAGGGTTTGAAGAGCGAGGTCGGCATCGTCCAGGCCAGGATATGCACCGCCGACCCGTTCCGCGCCCGGGGCTCAAGCGCGGTGGCCGGCGGCTCCCCGCGGTGTCGCCCCGGCCGCGGTCACAGACGGCGGGAGCAGCTCCCCGCGCTTCGTGATCCACATCGTATGCTCGCGGGAAATCGCGGCCTCGCCGTCCCGCACGACGCCTTGCAGGTCGTCTTCGGTCCGGACCGCGTCCGCGAGGCCCGTGATGGTCCGCAGCTCCCGGCTCGCCAGCGCGTAGCTCTGGCGCAGCTCGTCGTGCCGGCCGAGCTGCGTCCACGCCGTGGCGGCGGCGGCGAGCGCGCCGAAGACGCCGACGAGACTCACGCCGCCGGTGTCGCTGACGATGCGCGCGACGGCGAAGGCGAGGGCGGCGGTCTGCCCGGCGAGCGCCGCCCAGCACCACCGGTCCGCGAGGCGCCCGTTGAGCCGTGCCTTGCTGCCGTACCAGTCGGCCTGGTCGCGCAGTCGCTCCCGCGCGTAGACGTCCCGGCGGTCGCGCAGCGGCAGCTGGCGCACCGCCCGCATGCGGGCGGTGATCTGCGGCGTCGGGTCGACCCCGGCGCGAAGATCGACCGCCGGGCTATCCGCGAGGCGGCGGATGGCTTCGGCCTGCCGGGCCCACTCGCGGTCCGCCGAGGCGTCGTCGTCGAACGGCGGATGCCGCAGCATGTAGCGCCAGGTCTCGCTCTTCATCGTCTCGGCGACCGCCCGCCCGATGAACCAGTCCCGGTCGTCCGCGCGCCCCTTGCTGACGCGCGTCGAGACGATCGCGCCGAGGAGCAGGACGGCCGACAGCGAGGCGGCGTACGGCCGGGCGGCCGCCGGGAAGCGGGGCGCCGCCGCGCCGATCGCCGCCCCGGCCACCACGAACTGGAGCTGGGCCTTCACCCAGCGGCGGTACCACGCCTGCCCGCGCTGTGAGGCGGCGTCGGCCACGAGGTAGAGGGCCGGATAGTCCGCCTTCCGCATGCTCACCTCGCCCTGCGGCCCGCCGCCGACCGCGGGCCGCGGGGGACACCAGCCCCTCGGGCGTTCCGGGCGTGCGGACGCCCGGGGCCGGGGCGGGCGACGGTCCGCCCCTCGGGTCTGTCCCGGCGCCCCCGGGGCAGCGAGGCGCTCACGGCAGGAACCCGGCGAAGTGCGCGGCCGTCACCTGATGGGCGACGGCCGCCCCGACCTCGCGCAGCGCGTCGACCTGCTCGACCGCGTCGAGCCGCTGGACGTCCTCCGGCCGCAGGTGGGGCAACCCCAAGCGGTCGAGGCCCTCGCGGGTGAGACCGCCGTTGTAGCGCAGGTAGGTGAAGAGCTTGGGCGCGACCGGGCCCGCCGCACCGATCAGGTCCCCGACCTCCTCGTCCAGGGCATCGCCGACGAGGCACTTGCCGAAGACGCGGCAGAGGAGGTCTTGCTCTCCCATCGCGGCGGACATGAGGCCGCTGGCAACGGCGCTCGCCTGGTAGACCAACGTCATCGCGGCCGGCGTCAGGTCGGGATTGGCCTGGCTGCCGACCCCGGTCCCGACCGACACCAGCAGCATCCGATCTTCGCCGGTCGGCCAGCTGAGGTTGTACGGCTCGACGGTGGCCATCAGGAAGAGCTGAAAGGCGGGGTTGTTGAACACCGTCGTCCCGCCGTCCACGAAGACGTAGCGCCGCCCGCCGAGGTCGATGGTCTCCGGCGGGAAGTACAGCGGGGTGGCGGTGCTGGCCCGGACGAGTTGCCAGAGGGGCAGCTTGAGGTTGGAGTCAGGCAGGTCGGGCCGGTTGAACTTCGCCGCCGGGTTGTTGCAGACGGGCCACGGCGAGTCGGTGGTTGCGTTGCGCATGATCAGGAGCAGGAGGGTGCGGAGCTGGTCACTGCCGAGGAGGGTGTCGGCGCCGAACTCCCGCCGGAGACGGTCGGCCAGGCGCGTCTCGGCGTACTTGGAGCGGAGCCGGTCGCGCAGGCGGGCGCGGGCGAACATCTCCGCCGCCCCGGTCACGTAGAAATCCCGCAAGCGGTCCACCCGCATCCCCAAGGCGAGACCGGCCGCGATGATCGCCCCCGTGCTCGTGCCGGCGATGTAGTCGAAGTAGTCCGCGAGGACGAATCGGTCGTCGCAGCCGAGTTCGCGCTGCAGGAGGCGCTCGATCGCGGCGAGCGCCTCGATGGCGACCACGCCCCGGACCCCGCCGCCGTCCAGCGCCAAGAGCTTGCGCGGCCCCCCCGGTGCGAGCTTGTCCGCGACCGGCATCGTCCCTCCTTCCTGCCCCGATCCGGTGGGTGGCCTGCCCGTCTCGCCCCGCGGTGCCCGGCCGCCGATCGGTCGAGGGCCGGCGCGAAGCTGCTCGGGCAGTCCCGCCCGTCGCTCGCAGCGCCGGAGAGACGGGCTATGCTAGCATGGCGAAACGGTGCCGGTCGTCCGACCCCGGCCGGCGCGGTGTGGCTTCGGCTCGGGCGCCGGGTGGGACAGCCGCGACCACGGCGTCCTCCCCGCGCCGCGTCCAGGGGCACACGGTGGAACAGCAACGCTTCGACGTCTTCCTCTCGCACAACGGCCGCGACAAGCCCGTGGTGGAGCGCATCGCGGCGCACCTGCGGCGGGCGGGCCTCGTCCCGTGGTTGGACGCCTGGTGCCTCACGCCCGGCGGCCGCTGGCAGGAGGAGATCGTCGCCGGGTTGCGCGCCTCCGCCGCCTGCGCCCTCTTCGCCGGCCCGCACGGCGTCGGCGACTGGGCGCGCGAGGAGGCGGCCGTCGCGCTGGACCAAGCCGCGAAAGACCGAAGCTTCCGGGTCTTCCTCGTCCTCCTGCCGGGCGCGCCCGACCCGGCGGACGACGGCACCTTGCCGCCGTTCTTGAGCACGCACACCTGGATCGATCTTCGGGGCGGCGTCGACGATCCCCGCCACCTCCTACCCCTCGTCAACGCCGTCAAGGGTGTACCCTCGGGTCCGGAGCGGCCGACCGCTCCGACCCTCCGTGGAGGCCGGGCTGCCGCATGCGGAGGGGGCGCGGCAGCGGACGGGTCGGCGAGCAAGCTGCCCCTCCCGCCCACGCCCCTCGTCGGCCGTCGCCGCGAGTTGGCCGCGGTCCGCGACCTCCTGCGGCGTGACGGCGTGCGCGTGGTGACACTCACGGGCCCCGGCGGGACAGGCAAGACGCGCCTGGCGCTCGCGGCGGCGGCCGGCCTGCGTGAGGCCTTCGCCGACGGGGTGGTCTTCGTCGCATTGGCCGCCCTTGACGACTCCGATCTGGTACCCGCGGCGATCGCGCAGGCGCTGGGCGTGCGGGAAGAGGGCGCTCGGCCGCTCCTCCTGGGCCTGAAGTCGTTCCTGGGCGACCGGCGGGTCCTGCTCGTGCTCGACAACTTCGAGCACGTCGCCGCGGCCGCCGCGGCCGTCGCCGACCTCCTGGCGGCGTGTGCCGGACTGAAGGTGCTGGCGACCAGCCGGGCACCGCTGCGGCTGCGGGCCGAGCACGCCTACGGGGTGCCTCCCTTGGCGGTGCCCGATCTGGCGCGCCTGCCGCCGCCTGCGGAGCTGGCGCGGACCGACGGGGTCGCGCTGTTCGTCGCGCGTGCCCAAGCCATCAATCCGGCCTTCGTGCTCACGGCCGAGAACGCGGCCACCGTCGCCGAGGTCTGCGTCCGGTTGGACGGGTTGCCGCTGGCGATCGAGTTGGCCGCCGCCCGGAGCAGGCTGCTCCCGCCGCCGGCCCTCCTGGCGCGGCTCGGGAATCGGCTCGCCCTCCTCAACCGGGGGGCGCCGGACCTCCCGATCCGGCAGCAGACGCTGCGCGGGGCCATCGCCTGGAGTCACGACCTGCTGAACGCGGAGGAGCAGGTGCTGTTTCGGCGGCTCGCGGTCTTTTCCGGCGGCTTCACCCTGGAGGCGGCGGAGGCGGTCTGCCGTTCCGGGGAGAGCCGAGGGATTGACGTGCTGGACGGGCTGGAAGCGCTGGTCGACCAAAGCCTGCTGCAGCAGCCCGAGCAGCCCAACGGCGAGCCGCGCTGTGCGATGCTGGAGACGATCCGGGAGTTCGGGCTGGAGCGGCTTGCGGCAAGCGGGGAGGAGGACCGGGTTCGCCTGGCGCACGCCAATCACCACCTCGCCCTGGCCGAGCGGGCGGAGTCCGAGCTGTCGGGACCGGAGCAGGTGGTCTGGCTCGCCCGGCTGGAGACCGAGCACGCCAACTTGCGGGCGGCCCTCGCCTGGTTCACGCAGAACGGGACGAACGAGCCCGGCCTCCGGCTCGCCGGGGCGCTCGGGCGCTTCTGGGAAGCGCGCGGCTACTGGCGCGAAGGGCGGGCGTGGCTGGCACGGGTGCCCCCAGTCGGCGACGCGGGACCGACGGCCGCGCAGGCGAAGGCCTGGCACATGGCCGGTCGCCTCGCGGAGGCGCAGGCCGACTTTGGTGAGGCCAGGGCCTGGCAAGAAGCGGCGCTGGCCGCCTGGCGCGCCCTCGGGGACCGGCAGGGCGAAGCCGACGCGCTCACCAGCCTGGGCACCGTGGCGTTCGATCAGGGCGACTACGGGCTGGCCAGCACGCTGCACGAGCAGGCCCTGGCCACCTATCGGGCGCTCGGCGATGGGCGCGGCATGGCGCGGTCGCTCAACGGCCTCGGAGCGGTGGCGCACGACCAAGGGGACGATGTCGGCGCCACCGCCCGCTACGAAGAGGGGCTCACTCTGCATCGCGGGCTCGGCGACAAGCGCGGCGAGAGCCTCGTGCTGAACAACCTTGGCCAACTGGCGTTCCAGCGCGGGGACTACGCCCGGGCGGTCGCGCTGCACGAGGAGAACCTGGCGCGGCTGCGGGAAATCGGGGACCGTCCCGGCGAGGCGATGGCACGCTTGAACCTGGCCGCGGCACTGTACGAGCAAGGGGCTCTGCAACCGGCGGTCACCGCTGCCGCCGACGCGCTGGGCCTCTTCCGCGACCTGGAGGACCGGCGCGGCGTCGCCTACGCACTCCACAACCTGGGCACCATCGCCCTGAACGGGGACGACCTGGAGCGGGCGCGCCCGCTCTTCGAGGAGAGCGTGGCCATCAAGCGCGCCTTGGGTGACCGGCGCAGTCTGGCCAAAACGCTCAACACCTTGGGCACAATCGCGCAGGCCCAGGGCGACGCCGCCCGGGCGGTGTCGTACTTCGACGAGGCGCGGACGCTGTTCCCCACTTCTGCCGCCCAAGAAGCGTGATTGAAGGCGCTCCTCTCTCCCAATCGAGCTCGTTGAGGGACCAACTGCCTGATCTCACGCTTTGCTTCCCACACCTCGTCCTGAAGTGGGGGCTCTCCCGCATGAGGCGAGTGCCCGTACTGTTCGGTGGGTTGCCGTGTTTTGGCGGTCGGGCGTCGCCAGACCGAGTCGACCGTGTGCGTCCAGGAAGGGGTCGCGCGCGTGTGGCCGCCCGCCGCGACAACGCGGTGGGTTGGCCCTGCTGCCCGGCTTGGTCCGTCGTTCCCTGGCCGCCACCCGTGCGACAATGGACCGACGACGTCCGCACCGCGCAGGAGGCCCCCCGGGATGGCTGTGGACTGCCCCGCCGCTGACGTGCTCCCCGGTGGCGAGATCTCGCCCCGGATCACCGCGACCACGGCCGTTCAGCACGGGCTGGTGGCGCCGATGCGGGACGGCGCGCTGCTAGCAATGGACCTGATCCGGCCGGAGGCGCTGGGGGCGTTCCCCGTCGTGCTGGTGCGGACGCCGTACGACAAGACGGCTGCGCGCACGCCGTTCCTGCGGTCGCTGGCGGAGCGGGGGTACATCGTCGCGCTGCAGGATTGCCGCGGGCGCTTCAACTCCGACGGCGTCTTCTTCCCGTATCGCGACGAGCGACTCGACGGTTACGACACCGTGGAGTGGATTGCCCGGCAGCCGTGGTGCGACGGCAACGTCGGGATGGCCGGCCGCTCCTACGTCGCGCAGACGCAGTGGTTCGCTGCCGCCGCCGCGCCGCCGCACCTCAAGGCGATCGTGCCGGAGTGCTCACCGCCCGACGCCTTCTTCAACGAGCCGATCCTGAACGGCTGCTTTCTGCTGCCGATGGGGGAATGGCTGCTCAACATGGGGCGGCGCTCCTGGCAGACGCCCGCGCCGTTCGCGTGGTTCGACGCTCCGCGCGCATACTTTGGGGCGCTGCCGCTCGCCTCACTGCCCGAGCGGGCCGGCATCGCCGCCTGCCCCTGGTGGGACGAGATGATGCGCCACCCGAACCTCGACGACCTCTGGCGCGCCTGCTCCTACCAGGAGACCTGGCCGGAGATGGGTGTCGCGGCGCTCAACATCACCGGCTGGTGGGACATGAATTTCCCGGGCGGCCCGACGAACTTCGTGGGCATGCGGCGGCACGCCCGGACGCCGGCGATCCGCGACGCCCAGCAGTTGATCATCGGCCCGTGGCCGCACCACGGGAACGAGACGCGCACGCTGAACGGCGTCGACTTCGGCGCGGGGGCGATCATCAATCGCGACCAGTACCTGATCCGGTGCTACGATCGCTACCTGAAGGGCGTGCGGAACGGGATCGATCGGGACCCGCGGGTCTACGTCTTCGTCCTCGGCGCGAACCAGTGGTGGACGGCGAACGACTGGCCACTCCCGGAGGCCGAGCCGACGCCCTTCTATTTCCACTCGCACGGACACGCGAACAGCCTCCAGGGGGACGGCGGGCTCACCACCGAACCACCCGGGCACGAGCCGGCCGACGCCTACGCCTACGACCCGGCCAACCCGGTCGGGATGCTCTGGAACATGGCCGACGGCCCGGTCGACGACCGCCTGCCGACGATCCGCGACGACGTACTTTGCTACACCGGCGCGCCGCTGACCGCGCCGCTCGACGTGGTCGGCCCCGTCTCGGTCGTCCTCTACGCCTCGTCCTCGGCACGCGACACCGACTGGCACATCCGACTGGTCGACGTCCACCCGGACGGGTCGGCACGCTTTCTCTGCCACGGCGCGCTACGGGCGCGCTTCCGCGAGTCCTTCGCGGCGCCACGCTGGCTGGAGCCGGGCGAGGTCGAGCGGTACGAGTTCGGGATCGACGCGACGGGCGTTCGCTTCCTGCCCGGGCATCGGATTCGCGTCGAGGTGATGAGCTCGTGGTGGCCGCGCTACGACCGCAATACGAACTCCGGGGCGGAGAACAACTTCCTGGACGCGACCCTCGTCGTCGCCCACCAGCGGGTGTTCCACGAGCCGGGGCGGGCCTCGCACATCGTGCTGCCGGTGGTGCGGGGGCGGGCAGAGTGCTGAGCCCCACGCACGCCGAGGACCGGCATCGGCGCGCGGTCGGGGGAAGATGCCTGGGGAAGGAGATCCTCACTATACTGGATACTGGCCCGATCCAGGTCTGTCTCAATCACCAGGGGAGACCGGCGATGACTGAGCAGGAACAGCAATCGGCACGCGACGAGGCGGCGCTCGACGGGATCGACCTCCCACCCGCGGGGACCAAGCAGCGCGGACGGCTGCGCTTCTCGCACCCGATGCTGGCGGACTGGTCGTGGCCATTCACGGTCGTTTGCGGCGCGAGCGACGGGCCGCGACTGGCGCTGATCTCCGGCGTCCACCCGGCGGAGTACCCCGCGATCGAGGCGAACATCCGGTTTACGCGCGGGCTGGAACCGGCGCGGCTGCGCGGCACGGTCGTTTCACTGCCGCTGATCGACGTGCCGGCGTTCCTCCCGCGCACGCCGTTCGTTTGCCCGATCGACGGCAAAAACCCGAATCGCTTTTTCCCCGGTGACCCGAATGGGACCTTCACCGACGTGATGGCCGACGCCCTGTTCCGCGCCGTGATCCGGCCGTCGGACGCGCTGATCGACCTCCACGGTGGGGATCTGGTCGAGTCGCTCATCCCGTTCACGGTCTGCCCGGTCATCGGCAATGAGGAGATCGACGCCGCCTCGGCGGCGATGGCGCGCGTTTTTGGGCTGCCGTACGTGGTGAAGAACCGGCCGCAACCGGGCGCCCTGGCGGGGATGACGATCCATGCGGCCGCCAGCGCCGGCATCCCGGCGATCATCCCGGAGTCGGGGAGCTGCGGGTTGCTGACCGAACCGGAAACGCGACTGCTCGTCGAGGGCATCGAGAACGTGCTGCACCATCTTGGCATGCTGGACGGCCCGCCGCGCCAGGTGCCGCCGCCGGTCGAGGTCGAGCGCTTCACCTGGCTCACCGCGCCCGTCGAGGGGATCTGGTACCCGTCGGTGATCGTCGCCGAGGCGGTCGAGACAGGGCAGACCGTAGGCGAGATTCGCAACCTTTACGGAGATCCCGTGGCCGACGTGGCGGCCCCGCACGACGGCGATGTTCTGTTCCTCACGACCAGCCCGGCGATGCGGGAAGGCGGCATCCTCCTCGCGATCGGTGCGCGGTAGCCTCGGATCTTCGTCCCCCCTCAAGGTGATACGGATTCCGGGTGAAAGCGTCTCGTTCCGGCCGCCAACCCTCCCTCCCGGCCGTGCCCAAAGGGCGCCCACCGGTGCGCGGGAGAGGGG
>JRHI01002828.1_pt1 | contig 11218 bp, 14 predicted proteins | sample 215371 | NCBI WGS metagenome assembly JRHI01 (sample SAMN02929681, study PRJNA255918) | sediment metagenome | biome: cave system; feature: Ice Cave; material: Sediment; isolation source: sediment from deep within a dark volcanic ice cave with no known source of... ... | reverse complement strand
GACATGGACGGCCTGCTGTTCGACAGCGAGGTGATCTGGTCGATCGCCGAGCGCGAGCTCTACGAGTCCCTGGGAGGCACCTGGGGCCCGGACATCAAGGCGCTCTGCGTGGGCCAGCGGGTTGACGTAATGGTCGCCCAGCTGATCGCGCGGGCGGGTTCCGACGCGGAGCCCGAGCCGGCCCGAGCCCGGCTGGAGGCTCGGGTCGCCGACCTCTTCAGAGTCGGGCTGCCGGAACAGCCGGGTGCGCGCGCCCTGCTGGAGAGTCTGCACCGAGCCCAGGTTCCGCTGGCCCTGGTGTCCTCCACCGCCCGCCCGCTGGTGGAGTCCGCTCTGACCGGGCTCGGCCGCCACTGGTTCCAGGTGATGGTGACCGGCGAAGAGGTCGCTCATCCCAAGCCGGACCCCGAACCCTACCTGCTGGCCGCGCGGCGACTGGAGGTGGAGGCCACCGCCTGCCTGGCGTTCGAGGACTCTCCGGCCGGGGTGACCAGCGCCCTGGCCGCCGGCTGTCGGGTGATCGGAGTGCCGAGCACGGTGGCGATCGCGCCCCGACCCGGGTTGACCCTGGTCGAGAGCCTGGAGAAGGTCGATCTCGATCAGCTACTGGCTGAATTCGAGCCACGGCCGGCGGCCCGGAGCCGGCCCGATGCCGCCACCGGCGCCGATGATGCGGGCCGGGCGACCACCCTCCGCCGGTGACTGCGTCATCGCCGCGAACATGCTCGCCGCGCTGGACTCGGCGTTCCTTTAGTTGGCGTAGTTGGCGCCGGTGCCCCGGCCGCGCTCTCGAACAGCCGGTAGACGAACCTCGAGCGAGCGGGCGGGCGGTGAGGTCGCCTCGGCCGCTGCCGGCGACGCGCGAGCCGCGGCCGGGGGAGGGGCGGAGCGTCCCGGGCGCTGGTCGGGCATACTCTGGTCGAAGCCCCGGCCCCGCTCCGACTCCGGTCGATCGGGCCAACCCAATCGACCCAATCAAGTTCGGGTTGGATCGAGCGTGGTGCGCCCGGCAGGAATCGAACCTGCTGCCTTTGGTTCCGGAGACCAACGCTCTATCCGGTGAGCTACGGGCGCCCGCTGGAGCCGCCCATCGGGCGGCCTAACCCAGTGTACCCATACCCATCGACGGGCAGTTCGGGATTCCCCCAGCCGGCCGGCCCGGCTCGACGACCCGGATGGGTTCGCCTCGCCGCCGGGCTGGTGGCGATGGCGGCGGTGGCGCTGGGAGCCAGCTGTGAGGAGGTGGTCCCCACCGCACCCGCCGATCCAGCCCCGGCGGCCTCGGCCGTGGTGGTCCACCGTCAGGACGTGGACCCGTTGGTCGAGTGCCGGGGACCGGTCGATCTCGACGGCTATCTGGCCGCCGCCCGCCGGGCCGGCGCGGCCTCGGCGGCGCTCGAACAGCAGATCACCGAGCTGAAGCGCTCTGGTCCAGAGCAGGCCGCCGCCTCCGCCTTCGCCGATCGGACGGAGAATTGCGGGCTCGATCCCAACCGGCGCCCGGCCGGCCGGGCGGTTTTCGGCTTCGCGCTTCGATTCCCGAATCAGGCGGCGGCGAGCCGGGTCTGGGCACAGGGACTGTTCAGCGTGCCCAACCCGGCCGAGGGCGAGGAAGCCCCCGGGCTGCGCACCGGCGTGGCCACCGGACTCAGCTCGCACAGCTGGATCCAGGAAGTCGACGCCGGTGGTCAGCAGGTCACCTACGCCTTCTGGCAGCAGGGCAGGTTCGTACTCGTGGTGATCGCCGCCGGCCTGGATCCCGAAGCGGTGCGCACGCTCACCGCCCGGGTCGACCGGCGCGCCGTCTGACCGGTTCCGGCATTGGCCGCGCCCGGCATCCGAGCAGGCGGTTACATTGGAACCACAATGATTTCCTGGCGCTTCTACCAGCCGGTCCCGCTTCGAGATGCGCTCGACCCGACCCCGGAGGGGCGGCCGGGCCGCGCCGCGGGCCGGATCGAGCCGATGCCAGTCAATGTCAGCGACTCCGACAAGGAGGTCGTGGTGGAGGCTTTCCTGCCCGGGGTCCGGCTCGAGGACGTTGACGTGAGCGGCGGCGACGGAGTGCTCGTGATCCGGGCCACTCACCTCGTAGACGAGCGTGACTACTCCCACCAGGAGGTGTACTCTCGCGTCTACCAGCGGCAGCTGGCGCTGCCACCCGACTGCCAGTTGGAGAAGTCGGTCGCCGAACTGGAGAACGGCGTGCTGGTGGTCAGAGTGCCGCGGCTGCTACCGCGCAAGCCGGAGAAGATCAAGATCCAGGTCAATCGGCGCCAGGTCTCGGGCCAGACCATCGAAGCCCGGCGGGGCGAAGGCTACTCGGAGGTGGTGCAGAGCCGGACCGTGCGGCGAAGGAAGCTCCCCGAGCCGGACTGAAACAGAGCCGGTGACCACCTCGGCCTCATCTCTCCACTTCGACGCCGCGGCCGACGAGTACCTGTCCTGGCTCCAGGTCGAGGCCAATCGCAGCCTCAACACAGTTCGGGCCTATCGATCCGAGATCTCGCGGCTGGGTGGCTTCCTGGCCGCCTCAGGTCACCCGATGCTGATCGACTCCATCCAGGTCGACGACCTCCGCGCCTATCAGCGACGCTTGGCCCAGGACCTCAAAAGCCCGGCCAGCCGGGCGCGCGCCCTGGTCGCCATCCGTTCCTGGCTACGCTGGTTGGCCCGCGAAGGCCTGATGCGCGACGACCTGTCCAACCGGGTCACGGTGCCCCGGGTGCCGGCTCGTCTGCCCAAGCCCATGAGTCCGGACGAGTTGATGCGCCTTCTGGCCTCGCTCCCCTCGGGCACGCCGGTCGAGCGGCGCGACCGAGCCCTGGTCCACTTCCTGGTATCCACCGGCTGCCGGATCAGCGAGGCGCTCAGCCTGGATCGCGGCGACGTACCCAAGCTGGGCAACCGGTTGGTCGTCACCGGCAAGGGTGACAAGCAACGGTCGGTGTATCTGACCCAGGTCGCCCGGACCGCCCTCGATGAGTACCTCGCCGGTCGTGAGGACGCCTGTCTGGCCCTGTTCCTGAACTACGATCGCAGCGTCAAAGACGATCGTGAGCGGCGGCTGACGCCGGCCGGCGCCCGGCACATCATCAACCGGATCCGGCGGCGGTACGGGATCTGGTCGTTCCGRTCTCCGCACGTCGCCCGCCACACCGCCGCGACCACCCTGCTCGACATCACCGGAGGCGACGTCCGCCTGGTCCAGGAGATCCTGGGTCACGCCAACCTGGCTACCCTCCAGGGCTACACCCGGATCGTGGACGCCCGCAAACAGGACGCGTACCGCCGCTATGACGCCTACCTCGAGGCGGCCGGCGGTGAGCCCTCCGCCCCGGCGGCCGCGAGTGGCTCCGAGCCGGCCCCAGCCAAGACCTGATCACGGCCCCGCCTCACGGCTCTGCCGCGCAGGTCGGATCCCGGTCAGTCGCGATCGCGCTCTCCGAACGGCATCAGGTGAGCCTGAAGGTCGTAGAGCAGATCCATCGCCTCGGCGATGCTGTTGAAGCGCACCGAGAAGTGGAACTCCGCGAGCATCCCCTGAATGGCATCCCGGAGCCGGTCCGGGATCACCGTCTCGTCCTTCAAGTTGAGCATTTCCAGCTCATCGATCAGGAAATCGATCTGGCGCATCCGGCGGCGGCGCGCGTACTTCTTGGCGGCGGCGGCCTGGGCCTCGGTGACCTCGGCCCCGATTGCGAGATTCGCTTTTTCCAACATGGTCGTTCCCCTAGTGTTGGGAGCGTGCCCCAGCAGGCACTAAATGTCAATCAGTAGAAATGGCTAATCAGGCCCCCCGCCCCTCGAGGCAATCCTACCCGCTTCGAGGTCGAGCAGAAACCTCTTCTTCTCGGATCCCAGCGCGTAGCGGCCAGGATCACCGCTCGCCCGTACCACCCGATGGCACGGGATCAGGAGCGGGACCGGGTTTCGCCCGAGGGCCGTACCCACCGCTCTCACCGCCCGGTCGCGACCGATGGCGGAGGCCACCCAGGAGTACGAGCGGGTCTGGCCCCGCCCGATCCTGAGGGCGGCCCTGAGCACGTCGCGCTGGAAGCTCCCGATCCGCCGGAGATCGAAGGCTAGCTCCGGGCCGGGCCTCCCCTCCAGTCGGGCCGAGATCGCGGCCGGGAGCCCGGCCGGCACCGGCGCCTCCAGGTGGAGCGGTCGCCCGGTCGATCTGCGGATCTGCTCGACCGCGGCCGGGCCGTCCAGGACCAGGGCCGAGACACCCACTCCGTTGAACGCGACCATCACTCTGCCCACCGGCGAGTCGAGCCCGAGCAGCCCGTCGGCCAGCCCAACTTCCACCAGCACCGTTGCGGCCAGAGCCGGCGGCGGAACTGTCTCGCCCAGCCGGCGCAGTCGGCGATGGAGTTCACGGCTGTTCATGAGAACAGCTCGGGGGCGGCCGCGGACAGCCAGCGGCGTAGTTCGGCGGCGGCCCGATGCACATCCGACTTGACGCTTCCGACCGGCCGCCCGGTCGCGGCCGCGATCTCCAGATAGCCCAGACCCGCCACATGACGGAGAACGATCGCCTCTCGCCGGGCCGCCGRCAGCCGGGAAAGCCCGGCCACCAGCACCTTCTCTCGTTCGCGGCGCTGTGCCTCCTCCTCCGGACCCGGGCCGGCGGCCGCCATCGCCTCCGGTAGCTCTGTCTCCTGGGGCCGGCGACGCCGGAACCGGTTGCGACACAGATTGATGGAGATCCGGTAGAGCCACGGTCGCACTCGGAGCCCGGCTCTCTGCTCCGGGGTCAGCCGGTGCAGGCCGCGATAGGCGCGCAAGAAGGTGTCCTGGGCCACCTCCTGGGCATCGGCATGGCGTCCGGTGAGACGGAGCGCGAATGCATAGATGGGCGACTGATAGGTCATCACCAGCTCCTCGAAGTGGGTGTCGACCGAGAGCGCGAGCCGGCTGGCGAGGACGTCCCCACCTTCAGCCACGCTCAACCCGGCCGGGCCGGCCACCACCAGCCATACTTCTTCACGACCTGTTCAACCCCTAAACCCGGCCCCCGGTTGCAACCCGGATCAGGCCGGAATCACCGGCCGGATCCGGGTCGCCACCACCGCCAGACCGGGGCGCGGCCACACCTGCAGGGTGGGATGGTTGGGATCTCCCACCAGCCAGCCTCGATCACGCTCGGCAACCACCACCACGGTGTGGCCACCGGTCGAGTACGTGCTCGGCCGAAGCGGGTGAAAGCCCCAGGACCCGGTTCGCCCGGGTTCCTCCTGACCCCAGGCCAGGTGGCATACGAGCGCCTCGCCGGGTCGGGGCCGGGGCCGGAGGACCATCAGCGGCAGTTCCGAGCGGCACCGCACCGGCAGCCCGATCGAAGCGGCCAGAGCCTCCACCCGCCGATCCAGCCGGGAGGGTCGCCCGGGCGGGGCGATGTAGTCGAGGTTGCCAGGTGGGGTCAGCTCGGCCCGGGCCCCGAGCGCCAGCGTGGCCGTGGCCAACGGCGGCAGCTCGACCTCCTGGCCGAGGTCCCGGGCCAGGGCACCGAGCGCGATCAGGATCGCGGCCGCCGTACACGCCGGACCCTGGTTGGCGATCAACGAGGCCTGGACCGCCGCCGCCCACGCCGCCTCCCGCGCCGCCGATGCCGCCTTCACGCTCCCATTGTCGGCCCGGCTTCGCCAAACTGAAGGCGATGTCCCGGCTTCCGGTACCATTCATCACCGCCGATCAGGCCCGGGCGGTGGATGCCGCCTGCGCCGAGCTCGGGCTCCCGACGGCGTGGCTGATGGAGGCGGCCGGCTGGCAACTGGCAAGGCACTGCCGGGGCCGGACGGTGGTGGTCTGCGGCACCGGCAACAACGGCGGCGACGGCCTGGCGGCGGCCAGGCACCTGCTGCGCTGGGGCCGCCTGCAGGCGGTCTCGTGTACCGACCGGGGGCGGCTGCGAGGCCTGGCCGCGGAGCAGGCAGGGTTGCTCGAACGGCTGGACGTCGAGATCGCCGCCGAGCCTCCACTGGCCGGGGCCCAGGTGATCCTCGACTGTCTGCTGGGAACCGGGGTCGGCCCCGGCCGGCCGCCTTCCGGGCCGGTCGCGGACGCGATCGAGCGCATCAACCGGCACGCCGCGACGAGTCGGGTCAAGGTAGTGGCCGCAGACCTTCCCAGCGGTCTCGAGGCCGACACCGGGGCGATCGCCGGGGTTGCGGTCCGGGCCGGGGTCACCGTCACCCTGGGCCTGCCCAAGCTCGGTCTGAGGCTGGGGTCGGGTCCCCAACTGGCAGGGGAGGTGTGGCTGGCCGACATCGGCGTTCCCGACCCGGTCTACCGGCGGCTCGGGATCGAGGTTCCCGCTCACCTCTTCTCGATGCACGACCGGGTGGCGCTGGGAGCTCTCAGCGGATGACTGTGGGAGTGATCTCGACCATGCCCCCGCCCCGGACGCTGGCGGCATCGGTGGGTTGGAGTCGAGGCGTCCACCTTCCTCATCTCGGGCTCTGGCTCGACCCCCAGCTGGTGAAACCGGTGGCGGTGGTCACCCACGCCCACACCGACCACTCCCGGCGCCACCATGAGGCCATCCTCACCGCCGCCACCTACGAGTTGCTTCCGGCTCGCCGCCGGCCCCGACAGGCCCGGGTGCTGGAGTACGGCGAGCCGCACCCGGTGCTCTCGGGCTCGGTCAGCCTCCACGATGCCGGCCACATGCTGGGCTCGGCCCAGGTGCTGGTCGAGCACAACGGCGTCCGGACACTGTACACGGGCGACATCGCCCTGCGCCGGTCCGGCGGGGCCCAGACCCGGGTGCCGGCCGCCGACGTGCTGGTGATCGAATCGACCTTCGGGCTCCCGCGATTCCGATTCCCCGATCCCGACTCCACGGTCGATGCGATCGCGACCTGGTGTCGGGCCCAGCAGGCCCGAGGTGTGACCCCGGTCCTGCTGGCCCATGCGGCGGGCAAGACCCAGAGCCTGATGACCGAACTCGGCCGGTACGGATTCGACTTCGTCCTGGACCGGCGGGCAATCGAGTACACGGAGGCATACGAGGCCTGTGGAGTGGTTCTTCCCGCCTACCGCGAACTCCGATGGCCACCGCCGCCGGGGGCGGTGGTGGTGGCCCCGCCGGTGGGCAAGGCCTGGGCCAGCGAACTCGACCGTTTCACCTCGGCTCTGGTCTCCGGCTGGAGCCTCGATCCCGATTTCGCGGCGCGCTTCGGCGCCGACGTATGTTTTCCGCTCTCCAACCATGCCGACTACCAGGACCTGGTCCGGATCGTCGAAATGAGCCGCGCCAGCCGCGTCTACACGGTGCACGGACACACGGTCGAGTTCGCCCGGCTCCTTCGGCGGCGAGGCTTCGACGCGATCCCATTGGCCCGCCCCGAACAACTGGCCTTCTGGGATTGAGCCGCCGCCCCGGGCTTCGAGCGACCGGCGGCCTGGAGCCGGAGGCGCGAGCCTGCCTCGGCTAACCGAGACCCACATCGCCTGCGGTTGAGTGGTGGCGACCCGGATCGGCGTCAGCCTGAGCCACCGTCTGGCCGCCCGGCTCGGTCTCGAGCCGGCGGCGGCCCTGGAGCGCCTCGGAGGGCTCGGCCTCGCGCCACTCCGCTTGAGCGCTTACTGGGACGAGGTGGCAGCCGGTGGGTACGCCACCCTCGACCGGCTGATCGACACCGCCGAGGCAGGCGGCCTGGAGGTGGTCCTGACCCTGGGCCTCAAGGCGATGCGCTGGCCCGAGTTCTACACGCCAACCGGGTTGCGCTCCGCCGACCTCCACCACCGGCTCCTGGAGTTCGTCGGCGACACCGTGGAGCGCTACCGTGATCGGGCGGCGGTGACCGCCTGGCAGGTGGAGAACGAGCCCTTCAACCGCAGCGGGCCCGAACGCCGGCTGGTGCCGGAGGCGATCGTAGCCACCGAGCTGGTACTGGTCCGCCAGCTCGATTCGCGCCCGATCGTGCTCACCTGTTTCCGCAACTTCAACCCCCTGGCCGACCTGGCCGCCCGGCCCTCCCCGTTTGGACAGGCGGAAGCGGCGGTGATGGCGATGCTGGGTCCCGGAGACGTGCTGGGCCTGGATGTCCATCCCATCGTGGAGCGGCGACTGGGCCGGCTGAAGTGGACCAGCCGGGCTCGGCCGGGCTGGCCGGAGGCAGCCTCAGGGCTGCGGGAGGCGGCCGAACGCCGCGGTCTGCGGGCCTGGGTGACCGAGGCCCAGGCGGAGCCCTGGGGGAACGCCGCGGTGACGCCCGCCGACGTCGCCGATCTCACCGCCGGTTTGCGGAGGGCAGGCTTCGACACCATCTTGCTCTGGGGAGCCGAGCACTGGCTGGCCCGGCACCGGGACGGCGACCCCTCCTGGGTGCGGATGGTCGAGCGACTGGCCAGCGCCGGGGGTTCAGCCGGTTCTAGCTGACCGCCCTCGGGGAGGGGAGCGCCTCAGGCGCGCAGCGCCCAACCCATCCTGAGCAGGCGAGCCCGCAGGTCGGGATCGGTGGTGGCGTCCAGACTCAGCGCCGCCACCAGCCGGTCCACCCACTCGGCGGGGGGCAGGGTCGGGTCGAGGGCCAGACCGCCCGCCCGCACCCGGGCTCTGAAGTATCCGGTCCGCGTGATCACGGTCACGTCCTTCGAGCGGCCCAACCCGAGCAGCCCCCGGCCCCGCCGGATCACGTCGGGCAGGGATCTTTCGAGAAAGGCGACCACCGCCAGGGGAGTGGCGTCCGGTCCGGCCGGGTCGACCGGCGTCCGGCAGAAGGCACAGGCGCCGCCCAGGCTGAGAATCGGTGCCCGACAGGTTCGGCAGTGAGGCTCCCCGGGCGCCGCCGGCCTTTTCATTCGGTGTATCTCCGAACCCTCTCGTCGCCCCGCCTCAGCTCTTGCTGGTAGAGCGGGCAGGTCTCGAAGGCGCGCACGCAGACCGGCGGCGACCGGCGCAGGGACCGCTTGCGCTTGGCCAAATGATCGACCTGGCAGTCGAAGTGGTACACGTGGAGCAGACCCTGCTTCTCCTGCCAGTACTCGGCCAGGAACGGGCAACGTCTCATGCACTAACCATATTGGGGCGGGTTGGCGGCCAATTGGATCGAAGGCTCGCCCGGCAGGTGGAGGTCACTACCCTAGGTATCCAGTGGAAGCCTTCGCCGCCGCCGCCGATCTGATCGCGGCCACCGCCTCGACCCGCGCCAAGGCCGAGATCCTGGCAGCATATCTGGCCGGTCTGGACAGCCCGGACGCCCTGCGCCACGCCACCATCTTCATGGGCGGGCGGCCCTTCGGCCGCCAGGAGGCGGGCACGCTCCAGGTCGGCTGGGCCACGGTGGCCGAGGTGATCCGGTCCTTGAGCGGTGCGGATGAGACCGCCGCCCGGCAGGCCTACCGGCGTCAGGGCGACCTGGGCGCCTGGGCCGCCGAGCTGCTGAGCGAGGTACCGATCACCCGCCATCCGACGGTGGCGGAGACCGCCCGATTGTTCTCCGACCTGCGCGAGGCGGAGGGCGCCGCCGCCCGGGTCGGTCACCTGCGCCGGTATCTCCAGGGCGTGGCCCCCGAAGTGGTCCGTTACGTGGTCAAGATCATCGCCGGCGAACTTCGGATCGGGCTCGCCGAAGGGCTGATCGAGGCGGCCCTGGCTCGGGCCTTCTCCGTACCTCCAGTTCAGGTGCGGCGGCTGCACATGCTCACCGGTGACCTCGGCGAGACCGCGGTCAGGTGTCAGGCCGGGCGCCTCGACGGAACCGGCGTGGTGCCCCTGCGCCCGGTCAGGTTCATGCTCGCGGCTCCAGTCGGGGACGCGGCCGAGGCGCTGAAGCGGATGGGCGGAGACGGCGCCGTGGTCTGGATCGAGGAGAAGTACGACGGGGTCCGGTGCCAGCTCCACGTGCTGGGCGGCACCGCGCAGCTCTACTCGCGCGACCTCCGGCCGGTCACCACCACCTTTCCCGAGATCGCGGCGGCCGCCTCCCGGCTCGAGCGCGACCTGGTCGTAGATGGCGAGCTGCTGGCCCACCGGGACGGAACCGTGCTGCCCTTCTCGGACCTCCAGAAGCGACTGGGACGCAAGCTGGTGGATGACCGGCTGCGCCGGGAGGTGCCGGTAGCTCTGGTGTGCTTTGATCTCCTCTTCGAATCCGGGGTCAGCCTGATCGACCGGCCGCTGGCCGAGCGCCGCCAGCGGCTGGAGTCGCTCGACCTGAATCATCCGTTTCTGCTCGCCCGGGTGGAGCGAGCGACCGGGGTGGAGGCGATCAACCGGATTTTCACCGAGACCCGCGGCAGGGGCCACGAAGGCTTGATGATCAAGAATCCAGACAGCGGTTACCTGCCCGGCCGGCGCGGCCTTTCCTGGCTCAAGCTGAAGCGGCCGCTGGCAACCCTCGACGTGGTGGTGACCGCGGTCGAATGGGGCCACGGCAAGCGCGCCGGGGTGCTCTCCGACTACACCTTCAGTGTCCTGGACGAGCCGGCCGGTGAGCTGGTCGAGATCGGCAAGGCTTACACCGGTCTGACCGACGCGGAGATCGCCGAGTTCACCGACCGCTTCCTGGAGATCACCACCGAGGACGAAGGCTGGCGGCGCCGGGTCAGACCGCGGGTGGTGCTGGAAGTGGCGTTCGATGCGATCCAGCGCTCTTCGCGCCACCGCAGCGGCTACGCCCTCCGGTTTCCCCGAATCGTCCGCATCCGGGATGACAAGTCGGTCGAGGAGATCGACACCCTCGACACCGTGAGGGCGCTCCACGAAAGCCTCCAGGGCCAGCCGGGAGCGAAACGGCTGGAGGAGATCACGATCAGTGGAGGCACCGACCAGGGTGGCCGCTGAAGCTCCCGACATCCTCGCCCTCCCGGCCCTGGCCCGGCTCCCCGGCCTCCGGCACGGCTTCTCGACCAGCCGGCTGGGTTCCATGCACCGATCCGGCGGCCACCACACCACCAACCGAGCCACGTTCGCTCTCAAACTCGACCTCGATCCCGATCGCCTCGCCTTCGCGGGCGCCGTGCACGGAGCCGAGGTCGCGCTCGCTCAGGGTCCGGGACTCTATGCCGGTTACGACGCCCTGGTCACGGCCACCCCGGGTCTGCCGCTCATGATCACCGCCGCCGACTGCGTGCCGATCATCCTCCACGACCCGGTCAATGGTGCCCTCGGTCTGGTCCATGCCGGCTGGCGGGGAACCGCCCAGAGAGTGGCCGCGGCCGGGCTCCAGGCCATGGTGGCCTGGCTGGGAGCGGCTCCGGCCGG
>JRHI01002826.1_pt1 | contig 11224 bp, 10 predicted proteins | sample 215371 | NCBI WGS metagenome assembly JRHI01 (sample SAMN02929681, study PRJNA255918) | sediment metagenome | biome: cave system; feature: Ice Cave; material: Sediment; isolation source: sediment from deep within a dark volcanic ice cave with no known source of... ... | reverse complement strand
GCGTCGAGCGCCGAATTGATCGAATCGGCTCCCAGGCCCTGGGCCGCGAACGTACCCAGTAAATACGAACGATCCGAGAGCGTCACGGAATCGGTGAGAAACTGGCCCTGCGCCGCGGCCTTAAAATGCCGCAGCGGCTCGGCACCGAGCGGTTTGAGGGCAAGCGAACGCGACACGACGAGCAGTTCGCGCAGCGCGAGCGACGGATCGGTTTGCGTTCCGTTCACGTACACGACCAGGCTCGCGGGCGATGTGTCGTAGAGATAGAACGCACCGACGGATTTTTCTATGAAGCCGAGCGTCGTCGCACTATTGCGTTCGAACGCGTCGGCAAGCAGCTTCTCCAGGATGAGCATCGCACCGAAGTCGCGGCTGTTCGGGGCGGGCGCCGCATAACCGACGACCACCCATGGCGCATTGACGTCGCGGTGAGCAACGATGCGCGGAGCCTCCACCGGAATTGCTTTCGCATGCGATTCGACCGGCGTCACGCTGCCGTTCGGCAGCGCATTCGCAAGCGCTTTCAACGCATCGGCGAGCGCAGGCGCCAAGGCGCCGACGGCGCTTGCCGAAAGCGCCGCGCGTTTGTAATTCGCCGCATAGAATGCCGCCACGTCTTTACTCGAAAGCGACGCCAGCGTTGCGCTGGTTCCGAGTGCCGGCATGCCGGCCCCCGTCGTGTAGAACGAGCGCCGGAACATCGCAATTCCGACCGAGAGCGCGTTGGCTTCGAGCTCGTCGATCCGCAGCGTGAGATTGGCGCGCGCTGCGGCGACCGTCTGCGGCGAAAAATCCGGCGCGGCGAGCGCCTTTGCGAACAATCCGACGACGACGGGAAGCCTCGCGGAGCGGCTTTCCAGATAGTAGTGGATGGAGCGGCCGTCGACCGTGTACGTCAGGCTGCCGCCGCTTGCGGCGATCGCGTCGCGCAGCGGCGTCGCCGGGATGCCCGCGCCCGAGCTCACTGCCGTGCGCGAGATGCACTCCGCCACGAGCGACGAAATCCCGTTGGCGTGGGCGGCTTCGCGATCGAGGCCGGCGGAAACGAAGATCTGCACGCCGCTTACGGCGGCATCCGCATCCGCCTCCCCGATGAGCTGCGTGACGCCGAGGTCGGTTGCGAAGGCTTTGGGATACCGGGCTGTGGGCGACGGCGCGGGAGCAGCCGCCGTCAGCGTCAGGAGAGCCGTTAACAAAATGGCGCCCGTCGGGAGGGTACGCGGAATCTTCATTGCGCTCTGGCCTTTACTTTCGTCGACAACGTCTTCTCGTCGGGTTTTAAAGTCACGATGACGGGCGGCTTGCCAAGATATTTTTCGGCGACCGACGCTACAAAAGCGGGCGTCAACGAATTGGCGGCCTTGAAGTATGCGCCGTTCTCGCCGCCGACGCCAGGGGCATAGGCGGCGGACCCTTCGACGCTGTACCAACCGAAGTTGTCCGCCTGCTGCGAGGGCGTTTGAAGATCGCTCAACAGATGATACTTAAAGGACTCCAGAGCCCCCGCAAAGTCTGTCGCGGCGAGCGGCTTGCGTATCGCGGCGAACCCTTCGTCGACGAGCGCCTTCAGAGCGTCCGTGTTTTTGCCCGCGTACGCTACGAACATGACGCCAGGATCGTGCAGCGTTATGAATTGCCCCACGAGTAACGCATCGGGAACCTGCTCCGCCACCTTCTTGGTAACCGCGCCCTCGTCGATACGGAACAGATAGTCGGCGATGAAATCCATCGCGGTCGCATCGCGTTGATCTGCGATCTTCGGCCCGGCCCAGCCATAGCCGCCCGAAGGCTGAACGAACGTCTTGGTGACCGGGGCGCTCGTCGCCGCAAGCACGGCGGTCGCGGGCAATTCCGCGCCGTCGCCGGGCGCGCCGGGACGGCCGGGATTGGCCGAAGTTGCAATTGCGGGATCCACGGCGCCGCTGACGACGAGCGTGGCGTTCTGCGAGCGGAAGGCACGCGTTGCAAAGCTTCGCACGTCGGCGTACGTGATCGCGGAAAGCTCCTTCGCGTCACCCAAGGCCGGATAGTGCTGCGGCGCGCTCGTGAAAAGTTGCGCGAAAACGGCGTCGCGAATGACCGTTTCGGCATCGAAAGTCGAAATGAGCGCTTCCGCCCCGACGTCACGTTGCGCGGTCTTGAAGCCCTCCTCGGTCGCGATCGGCGCGAAGAATGCCGTCGTCATGGCCTTCACGACCGTGCGCGCGGAGGTCGCGGGCACCACGGCCGATATGGCCACGGAATCGCTGTACGTCGTAATTGCAAGCCGTCCCCCGACGTCGCTTACCACCTTGCCGAGGGCGTCGCCGACGATTCCCCGGGAACCCGCGACGGCCTGCGCCGCGAGTCGCGCAATGCCCGGCGCCGGCTTCGCACCGAAGCCCGTGGACGGGACGCGGTACCACAACTCGACTGCGGCGACCGGAGCGCCTTGCTTGGGTCCAACGATGACCGTACCGCCCGCAGCGAGGCGGCCGACCGACACGTTCGAGCCCAGATCAGGCAACTCGCCCGTGGCGGCTCCGCCCGGCATGGCTGAGAAGACGAGGAAAGCTCCGAGCGCACTCGCTCGGAGCCGGTGATGATACGCCATTGACTTCCTCTTATCCGAACCTCGTCCGGAGTGTTGTGACTACGCCGGCTCCGGCGAAATGTTCGGGGGTAAACGCTTCGGCTTTTCGGTACGCTGCGGTTCCGGCCCAAGCGCAGTCGCGGCGGCGCGCGGCAGCCCGGACATTTGCTCGTCCGGCTTACGGGGATACGGCAGGTCGCTCAGGATCGCCACCACTTCTTCGGTATCGACCGTCTCGTGCTCCATGAGCGAAGCGACCATGCGTTCGACCTTATGCCAATTTTCCTTGAGGAGTTTGGTCGCGTCGCCGTAGCAACGCTCGATGATCCCGCGCACCTCGCCGTCAATCTTCCCGGCAATCTCTTCGGAGTAGTTCCGGTCTTCGCCGAAATCGCGCCCCAAAAACACTTGGTGGTTGCCGCGACCGTATTGAATCGGGCCGAGCGTCTCCGACATGCCGTACTGCGTCACCATCCGGCGCGCGAGTTCGGTCGCTTTTTCGAAGTCGTTCGACGCGCCCGTCGTAACGTCGCCGAACTTGATCTCTTCTGCGATACGGCCGGAGAGCGCCATCGTGATTTGGGCGAGAATTCCGTTCTTGGTGATCGAGTGGCGATCTTCGTCCGGCAGCGACCAGGTGATGCCCAGCGCCATGCCGCGAGGAATGATCGTGACTTTATGCACGGAGTCCGCCATCGGCAACAAGCCGCCGCAGATCGCGTGACCCGACTCGTGGTAGGCGGTATTCTCTTTTTCTTTCTGCGACATGACGAGTGACTTGCGCTCCGGACCCGCAACGACGCGATCGATCGCTTCTTCGCAATCGCTCATGTCGATGACCGATTTATTGCGCCGCGCAGCGAGCAGGGCCGCCTCATTGAGCAAGTTCTCAAGATCGGCGCCGGAGAAGCCGGGCGTACGTTTGGCGAGCGTCCCGAGCGAAATTTCCTTCGAAAGCGGTTTGTTCTTGGAATGGACTGCGAGGATCGCCTCACGCCCCTTCACATCGGCCCGATCGACGACGATTTGCCGATCGAAGCGGCCGGGGCGAAGCAATGCCGGATCAAGCACGTCGGGGCGATTGGTCGCCGCGATCAGGATGACGCCGGTATTTTGATCGAAGCCGTCCATTTCGACGAGCAGCTGATTGAGCGTCTGTTCGCGCTCGTCGTGTCCGCCGCCAAGGCCCGCGCCGCGCTGCCGGCCGACCGCATCGATTTCGTCGATGAACACGATACACGGCGCGCTTTTCTTCGCTTGTTCGAAGAGGTCGCGAACGCGGCTCGCGCCGACGCCGACGAACATCTCGACGAAGTCGGAACCCGAGATCGAGAAAAATGGTACCCCGGCTTCGCCCGCGATCGCGCGCGCGAGCAACGTCTTACCCGATCCCGGCGGCCCGAGCAAAAGGACGCCCTTGGGGATGCGCGCGCCGAGCGCTTGGAACTTTTTTGGGAACTTCAAGAACTCAACGACTTCACCGAGCTCTTCCTTGGCCTCTTCGATCCCCGCGACGTCGTTGAAGGTCACTTTGGGCCGATTCTCGGATTGCAGCTTCGCGCGCGAGCGGCCGAACGACATCGCTTGGCTGCCGCCGCTTTGCGCCTGACGCAAGATGAAGAGCAGCAGGAGCGCCATCAGCGCAAAGGGAGCGAGCTGGAACAGCACGCCGAGGAACGGAGTGGTCTGCGGATTGTCGACCGTGATCTGCACGCCGTGCTTGCGCATGTCGGTCACGAGCGCCCCGTCGTCGGTGACGGTGGTCGTGAAATGCGTGTCGCCGTTGCCGGGCAGCGCCTTCTTGAGCTCGCCTGCGACGTCGTGTTGCGCCGAAATGGTCGCCTTTTCAACGTTCCCGGCATCGACCTGCACGTAGAACTGCGAATAGGTGAGTTTGGTGGCCGGCGTTTGATTGAGAACCAATTTATCGACGACAAAGATGACGGCGATGAAGATGAGGACGCCGATGACGATCGTTCGTACGTGCTTGCCCAACGTTGTTACTATCCTATTCCCTTCGAAGACCGCGCGTTCGAGGCTTCGAAAACCCAGTTGTGGAGACTCGCAAGGTATGGCAGATGCCGGTATTTTTCTTGGTAATCCAGACCGTAACCTACGATGAACGAATCGGGCGCCGTGAGCCCGACGTAATCCAGCGCGACGGGGAGCGAGCGGCGGTACGGCTTGTCGAGGAGCGCGCACGTGCGTAGCGATGCCGGCTTCCGGCCGGCGAGAAGCCGTTGTAAATACTGCAACGTGAGTCCGCCCTCGACGATATCCTCAACGATCACTACGTTCTTACCCTCGACGCTTTCACTGCTATCCTTGAGAAGACGAACCTCGCCGCTCGACCGGTCCGCATTCCCATAACTGGAAACGGCGAGAAAATCGATATGGACGTCGCTCGCTGCCGGAAGCGCCCGCGCCAAATCTGCGGTAAGAAACAATGCTCCTTTTAACACGCCGATCAACAAGAGGGGTTCACCTCGCGAATCGGCCCAGATCGCCGCAGCAAGGCATGCGACCGCGGCGGCGATCGTCTCGGCATCGAACTCGATCGCCGCAACTTCGTCCGGCGTGACGTTCGAGCGGCTCATTCGACGACGATCTCGAGGTCGCGCCGCAGGAAATGGCGGCCGGCGGCTCCGCGCTCGAGGGCGCGCGCGGCCGCATCCAGACGTTCGAATGAGACGTCGCGTGTGTCGCCCGTCGCCGTCGCGATCTCACGCCGCAGGGTAGCCCGAAGCGTCGCGCGCGGAAGAGCGGCCGCTTCTTCGCGCAAGATCGCAGCGCAGCGGGCAACCGCCGCGTCCAGGTGGGGAAAGTCGGAACGTAAGCTCGCAAGCGCTGCTCGCACGGCATTGCGCCGATATGCGCGATCGGCATTGGTAGGGTCGAGCACGAAGGCAAGATGCCGCACGGCGCAATAGGCCCGCAGCCGCTGGGGCTCGACCCCGAGCAGCGGACGCACGAGTTCCAAGCCGTCGCCGAGCGCGCGCACGGGTGCCATGCCGCTCAAGCCTTCGGACCCCGTGCCGCGAAAGAGCGCCAGCAACACCGTTTCCGTTTGATCTCCCGCATGGTGCGCGGTGAAGATCCGGCGGGCCCCGGTTTGCTTTGCGATGCGAGCGAGTGCCGCGTAGCGCTCGTGCCGCAAGCGAGCCTCCGCGCTGCCGCCCGGGGCCAGGCTCACGGCGACGACCCGGGCGCCCAGCGACACGCCGAGCGCGAGAACGACCCCCTCGTCTTGCCAGGCGCTCGGCCGCAACGCCGCGTTGACGTGCGCGAGCACGAGCGTCGCGCCAACCGAACGGCTAGCGCTCCCGAGCAGTGCCGCAAGCGCTACGCTATCGGGGCCGCCGGAGGTCGCTGCGAGAAGCACCTCGCCGGGCTGCGCCGCAACGGCTTCGCCCACGACGGCTTCCAATGCCGCCACCGGTCGCGCGCCGCGCACTAGCGTTCCACTAGCGCCGGACCGCCCGCGCCATCTCGCGTTGCACGTCGCGCTCCTTTTCGTCGCGACGCTTGTCCCAGATCTTTTTACCGCGCGCGAGCGCGATCGAAATTTTGACTTTCCCGCTCTTGAAGTACATGCGCACCGGGATGAGGGTAAGGCCCTTTTCCGAGACGCGCCCCGAGAGGCGTTCGATATCTTTCTTGTGCACCAGCAATTTGCGCGGCCGGTTCGGTTCGACGTTCGAAAAGTTGCCCTGTTTGTAGGGCGGAACATACATCGAGAGCAGCCAGAGTTCGCCGTTGCGAATCCGCGCGTACGCCTCGCCGATGCTAGTTTGGCCGCTGCGAATACTCTTGATCTCCGTGCCGGTGAGCACGATGCCCGCCTCTAGGGTTTCGAGCCACTCGTACTCGAAGCGCGCCCGGCGATTCTCGACGGTCGGTGTTGGAGCGGGCGGCTTCTTCGGTTTGGGCGCCGCTGCGGTCGCCTTCGCTTTAGGCCCGGCCATTGGTGCGCGGGTCTCCCAAACGCTGCCCGGATGCGAGCTTGCCGCGCGAGACGAAGCGGCCCTCGCCCGAGGCCAACAGGCGGCCGCGCGCGTCGCAAACGCTCGCTTCGATGCCGAAGATATTGCGGCGCTGCCAGAGCACCTTGCCGCGCACCGCGAGCACCTCGCCGACGGGCACGGCTTGACGAAAGCGCATTTTCAGATCGGCCGTCACGCCGAGATAGCCGTGGGCGGCGGCGGCATACGCCATCGCCTCGTCCAGCACGAGCGCGACGATACCGCCGTGCGCGACGTCGCGCCAACCTTGGTACGGTTGCGGAATCGTCAGCTCGGCGTGCACCGATTTGTCTTCACGCACGTCGAAGCGCATCTTGAGGCCGATTTCCGATTGTTGCCCGCAGCCTATACAAAAACCGTCGTCGATCGGCGTTGTAAGTTCGGGAGTCAACCGCGCGACGGTGCCGGTGAAGGCGACGCTCCGGCCTCGTTGTAATCGCCCGATTTGATTTTCGCAAGCAACGTTTTCGCATAGATCGCATCGGCGTCATTTGCCACCGCGGTATTGAGGACCGCGGTTGCGTCTTTGAGTTTGTGCTCTTCGATGTAGATGCGCGCGAGCAGCGTATAGCCGTGTTGTCCCGCTTCGCCGACATGTCCGGCATCGAGCGCAATACCTCTGTTCAGATACCCGATCGCGGCATCCGACTGACGTAAGTCGTGCAAGAGCGAGGCGATGTGAAATTGGATATCGGCGTACTGCGGCACCAGGTTCGGTACGTCGATGACATACGCTAAGCCGCGCTGCGGTTCGCGCAGATCTGTCTGATATAGCTGTCCCAGATACTCGCGCGCGAGGACGTTCTGGGGATCTGTGCGCAGGGCTGCGAGTAACTCGCTCTTCGCACGATTCGCCGAACGCTCGTTGAAGCGCATGATGCCCAGGCCCACGTGGGCTGCGGGCGCCTCGGGTTTGAGGTTGACCGCGGCACCCAATTCGTCGCGGGCGTCTTGCGAGCGGTCGCGCCCCGAGGCGGATTGAAACAGGTACGAGAAGCCGAGTCGCACGTGATTGACGTAGTTCTTCGGTGCGCCCGAAACCGCGTCTTCTTCGACGTTGGTGAGCACGTCGAGATTGCCTTGCTGCTGCGCGGCCGACGCGTTGAGGAACGACATCGCAAGCGTGTTGTCCGGGACGACGCCGAGCGCGCGCTCGAAATCGCTTTGCGCCGCTTTGAATTCGCGCGCGTAAAAATGATTCAGCCCCGCCCCGAGCGGCTCCGAGAACGCACGGTTGGCGTAATCGTTCCGCTCGGCGGCGCTCGTGCGCGAACTGGCTGCCGGCTTGGGAAGCGAGAGCGGGGCGGCGCTCGCCATGGCGCTCGCGTGCGGGGCAGCTGCAGATACGGCACCTGCGCCCGAAGCGAGAATGAGGAACGAGGCGAGCGTGGCCGCCGGTCGACTGATCATGAGGGTCCTGTATTAGCGGGAAGCCGCCGGTTTCATCGTCCGATGCGCAAGCGGCGCGCGAGCGCGTCCGGTAAATGCGCTTCGCCGATCTTCCGTTGCGTGCGCGCGATTTCGTACGGTACGCGTTCCCAGTCGATGGTTCCGGCCCCCGGGTCGTAGCGCACGAACGATGCATCGGGATTGTGGTCGCGGGGCTGGCCGACGCTGCCGACGTTGACGATATAGCGCGAACCGGGTTCGAGGACGAGGGTTCCGCCCTGCGGACGGAACTCGTGCGAGAGCGATCCGCCCGGCGCGAGCCGATAGAAATCGGCGATATGCGTATGTCCCACGAAGATGAGCGGCGCATCGGTCGCGGCGAACGCCCGTGCCGCCGCCTGTGCTTCGAGAATGTAACTGAAGTAGTCGACCGGCGCACCGTGCACGAGCAGATACTCAGGCATGCGCACCTCGTAGGAAAGACCGTCGAGCCATGCGAGGTGCTCGGGCGCAAGCACCGTTTGCGTCCATTCCATCGCTTCGCGCGCGACGTCGTTGAAATACGAAAGCCCGTGACCGTCGACTGCGGCGACGTCGTGATTGCCCAAAACCGTTGCAGTGGCGCGCTCGCGCACGAGCGCTAGGCATTCATTGGGATTGGGACCGTAGCCGACGATATCGCCTAAACACAGTACGTCGTCGCTCGCGTCGATCCGAGAGAAGACCGCTTGCAGCGATTCGAGATTGCCGTGAATATCGGAGACGATGCCGAACTTCACCCGCGCGCGAGGCCACCACTTGAGTTCACACGACGACCTTCTCAGCCAGAGCCGCGAGCGCCTCGGCGAAAGCGGCGCCGAAGCGCAGGCGTTCGTTTGCCGTGCCGACCGTTACCCGGATATGACCGTCGAGCGGTGGGGCGCCGGGTTTGCGCACGAAGATGCCGCGCCGCAAAAGTTCCTCCACCATCGCTTCGGCGTGCGCGCGCGAAGCGAGATCGATGCACACGAAGTTGGTCCGCGACGGCAGCGTCGCACATCCCAAACGCGCCGCCAGCGCTTCGTAGTCGGCGCGACCGCGCTCGACCTCCGCGACGACGCTTGCGACGAATTCGGTTTCGCGCAGCGCGGCGAGCGCGCCGATCTGCGCCGTCCGATTGATGCCGTAATGGTGGCGGATTTTATCGAAGGTGCGGATGACGTCTTGCGACCCGATCGCGTAGGCGATACGCGCGCCCGCGAAGCCAAAGGCTTTGGAAAACGTCCGCATCCGAACGACGCGCGGATCGATGCGCTCGGGCAGCAGTTCTTCGGCGCCGACGAAATCGCCGTACGCCTCGTCGAGCACGAGCAGCGTATTTGGCGGCAACGCGTCGAGGAACGCCGTGACGGCAGCGCGCGACGCAAAAGTTCCGCTTGGATTGTCGGGATTGGCAAGGTAGACGATCCGGGCGCCCGTTTCGTGAGCACGCGCGGCAAGTGCGTCCAGCGCCACGTAACCGTCGCAGCGGTAGGGAACCGTCTCCAGGCGCGCGGCGAAACCGATCGCGTGGTAGACGTACGTCGGATAGGAACCGAGCGTCGATACCGAGACGTCTCCCGGCGAAAGATACGCGCGCACGACGAGGCCCAGCAAATCGTCGATGCCCGCACCGACGGAGATATTCTCCTTTTCGCAGCCGTATCGCGCGGCGAGCGCTTCGCGCAGTTCCGTCGATTCGGGATCCGCGTACCACGCTGTCAATGCGAGCGCCGCTCTCATCGCTTCGAGCGCCCGTGGGGGCGGCCCGAAAGCACTTTCGTTGGCACCCAGTCGCAGGAGTCCGGTCTGCCCCGTGCGTCGCGCGAGCGTTTCGGGACCGACGAACGGCACGCTTGCCGGAATCGCTGCGACGAGCGGCGTCGGCTCGATCGGAAACTTCACGAGTCAACTTTCAGCTCGTCGACGACCGTGCGAACGCCCGAGGTTTGTCTTGCCGCATCGACCAGGGTCGCGTGCAACGCCGCGCTCTTCACGTGCCCGCGCAGGGTGATCGTTCCAGCGGCAGCTTTGATATCGATGCCGATGCCGTTGAGGCCGGCTTGGCCGGTTAAATTCGCACGTACGGCCGTCGCGAGTGCGAAATCCGAAACTTGTCTTTTTGCGTCCGGCAACGTCGCGTCGGGCCGTAGCGCGGCGACTACCGTCTTGACGCCGCCGACCGCCTTGGCCGCGGCCAGGTACCGGTCGCCGATGGCGCTCGTGCGCGTGCGACCGCTCAAACGTACGTTGCCGTCGTGCGACGCAACCGCGACGTGCAGTGCCGAGTTGCCGTCGATCTGCACGAAACGGCTTTCGATCTGGGCGATGATGAGGCCGTCGTTTGCAAGTGCGGGCGCTGCGCTCGCAAGCGATTTTGCGGACGTATCTATCTCGCGTTGGCTGCACGCGGCGAAACAGGCAAAGGCGAGCAGCGCGAAAAGCGCAGGATGTTTCATGCGGCCGCGAGCGGTGCGCCGCCGCTGGAAAAGAGCGTTATCCCGACGCCTTCACCCGTCTCGACGCGCGACGGCCGTTCCCCGATCGTCGCGTAGCCGCCGGCACGTGCGAGCAAACTCGTTTGCGCCGAACGGATTTGCAGAGGCTCCGCCATCAATTGTGCGCCGTGCAACAACAGGCGCGCTGGAATAAAATGCGTCCAGTCCGGGCGGCCTACGAAGGGCGCCGTCGCGATCGCCGCGACCGTGGTCGCGCGCGTCCCGCGTTCGCCCGTGAGCGCCGCCACGATCGGGCGCACGACGGCTTCGAGGATCATGAGCGACGAAGTCGGATTTCCGGGCAGTCCGACGATCGCTTTGCCGCCCGCGGCCGCGAGTACGGTCGGTTTGCCGGGTTTGACGCGCAGCCCGTGCACGATCGCGCCCCGACCGTCGAGCTCGGCGACGACCTGCGGCACCAGATCCCGTTCGCCGACGGAGGAACCGCCCGTGGTTATCAGCGCATCGCACGCCGCAAGCGCTCGCAGCATCGCCATCCGAAGCGCCGGCAGCGTGTCGGCCGCGCGCGGAAAGTGGACCGGCTCGGCACCGAAGGCCGCGAGCGAAGCCGCGATTGCGTAGCGGTTCGAATCGCGAATTTGGCCGACCAGCGGCGTGCGATCGGGGTCGATGAGTTCGTCGCCGGTCGAGACGATGCCGATACGCGGGCGGCGATAGACGGCGACCCGCGCGATGCCGAGCGTCGCGAGGACGCCGAGTTCGGG
>JRHI01002825.1_pt1 | contig 11235 bp, 11 predicted proteins | sample 215371 | NCBI WGS metagenome assembly JRHI01 (sample SAMN02929681, study PRJNA255918) | sediment metagenome | biome: cave system; feature: Ice Cave; material: Sediment; isolation source: sediment from deep within a dark volcanic ice cave with no known source of... ... | reverse complement strand
CGATCTATGGCATGCTCGATGTCAACTGACCCACTAGTACCCCCACGGTGAACATGGGGATGTCGGCCAGGCGGAGCAAGCAGCGCCCCGACGAATCCGAAACCCTCATCTTCACCGTGGCCGTGTGCTAGCCTCCAACGCAGTGAGATGCTCCACCCGCTCAGTAGGACGGTGGGTTGAGCGCGGCCGCCGCCCTCCCTCGTCATTCCCGGTTGGTGAGGATGTCGCGCCAGTCCGATCGGATCGGTTTGACGCCAAGGTCGAGGATGAGGAAGCGCAGCAACGCGCTCAGAGCCACGAATGAGGTCGGCAGATGGGCCTTCCTGAAGTCAATGCCTGCGATCATCGTATCCAAGTAAAGGTGCGGCTCCGTGACCGGGCTACGGCTGACCGGATGCCAATGGAAGGCGAGCATTTCCTGACCGTCGACGGCATGCAGCCCGTAGCTGTAGCCGACGATACGAGCTGTCCAGCCCAATGGAGGAACTTCGCCGCGCGTTGCCTCGAACCCTTGGAGAAATGAAAAGCCAAGCCGGGATGAACCCCGCAAGGGAACCGGATGGCGCCCGCTCAGCGTGACCACCCGTTGCGAGCCTGGGCGTAGTGCTTGTTCGACGAGGACTGCTGGGGCGACCGTTGAGATCGTTCGTTGCAGGACTTCGAGGTGATCGTTAGAAACTTCCTGCGAACTCTTACCGCGCAAAGGATTCGAGGATCGTGAGGAAGGTGATGTCCGGATGGCTGAAGGGATCGTCGCAGATGTCGTCGAACTCTCCCTCGTGCAGCCTGCGTCGGAATTCCTCTCCGCTCATGCCAAGTCGCTCATAAGCCTGCTCGTCGAGAAACGAGTCCAGGTCTACGTGATCTAGCACGTCGAAGGCGGTGACCGTTTGCTCGTCTGTGACATCCATCACCGAGGATCCTCCTCTGTGACCGATCCGTTCAGACTCTATTCATGCCGATTCCCAATGGATTTCTCGAATCCTTGGCTTGTCCGCACCGTCAACCCGTCGTACGCCACCTCGATTCCTGGCGGCAGCAGCGCCGATGCCGCGGCGTGGCTGACCTCGTGGCTGAGGTGGACCAGATAGGCGATGCGCGGACACAGCGCGCCGACGACGGCGATCGCGTCGGCGATGCTCAGGTGCGTCGGGTGGGGGCGCTCGCGCAGCGCGTTGAGGACCAGGATGTCGAGGTCGCGCAGAAGGTCCATCGAGGCGGGCGGAATCTCCTTGGCGTCCGTGACGTACGCCAGGTCGCCGAAGCGGTATCCATGGACCAACATCCGGCCGTGGAGGACCGGGATGGGGATAACCTCCCGCCCGAAGAGATCGAACGGTCCGTCGACGGCGTGCAGCGTGAGGTCGGGTTTCCCGCCGTAGAAGGGGAACTGGTCGATGAACGCGTAGGCGAACCGCTCGCGCAGGACGCCGGCCGTCTCGGGGCCGGCGTAGAGCGGGAGGTGCTGCCCGGCGAGCTCGTTGAACCGGCGCAGATCATCGAATCCCCCCGTATGGTCGGCGTGGGCGTGCGTCATCAGGACCGCGTCGACGCGGTCGAGTCCAACGGCGATGGCTTGCAGCCGGAGCTCCGTCGCTGTGTCGATCAGATAGGTTCGGCCGTCGGACCGGATCAGCGCCGAGGTGCGACTCCGGCGGTCGCGCGGGTCGGTTGACGTGCAGACCGGGCAATGGCAGCCGATGACGGGAATGCCGTTGGACGTTCCGGTGCCGAGAAAGATCAGCTCTGTCATCCCGCTCCGCGCGCTCCGCGTCGTGTCGGCTCAATCGGGACAATGGGCCCGCGGGGATGGGAGGTCGAGCGGACGTCGCCGGGTGCCAACGTCGCGCCGCCCGGCACCAGGGCACCCGGCGAGTATAGCCCGACTCCCCCGCCGCGCGGTTCCCGGGTACCGCCGCGAACCGGCCTATCCTCCTTTGGGACCAAAGTGGTGGCGCGCCGGCTTATCACCCCCAACCGTCGTCGGTAGGATGGCAGACAGTCGACGGGATCTGTCCCGCGGTCGTAGCGCGGGGCGAGGACGCAGCCACGACCGGCCGCCTCGTGACCGGTCAGGCGCCCTCGGCGTGGGGCAGTGCTCCCGTCGCCATGACAGGTCGGAGATTCCGAGGTCATCAGCATGTGCGCAATCGCGAGGGAGCGGTCCATGCAGATCGCTCCGCTCCCGGCGACAACGGGGCCGAGCGAGCCGACGCCGCTGCCCGTGCCCCGTGCGGTCGATGCCATCGCGATGGGTCTGGCCGGTATCGCCGCCGAGCGAACACTGGCCGGTGTCGTCCGCGCGGCCTGCGCGCTTGCCGCGCGGCTGCCGGGGGTCCACGGCGTCGCCATGCTGCGGCCGGACGAGCGTGGCCTGCTCGGCGTCACCTACGCGGTGCCGGCCGCGATCCCTGGCGAGCTGGTCGCCACCGTGGCCGACTCGTTGCACCAGCGGTGGATCGCCGCCCACGCTCCCGGCGCGCCGAGCACCGGTCCCGGACCGTACGCGGTCGCCGATCGGCCGGAGCTGCTCGTCGTGCCCGTTGTCCAAGACGACATGCTCCTCGGGGCGCTCATTCTGGCGGGCAAGAGCGGCGGCGCCCCGGCGGCGGCGCCCGCGGAGCGCCTCGCCGCCGGAGCGATCGGCGTCGTCACGGCGCAGGCCGTGGAGAACATCGTCCACCGGCAGCGGTTGGAGCTGTCGATGTCACGCGCGGAGCACGAGGCGGAGTTGACGACGGCGCGGAAGTCGATCAGTCGCGAGCTGCACGACGGACCGACCCAGGACCTCGCGCTCGCCGGACTGACGCTCGACCGCTTGGTCTCGGCGCTGGGCGAGGACCGGACGATCGCGGCCGACGCCCGTCAGGCGCGAGACCTGATCGACCGCGCCGTCCTGGGCATGCGCACGTCGATCGGCAAGCTGCGCTCGTGCGCGCCCCCGGCACCGAGCCTGACCGGCCCGCTACGCGAGTTGCTGGCGGAGATGGCGCCGTCCGCACCGGGTCTGGAGGTCTGCTTCCAGGAGGTGAGCGGCGTGCGCCTGGCACCGGAGGTCGAACGCGCGATGATCGGCATCGTCCGCGAGGCGCTCCACAACGTCCGCAAACACGCCAACGCCGAGAGTGTCCGCCTCGAGGTGCGACGCCTCGAGGAGACGGTCGAGATCGCGGTGATCGACGACGGCGTCGGGTTCGCGGGTGCGTCGCCGGTAGGGCACTTTGGGCTGGAGCAGATCCGTGAGCTGGCGGAGGAGACGGGGGGGCGCATGGAGATTGGATCGGCTCCGGGCGCCGGCACCGCGGTCAAAGTCTGGATCCCGCTCCCGACATCGGCGATGACTGAGCGGCTCGGACGGACCGACTCACTCCCGGATCGCGCGTCATGGTGACGGCGAATATCATGATCACCGGCGAGAGATGGTGCGGTCCGGGCGTGGGATGGGAAGCAGACGACTGCAGCGATGCGCGGCGATTGGACGATCGTTCGTGGGCTCGCCCGGCGGGCACGGCGAGGGGGCCGGAGGTGGCTCGTTGAACAATCATGGCCATGGAACCGCGACGAACGGCCATCATGCGCCCGGGCACCCCGCCGCCGGCCCCGGGGCCGGCGGCGACACGCTGACAGTCTTGCTGGCGGACGATCACTATCTCTTCCGGGAAGGGCTCCGGCAACTCCTGGAGGCGACCGGCGAGATCATGGTCGTGGGCGAGGCGGCCAACGGCGAGGAAGCGATCCGCCTGGCGCGGGAGCTTGATCCGCGCGTCATCCTGATGGACATCAACATGCCGGTCGTCGACGGCATCCGCGCCACCGAGGCCGTGTCCCGTCTCTGCCCCCGGACCAGCGTCATCGTCCTCACGATGTTTTGGGAGGACGACTTCGCGATTCAGGCGGTGCGGGCCGGCGCGAAGGGCTACCTGCTGAAGAACGCCCGCTCGGAGGAGGTCGTCCGGGCTGTGCATCTGGCGGCCGCCGGTGGCTCGGCGATCGATTCATCGCTCGCCCCGGTGCTCCTGCGGGAGTACCACCGGATGATCACCCGGACACCGGATGACGGCCCGCGCGACGGCGCGCTGACGCAGCGCGACATGACGCTCCTGCGCCTCCTCGCCGCCGGGTACAACAACCGCCAGATCGCCAATGAGTTGACCCTGGCGGAGAGCACAGTCAAAAACAACCTCTCGGCGCTCTTCCAGAAAATCGGCGTCCGCGACCGGACGCAGGCCGTCCTCTATGCCTTCGGTGAAGGCCTCGTCCCCCGCCCGATGGCCCACAGCACGTAGTCGGGGAGGCGAGGGCCGTTCCTGGTCGTCAGGGGGTTACTCGGTCAAGAACCCCCGCTCGTAGGCGAGGCGGACGGCCTCGGCGCGATTCTGGGCGCCGAGCTTGGCGAGCACGTTGGCGGCGTGGAAATTGGCGGTCTTGGCGCTGGTCCCGAGCCGCGCCGCGATCTCCTTATCAGGCAGACCGCGCGCCAGGAGATCGAGCACCTCCCGCTCCCGCGTGGTCAGTCGCTCGTGCGACGAGAGACCCGCGGCGAGTTTGCCCGCGACGACCGATGCCAGCAGCGTGCCGCCGGCGCTCACGACGCGAACGGCGGAGACCAGCTCCTCCGGACTCGCGTCCTTCAGGAGGTACCCGCGCGCACCGGCGCGCAGCGCCTGGAAAACCAGCTCGTCCTGCGCGAACGTCGTGACCGCGACCGCCCGCGTCGGCAGACGCTCCTTGACGAGGCGCGCGATCGTCTCGACGCCGCTCAGCTTTGGCATCCGCAGGTCAACCATCAGCACATCGGGCTGAAGCGCTTCGACCAGCTCAAGCGCTTCCTCCCCGTTCGCCGCAGTCCCGACCACGGTGATATCCGGTTGCCGATCGAGGAGCGCCGCGATACCCGCGCGCGTCGCCGGGTGGTCGTCCGCGACGACGACGCGGATTGTCTTGCCGCCGGCGGCAGTTGGGAGACCAGACGGCGGTCGCCGTCCGGGTGCCTCGTACGGTGCGTGCGCGATGATCCGCGTCCCCGCGCCATGGGCCGGGCCACTTTCGACGGTGACCGTGCCGCCGACGCGGCGGATGCGATCCTTCATGCCGACGAGACCGAACCCGCCCTCGGGTCGGAGGCCACGCCGGCCCGCGGCGCGGGGATCGAATCCCACGCCGTCATCGGCAATCGTGAGGGTGATGTCCGACGCTCCGTAATCGAGACTCAGCTCCGCGTGCGTCGCCCGCGCGTGCTTACGGGCATTGGCGAGCGCCTCCTGCGCGATCCGCAACAGGGCGAGCTGTGTCTCCGCCGGCAGTGGCCGCGCCGCGCCGGTGACGACGACCCGTCCCGGCAGACCGCTGCGTTCAGATGCGGCGATCTCCCCTTGCAGGGCCTCGACGAGCGACCCGACTTCGAGCGACGCCGGCCCCAGGTTCCAGACAGAGCGGCGGGCCTCCGCCAACGCCGCCCGCGCCCCCTCCTCCGCCTCCAGCAGCTCCGAGACGGCGTGGTCCGGCGCCGTCGCGACGAGCCCCCGCGCGGCGCGGAGCTGGAACGTCAGCGCCAGCAGCGACTGGGCGAGGGTGTCGTGGATCTCGGCGGCAAGCCGATTCCGCTCCTCGGCGGCACCCAGATCCCGGCTTGCGGCATAGAGTCGCGCATTTTCGATCGCCACCGCGGCATGCTTGGCCAGATGGGTCAGGAGTTGGACGTCGCTCTCGCCAAAGTGACGGTTCGGATCCTTCGCGCCGATGCCGAAGGTGCCCAGGATCTGGTCTTGCCACCAGATCGGGACGGCCAACCAGGGCGAGATTTCGCGGAATGCGTTGTGGGGCAGGGGATGGTCAAGCTGGTCGTAGCGCTCGACGATGACCGGAGCCCGCGTGGTCAAGACCTGGCCCATTAGACCGAACCGCGCCGGCAGGTCCTCGTGGGAGAGCTCGGGCGGCAGATTGAAGGTCGCCGTCAGGCGGCGAGGCGCATCGAGGGTCTCGCCCAGCAGGCTGATCGCTCCCCCGTGCGCGCCGAGCAGCTGCACCCCGCTGGCGATCACGGTTTGGCGCAGCATTTCGAGCTCGAGCTCAGCCGAGATTGAATCGGCGATCTCGCGCAGCGCGTCGAGCTGTTGGACGGCCTCGGCCAGCTCCGCATTGCGCAGCGCGAGGCGGCGCGAGGTCTCAGCCTCGATCCGCCCAGCCTCCTCACGCTCAATGTGCGACGCCACGATGCGCGCCAGCACGAGCAGGGTGTCGACCTCCGCCTGTCCGAGATCAAGCTCACGCCGGTCGTGCGCGCAGAGCGTGCCGAACACGCGACTGTCGTTGAGGACGATCGGCACGCCGATGTAGGACTTCGTGCCGACGATCTGTTGGGCCGGCAGGTTGCAGTACGGTTCCTCGTCGGCATGGAGGACGATCAGCGGCGTCAGGTTGCTGAGGACCGCATCGCAGAACGTGTCGGTCCGTGAGATCGTCACCGGGGGCAGGATACCTAGCCCGATCCGGTCGTGGATGTGGGAGACGATGATGCGGTCCCCCTCCAGGCGGTGGATCATCGCGAGCTTGACATCGATCAGATCGCTGATGAGCCGGAGCGTCGCGTCGATGACCTCGTCAAGCGAGGTAAACGGCCGCGCCGCCAACGCCGCGATCGCCGCCAGTGGCGGCGCGCCGGTCCCGTCGGTCCGCTGCACCGGTTGCGCCTCGGTCTCAACCTCGATCACGCGTTTCCCGCCTACGGCGCCCGCCGTGCATCCGCGACCATCACTCGATGGGTTCATTATGGGTTCATTGTAGAGCCACGTCGCCGTTTCTGCGCGGTCATTCCGGCGCGAGCCCAGACGCATCGGTCGCCGCATCATCGACCGTTGCCGCAAACCCGGACATGATGGATCCAGCCGTCGGCGTCGAGGAGGCGCCCGCTGGGTGACGTCGGCGCTGCGGGCGATCGCGATGCGACGCCCGCTGCGGCGAAACGATCGAGACCTGCGCGATTCGCGAGATGCCTTTTGGTGACGCTCGCGCACGCTGCTCGATCCCCTCTTCATCCTGGCCCAACACCGCTTCGCCGGCCCGCCGTAGCTGCCACCCGCGCGACCACGAACTGCTCGTGGACGATCCCGTTGAGCGTTGACCACGCCGGCCACCTCCGCCGACGAGGCGGGACCGGGGCGCACGCACCTGCCTGGCCGAGGTCGGTGCTCGGGGACGGTCAACACTGAACAGGATGGTCCACCCGTCGTAAGACGAGTCCGTCGTGTCCTGATCTCAGACGCCGGCCGCGGCGGAGATCACTCGTGCAATGGCATAGGCGACTCCGCCTGCGAGTCCGCCCAGCACCGTTGTCTGGAGTGCCCCCTGCAGCGGCGCGAGCCCGGTAAAGCGGGCCTTGACCGCACCGAAGATGGCGAGCGCGACCGCTGACAGGGCGGCCGAAACAAGCAGCGCCCGATCGACCGGCATTGGGAAAAAATAGGGCAGGAGCGGAACGAGGCCGCCGGCGATATACGCCGTCCCGATCGTGACTCCGCTGCGCAAAGCCCGGCCGGGATGCGGTTCCTCCAGCCCGAGCTCCTCTTTCATCATAAAGCGCAGCCACGGATCTGGGTGCGCGGTCACTACCGCAACAGCGCCTTCGAGATCCGCTCCGGCTAAGCCGTAGCCCGCGAAGATCTCCCGCACTTCGGTCCGTTCGCGCTCCGGCAGGTCGACGATCTCGCGTTGCTCGCGACGCACTTCAGCTCGGTAGGAATCGGCATCGCTGCGAGCGGCGAGGTAGCCACCGAGTCCCATCGCGATGGACCCGGCGGCCATCTCGGAAGCTCCGGCGATGACGACCAGCCAGTGGTTGCTGACTGCGCCCGCGAGGCCAGCCGCCAAGGCGAACGGCACGGTCAGTCCATCGGCCATTCCGATGACGATGTCGCGAACCGTCTCGGATCCTGTGAAGTGTTGCTCAACGTGGGACCGATGCATGCATCCTCCTCTCAAGGGGGCCCGGTATTACAACGACGGTTGTTGATAAGTTGCGGATTCGGTCTATCGAGTCGTTTCAATCGGACCATTCCGCCGTCGGGAGATGGTCCGTCAGGAGCCCGCATCTGGACACATCGGTCGCGTGACCGCTCGCTCGTCCCTCCAGTTCGCCTCGCTGCACTGAACCGTCGTTGTCGTACACGGAGGCCTGACCATCGCGGGCCGGCCGGGCCGACCGCCCTCCAGCAGGTTCAGGCCGACGGGCGCTGGGTCACTGGGGGCGTGAGCGTCGGCGGGTGCCGGGGCGGACCGACCACGTCTGGACGCTGGTGGACCGGGTGAGCGACCAGGAGTCGCCGCCGGCCTGGGTGGCGCCGACGCGGCGCGGCCGCCCACCCAACGCCACCACCTCGCCCCCCGCGCTGCCGACAGCCGCGTGCTCACGGTTCAATGGAGGGCTTCCTCCCATCGCGTTGCCCGTCGTTATCCCCGGAGGGGCGTTGTCGATTGAGCCCAGGGATTCAACCCTGGACAGTCGTCAGTCCACAGCTCAGATGTGAAACTCGCAATGCCCCAGCTCCTCGGCCTTCGTCAGCTCCCCGGCCGCCGTCGCCTGAATCCGCGCCAGGATCTCCTCGCCGACGTCGGCCAGCGTGCGCTCGCCGGTGATGATGGCGCCGGCGTTGACGTCCATGTTCTCGCTCATCCGCGCGTACGTCTCCGGGTTGCCGCAAACCTTGAGCACCGGCACGATCCCCGAGCCAGTGACCGAGCCGCGGCCGGTCGTGAAGACCACGATGTGCGCACCGCAGGCCGCGAGCTCGGTGACCCCGTTCGGGTCGCTGATCGTGCCGCCGCCGGTCCAGCCCTCTTGCCGAACGTAATAGGGGGCGAGCAGGTGCAAGCCCGGGCATGCCGGGCGCTCCCACGCTCCCCCATGGAGGACGCCGACGACCGGCGTCGTCCCCGCCTTGCAGACCGCGCCCAGCGACTTTTCCTCGATCGTCGTCAGTCCGCCCTCGATGTTGCCGGCGCTGATCGCGCGTACGTTATTCCGCACGCCCCAATCGCGCGCGATCCGAATCGCCGCCAGGATCTCGGCCGCGATCTCGGGCGTCGCGGCCTGGGTCGTCAGCGTCTCCTCGCAACCGAGGAGCTCGTTGGTCTCCTCAAAGATGACCGTGCCGCCGGCCGCGACCACGCGGTCCGCGGCGTACCCGACCGCCGGGTTCGCCGCGATGCCCGAGGTCGTATCTGACCCACCGCACTCGACGCCGACGATGAGGTCGTGTAACCCGATCTCAACCCGCTCGACCGGCCTCGCCTGAAGCGCCCGCGCCTGCTCGATCCCGAGGGCGACAGCCGATCGGGTGCCGCCCGCCGCTTGCACCGAGACAACCGCGGCCGGTTTCCCCATCGCCTGAATCTCCTCGGCGATGGCCGGAGCGTCGGTCGATTCACAGCCGAGCGACATCACGAGCACGGCGCCGACGTTGGGATTCGCCGCCAGCCGTCGCATTTTCTGCCGGGCGCCGGCGTTCCCATTGCAGTCGCGCCAGCCCGCGATCACCGCATCGTCGAGCTGGTAGACGATCCGCCGCGAGACTTCCTCCGCGCAGACGACGGTGAAGAGCACGAGCAGCCGATTGCGGACGCCCACCTGCCCGTCCGCCCGCGCGTAACCAAGAAACGTCCTGGCCGTGCCTGGACCCGATAACCGCGACGCGGTGGCGACCATCTCAGGCTCCTTCGTTGATGGTTGACGATTCGGGCGGCCGGGTATCGGTCTCGCGACTCAGGCTGATCACGTTGTGGACGTGGACGTGCTCGCCCGCAGCGATGTCGGCCGTCACCCGCCCGATCGGATGGCCGTGCTTGACGACCAGCTCGCCCTGCGGGATCGCCCACAGCGCTGCCTTGTGGCCAAAGGGAATCGGCGCCCGAAGCGTGAGGGCTGGCAGCGGGCCGTGCGCTCCGGCGACGACCGCCACGACGTCTGGCGCCAGCGCGCGAAGGGCAGTGCCGACGTTGTCGGCGTTGTCGAGGACGAGGAGGTCGGGGGTGGTGCTCTTCATCTGCCTGAGACCCTTCACTTGGTGAGTAACCCCCACCCCCTGGCCGCTCTCCCAACCGTGGGAGAGGGGCACTACCCCGACACCACGATCACGTTCGCATACGGCCCCGTATCCCCCGTTCGCACCGTCGCCTGCCCCGTTTGCGAGAGCCGCTTCAGCTCCAGGTGCGCCACGACCTCCAGCGGCACATCGCCCAGCAGCGCCCGCAGCTCCTCGACCCGCCGCGGATTGACCTCGGTCATCTCCTGCGTGATCAGCACCCGATCGACGTGGTACTCCGCGACAATCGCCCGCAGCACGTCGAGCACCGTCGGCAGGTCGTCGACCAGCGCCAGGTCGATCCGCTCGGGTCCGATTGGAACCGGGTAGCCGCGGTCGCAGATCGTGAAGTAGTCCGTGTGGCCCGTGCTGGCGAGCAGATGGCTCAACGCCGGATGGAGAATGCCACCCTTCTTCACCGCCGCATGCCTTCCCCACCATTTGGCAACGACCGACCCAGAAGCCCGTAGTAGCGCCGCTTCTGGTCCAGGGTGACCTGTTCGCGGAAACTCGGTTTCGGCCGTTTGAAATAGAGCTTCGGATCACCGGCGCCCGAAACGCCGACGAGCTCCCAACCCGCATGACCGAGCGCGTTCAGGTCCTGCTGATCCGACCCGGCCGTGGTCAGGTATTCCCACGCTTGATGGCGCGTCGCATCGCTCACGCCGCATCTCCTTCCGCCTGTACCTTCTGCCGCCGAAGCGCCCGCGGTGGGCGATGAGACTCCACCGTCGGGTGCGCGGCGGACGTCTGCCTACCGCTCCGATGTCGGGTGCGAGACGCCGGCAGGCCGCCATCTGACCTCCGGATCGTTCCCAGGTCGCCAAGCACGCATGTCTTGACTTCCTGGATGTGGCGCTTCAGCTCACGGGCCGCGGTCGTCGGGTCACCGGCCAGCAGCGAGGCGATGATCGCCCGGTGATGGCGGATCGCCGATTCGGTCCAGCTCGGGTGATAGGTGCCTGCTTGCTGGAGGACCGCGATCTGCGCCCAGAGCCCCTCGACCCAGGTGTGCAGCCGCGAGTTGCCCGCCTGTTCCACGAGGGTCCGATGGAAGGCCCGATCGACCTCCAGAAACGCTGCCGCCGCGGCCGTGTGCTCCTCCGGCGTGACCGCGCCGCGGAGCTGCGCCTCCACCCGATCCAGATCGGCGAGCGCC
>JRHI01002824.1_pt1 | contig 11246 bp, 8 predicted proteins | sample 215371 | NCBI WGS metagenome assembly JRHI01 (sample SAMN02929681, study PRJNA255918) | sediment metagenome | biome: cave system; feature: Ice Cave; material: Sediment; isolation source: sediment from deep within a dark volcanic ice cave with no known source of... ... | reverse complement strand
GCGTCTTGGGCCGCGCGGGCGCGGCCGCCGGAGCGGGCGGCTGCGGCTCCGCTTCGCCGTCGCGGTCATCGCGCGGCTGAAGCCATTGCGCGGCGCTGCCGCGGCCGTCGGTCATCGGGTTCGCGGCCGGCGCGGCGGTCAGCGAGAGGCCCGACGTGTGGCTCAGGATGTGCCGCACCGTGACCGGCGTGGCGGCCACGCGGCGGCCGGTGAGCGGATCGATCACCTGCTTGTTCGCGTACGACGGCAGCCATTTCGAAATGGGGTCGTCGAGCATGAACCTGCCCTCTTCCCACAGCATCATCAGCGCGGTGGACACGATCGGCTTGGTCATCGACGCGAGCGAGAAGATCGCGTCCTTCTCCATCGGCTGGCTGTCTTCCTTGTAGCGCCAGCCCTGCGCCTCGAAGTGGACGATCTTTCCCCTGCGCGCGACCAGGGTCACGGCGCCGGCAATCTGGTTCGTGTCGACGTAGCCCTTGATGAACGCGTTGATGCGCTCCAGGCGCTTGGACGACATGCCGACCGTCTCCGCCTTCGCGAACGGCAGATCGGCTTGGGCGATGGTGGGGTGAGAGGCAATAACGAAGAGTGCGGCAACGGCCAGCGACGGGGGAAGCTTCATCGACCCTCCTTGTAACGCGCGGTGCGCCATCTTACAGCGCCTCACGGCGGGCAGATGAGGGGAATCGTCTCCCGCTTGTTGCGGCGATAGACACGAAAATCGGCACGATCCACCGTGACCACACTGTGCCTGGGGTGCAGCTCGCTCATGCGAATCAGACAGAGATCGGCGAGATCGGGGCAACGATCGGCATACCGCTTGGCGAGCGCCGCGAGGTGAGGCAGGTGCTCGTTGCACGCGAAGTCGATGGTGATCAGGCCGTCGGCGATCAGCGCCAGAACGAGCGCGGCGTTGTCGAGATGAAACGCCGCTTCAGCGACAACCGCTTCGCACGTGAGGAGCGGTTCGTCCACCTGTGCGGCCAGTTCGACGGCCCAGTCGTGATGCGCATCGCGGCGGTTCGCAAAAGCGACGAGAAACCCCGTATCCGCAATGCCTTTCATTTCGGGGAAAAACCCTTTCGCGTGGAGAGATTCTTCGCCCCGCGGACTGCGCCGGCCCATCGCATGAACGGACGGCCGGCACCCCCGGAACGCGCTTTCTCGAGCTGGTCGCGCACGATCTGGCCTTGTGAAACGCCACTTTCTTTCGACGCGCGCTCCAGCCAGTCCGCCTGGTCAGGTCGAAGACGTACGGTAAGGGTATGACTCATACGTCATAATAGTATTACATTTCCACTCGGCGGCGCCAGGACACCGTGTTCGTTCCCGCCTCTGATGCATCGCGCCAAAGGTTGACGCCGCCGGCGTCGTTGATGCGCACGTGCGGGTAATGCAGCGTCTTCTTCAGCGCGTCGTTGTCGCGCGCGTTGAACGCGTCGAAAAACCCGTCGATCGGCGCCCGCCTTCGGCCTCGTGCGACGCGGCCTGCTGCGCCGACGGCGATGCAGCAGCGACGGGACACGACACGATCGCCGCGTGACAGAACAACCACGTCTTCTTCGTGTTCGTGTTCGTCTTCGTGCCTTCGAGTCTTCGTGGTGGCATTCGTTCTTACCAGCGGATGACGCCGCGCGCACCGTCGCTGGCTGCGAGCGCCGTCAGCGCGTCGTTGACCATGTTCAGCGCGTAGGTCCTCGACACCAGTTCCTTCAGCTTCAGCCGTCCCTCCTGGTACAGCGCCACCAGGCGCGGGATGTCGCGCGCCGGCTGTCCGGATCCGTACACCGAGCCGATCAGCCGCTTCTCCTGCATCACGAACGGAAACATCGCGATCGAGCCCTGGCTGTCCATGCGCGACAACCCCGTGAGGACGACCGCGCCGCCCTTCCGCGCGCAGGCGAGCGCCAGCGCCAGCGTCGCCGGGCTGCCGACTGTGTCGAACACGTAGTCGACCCCACGTCCGCCGGTCAGCGCGCGCACGGTCGCCGCGACGTCGGGCGAAGCGTCCGGGGTCCCGCCCGCCGGGACGCCAACAGCGTCGGTGGCGCCGAATTCCCGCGCAATCTCGAGCGGCGTCGGGCGCAGATCGATCGCGATGATCCGTTCGCAGTCCGCGATCGCCGCGCCCTGCACCACATTGAGCCCGACGCCGCCGGCGCCGATCACGGCCACGCGCGATCCCTTCGGCACCTGCCCCGCGTTGGTCACGGCGCCGACGCCGGTGATCACCGCGCAGCCGATCGTCGCCAGGGCGTCGAACGGAATGTCGCGCGGCACGGGGATCGCGCCGCTTTCCGGCACGACGACGAAATCGGAAAAGCAGGCGGTGCCGAGGAACGGCGCCACGTCCAGCCCGCGCGCGTGCAGCCGCGCTGCGCCGGACGGCAGCTTGTTGCGGAACGTCACCTTCTCCACGCGGTCACAGAGGACCGAGCGCCCCTCGAGGCACGGCGCGCACACGCCGCACGCCGGCGCCCAGCAGAGCACGGCGTGATCCCCGGCTGCGACCTGCGTGACCGACGGTCCGACCTCGCGCACGATCCCGGCGCCTTCGTGGCCCAGCGCCAGGGGCGTCTTCGCCGGCCAGTCACCGCGCGCGGGATGCAGGTCGCTGTGGCAGACGCCGGCGGCCTTCAACTCGACGAGCACTTCGCCCGGCCCCGGGCCGTCGAGCTCGGCCCATTCGACGGACAGCGGCTTTCCCTGCTCCCACAAGATCGCGGCATGAATATGCATGACCTGCACTGGCACCAAAGTAGACGTTCAGAACCCGCTCGGCCGCACCCAGAAGCTTTCCTGCCAGCTGCCGCCTGGAGAAATGCTCTGCAGCTCTCGGTAGAGACCCTTCTGCGCGAGATTGAGCGCGTCGGTGATGCCAGCCATCGGCTCGATACAGACAAAATCGCCGCGACTGACGGGATTCGGCGGGCCGCTGGGGCGCTGGCTTCCGCGTCCGGTGTCGGCCGGATTGGGCGCCCAAATCACGACGGAACGGAAATTCGGCCCGAGGATGATGTCGATCCGCTGTGATTTCCCGGCCACCGACATCGTCGCGCGCCCGCGCGCGTCGCGGACGAGATCGCCGAACACGTCGTCGAGGTTGTAATCGCTGAGCGCGGCCGCCGTCGGCGTTTCGAAGAGCCGCTCGATCGGCTCTGTCTCCCCTGTCGGTATCTTGTTGGGCGCGAGCAGCCAGTGCGTGCGCGCCGCCACCGAGAGGGTCCAGTCGGCGCGCGTCGAGTCGGTGAGCTGAAAATAGGGGTGGAAGCCGATCGCGACCGGCATCGATTCCCCGCTCATGTTGGTGAGGGTCGTCCGCACCTCCAGGACACCGTCCTGCAGCCGGTGCGTCATCTCGATCGTGTGCGCGAACGGCCACTGCTTGACCCACGTCGGCTGGCGGAAGAACTCCAGCCGGCTCGTCGCCCACGCGGCGTTCGCGTCGGCCTTGACCTCCACCACCTGCCACTGGTTGTTCGTCGTGAGAAAACCGTGGATCGGAATCGCGCCGCGCACGTTGCCGAGCTCCATGTCGAACGCGTATCTCCTGCCGTTCGCGTAGAACGCCTGTTCGTCCAGCCGGTTCGCCCACGGGCCGAGAAACGGAATGCCGCTGAGTGAGGGTCGCGCCTTGAATTCGTCCACCGAGGCATACGGCCAGCGCAGCACGTTCTGCCCTTTTACTTTCAACTCGAACGCGATGTTGCCGACCGCCGGAATAATCGACACCACCGTCTGTGTCTTGCCGTCCTCTAGCCGGACGATGTCACCGGTCCGCTGCGCGACGTACTGCGCGCCGGCCGCGGGAAGCGCCGTGACAGCCCAAAGAGCGATCGCGAGGGTGACGGTCCGGTGATTCATGGTGGTCATGCCGAAAGCACGAAACGCGCGTGCGTCCCACATCGGCTTTGATGGTACAACGGCGCCCGGGGTCTCGCGGGCAGAAACGCGTCTCCGTTACTCCGGCAGCGCGAACGCGTAGAGCGTGTTTCCAGCAGAGATCGCGACGAACTGGCGGCCTTGAACCGCGTAACTCATCGGCGACGCCGCCATGTTGGCGCCTGTCTGGAAATGCCACAGATGTGCGCCGGACCTGGCGTCGAGCGCGACGATGTTGCCGTCGCGCACGGCCCCAAAGACCACGTTGCCGGCCGTCGCGAGCACGCCGTTGGTGAGCGAGCCCTGGAAGATCTTGAAATCCCACATCGTCTTGCCGGTCTCGGGGTCGAGCGCCTTGATGCCGGCTGACGCCGCCGGCTCGCCGGGCTTGGGGCCTACGCCGGCCCCTGCGGCCTCTCTGCCGATGTACTGTCTGCCCGCCTCGTATGTCACAGGCGAGCTGACGTATCCCTGGCCGCTTTCGCGGTACTCGAGATACATCCAGCCGGTGAGCGGGCTGTAGGACGGCGCCTGGAAGTTGGTGGCGCCGCCGACGGTCGGATACACGAAAAAGCTGCCTTCACGACTGGAGTTCGAACCGGGAACGGCGATCGGTCGGCCGGTGGCGTCAACGCCCGCGTTCCAGTTCTGGTAGACGAACGGCGTGGCGGAGAGGAGCGTCCCGTTCGTGCGATCGAGCACGTAGAACATCCCGTTCCGGTCCGCGTGCAGCAGCAGCTTCCGCATCTGCCCGCGCCACATGCGGTCCACGAGCAGCACGGCCTGGCACGCATCCCAGTCGTGGCCGTCGTTCGGCGTGAACTGGTAATGCCACGCGCGGCGTCCGGTCTCGGGATCGATCGCGACGACCGAATCGCTGAACAGGTTGTCGAGGTCTCCGCGCACGGATCGGTCGATCTGCGGTCCGGGGTTGCCGACGGTCCAGTACACGAGATTCAGCTCTGGATCGTAGGACCCGGTCAGCCACATGGGGCTGCCGCCGAGCTTCCAGCTGTCGCCCTTCCAGGTGTCGTTGCCGAATTCCCCTGGCGCCGGCACGGCATACCATCGCCACAGGCGCTGCCCCGTGACGAGGTCGTACGCGTCGAGGAACCCGCGCGCGCCGAACTCGCCGCCCGTGATGCCGACGAGCACCTTGTCTTTCACCACCAGAGGCGCACTGGTAATGCTGTAGCCCAGCATCGTGTCCGCCACCTGCGTCTCCCAGAGCGGCAGCCCCGTTCTCGCATCGAGCGCCACCAACGCCGCGTCGAGCGTTCCGACGAACAGGCGGTTCCCGGCGACGGCCACGCCGCGGTTGAACGGATTGATCTCGTACGGATTCTTGACCTTCTGCGGTCGCGTCGATCGCCACAGCTGACGTCCGCTGCGCGCGTCGAGCGCCACGACCACTCCGGGCTGCGTCGTGTACATCACGCCGTCGACGACGACCGGCGTCGCCTCGAGCACCGAGTCGCCGGGCATCGGAAAGGCCCATGCGGCTCGAAGCTGCCGCACGTTGCCGGTGTCGATCTGCTTCAGCCCCGAGTAATGTGTGGCGCGGTAGTCGCCCCAGTACATGAGCCAGTTCTGCGGCTCGGCGCCGGCCGTCACGAGTCGATCGACGGTCACGCCCCCGGGCGCGCCCTCGATGCGATACGCCTCGAGCGTCGACTTGTCGAAGACATGAAAGGCCCCGGCGGTATCGACCAGCTGCACCGAGAAGGTGTCTTCATTGCGGCGCACACCGCGTATCTCGCGGCCATCCTTCGTCCTCACAACGACCACTGGCGGCGGCGCCGCCTGGCGTGCGGGTGCGGGCGCGACCGCGGTCAGGCTTCGGATGTACGAGACGAGCTGCCACGTCTGCTCGTCGCTCAGGCCCTCGAACGGCGGCATTTGCGAGCCGGGCACGCCTCCGCGAATCGCGTGGAACAGATCGCCGTCCTCATTGCCGTGAACGAAACGGCCCGCGTCGAGCGCCGGACCGCGATCGCCCTGGCCTGCGGGACCGTGACACGACTGGCACGTCTGGTCGTACAGCCGTCGTCCTGCCGCCGCAGCGTCAGCGTTGTTGGCCAGCGGATTCCTCGTCGTGTCGGACCGCTGCGCGAGCGGCACGCTCACGCCGATTTCGATCGCCACCACGAAAACAAGCGCGGTGACTCGCGTCATGTCTGCTCCAAGCGGATGCAGCGCTCAGCGCGCTGTGAAGGTGCCGTGCAGCCTACTACAGGTCGCCGGGTGAACTGCCACCTTCGTGCGACGCGGCGCGAAAGATGACGTACACTCTCGGCCTCGTGGCGGCTCACCGATCGGGTGACGTTCGAGAAACGGTCAAAACGTGCCTGTCCGTCGACATTCGATAATGGCGGTGACGCTGTATGGAACACATCGTGATCCGGTTCTCGGCGATCGTTCTCGCCGTCGTGTCGCTGCTTGCGGAGAACCGGGCGCCGCGCACCGCAGGTGCCGTCACCCTGTTCGAAGGTGCGCGCCTCATCGTCGGCGACGGCAGCCTTATTGAGAGCTCCGCGTTCCTCGTCGGGAACGACCGTTTCACCCGGATCGGCAGGAAGGGTCGGCTTCGGGCGCCCGCCGGCGCGCGGCGCGTCGACCTGAGCGGCAAGACCGTGATCCCCGCCCTGGTCGATGCGCACGTGCATCTCGGCTACCGGAAGGGTCTGAGCTTCACGGCCGACAATTACACGCGCGACAACCTGCTCGATATCCTGGACCGCTTCGCGTACTACGGCGTCGCGGCGGTCCTGGAGGCCGGCACGGGCAGGGGAGATCTCCCGTTCCAGGTGCGGAGCGAGATGCGCTCGGGCACGCGCTATCTCACCGCGGGTCGTGGCTTCGCGATGCCGAACGCAGGCCCCGGTCCGCCCATGCGTGACGCCGCGTACGGCGTGACGACCGAGGCGGAGGCTCGCGAGAAGGTTCGCGAGCTGGTCGCCAACACACCCGACATGGTCAAGATCTGGGTGGACGATCGCAACGGCACCGTCGAAAAGCTGACGCCGGCACTCTATCGGGCCATCATCGACGAGGCGCACAGACACCACGTGCGCGTCATGGCGCACATCGCCAATCTGGACGACGCGAAGGACCTGTTGCGAGCGGGCGTCGATGGCTTCGGCCACGTCGTGCGCGATCGGGACATCGACGACGAACTGCTCGCGATGCTCGCGCAGCGGCGCCACGTGTTTTTCGTCGAAACCCTCTGGGGCGAGCGTCACGCCCTTTACCAGGAACGGCCCGCGTGGCTCGACGAGCCAAGCCTTCGCGACACGTTGTCCGGCGAGGAGATCGCGCAGCTCGCCGATTCGTTCGCGGCCGCACGCGCACCAACGGCCGCGCAACGCGACAGTGCGCGGCGATTGCTGCGCAATGTGGCGGCGCTCAACGCGGCGGGCGTGACGCTGGGGCTGGGCACCGACACCGGCGGCGTGACCGGCGGCCAGTATTTTGGGCTGGCCTCGCACGTCGAGCTGGAGCTCCTCGTGAAGGCCGGCTTGACGCCCGCGCAGGCGATCGTCGCCGCGACACGCAACTCGGCCGGCATCCTGGGACTCGACCATCTCGGGACGGCAGGCGCGGGGAAGTCCGCCGACTTCGTCGTGCTCGATGCGAACCCGCTCGACGACATCGGCAACACGCGTCGAATCTCGGCGGTCTACCTGCGAGGGGTCGAGGTCCAGCGCGCCGCGCTCAAGGGCAGGTGGACCGCTTGGTTTTAAGCCTGCGCATGCCACGTAGCCACCGATCCGGATCGTCGGCTTTGCGGCGCACGTACTCCGCCACTTCGCGGTGCGGCAGAATCAGAAAGCGCTCCGCCTCCAGCCCCTTCACCACGGCGTCTGCGACCTGTTCGGGCTCCAGCGCGGAGTCGAGCAGAAACGAACGGCGCGTCCCTTCCGCTTCCGCGCGGCGCAGCATGTCGGTGCGCACGCCCTGCGGGCAGAGTGCGGACACGATGATCCCGCCGTCGCCGTACGTCAGCGACAGCCACTCTGCGAACGCCAACGACGCGTGCTTGGTCACGGCGTAGGTTGCCGATTGCGGATGTGTCAGCAATCCCGCGGCAGACACTGTCTGCAGCAGATAGCCGCCGCCGCGGTCGAGCATGTGCGGAACGACCGCGCGGGCGGCGTACACGTGCGCCATCACGTTGACGTCCCAGCAGCGCGCCCACTCGGCATCGGGCGTCTGTTCGTCGCCGTTGATGGCGATCCCGGCGTTCGAGCAGAACAGATCGATGGCGCCGTGCGCCGCGATGCTCTGTTTCACGAGCCGCACGACGTCAGCTTCGCGCGATACGTCGGCCGTGATCGCCGTGCCGCCGATTTCAGCCGCCACCGTCGCGGCGCTCGCCGCGTTCATGTCGGCTACGACCACGGCTTTCGCGCCGTCCACCGCAAACCGCCGGCACAACGCGCGCCCGATCCCGTTCCCGCCGCCGGTGACGACGACGACCTTACCGGTGACAGTCATGAAGAGGGAACGCAAAGCGCGCGAAGCCCGCAGAAAGATTGTGGCTCTGCGGCCTTTGCGGCCTTTGCGTTCATGACGCTTTTACCTGCGTGGTTCGCATCCAGGTTTGCAGCTTCTGGACGTCCTTCTTCACCGTGCGCGACGCCGCGAAGAGCACGGCCGCGAGCACCGCCGCCAGAATCGGGACGATGTACATCGCTTGGTGCAGACCTTCCGCGCGGAACGGTTCGAGCGCCTTCAGGTTGAAGCCCTTGGACTCGCCTACGAGGCTGCGCAGTTCGGCCATCATGATCGCGCTGAAGGGCAGCGGCGCGACCGCGCCGGCCGCGCTCGCCTTCTGGAACGTGAAGTAGTCGCTGGCGAGCCCCGTCCCGACCGGCCCCATCGACGCGCCCAGGACGTACATCGCGAAGAAATACAGCGCCATCGCCGTCCCTCGCAGCGACGGCTCGACCACGTCGTGGATCGTCGAGTAAACGGTGGCGTAGTACGCGAACATCACGCCGCTGCCGATGCCCATCAGCACGGCGAAGCCGACGACGTCGCCGTGGGCGCGTCCCAGACCGAGGAACATGAACGGCGTGCAGATCACGATTGCCGCGGTTCCGACGATCAAGCGTCCGTCGACGCGCTTTGCGTACAGACGATCGGCCAGCCAGCCGCCGCCGGTGAGCCCCACGATGCCGGCGAACCCGTAGACGCACGCCGCCACCCACCCCGCCTCCAGGAAGCTCACGTGGTGAAACCGCACGAGGAACGGCGACACGAAGGCGCCAAGCGCATACATGTTGAAGTTGTGCAGCGCCCCCGACACGATGATCCACAGCATCGTCGGGATCGACAGCACGAGCAGGTAGGGATTACCCGGACGGCGCCGCTCGCCGACGGCGTGCGTCTCGAGCATGCCTCGCGGCGGCTCGCGCATGCCCCACGCCGCGATCGCGCAGAGAAGGCCCGGCACCGCCGCGATGTAGAAGGCGTTGCGCCAGCCCCAGTTCTGCAGAATCCAGCCGCCCGCGCCGTTCGCGAGGCCGAGGCCGAGCGGCAGCCCGAGCATCCAGACGGCGATCGCTCGCGCGCGCGCCGTCGAGGGAAAGAGATCGCCGATGAGCGATGTGGACGCCGGCGAGCAGGTGGCTTCGCCGACGCCGACGCCGAGCCGCGCCACGATCAGCTGCGAGAAGGTGCGCGCGACGCCGGACAGTGCGGTCAGCAGGCTCCAGACCAACACGCCGGCCGCCAGAATTTTTCGCCGCGCGACCCGGTCCGACAGCCGCCCGAGCGGCAGCCCCACGAGAGCGTAGAGCAGGGTGAAGACGGTGCCGAGCAGACCGAGCGCCGTGTCGCTGAGCGCCCATTCGCGGCGAATGCCTTCCCCGACGCCGCCGAGCAGCTGGCGGTCGAAAAAGTTCATCAAGTTGATCGCGAAGAGCACCGCGAGCGCGTACCCCGAGCCGGACATCCACGCCTCCTATCCGTTTACCCGCTTCCGCTCGGCTAAAGCCTTCGCGCTACAAACCTACCGCCCCACTCGGCCCACCCGGCCTACGGGCCTGCGTTGACCGCTCGGCTCGAGCCTTCGCGTTACGACTACAGGGGGTATTTCCCCGCTTCGATCACCGCGTCCGCGATGCGTCGGCGCGCCGCGATCGCGTCGATGCCGGCGTAGAAGGGGAGACGCTGCACGCCGGCGCCGAGTGTGCTGTCGGCCGTGCGGGCGTTGAGCGCGGCCACGATCTGACGCGAGGCCGCAGCCACCCGATCCGCCGCGTCGTTGGTGTAGACGGCGGCGATGTCCACCGCAAGGCCCGCGCGACCGTCGCCGCTGGACGTCATTTTCTCCGCGCGCGCGATCGCGCTCTCGGTTGCGTACGTCTCGATGATCACGTCGGCGATCTGCGCGAGCACTTCCTGCGCGTCCTTCAGGGCATCGCCGTACGCGGCCGCCGCGCTTCCGAGCAACGCAATCGACAGGCGCTTCAGGCGCGTCACGTATTCGCGTTCGGCGCCCAACGGCGACTGGGGGCTGTCCCCCTTCGCGCCTGCGGCGCTTCGGACCGGCCCGCCGTAGCCCCGATCGCCATGGAGCGAAGGCGGGGGGGGTGAGGCTGGGCGGCCAGCGCGGCGCGGGCCCCTTCCGCGTTGAAAAGCTGCGGCTGCTGCTTGAGCAGGCGCGTCGGCACGAGCATCCGGTTGATTTCGTTCGTGCCTTCGTAGATGCGCGTGATGCGCGCGTCGCGGTACATGCGCTCGAGCGGGAACTCGCGCGAGTAACCGTTGCCGCCGAACACCTGCACGCCCTCGTCGACCGCCCAGGCGAGCGCTTCGCTCGTCCAGACCTTGTTGATCGAGCATTCGACCGAGAAGCCTTCGATCGTCTTCAGGACGAGCGCGCCGTCGGCGCGATCGCCCGCTTCGATCGCGCGGTCCACGTCGCCCAGCGTGCGGTACGACATCGCGTCGCCGACGAAGCCGCGAATCGCCATGCCGGCGAGCTTCTGCTTGATGAGGCCGAACTCGGCGATCGCCTTGCCGAACTGGCGGCGCTCCTTGGCGTACTTCACCGAGTGGTTGAGCGCCATGCGGACGCCCGACATGTTGCGCGCGCCGAGCTTCACGCGGCCGAAGTTGAGCACGTTGAACGCGACTTTGTGCCCCTGCCCGATCGTGCCGAGGACATTCTCGACCGGCACTTTGACGCTGTCGAGCATCAGCGCCGTCGTCGAGGAGCCGTCGAGCCCCAGCTTGATCTCGTCGCGGCCGCTGATGACGCCCATCCCGCGCTCGACGAGGAATGCCGTGAATTTGTCGCCACCGACCTTCGCGAAGATCGTGAACAGATCGGCGAAGCCGCCGTTGGTGAT
>JRHI01002823.1_pt1 | contig 11252 bp, 10 predicted proteins | sample 215371 | NCBI WGS metagenome assembly JRHI01 (sample SAMN02929681, study PRJNA255918) | sediment metagenome | biome: cave system; feature: Ice Cave; material: Sediment; isolation source: sediment from deep within a dark volcanic ice cave with no known source of... ... | reverse complement strand
GTGCAAGCCGCCCCGCCTGTGTTGCACGGGGTCGCGCTCATGCGCTTGGGGTCATGACGCCGCGGTGGGCTCCAAGGAGGAGTTCACGGCGCACAGCAGGTCATCGATGTCGAACGGCTTGATCACGACATGCACGCCCTTGGCTTTCAAGTGGCCATCGAGCTCGCGGACGAGGCGAACGGCGGCTGTGCAGATCACGACCGGGATCGACGCCAGATCCCGGTCGAGGTGGAGTTTCTGAAGCAGCTGCCAGCCGTAATCCTCCTCGCCGATCAAGAGATCGAGGACGATGATATCCGGCGCGACCTCCTTGATCTCCTCCAAGTCGCGCGGTCCGTACGAATAGAGCGAGACGCGGTAGCCCTCATCCTCCAGGAGCGTCCGCAGCAGATCGAGGATCTCCTGCGCGTCGTTGACCACGAGAATATGCTTCTGTTTGACGGTCGTCTTCGTTGCCACCAGAAACCTCATCCGATCCTGCGTCGCGTCCACGGGCGCGCTCAGACACGGGCGCCGCGCGGCCGGGTGCCCGAGGCCTCGTTCCCGCGCGAGTGTCCCAGCTGAGGCGGAGCCAGCGCATTGTACACTCCGGCGCGGGCTCGGTCCGGCCGTCGCCCGCGGTCCCCGGCCCCAACAGGGTTCACCAGGGGCGAGGGGCCAGGCGACAGGCGGCCCGGACGACGAAGCACGAGCATCGTGGCGCTCGGCATGACAGGCCGCCGGGTGCCCCGCCGTGATCGGTCGTCTCCCCGGACCACTCAGTCGCTCCGAATCACACCTGCGAACGCCCTTGTCCCCTGCCCCCTGCCCCCTGTCCCTGCTCCCGCGTTGGGGGGTTGCGCCGTCGCCCAAGAATGGTCATGCTGGTCAGAGCAGAATCCCGGCCGTCGGGGGCGCGGGCCGGGCGCAAGGAGCGAGCAGATGGTCCGAGAATTGTTTCGGTCGCGGCGACGGGAGCGTGTGGGGGACGGCGATTCCGGCGCGATCCTGACGAAGCGGCAGCACGAGCTGCTCGCGGAGGAGCTGGCGCTCCTCGAACGGCTGGCCGCGATCCTCGCCGAATATCCCGCCACCGACGAGGACCGGGACGCGGTCCGCGACGCCGCGGAGCAGTTGACGGCGCTCTTCCTCCTCGTCGTCGTCGGCGAGTTCAACTCCGGTAAGTCGGCCTTCATCAACGCCCTGATCGGTGCCGCGATCATGCCCGAGGGCGTCACGCCCACGACGGCCGTGATCAACCTCCTCCGCTACGGCGAGACGATCGGCGAGACGATGTTGCCGGCGGGGGTCATTGAGCGCCTCTTCCCCGCCCCGTTCCTCGACGAGATCACCGTCGTCGACACGCCGGGCACCAACGCGATCATCCGCGAGCACGAGACGCTGACCCAGAAATTCGTCCCCCGCGCCGACCTCGTCCTCTTCGTCACCTCGGCCGACCGCCCCTTCACCGAGAGTGAACGCGGCTTCATGGCCGACATCCGCGAGTGGGGCAAGAAGATCGTCGTCATCATCAATAAGATCGACCTGATCCGGGACGAGGCGGACATCCAGACGGTGGTTACCTTCGTCCGCGAGAGCATCGCGCGGCTGCTCGGCTTCACGCCGGATATTTTCCCCGTTTCCGCGCTGCTCGCGCAGCAGGCAAAAACGCTTGGCGAGCGCAACCCGCCGGAGCGCGAGCGCCTCTGGTCGCGCAGCCAGTTTGGTGCCCTGGAGCAGTTCATCTTCCAGACGCTCGATGAGGAGGGCCGGATCCGGCTCAAGCTCCTGAGTCCGCTCGGCATCGCCGAGCATCTGGCCGACCGCTACCTGGCGGCGACCGCCGAGCGCCTGACGATTCTGCGCGACGACCTGGCGACGATCGACAACATCGAGCGGCAGCTCGGGCTCTATCAGGAGGACATGCGCCGTCAGTTCGCCTACCACCTGACCCGGATCGAAAACATTATCGCCCGGATGAACGCCCGCGGCGACGAGTTTTTCGAGGAGACCATCCGCATCGGCCGCATCTTCGACCTCCTCAACAGCGACAAGATCCGCGCCCAGTTCGAGCGCACCGTGGTCGGCGACACCGAGGCGCGGATCGACGAGACGATCAACGAGCTGATCGACTGGATGGTCGAACAGGACCTCCGCGTCTGGCAGGAGGTCAACGAGTACATCGACCGCCGCCGGCTGACGAAGTACGAAGACGAGATGATCGGCGAGGTCGGCGGCCAGTTTCGCTACGACCGGCGCGCGCTCCTTGAATCGGTCTCGCGCCGCGCCCAGGAGGAGATCGAGCGGTACGACCCGGAGCGCCACGCCTACGACCTGTCACTCTCGGTGCGCAACGCCGTCGCCCAGGTCGCGGTCGCGGAGGCGGGCGCGGTCGGCCTCGGCGCGCTCGTCGTCGCCGTCGCGAGCACGGTCGCCGTCGACGTGACCGGCATCCTGGCCGCGAGCTTGGTGGCGGGGCTCGGTCTCTTCATCCTGCCGCGCAAGCGCCGGCAATCCCGCGCCGAGTTCCGACGCCGCTCCGAGGAGCTGGAGCAGCGCTTGGTCGAGGTGATGAACGAGCAGTTCGAGCACGAGCTGGCCCGCTCCGTCGCCCGCATCCAGGACGCGATCACGCCCTACACGCGCTTCGTCCGCACTCAGCAGGAGAAACTCGCCCGCCTCGACGACGAGCTGACCGCCGTCCGCAACGACCTGCGTGCCCACCGCCACCGCATCGGCGACCCCGACGCCCCGATCACCCCCGTCGCGCTCCCCTCCGGCAGCCATCCGACCACGCTGAACTTCACCGCCGAGCGGGCAGCGCTGCCCGTCGGGTCAGCCAGTGTCTCGCGCACCAGCACCAAGGCGGGTCAGCCGCCGACCGGCTTCGACCGCGGGGCGAGCTCGGATGCGCCGAAGACCGAATGATCCGGCGATACGGAGGTCGCCGGTGATCGAGCGCCCGACGCTGCTGGCGGCGGACCGATCCAACACTCGGACGCCAGCAGGGGCGATGGACCCCATCACCCCGCGCCACGTTGTGGTCGGCAGAGCGATCAGATCCCCGCGTTCCCGCCCGCCTACGGCCAAACCGCTTCCCGGTTGGCTTCCAAGCGAGCGTCGATGAGCCACATGGGGCGCCGATCATAAGCGAGCGTCGCCCGCACCGCCTCGATCGGCACGCCATACCCGATCGTCAACTGACCAAGATCACCAACACGCCGGACTCTTTGAGCCACGCTTGGGACAGTCTTGGTTTGTCCGGCGGTCGTTCGGGGTACTTTCCGATCAATTCCTCTTCGGTCATGACGATGTCTCTTCGTCCGCTCGGTTCGTAGCCCGAATCCTACAGTTGTTGCAGGACGGGGATCTGCACCGTGTTACGCGACGGGCGCTTTGTGCCGATCGGCCGTTGACACCCCCGAATGCCCTCCGTATCATGCCGGTCTACCGGTCTGACAGGTTCGGCGTCTCGGTCTTCAGCGAGGGTCCCGTCGGCGGTCGCCGACGGAGGCGCCTGGGTCCCAGGGAGCCTCCCGCCATGCTCCAGGTCGCCGCCCGCCGCCTCCTCCAGTTCGGTCCGGTCCTCCTCCTGGCGACCGTCCTCGTCTTCGTCATGATCCACCTGGCGCCGGGCGATCCGGCGCAGCAGCAGCTCGGCACGCGCGGCTCGCGCGACCCCGCGGTCCTCGCCGCCCTCCGCCACAACCTCGGTCTCGACCGGCCTCTCTACGTCCAGTACGGCATCTGGCTCCGCAATGCCGTGACCGGCGACCTTGGGCATTCGGTGAAGAACAATGAGCCGGTCGCCAAGTTGATCGGCCGCAAGCTCTTCGCCACCTTCGAGCTGGTCGTCGTCGCGCTCGTCTTTGCCGTCTTCGTCGCCCTGATCCTGGGCACCGTGTCCGCGGTCCGGCGCGGTCGACCCGTCGACCACTTGGCGCGGGTCATCGTGGTCGCCGGACTGGCGATCCCAACGTACTGGCTCGGGCTCGTGTTCTTGCTCGTCTTCGCCGTGCGTCTCAAGTGGCTGCCGGTGTCCGGCTACGTCCCGCTCGCCGACGATCCGGTCGGCAACCTGAAGCACCTGGTCCTCCCGGCGCTCAGCCTCGGTATCTTCGAAGCCGCGTTCTTCACCCGCTTCCTCCGCGCCGAGCTCCTGGAGGTGCTGCGACAGGACTACGTCCGAACCGCCGTCGCGAAGGGGCTCCATAGTCGCACCGTGGTCCGACGGCACGCCCTCCAAAACGCGCTGATCCCGATGCTGACCGTGCTCGGTTTGGAGCTCGGCACCCTGATGAGCGGTGTGGTCATCATCGAGCAGGTCTTCGGCTGGCCGGGCATCGGCTGGCTGGCGCTCCAGGCCGTCAAGAATCGCGACTACCCGGAACTGCAGGGGATCGTCCTCATCGTGGCGGTCGGCGTCAGTGTGGCCAACCTCCTGGCCGACCTCGCCTACACCGTCGTCGACCCGCGCCTGCGCAACGGCTGACGGAGGCGGCGAGGAAAGGAGACGAGGGGTTGGCGGGTCGATCGGCCTTGCAAACGACCGATGCTGGCGCGAGCCGCGAAATGGCCCCGCCGTCGGCGCAGGCCGACGTGACTGACTCCTTGCCGCCTCGCCGCCTTGCCGCCTCGCCGCCTCGCCGGCGATGGCTGCGCGGGCGCGGCGTCTTCGTCGCCGGGCTGGCACTGGTCCTGCTCTTCGTCGCGGCCGGCGCGTTGGCGCCGCTCATCGCCCCGCACGATCCGCTGGCGATCCACCGGGCGGACGGGCTCCAGGCCCCGTCGTCCACCTACCTGCTCGGCACCGACGAGCTCGGGCGCGACATCCTGAGCCGTCTCATCTACGCGGCACGAACGTCCCTCGGCGTGGCTTTGGGATCGGTCCTCTTCGCCGGGCTGATCGGCGTCCCGCTGGGGCTGATCGCCGGGTACACGGGCGGTGTGATCGATGGGGTCATCATGCGGGTGCTCGACGCGATCCTTGCCTTCCCCGTGATTCTGCTCGCGATCATCCTTGTCGCCTCGCTGGGCGCCCGGCCATCGGTGCTGATCCTCTCGATCGGCTTCGTCTTCATCCCCTATTTCACCCGCCTCGTCCGCGGCAACGTGATGGTCCTCAAGGAGCGCGAGTTCGTCCAGGCCAGCCGCGCGGTCGGCGCCGGCACGCCGTATCTCGTGCTGCGGGTGATCTTCCCGAACACCCTGACCGCGGTGATCGTCCAGGCGTCGCTCTCGATGTCGCTCGCGGTGCTGATCGAGGCGTCGCTCAGCTTCGTCGGCGTCGGCGTCCAACCCCCCACGCCCGCCTGGGGCTCAATGCTCCAGGCCTCGCAGCTCTACCTGCGGAATGCCCCTTGGTACGTGCTCGCGCCCGGCGTCTGCATCTTCCTCTCGGTCCTCGCGTTCAACCTCCTCGGCGACGGTCTGCGCGACGTGTTGGACCCGAGCAGCCATGGCCGGTAGCCGAGGGGATGGGGGACAGGGGACAGGGGGCAGGACGAGGGCGTCGTCGTGCTCCTGTCCCCTGATCCGGTGGAGGTGAGGGTTGCTACCACAGATCCGTCCCGCCAATCCCGCCGATCTGGAGCAGATCTACGCCATCCACTACGAGAACGACGTGGCCGGTGACCCATCCCCGCCCCCACCAGGCTCCGTCCCGTCCTACCTGCGCCACGTCTTGGCGACCGGCGATCTCCTCGTCGCCGAGCGTGACGGCGAGACCGTCGGCTTCGCGGGTCTCATCAGCCGCGGCCCGGTGGCGTTCCTCACGGACCTCTTCATCCGCCGGGCTCAGCAATCGAGCGCGGTCGGCCAAACCCTGCTGCGCCGGATTTTGCCGCGCGATGGGCGCCCCCTCTGTACCACGAGCTCGACCGACCCGCGGGCCATCGCCCTCTACACCCGCGCCGGCATGCAGCCCCGCTGGCCGAACGTGCTCTTGGCAGCCGAGGTCCACCGCATCGGCGATTGGGCGAGCACCGGCGTGGAGACTGTCGAAGGCCACGCCGACGACCCGGACTTCGTCATGTGGGACACCGAGATCAGCGGCCGCCCTCGTTCGGCCGACCTCGCCTACCTCATCCGAGAGGAGCGCGGCATGCCGCTCTGGTTCGAGCACGGCGGCGAAACCGTCGGCTACGGCCTCGTCCGCCTCGGTGCCGGCACGCTCTGGCACCCCGATTCCATTGCGATCGGCCCGATCGGTGTGCGCAAGCCAGCGGATGCGGCGCCGTGCGTCCTCGCCGCGGTCGCCTGGGCGCGCTCACGCGGACCGGTGCTGGAGATCGCGGTCCCTGGCTCGCACCCGGCCCTCGCACCGCTCCTCGAGGCGCGCTTCCGCATGACCTACCTCGAGACCTTCTGTGCCGGCGGTCCCGACATCGTCGACCCGCGCCGCTACATCGGTTCCGGCGGGGATCTGTTCTGAGCCGCCGGCACAGTCCGCCGCGGCAAGATGCACAGATCGCGCGACAACCGGCAATCGCCCATTGACGCACCTCAACCGGCGCACCTATGATGCCGCCGTCGGACGAACACTCATCGATCGGGTGGTGTAAGCCGGTTTCGGCCGGCCCATGAGGAGAGGAGACCGATCGTGACCGATCGTGACCTGATCGGACGGCTCTCGCGCCGCGACCTGCTCGTGCGGTCGAGTACCGCAGCGGCTGGCCTGGCGGCAGCAAGATGGATCCCGACATCCGCGGCGCCGCTGCGCCAGGACGCGACGCCGGCGCCGACGCCGAAGAAGGGCGGCACGCTGATCTTCGGCCACCTCGGCGACGTCGACAACTACGACCCGCTCACCGACGCCCTCGACCAATTCCAGAACTACGGCCGCCTCATGATCTACAGCGCCCTCACCGCCTACGACGTCAACCTGAATCTCATCGGCGATCTTGCCACGTCCTGGGAGCTCCAGGGAGCGAGCTGGGTCTTCAAGCTCCGGCAGGGTGTCACCTGGCATGACGGCTCGCCCTTCACCGCCGCCGACGTCAAGTACACGATGGAACGTGCCCTCGATCCGAAGGTCGGCTCCTTCGCCTCGACCTTCGTCGGCGACAAGACCACGGTCGATGTTGTCGACTCGTTGACGGTGAAGGTCAACCTCCCGGCGGTCAACGCCTCCTACCCCGACCTGATGACCGCCGTTTCAATGGTCAAGAAGGGCTCGGGAGAGTCCAACAAGGCGACCCCCGTCGGCACTGGGCCGTTCAAGTTCGGGAGTTGGTCGCCCAACGAGCAGACGGTCTATGTCAAAAACGACCAGTACTATACCCCCGATGTCCCCTACCTGGGCAAGATCGTTTTCAAGCCGACCCCCGACCCCCAGGTCGCCCTGACCAACCTGACGGCCGGCAGCGTCGATGCTATCTCCAACCAACTCGTCCTGCCGCAGACGGCGAAGACCCTCGATGGCCAGCCGGGGATCAAGCTCGTCATCGTCGACCCCTCGACGTCGCTCGCCTACGCGAACGTCCTCCAGAAGGCGGCGCCGTTCACGGACAAACGCTTCCGCCAGGGTCTGGCCATGTGCCTCGATCTCGGCGCGGTCAAGGATCTCGTCTACGCCGGGCGTGGCGCACCGACGAACAACATCATTCCTCAGCTCTCCTGGGCGTACCTTGAGATCCCGCCCTACGAATACAATCCCGACAAGGCGAGATCGCTCTTCGCCGCGGCGGGCGTCCCCAATGGCTTCAAGACGACGATCGACACGATCGAGGGGTATCCGGACCTGATCGCCATTGCCCCGATCTGGCAGGACGGGCTGAAGAAAGCCGGCCTCGACGCCAAGGTGACGACCTATGAAATCAACACATGGCTCGACCGCTGGAACAACGGCCAATACCAGATCTCGATGAATTTCGACATCAATGGCCCCGATCCGCAACGTATGTTCGTCGCCGACATCCTGCTCCACATCTCCAACGGCCAAATCACCCAATCGGACCTCGTGAAAAAGGTCCAGGACGGTAGCGCCGCCGCGATCGCGACGGCCGATCGCGAGGCGCGCAAGAAGATCTACGACGACCTTCAGCGATACCTGTCCGACGAGCTGCCGACGATCCCGATCTACCGGCCGGCCATCGTCACCGCCGTCTCCGACAAGCTCGAAGGCTTCGCCATCGACGGCAAGGGCTTCTACCACTTCGACAAGGCGTGGCTCAATTCGTAGCGCGGGACGGCCGGCTGCCGCGACGAGGCGGGCCATCGCGACCCGCTCGCTGAACGGCGAGCGGGTCGGCGCCATCTGTATGGAGGGCGCACCGCCGTGCGCCCCTGCGATCCCAACCGGGGTCGCCACCCAACCCGCGATCGGCCCTGCCAATACAATCCGACTCACCGACCCCACGGACCTTCGGCTCCAGGACGGGGTCACCGACATCTTGATGGATCGCATCTTCGTCTCCGCGATCGAACCACCAGAGGAAGACGGCCAGGCCGCGGCCTGGTGGTTCGTCTTTCGCGGCATGGAGCTGCTCGTCGCGGAGCGCGGCGAGCAGGAGGCGGAGATCCCCCTCCACGGCGACCTGGCCGACCTGACCGTCCCCCCCGTCCGCCAGAACTACCTCGGTGCGCTGAGCGGGCGCCATTGCTACGCCGTCGAGGTCGATCCGGACTTCGCGCCACCGCAAGGACTGGCGTTCCGCGGTCTGCGCTCGCTCTACGGGCGGATCGCCGACGAGCTCTTCGTCGTCGCCGGCCGCGCGGCGCAGATTGTCGAGTGGGACCGCACGCACCAATTCTGCGGTCGCTGCGGAGCCCCGACCGAGTACGCACCCGGCGAGCGCGCCAAACGCTGCCCGCGCTGCGGTCTGATCAGCTTCCCGCGCCTGTCGCCGGCGGTCATCGTCCTGATCGAGCGCGGCGACCGGGTGCTCCTCGCGCGCGGACGCGACTTTCCCGAGGCCATGTACAGCACCCTCGCCGGCTTCGTCGAACCGGGCGAGGCGCTCGAGGAGGCCGTCCGCCGCGAGGTCCGGGAGGAGGTCGGTATCGAGCTGACCGATATCCGCTACTTCGGCAGTCAGCCGTGGCCCTTCCCACATTCCCTGATGATCGGCTTCACCGCAACCTGTGCCACCGACGAGATCACGATCGACGGCCGGGAGATCGTCGACGCCGCCTGGTTCACCGCCGACACCCTCCCGCCCATCCCACCGAAGCTCAGCATCGCCCGCATGCTGATCGACTCGTACCTCGCCAAACACCGCGAGGAGCCCCTCGGCCAACCATAACCGTGCTGGCGGTCGTCGCGCCGAGGCTGAGCCGCCCGCTCTCGCGCCTCCGTATCATCAGGCAGGGTGTTCGACCGCCTGGCCGCCTGGCCGCCTGGCCGCCTCGCCGCCTGGCCGCCTCACCCCGTCACCGCCTGGCAATAGGCGTAGAGCGCGTCGTAGACGATCGACTCGGCCGCGAGCTGCGCGTGGTCGTCGCCGTAGAGGCGATGGAAACCGTCGGCGATCGCCTCCAGGCCCTGCGACTCCGGCGTCAGATCCTTGGCCGGCGTGTCGGCCCCGCGGACGATCAACGCCAAGCGCAGGAGTGCCGGATCGGTCAGGGTGTGCTTCTTGACGATCGCGTCGAAGGAGCACTCGGGGCCGTGGTGGCCGAGCTCAACACCGGGGATGTCGTAGGGGATCGCCCCGTCGCGCTCCGCCACCGCCATCACTTGATCGGCGGGGACGTAGATGAATTCCGCCGCCGGATCGACAAACCGCTTAATCAGCCACGGGCAGGCGATCCGATCCACCTTCGGTCGCTCACGGGTTACCCATTTCACGGCAGCGCTCCTTCCAGACCAGCGCGGGTGACGTGCGCCTGTTCACCGCACCGCGACCGGCTTGATACAACTGAAACAGCCAGGAATCGTTCATGAGTGATGCGAGGCAGCGTACCATGACGGCATGCATCAAGCGGCCGGCCGTCACCGGTGGCGTCTGCTGCCCAGCGAGGCGACGCACGACGCGAAAGTTCTGCTCCGCACGCGTGCCGTGCGCGCCTTCGGCGACGGGTTCGTCAGCGTCCTGCTCCCGCTCCACCTGACCGCGCTCGGCTACGGCAACGCCCGGATCGGCCTCGTCGTCACGGCGACCCTCGTCGGGTCGGCGGCGCTGACGCTCCTCGTCGGCTTGTTGGCCTACCGCTCCGGGCGCCGGGCGCTCCTGCTGCGCGCCTCGACCCTGATGGTCGCGACCGGACTCGGCTTCGCGTTCGTCCACGACTTCTGGCCGCTTCTGGTCGTGGCCTTCGTCGGCACGCTCAACCCGTCGTCGGGTGACGTCAGCGTCTTCCTCCCGACCGAGCAGGCGCTCCTGCCGCAGACCGTCGGCACCGGCGCCCGCACCGCCCTCTTCGCGTGCTACAGCCTCGTCGGGTCGCTCGGCGCGGCGTTCGGCTCGCTCGGCGCCGGTCTGCCGGAGTACATTGCCGATCGCACGTCACTTCATCTCAACCGGGCGCTCGACGGGATGTTCCTCCTCTACGCGCTCCTTGGTCTGCTCGCGCTCGTCCTCTATCGGTCGCTTTCGCCCGCCGTCGAGCCAGCGCAGCAGACCGCCCCGCGGCCACTCGGGGCATCCCAGCGGATCGTCTACCAGCTCTCGGCGCTCTTCAGTCTCGACTCTCTCGGCGGCGGGTTCGTCGTGCAGTCACTCCTCGCCCTCTGGCTCTTCAAGCGTTTCGACCTCTCCGTCGCGACGGCCGGCACGATCTTCTTCTGGGCGGGGCTCTGCTCGGCCTTCTCCCAGCTCGCCGCCCCCCGCCTGGCGGCCCGGATCGGGCTGATCAAGACGATGGTCTACACCCACCTGCCCGCGAACGCGTTCCTCGTTCTGACGCCGTTCATGCCGACGCCCCCGCTTGCGATCGCGACGCTCCTCTTCCGTAGCGCCCTCTCGCAGATGGACGTGCCGGCCCGCCAGTCCTACGTCATGGCTGTCGTCTCCCCGGAGGAGCGCCCGGCCGCCGCCGGCGTCACCAGCGTTCCCCGCAGCCTCGCGGCCGCCCTCAGCCCGCTCCTCTCCGGCTACCTGCTCAGCCTGACGACCTTCGGTTGGCCCCTCCTCATCGGCGGCGTCCTGAAGGGGACGTACGACCTCTTGCTGCTCACAATGTTTCGGGCTGTGAAACCTCCGGAGGAGGAACCGTAGTCGGGGAGGCGGGGAGGCGGCCAGGCGACGGAGGCGGCGAGTCGGCCAGGCGGCCAGACGACGGAGGCGGCGAGGTGGTAAGGTGGAGAGGTGGCTCCGTCCTCCGTGTTAGCC
>JRHI01002822.1_pt1 | contig 11255 bp, 12 predicted proteins | sample 215371 | NCBI WGS metagenome assembly JRHI01 (sample SAMN02929681, study PRJNA255918) | sediment metagenome | biome: cave system; feature: Ice Cave; material: Sediment; isolation source: sediment from deep within a dark volcanic ice cave with no known source of... ... | reverse complement strand
GCCTCACTCTAGGTCCTGCCGTGCGAGTCGCGGCCGTGCTCGGCAAGGAGCTCGGCTGGGATCCGGCGCGAGTGGCGGCCGAGGTGGAAGGCTTTCGCGACGAGGTCGCGGCCGAGGGCATCATCGCGTGAGTGCGCTTGAGCTCGCGTCCGGCGGGCGGCGGATCGTCCTCGGCCGGCAAGTCTGGCTGATGGGCGTCGTCAACGCGACGCCGGATTCCTTCTCCGACGCCGGGCGCTATCCGACCCTCGACGCGCGGGTCGAGCTCGCCCGCGAGCTGCTCGCCGCCGGCGCGACGATCATCGACGTGGGCGGCGAGTCGGCGACAACGAACCGCCCGCCGGTAGCCCCGGCGGTCGAGATCGAGCGAGTGGTGGGGCTGATCGAGCGGATCACCGGCGAACTCGGGGGCGTCGTCTCGATCGAGACCTACAAGCCGGAGGTCGCGGCGGCGGCGATTGCTGCCGGCGCGGCGCTCGTAAACGACGTCAGCGGCCTGCTCGATCCCGAGCTGGCTGACGTCTGCGCGGCGACCGGGGCCGGGCTGGTCCTGATGCACACGCGCGCTGTCCCGAAGCAGCGCCTCCAGGATCCAGAGCTGTACGCAGACGTCGTTGGCGAGGTGCGTGCCTTCCTCGGCGAGCGGATCGAGCTGGCCTGCGCTCGGGGTGTCGCCTTCGAGCAGCTGATCCTCGATCCGGGGCCCGACTTCACGAAGACGCCGGCGCAGACGATCGAGCTGCTGCGCGGCGCGGCGGCGCTCCATCAGCTGGGCCGGCCGCTGCTGATGGCGATCTCGCGCAAGGACTTCGTCGGCGCAATCACGGCCCGGCGCCCCGCCGAGCGGCTCGCCGGATCGCTCGCCGCCCTCGCCCACGGCCTCGACATCGGAGCGCAGATCTTCCGCATGCATGACGTCGCCGCGGCGGCCGACTTCATCGCCGTGCGGGCGGCGCTGCGCGGTGAGCTCGAGCTCGCCGCCGGTGACGTCCTCGCGGATGAGCTGCGCTGGGAGCCGGCGCAGCCGCCCGGCTAGTGGCGCGGCTCGTTACGAGACGAACCACTCCTAACGGCGCCGGAGCGAGGGTCGCACCCCCCCTGGGGAGCGGGGAGACCCGGGATTTTACGAGCCGGAGGCTTCGCGGTGGCGTGCTGCCTGACGATCGGCCTCGGCGCACATCATGCACTGCGTGGCGGAGACCCGCTCGACGATCTCCTCGGCCGGCACCCCCCGCTCGGCCAGCAGCAGCTCGAGGTTGCGCTTGGCCACGGCACACGGGAAGCAGTCCACTCCCGCGAGCCTAGCAGCGCATCTGGGCGCTCACGCCTCGACTTGTGCGGCGGCGCGATCGTTGATCGCGCGGACCCGGTCGTCGTCCAGCCAGACGAAGCGCTGGGCGGCGATCAGCAGCGCCATCGCCAGCAGCGGCGGGGTCAGCGCATACCAGCGGAGCGTGTGCTTACGGGCCCCATCGACGATGATCCGCCGCTCCTTCGGCGTGATGTACGACTCGAGGGTGGTGCCGCTGCCGACTCGGTAGAGCACGAGGTAGAGGTGGCGGAAGGAGAGCGGCTCGCCCGTGGTTGGCAGCCGCGGCGCGCGCTTGCCCCAGTATTCGTCGACCTCGGCGGCGCGTTCGATCATCGGCGGCAAGCGCTCGGCCTTCTCGGCGACGGCGAGCTCGTCCTCGGTCAGCACCGACTCGCCGAAGGCCAGGCCTTCGCGGTGGAGCTCGAACATCTGCGCGCCGGCGTCGTCGATCCACCGCTGGTGGCGCTCATCGGGATTGATCGCGATCCAGCCGAACGCAACGACCTGCTCGTAGAGGGAGCGCGCGAGGTCCTGCGCGTCGGCGTCGCGGCGGTCGCTCATCAGCTCGATCATCGCCTCGGCCGTGTCGCACATGCGGGCGAGCGAGGCGGAGCCGAAGATCGACCACCAGGTCTCGCCGGCATAGAAGCGCATCGGCAGTTGTTGGCGGACGATGCCAACGAGCTGGGTGGTCGCCTCCTGAAGCTGCGCTGGTTCGGGGAACGTCTCGGTTTCGCTCATCGGCACGAGCCTATCGCGTGGCCTGGCGCGCCGGCTATCCGGCGCGGGCCCGCCCCGGGCGGTGCAGCACGACGCCGCGGACGCCCTCGGCCAGCAGCTCGAGGGCGCGGTCGCGGGAGCGCGCCGTCACGGTGCCGACGAGCGCCCGCTCCCATGTGGGCGCCGGCGGCAGCCCGGTCACGCGGATCTCGAGCCGCGCGAGTAGCTCGCGGGCGCTGATGTGGCCGGCCAGCGCGCGGGCACGCTCCTCGGCCGCCGCATGCTGGACGCGCAGGAGAGGCGTGCGACCCGGTCGGGCGCAGTCGCTCAGCACGCGTTCGGCGGTGGGCGGTTGCGCCAGCCGCGCACATCGCTCCCAGGGGACCTCGGCCCCGCCGTCGAGCAGGATCGCTCGCAGCACGCGCCAGCCGGCGTGATGGCTCTCGCAGCGGCGCACGAGGAAGCGGGCGAGTTCGCCCGCGAGCAGCTCGTCCTCGTCGACGCGCAGCGTCCTCACGTCCAGGAAGCGCAGCGATTCGGCGATCCTGCGTCCGTCGCGAACCGCGCGGACGAGCTCGACGCTGGATCGGCGCCGGGGTGCCCGAGGGTTGGGAGCGTCGACTTCGATCACTCCACGGTAGCCGTCCGCGGCCTGGTCTCTTTTCGGAAGCGTCAGATCGACGGCGTATGCTTCTCGGTACCACGCGCGCCGATCCCGGCGCCTAGCTGGGTGCCGGCGGCTGTCTCAACGCCGCTGGACGCCTTCCACCCTTTCAGGAGGATCACATGTCCGTTCTTACTCGCTCCGCGCTCGACGCCAGCCCGCTCGCCGACCTCCATGCGTTGGCATCGACGCTCGGAATCGACGGTTTTCGTCGGCTGCGCAAGGCCGATCTCGCCGACGCGATCCTCGAGCGCCAGGGAGGCGGGGAGGAACCGGAGGCGGCCGCCGAGCCGCCCGTCCGCGCCGCGCGGGCGCCGCGCCGCCGCCGCACCACGACCCCCGCAAGCGACGAGGCTCCGGTCGCTGACGGGCCGGCTGAGGGCGAGCTCGCGCCGGCGGACGCCGACGCGACAGCGACCGTCCGTGCGCCGCGCCCGCCGCGTGCCCGCCGCTCGCGCCGGACGGTCGAGCCGGTCGCCGTCGCCGAGGCTGAGCCTGCGATCGCCGACGAGGAGCCGGGGGCCGCGATCGAGGAGGCGAACACCGTCTCGGGCGTGGTCGAGTTGCTCGTCAACGGCTCGGGATTCCTGCGCGTGTCGCCGCCCGATGCCTCCGACGACGACGTCTATATCTCGGCGGCCCAAGCCCGCCGCTGTGAGCTCGTCACCGGCGATGTGGTGGGCGGGCGCGTCCGCCGCGCACGGCGCTCCGAGCGGCATCCGTCGTTGGTCCGCGTGGAGACGATCAACGGCGTCGTCGCCGACGAGGTCGTCCGCGCGACGCGCCTCGAGGATCTCGACGTCGATTTCCCAAAGGCGCTGTTCACTCTCGGGGACGTCGACGCGACGGTCGCCGCGATCGGCTTCTACGCGCCGATCGGTCGCGGCTCGCGCGTGGTGCTCGCTGGGGCGCCCCGCTCAGGTAAGACCGAGGCGATCAAGCGGTTGGCAGGGGCGCTGGCTGTGCTCGAAGGGCTCGAGCTCGAGGTCCTGCTGGTCGGGATCAGGCCGGAGGAGCTGAGCGAGTGGAAGGAGTCGGCGATCGCAACGGTCAGCGGCCTGACGTTCGCCGCCCCCGCCGAGGCGCAGGCCGGAGCGGTCGAGCAGGCAATCGAGCGCGGCCGCCGCATTGCCGCACGCGGCGGCGATGCGGTGCTGCTGATCGACACCCTCGAGGGTCTCCATCCGCCGGTCGCCCGCCGCGCGCTCGCTGCCGCACGCAACGTCCGCGACGGCGGATCGCTGACCGTGATCGCGACCGCGGCAGCCCCGTTCGGCGGCGAGACGTCGGTTGTCATCTTCGACGCGGCGCTGGTCGCCCGAGGAGCGTTGCCGGCGATCGATCCGATCGCCAGCGGCACAATCCGGGCCGAGCTGCTCGTCGGCCTCGACGGCTATCAGGCGATCGCGAAGGCTCGCTCGAAGGCGTAGCCGACGCCGCGCCTGCTTCAGGGACGGTAGGCCACCCGGCCCCAGGAAGGCTCGGGTGCGAGCTCGATCGGTTCGCCGCCGCGATCGGGCTGGACATAGCTGAAGCTGCGTGTGCGCTCGCAGAACGCGACGTCCAGCTCCCCCTCGTTGACGCGCTGGTCGAGCCAGGCCCCGCGGAATACGAGTCGGCGCAGCCAGTGGACGAGCGAGCGCTCGGCGGGCCCGACCAGTTCGGGCCAGCAGTCGTTGACGTGCTCGCCGAGCGCCGATGCCGGGTCCTGGATCTCACCGTTGACGGCGAGGTTCACAAGATCCTCGGCCTCGGTCTCGTCAAGGTGGCCGGCGAGGAAGCCCAGGCGCCGGGCGGCCTGCTCGCAGCGCTCGCGAAAGTCGCGTTCGTTGAAGGTGAAGCGAAGCTCTCCGTACTCGAGTACGAAGTCTTCACCGGAGTTGTAGTTTCCGCGGCGCGCAGTGTCCATAAGGGGCCCGTGGGGCCGTCGGCATCATAAGCGCGATTCCTGCCGACCCCTCTCATCTGCACGGCATCTTTCACCGACGCGGCGGCGGCGCGACGCTCGGGCCGGCTGGTCGGCTCTGCAAGACCGCGCCCACGCGCAAGTGTTGTGCGGATGCGACCGCGATCGGAGTCCCAGGACGCGTAAAACGCGCCGCATGCAGCGCTTATCCGCACACTCACGGTGGGGCACCGGTGTAGCTAAGTAGGGCTTAGTGTTGCGTCGTGGGGCAAAGTGGAGTACCTTCGGACGCATCGAACCGGGGTGGAGAGGCTCCTCCCACTTCTCCACCTCGGTTCGACTTCCTTTGGATGCACCAAACGATGGCCTTCCGCGGAACCTTCGACTACACGCTCGACGTCAAGAACCGGCTCACGATTCCGGCGAGGTTTCGGGCGCAATTCGGCGAGGGGCTCGTGCTCGCGCTGCGCCATGACGTCGAGACGTGCATCTCGGTCTGGCGGCCGGATGAGTTCGATGCCTACGTCAACGACATCCTCGAAAGCTTCCACAAGCTCTCCGACGGGCACGGCGCGATCAACCGATTCTACAACGCGAACTCGCACGAGCTCGAACTCGACAGTGCCGGACGCGTCGGGGTCCCGCTGAAGCTGATCGAGCAGACCGGCCTCGACAAGGAGGTCGTGGTCACCGGCGCCGGGCTCTGCCTCGAGGTCTGGGACCGCGATGCCTGGAGCGACCACAGCAGCACGCTGGCGGCCACCGTCAAACGAATCACCGCACAACTTGGCCATCCTGCTTGACATGACGATCAGACACGTCCCGGTGCTGGCCGGTGAGCTGATCGAGATGCTCGATCCGGCTCCCGGGCAGCTCGCGGTCGACTGCACTGTCGGTGGGGCCGGGCACGCCCGCCTGATCGCCGGCCGCCTCGGGCCGGGGGGAATGCTGATCGGCATCGATCGCGACCCGGTGGCGCAGGAACGATTCGAAGCGCTGGCAAGCGACGTCTCCTGCGCGACGAGGTTCATCCGAGCGAGCTTCGTCGAGGGCCTCGAGCTGCTGCTCGCGGAAGGGATACGCGCCGACCACGTCTACTTCGACCTGGGGATGTCGTCGATGCAGATCGACACGTGGGAGCGCGGCTTCTCCTACTCATACGACGCGCCGCTCGACATGCGCATGGACCCCTCCCAGGAGCTGACGGCGCAGGCGATCGTCAACACGTGGGACGAGCGCCGGCTCGCCCGGCTGCTACGGGAGTTCGGCGAGGAGCGCTACAGCGGTCAGATCGCACGGCAGATCGTCGCGGCCCGCCGCCGAGCGCCGCTGCTGGGCACGCTCGAGCTGGTCGAGGTGATCAAGGCGGCCGTGCCTGCGCCGGCGCGCTTCGCCGGCGGCCATCCCGCGAAACGCAGCTTCCAGGCACTGCGCATCGCGGTCAACGACGAGCTCGGCCAGCTCGACGAGGGACTGCCGCTGGCCTGGGAGCTGCTCGCCCAAGACGGGCGGCTCGCCGGGATCTCGTTCCACTCACTTGAGGACCGTCGCGTCAAGCGCTTCCTTGCGGCCCGCGCCGAGGGTTGCATCTGCCCGCCGCAGATGCCGGTCTGCGGATGCGGCCGCGTGGCGGAGGGCGAGCTCCTGCATCGACGGGCGATCGCCCCATCGGCGGGCGAGATTGCGTTGAACCCGCGGGCGGCGAGCGCGCATCTGCGCGTCGCGCGCAAGCTTGGCGAAGGCGCCCGGTGACACCGCGCGCGGCAGCCACGCGCGCTCCGGCGACCGTCGCCCCGCCGGCGCGCCGGCCGGTCGGCCCGCGACGGATCTCCGGTCCGGCCCGCCGCCCGGCGCCGGCGTCGCCGGTGTTGACGCCGCTGCGCCGGGTAGTCGACCACCCATTCCTCGACCGGCTGATCCGCGGCCGAACGTGGATCGGCATCGTCGCCTTCGCGCTGATCGGAATCGTCGGGATGCAGGTTGCTCTGCTGAAGCTCAACGCGGGCATCGGCAGCTCCGTGCAGCACGCGGCCGCGCTCGCGGCCGAGAACGCGCTGCTCTCCGAGCAGGTCTCGACGCTGCGGGCCTCCGATCTGCGCGCCGCGTCCGCCGGCCATCAGGGCATGGTCTACGCCCCGGCGGGGGACGTTCGCTACCTGAGCGCCGGGCCGAGCGACGCGGCTGGCGCCGCAGCGTCGATCGTCCCCCCGATGATTCTCGGCGGGCAGACGACGACCGGAGGCGGTCAAGCCGGGGCGCCCAGCAACACCAGCACCAGCACGAGTACGAGCACCAGCAGCGGCAGCGGCAACGGCGCGGGCGGCTAAGCAGCGTGCGGCTCGCGACCGAGAGCTCGTGATGGAGGCGCTGCAGCGGCGAATCGGCAAGCTCTTCGCCGTATTTGTGGTCCTGCTGCTCGTTGCGGCGGGGCGCAGCCTCTACCTCGGTGCGTACAAGGCCGGCATGCTGCGCCGGGCCGCCGTCTCCGAGCAGCTCAGCACCATCAAGGTTCCGGCGTTGCGGGGCACGATCTTCGACCGCACCGGTCTGCAGCTGGCCGTGGCCGAGCCGGCCGACGACATCTCGGCGACGCCGTACCTTGTGCGCGATCCGGTGGTCGCGGCCCAGCTGCTCGCGCCGCTGATCGGGCGCTCCTCGGACCAGCTCCTCGCCAAGCTGGCGGCTCGCGGCACCGGGTTCGTCTACCTCGCTCGCCACCTGCCGGATGCGCGGGCGAAAGCGGTCGCGGCGCTCCGCATCCCGGGGATCAACCTGACGCCGGTCGGCCTTCGGGCCTATCCGCAGAAGGCTCTCGCCGCACAGGTCCTGGGCACCGTGGGGATCGACGGCCAGGGCCTTTCGGGACTTGAGTACTCGGCGGACGCCGCACTCCGCGGCAGCGACGGGACCCGGAACGTCGTCAACGACGCCCTCGGAGCGCCGATCTCGATCCAGGACGTCAAGCCGGCGCGACCAGGGAAGGCCGTCGCACTCACGCTCGACGCATCCGTCCAGGCCCAGGTCGAGGACACGCTGAGCGCCGTCGGAGCGGCATATCACCCGAAGCACGCGACGGCGATCGTGATGGACCCGCGGACGAACGCGATCCTGGCGATGGCCAACTGGCCGCGGGTGGATGCCAATGACGTCGGCGGAGCGCCGGTCGACGCGCGCAAGAACCAGGCGATCGCGTTGACCTACGAGCCTGGGTCGACGTTCAAGATCGTCGCGGTCGCCGGGGCGCTCGAACAGCATCTCGTCACGCCGGACACGAACTTCGACCTCCCGCCCGAGCTGCGCTTCTACGACCGCACGATCCACGATGCCGAAACCCGCGGGCAGATCACGCTCTCGACCCGGGAGATCCTCGCGCAGTCGAGCAACGTCGGCGCGATCAAGATCGCGCTGCTGCTCGGCCGCGATCACTTCGATGCCTGGGTGAGGAACTTCGGCTTCGGCAGCCCGACCGGCTTCGACCTGCCGGGGGAGGAGCGGGGAATCGTCCCGACGCTCCCGCAATACACCGGGGCCTCGATGGGGAACCTGCCGATCGGTCAGGGTGAGTCGGTCACGGCGCTCCAGCTCGCGACCGCTTATGCCGCGATCGCCAACGGCGGCACGTTGCGGCCGCCACACGTCGTGGCGACCGTCGACGGTCGTCCGTCACCCGCGCCCGCCGGCCGTCGGGTGCTCGACCAGGCGGTCGCCGGCGCTGTGCGCGGCATGCTCGTGGGCGTGCTGAAGCCCGGCGGCACCGCGAGCGAGGTCTCGATTCCTGGGTATGAGCTGGCCGGCAAGACGGGCACCGCGCAGAAGGCCGATCCGGTCAACGGCGGATACTCGAGCTCGCGTTTCGTCGCCTCGTTCGTCGGCTTCGCCCCGGCGCGCGACCCGCGGGTCCTTGTCGCCGTGGTCGTCGACGAGCCACAGGGCGGTACCATCGCCGGTGGTCAGGTTGCCGCCCCAGCGTTCGGCAAGATCATGTCGTTCGCGCTGCCCTACCTGAAGATCCCGCCGAACTGAAACTGAGCCGACGCGGTCGCCGAGGCGGCAGCGCGCCCCGCCAGGATCACCGCGGCGCGGTCAACCCCGGGGCTCGCCCGCCGGGCGAGCACTTACCGACCGCTGGTCCCAAATTTCAGCGAAGTTGTGATTTTTCGGTTATCAGTGCGTCTCAGGACGTAAGAAGGGAGGGGGTCCCGCGAGTCAAGCGCGTCGGGGACGGTCTCGCTTCTGCGATCTGCCGCATGGTCTCCCTCCTCGACACCCATCTCCTGCGCCCCGATCTCGGGGCGTTTCCGCATCGGAATATGTGGATCCCGAGCGCAGCCCAGGCGGCGGCTGCCGCTGCACGGGCCGACTCAAGGTCCGAGGGATCCTCCGGCGGGAATGCTCGCACAGATGAGAGGAGTTCTCGCGTGAGTTTTAGCGTCCCCCCCGTCCCAGGTCTGTAAATGCAACGTGAAACCCTTGTAGCCGCTCCGTCGCGGCGCCGGTTCGGGCGCACTTGCCAGGCGCGACGGGAGGGCGCCCGGCACGGTGCGCCGGCGGAGGCTGTCGTTCTGGCAGCCGGCAGCGGCACGCGGCTTGGGACCGGGCGACCGAAGTGTTTGGTCGACATCGGCGGGCGGCCGTTGATCTTGCGCCAGCTGGACGCGCTGCGGGCGGCCGGGGTCGAATCGGTCGTGGTGGTGGTCGGCTTCGAGCATCAGCAGATTCGCGACGCCGTCGGTGACGGGGTGCGCTACGTGCTGAACGAGCGCTACGCGGAGACGAACAGCCTCTACTCTTTCGTTCGTGGGGCGGAACTGCTCACAGGTGGGGCGTTTGTGCTGAACGCCGATGTGCTCTTCGACGAGGAGATGCTGCGCGGTCTCTGTGCACTTGGGCGAAGTGCTTTCGCGTTCGACTCGGGTTCGGGGGCCGAGGCCGAGCACATGAAGGTCCACCTGCGGGACGGGCGGCTCGTCGAGATGCGCAAGGACCTCGCGGCTGAGCATTGCGGCGGCGAGAACGTCGGCGTGATGCGCCTCGGTTACCACGCGATCGCCGATGCCCGGGCCGCCGGCCATCGCCTGCTCGATCGCCCGGGAGGCGAGAGCGCCTGGCTGGCTTCGGCGATCAACCGTGTCGCCTGGCGCCACCAGATCGCCGGGCTGGACGTTGCCGGCTTGCCGTGGGCGGAGATCGATTTTCCCGATGACCTCGAGCACGTGCGCAGTTTCGTCTGGCCGACGATTGCGGCCGCCAGGGCGCCGGACCTCGTCGCGGCGCAGGCGGCATGACGACGCTTCTGTTCACGGGCTACTCACGGACTCACTTCGCGTGTTTCCAGCCGCTCTATCAGCGCCTGCGCGAGCGCGCGGGGGTTGACGTATTCCTCTCCGGTGGGCTGAGGGCCGGCGAGAACGACGTGATTACGTATGACGCGACCGGGATGTATCAGCCGTTCGACGTGCCCGCGGAGGCGATCCTGACGGTCGAGGAGATCAGCGAGCTCGATGTCGACGTGCTCTTCTGTGCGAACACCAAAGCCATCCGCCCGCGGAGTCAGGCGCTCAGCGTGCAGATCTTCCACGGCGTCTCGTTTCGCAACCGGGCGGTGCGCGGAGAGAACGGCGGTTATGACCGGTTCCTGATGATCGGCCCGTACATGCATCGTCGGTTCGTCACCGCCGACGTGCTCGAGGCCGACGACCCGCGCGCGCTTCAAGTTGGGTTTCCCAAGACCGACCGACTGCTCGATGGCTCGCTTGAGCGCTCGGCCGTCCTCGCCGAGCACGGCCTCTCGGGCGAGCGGCCGGTTGTCCTCTACGCCCCGACGGGCGCGGTCGCCAACTCATTGGAGACGATCGGCGAGGATCTGCTGATTCGGCTGGCGGCCGAGGATCGCTACGACGTGCTGATCAAGCCGCATGACCACCCGAAAAATCAGATCGACTGGTTCACCCGGCTCGCGCCGCTCGAGAACGCCCACATGCGAGTCGTCCGCGACGCTGACGTGATTCCCTTGTTGTTGATCGCTGATCTGCTGATCACCGATGCATCCTCGGTCGCCAACGAGTACACCTTGCTCGATCGGCCGATCGTCTTCTTGGACGTGCCCGAATTGCTCGCCGCCGCGAGCGCCGAGGATGCGCGTATTGACCTCGAGACGTGGGGTCGCAAAGGCGGCGAGGTGGCGCCGACTGTCGAGCGGGCGGTAGCCGCGGTCGACCAAGCGATCGCCGACCCGAGTCGACACTCTGAGGTACGTCAGGCGATCGCTTCCGACCTCTTCTACAATCACGGGCGGGCCACCGACGCCGCCCTGGAGCTGCTCGGGTTGGAGCTGAGTTGCTGTTGAGTGCAGATCTTCCAGTCTCGAAAAGCGCGGGCGCTCCCGCCGTGGAAGGCCTGTCCACGACCGGTGGCTCGGGCGCGAGCGCGAGGCCTGCCCGGTCGCGCGTGTGGTCCTTCTACCGATTTCTGGCTCCGCTCGGACGCCCGTACCGCTGGCTGCTCGTCAAAGGGTTGCTCGCGACGATTGCCCTGGTCGCCGCCCGCCTGGCGTTTCCATGGCCGATGCGCGCGGTGATTCAGGCCACGCAGCATCGAGGTCATCACGCGACCGCCGTGCTGCACCTCGTCCCGTCCGGACGGGACCCGACGTA
>JRHI01002821.1_pt1 | contig 11255 bp, 7 predicted proteins | sample 215371 | NCBI WGS metagenome assembly JRHI01 (sample SAMN02929681, study PRJNA255918) | sediment metagenome | biome: cave system; feature: Ice Cave; material: Sediment; isolation source: sediment from deep within a dark volcanic ice cave with no known source of... ... | reverse complement strand
ACTGCGGCCCTATCTCGTGCCGACGCCGCTGCGCCGCTATCCCCTACTCGACGAGCTCGTCGGCCATGAGCTGGAGGTGTGGGTGAAGCACGAGAACCATCATCCCACGCAAAGCTTCAAGATTCGCAACGGCCTGTCGGCCATCACCGCGCTGACGCCAGAGGAGCGCTCGCGAGGTGTGATCGGCGCGACCACCGGGAATCATGGCCAGGCCCTGGCTTACGCCGGACAGCTGCTGGGGGTGCCGGTGGCGATCTGCGTGCCGGTGGGCAACAATCCGGAGAAAAACGCGGCGATCCGGGCGATGGGGGCAGAACTCATCGAGACCGGTGCGACGTATGACGAGACGGTCATCGAGTGCGGTCGCGTCTGCGCTTTCCGGGGGATGAAGCTGCTGCATTCGACGAACAATCGTGAAGTCATCGCGGGCGCGGGCACGATGACGCTGGAGTTGCTCGAACAGCAGCCGGGGCTGGACGCGATCATCATCGCACTGGGTGGTGGTTCACAGGCCGTCGGTGCCCTCACGGTCGCGACAGCGATCCGCCCCGCGATAGCGACCTACGCGGTCTGCGCCGAGGGCGCCCGCGCGCAGTACGACTCATGGAAAGCTGGCCGGCGACTCACCGGACTTCCAGCCAAGACATTCGCCGAAGGCATCGCCACCGGCTCCGCGTACGAGATGACCTTCGACGCGCTCCGGGCCGGGCTTCGGGGATTTGTCACCGTGAGCGATGCGGAACTCTACCAAGCGGTGCGTGACCTTATCCGGATCACTCACAACATTCCCGAAGGTGCCGGCGCTGGCGGGCTGGCAGGGCTGCGCAGGCTGGCACCGGAACTCGCCGGGGCACGAGTCGCTATCGTCATGTGCGGGGGCAACCTCTCCACCGAGTCGTTGCGCGTCGCGCTGAACGGCTGAGCTGTCACGCCCTCGGGTGTGCCTTCCGGTACACCTGCTTGAGCCGCTCGACGCTGGTGTGCGTGTAGATCTGCGTGGTGGAAATCGAGGCGTGGCCGAGCAGCTCCTGCACGGCCCGCAGGTCGGCTCCTGCGTCGAGCAGGTGCGTGGCAAAGGTGTGCCGCAGCGAGTGGGTGGAGAGGCCTGCGCCTTCGTCCACCTGAGCCAGCCACCCCGTGACCGCATTCTGAATTCCCTTTGGACTCATCCGCTTCGCGCGCCTGCTCAGGAAGAATGCCGTCCGGTCGGCTGCGAGCCCGACCTTGCGGCACAGCTCGTCTCGCACGCGCTCGTAGTTGCGCAGCGCCCGCTGCGCGTGCTCGCCAACGGGCACGATCCGTTCTTTCCTCCCCTTTCCGCGTACCTTCACCAGTCCCGCGAGCAGGTCGAGGTCTGGCCGGTTGATCCCCCGTAATTCCGACAGGCGAAGCCCCGCCGAATAGAAGAGCTCGAGTATCGCGACATTCCGGACGTCGGGGTACTTCCCTTCCATGGCGCGCGTTGCGGCTGCGCTGAAGAGCGTCTCCACCTGCGGCCGGTCGAGATACCCGGGAAGATATCTCTCCAGCCGTGGCGAACCCACCGCACGCGCTGGATTCGACTCCACCAGATCGTTGCGGTGCAAAAAGGCGTAGAAGGTGCGCACAGCCGAGAGCGTGCGCGCCATGCTCCGTTTCGAGAGCCCCCGCCGCGTGAGGTACGCGAGGAAGGAGCGCATGGTGAGGCGGTCAACGCTGCCCCAGTCCCACTCGTCGGCGCCCAAGTGCGTCGCGAGAAAGGTGCAGAACTCGGCCAAGTCGCGGCTATAGGCCTTTACCGTATTGGGCGCCACGTCCCGTTCCTTTTGCAGATGCACCAGGAAGAGTGTCACGAGGGCGGGTTTTCTTGCGGTGGCGGGCATCCGGTTCAAGCTACCGCGCGCATGCATACTTTTCTCCTCCATGCTCCTGGGCGTCGCCGGAATGGTCGGAAGTGGCAAGACCACGCTCGCTCGCGAGCTCGGCGCGCATTTCGGCCTGCAGCTGGCACTCGAGAGCGTGGACGCCGGCAATCCGTGGCTCCGCCGCTTTTATGACGGTCCCGTGGGGATGCGCTCCTACGGCATGCACCTGCAGCTGCACTTCCTGGCCACGCGATTCGAGACGATGCGGCGGATCCGCGCGGCGGGCGGCCACTGGATTCTCGACCGCACTTGGTACGAAGACGCCGAAGTGTTCGCCCGGGGGCTTTTCGATCAGGGATACATGAGCGCCGATGAGTGGAAGCTCTACGAGCAGCTCTACACGGAGCTGCTCCACGCGCCCGCCGCGCAACCGCCCCGGATCCTGCTCTACCTGCATGGCCCGCTGGACACGATCCTCGACCGCATCCGCACACGCGGCAGGGGCGGCGAACGCGACACCGACCCCGGGTACTTCGCCGCGCTTCATGCGCGGTATGAGCGGTGGATCTCCGGCTTTCGCCATTGTCCCGTGCTCCGCTTGGATGTGCGCGAGTACGACCTGCTGGCGCAGCCCGCGGCCGCGGCGGGAGAGGTCGCCGCGCGCGTGCTCGCAGAGCTCGGACAAGAACTTCCGCAGACGGATCTCTGGCCCCCACCGGGGGGCTAAGCCGCTGAGCCAACGACAGGGAGCGGGCTGATCGCGTGCGTCAGCATCCACGCGCCCAGTTCGGCTAGCGCCCGTTCCGCATACCGTTCCCGTTTCTTCACTTTGTCCCGTGGCTCGTTCACCAATGCCTCGATCAGCCCGAAGTTCGCGTTCATGGGCTGGAAGATGGCGGGATCGGCCTCCCGCAGGTGACGGTACAGCGCCCCGATCATCGTGGTCGGAGGCGGCACCGACGGCGCGAGCCCGCGGAGCATGCGATCCAGGTTCACGGCCGCCAGCAGTCCCGTCGCGGTCGATTCCGTGTACCCTTCCACGCCCGTGAGCTGACCCGCGAGCAGGACCATCGGGTCGTCGCGCAGCGAGAGATGCGGTGTAAGAGAGCATGGCGCGTTCACGTACGAATTGCGATGAATGCTGCCGAACCGCAGGAACTCCGCCGCCGCGAGCCCCGGGATCATCCGGAACACGCGTTGCTGCTCGGGAATCCTGAGCCGCGTCTGGAAGCCGACCAGGTTCCACATGCGACCCTGTCGATCTTCGCGCCGGAGCTGGACGACCGCGTAGGGCCGGCGGCCGGTGCGGGGATCCTCGATGCCCACGGGCTTCATGGGACCGAAGCGCAGCGACTCGCGTCCCCGGCGCGCCATCTCCTCGGCCGGCATGCACCCCTCGAAGTAGGGCACCTTGTCGAACTCGTGCGCGGTGAATTGGTCTGCGGCGGCGAGCGCGTCGATGAAGGCTTCGTACTCCTCGCGCGTCATCGGGCAGTTCAGGTACGCGCCCTCGTCGCCCGCGCCCACCATCGTTTCCTTGCCGTACCGGGAGGCGCGAAATACCACGGACTCGTCGAGCGATTCCAGGGAGACGATCGGCGCTATCGCATCGTAGAAGGCGAGCGCGTCCATCCCGAGCCGTTCTCGCAAGGCGGCCGCGAGTGCATCACTCGTGAGCGGCCCCGTTGCCACGATCCCCGGCGAGGGGAGTGACGACCACTCGCCACGCACCACGCTGACGAGCGGATGCCCAAGGAGGCGGCGCTGCACCGTCGCGGAAAAAGTGTCGCGATCCACCGCGAGGGCACTGCCGGCGGCCACACGAGCCTCGTCCGCCGATGAAAGAATCAGCGACCCCAGCACACGCATCTCCGCCTTCAGCAGGCCGTGCGCATTCGTGACTTCCGTGCTCTTGAACGTATTGGAGCAGACGAGCTCTGCGAGACGGTCCGTCTGGTGGGCCGCCGTGCCACGCATTGGCCGCATCTCGTGCAACACTACGCGGTGACCGCGCTCGGCCAGCTGCCACGCCGCTTCAGAGCCGGCCAGTCCGCCGCCAACGACGTCCATCAGAAAGCCGCCTGCAACCTGAGCAGAAGGACGTCCTCCCGCCGGCGATCGCCCGCGACGCTCCCTCCCTCGAAGATCGTGCGTTCATAGTTCAGCTGCGCTTTCGTGCTTCGCGTGAAGAACCAGTTCATTCCGAGGGCCGCTTCGGTGGCATCGTGCGCCGAGACGGCCGGATCGGCGAACACCGGGAACGCAGCGCGGCCCACACTCAGCCGCGAGACGCGCGCCACCGCCTCGAAGGCGCCCCAGTGTCCATGTCCCGGGTCGAACGGTTGGGCCGGGGTCACCCCCCCACGCCCCGATGGCTCACCGGTGAGGACCAATTCGGTGTGCGCGAGCCACCCCGCAGCGGGGACCTCCCCCACGTCGTTTCCCCGGCGGAGGCGCTGCACGGAGCGGAACCACTCGGCGGTGGCTCCCCAGGGGCCAACATGCGCATAGGAGAAAACCCCATGACGCGTGCGATGCCCCGCGACGGCGCTCGTGTCACGATACTCGAAGAACGTTCGCGCCGCGGGTGAGTTCAATCGGAGCAGTGGCGTCGTGACACGAGCGCCGAGCCCCACGCCCGTGCTGCCGTTGTAGCCAAACGCTATTCCCTGCTCGCCCGGGCGCTTCCACGGGCGTGCAATGAGCCGGAAGGCAATGTCCTTTGAATCGCTGGGCTCGCCGTCGCCGCGCGAGACGTCCGGAACGCCGTTGAACACGCCGAGGGATCCCTCGAGACGCCCACCGCGCCACTCTCCCGTCAGGACCGCGCCGTTCTCACGGTCCGGCGTGAGCTGGCTCGCAATGGAACGCTCGGCGAACGGCTGCTGATCAATCGCCAGCGCCCGCTCGGCGCCGAACGGCACCTTCGCTTTCCCCACGCGAAGCCACCAGTCCGGCGAAAAACTGAAATCGACGAAGGCGGCCGCGAGCGGAGACGAGCCGATCGCCGCAGGGCTCAACTGCATCCGCAACGCGATCCACGGGTTTATGTTCGCGTCAAAATAGAGGCGGCTGCGCCGGAACCCGAAGGTGCTGAGCACACCGCTGGCGCTGTCGCCACTGACGACCAGCGCGTCGGTGGCGAGCAGGCCGCGAATCCTGAGCTGCCGGCGGCCATCGCGCGAGTGGAGGCGGAGCCCCTCGTCATCGTACACCACCTGGCTGCTGTCATTGGCGACCGGGGGGATCCGCTGTGCGTGAAGCGGCCACGCGGCGACGACGAGGAGGAGCGCGAGCGCCCTATACGGCGACGGCAGCGCTCTCTCCTTCGACGGGGTCCGCCACACTCCACTCGTTCTGGCACTTCAGGCACTTGCGGTAGCTTCCCCGCGTCTTGTTGGACTTTGCCTCGGCGCCGACGAAGCCGCACTCCGGACAGCTCTCGAGCACGGGCTTGTCCCAGCACACGAAGTCGCAGGACGGGTAGTTCTCGCAACCGTAGAACGCCTTGCCGCGCTTCTTGGAACGTCGCGCCGCAATATCTCCGCCGTCCTTCGGGCACTTCACGCCGGTCGGCATCGAGCGCGTGCCGCGGCACTTGGGAAAGGTGCTGCAGCCCAGGAACTCGCCCGACCGTCCGCGTCGCACCACCATCATCTTGCCGCACAGCTGGCAGGGGAATTCGGTGAGCACCGGCGGCACACGCTCGCCCTTGAGGGGACGCGTGTATTTGCATGTTTTCGGGTGATTTTCACAGGCGACGAACGGTCCGAAGAACCCACCCTTCGCGAGCAGTTTTCCGCCGCAGGTGGGACACTTCTCGTTCGCGAGCGCGGACAGGTCGTGAGCCGCATGGATGAGTCCCTCGTAATCCACCGCGCCGAGCGCCTTGTCGAACGGCCCATAGAAATCCTTGAGCACGCGGCGCCAGGGGAGCGTGCCCTCTTCCACCTTGTCGAGTTCCCGCTCCATCGAGGCCGTGAACCCCACATTGAACTCCGTCGGGAACTGCTTGATCATCACTTTCTCGACGCTTTCGCCCAGCGGCGTCGGGAAAAATCGTCGCTGTTCGAGCTCGGCGTAATGCCGTTCGGTCAGCGTCGAGATGATCGAGGCGTAGGTCGACGGTCGCCCGATGCCGAGCCGCTCGAGTTCCTTCACCAGGCTGGCCTCGGAAAAGCGCGGAGGCGGTTCCGTGAAGTGCTGCGTCGGCGTGATGTTGCGCACGGGAACCTGTTCGCCGGGCTCGATGGCGGGAAGCGCCTGCTCGTCTTCGAGCGCCTTTGAGTCCCCTTCTTCGCGCGTTTCCTTGTACAGCGACAGGAAGCCCATGAACTTGATCACAGAGCCCGTGGCGCGGAACAGGTAGCGGTGCTTCTTGCCGGAAAAATCAAAATCCACAGTCGTCGTATCGAACACCGCAGGCGCCATCTGACTGGCCATGAAGCGCTGCCACACGAGCTGGTAGMGCTTGAATTGCTCGGGCGAGAGATACCGCTGCACCGAATCGGGGCTCCGCGACGGGTCGGTCGGCCGGATTCCTTCGTGCGCGTCCTGCGCATTCGCGTCCGCCGCAGCGCCATAGAACATGGGGCTCGTGGCGAGGAACTCTTCTGCATACGCCTGGCGAAGGTACTCGCGCGCCTGCGTCACCGCGCTCTCGGCGACACGCGTACTGTCCGTGCGCATGTAGGTGATGAGGCCGACGGCCCCCTCCTCCTTTCCGAGCTCGATCCCCTCGTACAGGTTCTGCGCCAGCCGCATGGTGCGCTTCGACCCATAGCCGAGTTTCTTCGCCGCTTCCTGCTGCAGCGTGCTGGTCTTGAAGGGCTCCGCGGGATTCTTCCGCCGCTCGCGTCGCTTGATGTCGGTGACGTCGAGCGTCTTTTTTCCCGCCACATCATCGATGATTTCCTTCGCCGCCGCTTCGTGCGGAATCAGCGGCTTGTTCCCGTCGACATGATGCAGCTTGGCCGTGAACTGCTGCTGTTCGTGCTCGAGCAGCGCGGCAATCGTCCAGTACTCGGTCGCCGTGAAGGCCCGGATGTCACGCTCGCGCTCCACGAGCAGCCGCAACGCCACCGTCTGGACCCGGCCGGCTGAAAGCCCCTTCTTGACCGTTTTCCAGAGCACGGGACTCGCCTTGTATCCCACGAGGCGGTCGAGGACGCGACGCGCCTGCTGCGCATCCACCTTGCGCTGGTCGATGGCACCGGCCTTTTCAATGGCGCGATTAACGGCGTCCTTGGTGATTTCATGGAAAAGCACACGCCTGATCGGGGGCGCACCCTTGCCCTTGATCTGGCTGTGCACGTGCCAGGCGATGGCCTCCCCCTCGCGGTCAGGGTCGGTCGCGATGAACACCGCGCGTGCACCTTTCGCGGCTGTCTTCAGCTCCGCGACCGTTTTTTCCTTGCCGGGAATCGTGATGTAGTCGGGCTCGAAGTCGCTCTCGAGATCGATGCCGAGCGTCTTGGCCGGCAGGTCGCGGATATGTCCCACCGTCGCCTTGACGGTATAGGTGGACCCCAGGTACTTGCCGATGGTCTTCGCCTTGGCCGGCGACTCCACGATGACGAGAGCCTTGCCGGAGTGTGAGCCGGCCGCAGCCGCCCCGTCTGCGACGAGGATCACCTCGTCGGCGCTGACTGGCGTGATGACACTTCGCTTCGCCTTGGCAGCGGTGACGCGTTTCGTTGTCTTTTTCTTGACTGCCTTTTTTTTCGTTGTCATCGATGCCCTTGACGCCAGCGGCCGGGTGGCGCCAACATGGCTCCCCCGGCCCGCGGTGAATCACTCTATAGTTGTGTACCTCTCGAACGCCGTATGCTAGTACCCCTGTCAAGCCGTTGCAAGCGCGACAATGTGTTCCGCCACCTGAATGTATGAGAGTAAATCGGTGCTAATCGTATGATCTGATTGAAGATACAGTTCTTCTCGCTTTTCTAGCAGGGCCATGAGCTGCTCTACGGGCTTTCCTTGGCGCAGCAGGGGCCTGCGCGCGGTACCCCTGCCCATGCGCAACACCGCGATCTCGGGCTTGACCTTCAGGTAGAAGAGAATGGCTGGCGGCCGCAGAAGCTCGAGGCAGCCTGGATTGGTAATCCATCCGCCGCCGGGGGCGAGCACCATGTTCGAGGTGCCGCGAACCTCATTCGTTATTGAACGTTCGAGCTCCCGGAAGTAGGATTCTCCCTTCGCCGCGAAGATTTCGGAGATACTCACGAGCTCCCGACGCTCGATTTCCGCGTCGAAGTCGAGAAAACGTCGTCCGAGTTTCTCCGCCGCAGCCTGACCGGCTCGCGTTTTGCCGGAACCCGGAAGTCCAACGAGAATGAGATGCGGCCTTTGGCAGTCGGCCGCGGCGACGAGTTCAGCCGCCGATTCGGGATGCGATGTGAGAAAGGTAGGCATCATGGTTGCGGCAAAGTTCCGACAGCGAGTCGCCGCCGAATTTTTCGACGAGCAGGTCGGCGAGCACGAGCGCGGCCATGGCTTCGGCAATGACACCCATAGCCGGAACTGCTGTAACGTCGCTTCGCTCAGCCGTGGCCTCCGCGCTCAGCCCGGTCTTCGTGTCGACCGTGATGAGTGGCCGCATCAAGGTGCTGATGGGCTTCATCGCGACGCGCACGACGAGGGGCTCGCCCGTCGTCATGCCGCCTTCCAGACCCCCCGCCCTGTTGGTCGTCCGGCGCACGTTGCCGGTTCGAGCGAGCCCGGGGGCGGCTTCGATCTCGTCGTGCACGTCTGCCCCCCGGCGGCGCGCAGCTTCGAATCCAAGTCCGATCTCGACACCCTTGACAGCCGGAATGGAGAGCATGGCCGCTCCGAGCCGTCCGTCGAGTCTGCGATCCCAGCTCACGTGGCTGCCCAGACCCACCGGAAGATGTTCCACCACCACCTCGCAGACACCGCCGAGCGTGTTGCCGTCGGACTTCGCCGCATCGATCATCGCCAGCATGGACGCTTCGGCTGCGGAATCAAGAGTGCGGAGCGGAGAACGGTCGGCCACCTCATTGAGATGCTGCGGGAGCACGTCGGGGCGCGCCGCGGTGATTCCGCCGAGTTCAACGAGGTGCGAGCCGATGCGCACACCAACCGCTGAGAGCAGCTGCTTGCAAATCGCGCCGGCCGCGACGCGGGCCGTGGTTTCCCGTGCGGACGCGCGCTCGAGAATGTCGCGCGCGTCAGCACGATCATACTTCAGCACGCCCGTGAGGTCGGCGTGACCGGGGCGGACGCGAGTGACCTGTCGCTTGCGTCCCTGCTCCGCGTCCCCGGCGCGTGGCGCCGGGTCCATTATCTCCTCCCAGTTCTTCCAGTCCTTATTGGGAATGAGCATCGCGATAGGCGAGCCGAGTGTCTCGCCGGCCCGCACGCCAGCGAGCAGCCACGCACGGTCCGTCTCGATCGCCATGCGTCGGCCACGTCCGTACCCCTGCTGGCGCCTGACGAGTTCACCGTCAACGTGCGCCGCGAGAAGGGGAAGCCCTGCGGGAATCCCTTCCACGATCGAGACCAGCGCCTGTCCGTGCGATTCACCAGCGGTCGTAAACCGAATCATCGAGAAGTCCTGTGCCTCACAGCAAGAAAGTACGAAGGGTATGCGCCGAAGCGCGCACGGGCCCGGCAAGTCCGCCGGGCCCGTGCAACTTACTTCAGGATCGAGGCAGGCTCACGGCTTTCTGGAGGGCGGCCGGACAATCTCGCCCTCGTCGACGATGTGCGGCGTGATGAGGATCAGGAGATCCTGTTTGCGCTCCTCCGTACGGGTCTGGGCGAAGAGCTTCCCGATTCCCGGCAGGCTCATCAGGATCGGAATACCCGTCTTGCTTTTCTGTACCTGCGTCTGGGTGAGCCCGCCGATGACGGCGGTCTCGCCGTCGGCGACCAGGACCTGGTTCCTGCTGTTGCGCTTGCTCGTGTTTGGGCCAGCCGTCGTGACGATGATCAGCGTCTGCTGTTCCGCGAAGATATCCATCAACACTTGTCGGTTCGCGGTCACGTGTGGCGTCACACGAAGCGTGATACCGATGTCCTGTCGCTGAATTTGCGGCGCGATCGACTGGATCTGTCCCGGAATGATCGGCGGCGTCAGGAGGAACGCGAGCGTCGATCCGGCAAAGAGTTCAGCCTCCTTGTTATCCACCGTCGTCGTGCTCGGCTCGGCCTGCACGTCGGTGAGCTGCACGGAGCTCAAGGCGTCGATGAACGAGGTCAGGTTGAAACCGCCGAGGGTCATGTTGTACAGCAGCGAGAGCGCCGCGGAGTTCTTGAATGGCCTCTGTGCGTTGGCCACACCAGCGATGGCGTCGCCGGAGAGATTCACGCGGAAGTCGCCTGGCAGCGGCGTCGTGGTGCTTCCGGGGGCAAAACGCGCGACCAGGGCGTTGGAGAAGAGGTCGGGACTGCCAAGGTCGTACGCGATACCCAGTTCCTCAACACCTGCGCGGTCCACGGCGATGATCTTGGCCTTGATGGTGACCTGTGGCGTGCGCACATCGAGGTCGCGAATGTAGCTCTCGATGTCGGCAAGTCGATCCGCCGTCTCGGTGATAATGACCGAATTCGTTTTCTCGTCGAAGCCCACCGTTCCACGCGTGCTGCACAGGGAAGCCGGTGCCGCGGCGGCAGCCGCAGCGGCCGCGCCGCCTGTGGCACCACCGCAACCCGCGCCGAGCAGCGATCGAACCGTGTTCGACATGGTCTCGGCCTTGGCGTAGTTCACGGGAATCACGCGCGTGCTGAGCGGCTCGACCTTTCGGCGATCGGCGAGGTTAGCGTAGCTGTCCACCGTGATGATTCCCGAGGCGTCTTCCACGGCAGAGAGGCTCATCGTCTGCAGGACGGATTTCAGCGCGACGTCCCATGGCTGGTCTTCGATTGACGCGTTGACCAGGCCGTCTACCGTGCGACCGACAATGATCGTCCGGTGCGCAAACTGAGCGAACGTGCTTATCACGTCGCGAATGTGCACATCGTTGAACGTGATGGTGATGCGCGGTTCCGCAGATATCTTCTCGGCAACTTTTGCCACCGTTGGAGGCACAGCCACGGGCGGCTCACGCCCCGGCGCCATCACTGTGGTGCGCGAGGGATCATTCGACCTGTTCACGTTGAGGCTCGCCACGGTCGACATCGCTGCGCCACCCGAGCGCCACGCCTCAAACGCGTCGGACCCGTTCACCGATATCCGCACATCATGATCGCCGCGGACCACCGTGTACTCGTGCGGTGTTTCGAGTTCGACAACCACGCGAACAACGTCTGCCTTGTACTGGGCAATTCTTATGTTCGTGATGCCGCCGCGCGAAACCCGGTCATACAGCATCGCCGGCATGCCGAGCGTCGCTCCCCGGAAGTCGAGGACGATGCGCCGCCCGCCATTGAGCACGAAGTCCATGACAT
>JRHI01002820.1_pt1 | contig 11256 bp, 12 predicted proteins | sample 215371 | NCBI WGS metagenome assembly JRHI01 (sample SAMN02929681, study PRJNA255918) | sediment metagenome | biome: cave system; feature: Ice Cave; material: Sediment; isolation source: sediment from deep within a dark volcanic ice cave with no known source of... ... | reverse complement strand
CTTCTACACGCATGTGCCATGCATAGTGTGCTACCTGCTTGGGTCCAGCCGACTGATCGGAGATCAGAAACCAGGCTTCTTTATGTCCTGGCTCCCAGACCGCACTCAAGTAGGTTTCCAAACGCTCTTCTTGCCAGATCTGTACTGATCCAAACCAGCGTTGTCCTTCTTGAAAGATCAGCTTCGCACATGCCTTCCATTGGCTCCACTGGCCCTTTTTGCCCTTGTTCTTGCCCTGGCTGAGACGTGGAAGCTGACGACGAAAGGTATGCTCTTTGCCGATGCGCAACAGATAGTGCCAGTGCCGATCACTACACAGTTTCACCAACGCCATGCCTGTCAGACCACGATCTGCGATCAACGTACAGTCGGCTCCTGAGAGATGCACGCTGATCTCATCAAGCATCGCTGCGACCAGTTGCCATTGTCCCTGGTCCCAACTCTCTTGGTTGGGCATCACTCGCCACGCCATTGGCAACACCCGCGATTGCACCAGCAAGCCAATAGAGACGACGCAGGCTCGATCATCGATAGGGGCGCAATCGAGCACGAACCAGAGTCGTTGTTCACCAAAGTAGGGCAAGAACTGCGCTACCAACTGCTTCCAAATCTTGGCTACCTCAATGCGTTCATTGGCCACAAAGCGAGCTAGGCGTCGTTCGATGCTTGGCATTTTCGCCTCGCTGATGCCCCCTTGCTGCACACTTTCGGCGATGCGTTGCAGCACCACACTCTCCGAGAGGATAATGCCTAGTACCAGCAACGCCAGTCCCTTCTTTTGATGTCCATGCATTCCTTCCAACAACTGCTTGACTTGCTCGTGCCACGTCTCCCATAATAGCACTGATGCATTCATTGAGATCGTCCTTTCTAAGCTAGACTTTATCCATTGGCTAGACAAAAAACGAAAGGCAGAGTAAGCTGTTCTCAAATTCATCAATAAAAAGGAAAGAGAAATGCTCAATCTGCCTAAAAAGATTATATCTATCTTACACTACTTTGAAGAGGTCTTCGACGAACGGGTGTGGGAGTGGGCCAAGGTGCTTTTAATAGGAGCGATCTTGGCTCCGGGAGAACGTACGGTGGCAGCAGTGTTACGAGTGATGGGACAACAAAATGAGAAACAATTCCAAAACTATCACCGCGTGCTCAACCGTGCGAAGTGGTCGAGCCGAGCACTCAGCCGTGTTCTCTTGCGGTTACTTGTAAAGCTCTTCGTTGCGGCTGACGCCCCGATCGTGGTTGGCATAGACGAGACCATTGAACGTCGTCGTGGTGCCAAGATTGAGGCACGTGGGATCTACCGCGATCCGGTTCGTTCAAGCAAAGAGTTTTTTGTGAAAACGAGTGGCTTACGCTGGGTCTCGATGATGCTGCTTGCACCTATCCCTTGGGCAGCACGGGTGTGGGCACTGTCAGAAATGGCAGTGCTTGCGCCTTCGGAGCGCTATTACGAAAAGCGAAAGCGACAACACAAGAAGATCACGGACTGGGGGCGACAAATGATTCTCCAACTCAGGCGTTGGCTCCCTGATCGCTATTTGGTCGTAGTCGCTGATAGCACCTATGCGGTTCTCAAATTGCTTGCTTGCACAGCAGGAATCAGGCAACCCGTCACGGTCATCACGCGCTTGCGACTGGACGCCGCCTTATATGATCCTGCCCCAGAGCGCAAAGCCGGGACTACGGGAAGACCTCGCCTCAAAGGAGCACGTCAGCCAACGTTGCAGATGCGTCTGATTGATCCTCACACGGTATGGCAAACGATTACTGTTGCCTGGTATGGAGGCGTGAAGCGAGAGGTTGAGGTCGCTACGGGAACGGCTCTTTGGTATCATACGGCGATGGCACCTGTTGCCATCCGTTGGGTACTCATTCGTGACCCAGAAGGCAAGTTCGATCCACAAGCGTTGCTCTGCACAAATCATGGCCTGGTTTGTTTTGCGTTGGCAGGTCGAGGTCACCTTTCATGAAGTACGGACCCATCTTGGCGTTGAGACCCAACGGCAGTGGTCGGATCTGGCTATTTTGCGAACCACTCCCGCCCTTTTAGCAGTCTTTTCGATCGTTTCCATCTTTGCCCATCAATTGCTGAATGAACACTCTTTTCCTGTTCGTCAGGCAGCTTGGTATAGCAAAGCCTTGCCCACCTTTTCCGACACTCTGGCTTTCGTTCGTCAACACTTCTGGCCTATTTCCTTTTCTTATATGTCGTCTTCAAAACCCGAGATGATAGAAATTCCGCGTGCATTCTTTGAGCGCATCATCGATACACTCGCTTTCACTGGCTAGACAATACTTTGCCGATCCAAAATATGGATAAAGTCTAGCTTAGAGGTTCTTTTTCTAGAAATGATGACGATCTCACATGCTCTTTGGCTACCCCTTTCCTTCCTGGGACTCTTCTTTTTCTTCACTTCCCTTTGGATAGTTCCTTCAGTATAAAAGTGTCAGGGCGAGAGCCGCCCCTACGGGACTGAGTGTCTCCCTTACATAAAGCCCATCCATTCTTTGCTTGATGCGTATAGGAATAGCGGAAGATTTCTCCTGGGTTAGTCATTCGGATAGTCTTTCTGCCAAACACGTGGTAATGCTATAATGAGTTACGCAGGAGGTTGTCAGGGATGCAATCACAAGAAATCGAGTGTGAAACATGATGCCGAAAACGATTCAAACCATGACATGGGCTTACCAACAGATCTGTGCAGGGGAGGACCCCTGGACAGCTCTTGGGAACTTTTCTAATGCATGGTACGATTATGGCAAGGACATCCGTGCCGCATTAGTCAGTGAACCACTGCTAAAGCCGGACCAGGACACAGAGCATATCCGCCATTGGGGAGCCTTTTGCGCGGCCTCAGTTGAGTTCCTGTGTGACCGCTATAGGATACTTTGTCCACAGTGGGTGCAGAAAGCGGACTTTACACTCTCAACTCCATGGTATGGAGACAACATCGTCAACCTTGCCGACACTGTCGTCCTCCAGCATCGCATCAAAACGAGTCCAGCTCCTTTTGCAAGGCGGAATGTCTTTAGCGGCAACCGGCTCTACCAGAACAAGTATGAAATGAACGAGTGGCTCCAGGAAGCGCACAGCAAAGGTATGAGTACTCCACGTGACACTTGGCGCTATGCTCGGCAGAAAGAAACGGCTCTTCATGGAGCATGACTCGATATGTCAGAACTGCATACTAGAGTTTTGTAGAATTATCTGATCTCTGGAACCCTATCATTTGCCTTTTGGAGAGAGAGAGAGTATAGTGAGTAGAGCACAAGAAAAAAGAGGAAATGCAAGGAGAAGAACAGCGACCGCAGAGCTCTGCTAGCTTTATGCAGACTGAAAAGAGGCAGGTGTTTTCTATGGCAACCAATCCCGTATCAGCAGAATCATCCTGGAACTGGCCAAGCCGAGGCAGAGCCATGTCAGAGGAAGCGTTTCACACACACGAACATCTCTCGCCCGACCGCAAATATGAATACCTCAATGGAATGGCATATCTCATGAGTGGGGGTAGTGTCGCGCATGATCGCATCACGCGAAATATTGGTTACGCCCTAGACGGCCAGCTTCGATCGGGACTCTGTAGAGCTTTTGGCGTCGATGTGCAAGTGCTTTTGGGAACAAAAAAAGACGGCAAGAAGCACTATGCCTATCCCGATGCGACTGTTTCCTGTGATGCCGCAGATCGGCGCCCCGAGAATATGCTGATTGCATCACCACGAGTTGTGATCGAAGTATTGTCACCCAGCACTGAGACTCGCGATCGCGGAGTGAAGTTCAAAGCCTACCAGAAATGTCCAACTATACAAGAAATAGTACTGATGAGTCAATTTGCGCAATATGTAGAAATATGGCAACGTGACGATCAGGATAGCAGTGCCTGGCACTATCGTCATTATGGTCCTGGGGAAATGGTTACGATCAAAAGTATCAATGTGCAGACTGACATCGCAGATGTCTATCAAGGACTAGATTTCGAGGAAGCTGAGCCAAAGGAATAAGCACTCCTCGCGAAATCTGGCACTATGCTCAGCAGCAAGAAACTGCTCTTCATGGAGCATGACTGCCTCGCCTCGTCSTCGCTCAGCCACATCAGGAGAAGAGGACCGTTGCTCAGTACCACCGTGTTGAGGATAGTACCAGGAGGGCAGAATGCTGGTTAACTACACCAATCGCAAAGGACTGACGTACACGCTGTACCGAGGACAAACCAAGACGGGCAAGCCGCGCTATTACTTTGGTCGCCCGGTCCAAGGTCAAGGTGAAACCGTCACGGAACTCCCACCCGGCTTCACAATCAGCGAGAGCGTCAACGGTGTGGTCTCCCTGGTCAAAGACCGCCCCTCACCAATCCAGCCAGAGGAGGTAGCCGCCATTGAGACGGCGGTGCAGCAACACCCCGAGGCACGACAGTATCGGGTCGCCGTCAAGCACGACCGAATCGAGATCTACGAGCAAGTTGGTCCCGATTACGACACTTTGCTCCGCGATCTGCATACGCTCGGCCTGTCGATCCTAGGTATCGCCGAGCGGTTGCAAGCCGTGACGGAACGTAACACCCTCTACACGCCAGTTTTGCGCTTCATCCTCCTCGATCCGATGCAGCGGCAGTTCAGTGCGCAGCGGATGTGCTACCGAGGGAGCGTCGATGGCTGGTTGAAGTTGGGACAAACTGGATCCATGACAAAGTTGGCCCGTGCTTTCATTCCCACCTTGGGCACAGATCAGTTCTATGAACTCTTCTGATCAGACTAGCCCTGCCGCAGATAGTACGTTCTGTAATGCTTTCAGGCCACGATACTGCTCGCGCAATCTCACCATATAGCGCATCCAGGCTTCATGCTTACCAAGCCTGTCATAAAGCATACGCATCCTTTTAAGAATATTACTTGCTTGTTCGTAGGCGTGCCGATTGCGATTACTAATGAGGTAGGCAACATATCTCAGATAGAAATTCAGAGCCACTTCCGGCTGTGTTTCTTCGGCGTCCTGCACAAGCATAATAATCCTATTGCTGGGATCATTATAAGCGGGCGATCCAGTCACTTGCATAAGTTTTATGATCTCGTCGGTGTCATCTTCGTCGAGAGCACCTTGCGTCAGTATTTCGTTCAGATGCTGCGTCTTGAACAAAGTGAGCAGCTCTTGCCGCATGTTCCCCCAAAGGCCACATTGCATGGCAAGCTGACGAATGTCTTTGTATCCTTCAAAGGTAGGTTGGCTCTGGAATTGCGCCTCTGCCTGTATCAACATGTCTTTGGCATTACGAGGGGCCTGAATGTGTTTATTCAGCTATTCTAGCAAGCGTGAATCTCGTGATTTCCAGGCTCGCTGCTGTATGATACGCTCTGCAACTACATCCTGTCCGGCTTCGACGAAAAGATCGGCAATGCTAAGTAAGGTATAGTCGCTAGCTTGTTTCGCTACGCTTACGGCCTCCTCAATACACCCCATTTTCAATAGTCGCTGGACTGCATCACGAACGCGACTAGTTTCTCGGCATATAAGTAGACAGGCTTCATCTTCGAGTGTATCTTCCTCCAATTCCAGCAAGATGCCTCCCAGACACTCAAGAGCAAAGGAGTTTGTGTAGCTGACCTCTTCTTCAAAGGAGAAGCCGTCATACCAATGAGAACGATAGTTGACGTATGGTTCTTTTTTCTTGTCTTCGGCGATGGCCTCGCGCACCCACCCCCCAATGGTATGACGCTCTTCAGCCGTCGTATCCTCTAACAGGATCTCTGGCGCGTCTTCACCAAAGCCAATGCCACCTGCTTCAATTAATTCAGCCAGTTAGAGGTGATCCCATTTGCTTTGGCTACAGCGTTTACCCCCTCCTGGAGTGGGCGTAGTGCCCGTTGCAGTCCTTCCTCTTCCTCTAGCCAGAAAATATCGATATCATCAGTGTTGCGCTGAGTATTGGTAAGCAAAAGCATATAAGCACCACCTATGAGAAGGAGATGAATAGGTTCTTGAATGCCTCGCCTTGGTAATTCCTGTCCAAGCTGGGAAAGATACTTTTCGACGTCTTCGCCCTTCATGCTGAACTCCGTGAGCAATGTTGTTAGTGTTGCAATGATAGCACAAAAGAGATGGGCTTCATAGGTTTGTTCTCTCGTTGGTATTGTCAGCTTTACCGAACAGAGTATTGAGATCGTGTCTACAGCAAATTGGCAAACCACAAAATATCTTTGACTGCTTCTTCTACAGCCAACTTACGCTCCTGGTTGATATCGGGTATCATTGGCAGAGAACCAATCCCCGATTCAGCCGGATTATGCTCTAAATAGGTACCTGGATAGAGAATATAGGCACTAGATACAATTCTGCGTGGTTCTCGATCAGGTCTCCTGGGGTCATACACCTTATGGCGAATCTTATCACGGTATGTCCGCATCTTGTCTAAATCTTCATCTTTTGGGTAATAAATATCGTCCTGCTTCCAATATTTATACTTGGCATCGAAAATAAGAACGCTTTTCGGTTGTCCCTTGCTATACACTTCAACCGACATATCTGGAGTGCGCTGCCCACGATCGGTCGAAACCAAGCCCGGCATATTCCCTATTGGTTTGGGGTAGAGCGGCTCATACTTCATCTCAATTCTGAGGTCGTTCTTTACTAGCGTGACAAAAGGCACATTCTTCCGCACATCTATCTGAAAGCTGTCTTTCTCAACTTGATAAAAAATGCTATGTGATGTCACCTGATAACCCACATCGGTAAGAATGTTCACAATTATTTTTGTGAGATGAAACACTGACCAGATTTGATACAAATCCCACATTTTACGTAAACCCAAGGTGATTAGGTATTGTTCTGTATTCAGGCTTATTCGCAGATCTCGCTGAAATTGCAAATAAAGGCTATAGAAGCGACTATAGGTAGGATGTTTCAGCAACACCTGAGTAGCTTTGCCAGAAGATGCTAATGGCTTCACCAATTTGAGAAACGGTTCGCTTCCCCACATGATACACGCACTGATCATCCGTTGACAGTCAACGACTATCTGCTTGAGCTTTTCAATTTGTGGAGTCTCATTATCCTCCCAATGCCTACGGAGCTTTACGCTTCGTTCATACTCGCGACGTTCTATTTCTTTCTGAGCCTTCTCCTGGATGATACCAAATTTGGCAACCAATTGATGCCGCACGAATTGTTTGAGCAAGCGATTCTCGTGAACGTCATATACGAGCGTATTCTGCTGCACTGTCCACGCTACCGGAAGATGCTCCACCATACAAATTGAGGCTACTTGTGTAGGGAGCTCAAGCAATGCTCCTATTACTGGAGTAGTTTCACTTGAAAACTGATGCACTTTATATAAAAGTCTCTGTTCGGAATGTGTTTGCAAGTTGCGATGTGGGTTGCGGCGAATAGAGGCATCACATTTTCTAGGTCCTTCATAATCTTTTGCATTAACCGATAATCACGGAATGCAGAAGACTCCTGTTCACGAAATTGGGTAATCGCTTTTTCCCCAGCAGGTGAGTTGAGACGAAACAATAAGTCGATAGCTATATTACTAATATCATCTAGCATCACTTTGTATCGCTCGTAGGAGAGCTTTTCAGGCAATACCCGTACTTGTGTCGTATAGGCTGAATGATCTGCTACACTCACTTGCAGCACGTACAGTCCTGCATAACCTTCAGGTCTCCAGCACCAACGTCCATAGCGTTCCGTCTCTAAAAGCTTTTCATCCACACGAATTTGTAAATCATCAGGTGCGAATTGCGTAATCCTCAGTATATTATCACTGTTCTCATACGCTGAAGCATCCAAATTTTCAGTATCATCCTGAAAGCTCAAAGGGTTATAATTAAGGGTTAACCATGTATCAACGCCAGAAATTGGTATAACCATCGCGCTTTAACCTGACTTTCATTTCTTCTAGGCGTTTTTCAGATCGTGTCAAATGATACTGTTTCGTAAAAGCTGTCAAACCGTCGAGTGCAGAGCTGATTGCTTCCGTACCGCGCACATGTGGTAAAATTCGCTGCTTCACTTGCAAGTCAAATACTACTTCAGGTTGAAGCAAGCCTTTACTGTTAGCCAGATATAGCTCAATATCGCGTAGAATCCGATATCCCAAACCAAGATCACCCTTATTTAATATCTTGCCAATCTCAACAATCTGAGAACGATAAGTTGTATCAGGATCATGAGTAACATAGCTCTGCCACGCTGCTGCCGAAATAGTGAGTTGGTCAGGCAAAGGGGTACGTTCAGGTATCTTATCCAATTCCACATTAAAGAACTCGATAGTATTTGCACGATCTATCACCTTATCACTCAATGGCTGAGTCGTCTCATCTACGTTAATAGTACCCATGAAGAGTAGGTTAGTCGGTATTAGTATCTTAGATAGAATGTGAAATCTTAAATTGACCTCTGCCTGTTCACGCATGAGCGGGATTAAGCGATCTCTAGGTTCTTCCTCCTGTAAAGCACTTAAAAACTGAGAAAAGTAGTATTCTACATGAGCTAGGTTCATTTCGTCCAAGCAGAGGAAGTAGAGGTTTTCCTTGTCTTCCCCAGCTTTCATAATAAAGTCCACTGCGGGTTCTGTTACATACTCTCCCGTTATGGAATTCAGATAGCCAAGTAGATAGCGATCATCATTCCAGTTAGGGCGAACTGCAAGGAGCAGATAGCGTTTATTTTGTCTAGTATGACCCATAGCTTCAGCGTAAATTCGAGCCAGTTTCGATTTGCCCGTGCCAGATAAACCAGCGAGAATAACAAAAGGGCATGTTTTGAGGCATATATGGTAGTTGTAGATGGTTTCTTTGTCGAAGTAGTATCCTTTTGCTATGATGTAACTTTTTATATATTCTAGCAATTCGTGCTCTTCAAATTGTTCGATTTCATTTATCTCATTATTTTACATCCTATAAATAATCGAATCAAATTCTTATATAGAAATATGGGTATGTACTCTTTGCAATGAATTCTTAATAATGTCATTCACTTTATTCATTTGAATTTCACTATTCAATTTTTTTACGATTTTTAGATAAATAACCCACTTATTCACACGCGATGATGTTGTTATGTAAGGCAGGATTGATTCAGGTTTTCCCTCCTTCTGCTTAACTAATAAAAACTGATTTCCTATTTCACTGGCGAGATTCAAATCCTGTAGCCAGGAATGGTAGAGCCACACTAATCGGTGAAAAGGCTCAAGCGACCTTACGAGGGCGACCTCGTGGTCGTTTGGGCACAGACGGATCAGGGAAGGGATGTTTGCGAGGTCGTCCTCGTGGTCGTTTAGGAAGTGGAGGACTTGCTCCCGCTGCTTTGCGAGGGCGTCCTGGTCTGTTGGGTTCAACCCAAGCAACAGGAGCGACCTTATACAGCAAAAGTTCTCGGATACGCCAGATGTGATCAGTCAGTCCTGCCGCCATAGCTGGTGTGCAACCATACCCAAAATGCGTTGCTTTGCTTAACTCCGGATCTGGAAAGCAAAAGTTATAGGTACATCCAATTAAAAACATGCCCGCTTCTAACGTTTCCACGCGCTGGACAGCATGACGACACTTGCGTGTTAAAGAAGCCAGACGCTCACGCATCGTTGCGTTCAATCGCTCAATAAAAGCGCTATGAAACTCTTTGCATCCGACGGTCATCTGGAGCAATTCTTGTGCTTTCGTCAGTGCTCCGCGCGTGATCTTTCTGGTGACTTCTACCACGCGTTTCTTTTCTGTGCGCTTACTCACTGTAGCAATACACAGATCCGGCCAAACTTGCAAACTGCATCGCCCTGGCCCTTCTTTCTTCTTCACCTTCTCTCTAAATGCGCGTAGTATGCTGTTTGGATATGCCGCAAACCCATCTGTACACACAAGCAGGGCTTGTACGAACTGACAGCACGCACGCACGTGTTGGAAGAGACGGTCAATGAGCCTGCGATCTCGACTCGTGCTCACCACTCCTGCGAGCCATAAGCGCGTTGTGACATCCATCGCCAAAGCGATCCAGATGATCAATTTTCTTCCTTTGGCGCGAATTTCATCGGCCTGGATATGTTGACTCTTGACCTGTCCTTGTTCCACCAGGGCATGATGAACCCGTTGACACTGCTTTCCTGCTCGTTTTTGCCAATCCGCTACCGTCCGTTCATCCAGGCTATAGGCATGAACTATCGCTTGTGTTGGACATCCATATGATAATAATGTCACCACTCTTGTGACCGTTTCCTCATCTGTCCGCAATCCTTCCATCATCGTGCCTCTGCGTGCGCTAAAGGTCTTCTTGCACCTCCAGCAGCGATAGCGTTGGGGGTGATACGAGTGAATACGAATGTTGCCCTCTCCGCTTTGGCCTCTTGCGCGACACGTCTCATTGGGGCAAAATTGTTTCGACGGGTCCATTGGCTCTGTTGTACTCTTTTTCATAAGCACATCATGTCAAGGACCGTCCTTTTTTTCAAGCCTCTTCCCCAATTTCACTGGTTAGTGTGGCTCTACCACCTTCATAGTACAGCCCCATTAAACGGTGAATGTGCTCAAAGGAATTTTGCGAGGACGCCCTCGCGGCCGTTTGGGCACGTTTGGATCGGGAAACGGCTTTGTACGAGGACGTCCACGGGGTCGCTTGGGTAGGCAAACATCAGTCCCTGGTCGCTTGCGAGGACGCCCTCGTCGCTTCGGCGCGAGCCAAGGGGCCGGAGCGACTTTGTAGCTAAACAATTCATGGACACTCCACAGATGCTCAGTCAGACCACTTGCCATTGCAGGCGTCTGTTTATGGAACGTGTGAGCTCCTGGAGCCATTGGTTCGCTCAATTCTTGATGGAAACAGCAAAAGTTGTAGATGCAGCTAATCAAGTACATCCCCATCTCAAGTGTTTGGAGCCGATGAGCGGCATGGCGACACTTGCGCGTTAACGTCGCCAGCCGTTCTCGGAACGTCCCATTCAAGCGTTCGATGTAGGAGGTGGTGAGCACTTGCCCACCCCTTGAACGCCGCAAGAGCGAGAGGGCTTGCTCCAACGACCCATGGCTCATCTGCCGTACGACCGCCTTCAGGCGCTTGTTCACGGTCTGTTTGATCACGGTGCCGATGTGCAAGTCCGACCAGACCGACAACGAGGCACGACCACGTCCCGCCGTTCGTTTGACTTTGTCGCGAAAAGCCCGCTTGATACTCTTGGGGTAGGGTAGGCGCCCGGCGAGGTACATTGCTGCCCTGTTCCGAGCACCCCCCTCCAAACCACGCATGCACCTTTCAATGCACGTGGCTTTCCAGCA
>JRHI01001542.1_pt1 | contig 11260 bp, 11 predicted proteins | sample 215371 | NCBI WGS metagenome assembly JRHI01 (sample SAMN02929681, study PRJNA255918) | sediment metagenome | biome: cave system; feature: Ice Cave; material: Sediment; isolation source: sediment from deep within a dark volcanic ice cave with no known source of... ... | reverse complement strand
ARYMSGCGMRMRGATACATACTCGCGCCTAGTTGAGTCGGTACGGTGGATGCTTTAGCGCAATCCGAAGAACCACAGGACTGCCAATACGACGACGACAAGACCGACGATATAGATGAGGCGATTCATGGAATTTCCCTCTGAAAGAGTGCCGCCCCGCGAGGGGACGGCGCCGGGCCACGTGATTTTATGACTTCGTTTTTTGCTTCGCCGTACGTTTTGTATCTTGCCGGCGATCTGCTCTACATCGCCTTGCGCTTCGACACGCGTGTTACCTGCAACCTTGCCGGCGACCTTGGCTAGCCTACGCCGGCGCCTGCGTGGAAGCAATCGGCCGGAGTCTGAAGCTATGGTCGGATGAAATGGCATTTCCTCCTCCGGCGTGCGCGCCAGCTTCGGTTCGCCGATCCTGTTTTGGTGCGGACGCTACGCGCCGTCCGGCGCGGACCCCGCGACTTTCTCCGAGCCGGGCCAGATCTCGTAGAGCACCTCCAGCAGCGCCTGCAACAGCGGGTCGGCGTTGCGTTTGGCATCGTAGACCAGCCAGAGCTTGGTGGTTGCGCTCGCGCCCGGCCAGATCGCAACGCGCCCGGCTTTGGCGGATGCCGAAGCAAGCTCCTCGCGCACCAGGCTTACGCCGACCTGCGACTCGACCAGATTGATGATCACCGGCTCGTTGTCGGCTTCGATGATTCTTGCCGGCAGCGCAGAACGATCGTGAAAAAGTTCCATGACCAGGCCGCGATGCGAGCTGTGCTCAGGGGTGATGATCCACGGCCGTTCGGCGACGACCTCCCACGGCGCGGTCATGAGCTCGTCGGCCCAGTCGACGGGGATCGCCACGCGGTAGGTAATTTCACGCAGGGCGACAGCATCCAGGTCGGCTTCGGGTCGGCGCCCGAAGTAGAAGCTCGCGTCGAGGGTGCCGTTGCGTACGCCGACCAGCGCATCGCTGGAAAGAACCTGGTGCAGCTCGAGCTCGAGTTGCGGATGGCGCTCGAAGGCGAGAGAAAGCAGTTCGCCTACTTGCAGTATGGATGGGTCCAGCACCGTGCCGATCTTGATCGTGCCCGTCGTCCGGCCACGGAGACGTTGCGCAGCGTGCTTAAGCTGCTGCACCGCCTCGATCACGCGTTGGGCGTCCTCCAGCAGCAGCCGCCCCGAAGTCGTGAGCGACATGCCCGATGAGGAGCGCTCGAACAGCGTCACGCCCAAATTTTCTTCGAGAGCCTTGATTTGTCCCGACAGCGCGGGTTGGCTAAGGTGCAGAGTCTCGGCAGCGCGTGTAAGGTGACCGAGCCTGGCGACGGCGATGAACGATTGAAGGTGATTGAGCTCCATATTATTGGAACACGACGACCTGACGCACCGCCTTGCCCTCGTTCAAGAGATCAAAGCCGCGGTTGATCTCCTCGAGCTTGATCCTTCCACTCATCAGGCGATTCACGGCCAGCTTCCCTGACGGTACAAGTCGATGTAGCGCGGAATGTCGCGCGAGGGAACGCACGTCCCGATATAACTGCCCTTGACCGTGCGCTCCTCGGCGACCAGGTTCACCGGCGGCAGCGGGAACGTTGCACTCGGAGGCGGCAGGCCCGCGGTGACGGTCATCCCGCCACGGCGCGTGATGCCGTAGGCAAGCTCGAGCGCGCGGACCGATCCGGCAAACTCGAAAGCGAACGCGACGCCGCCGCCGCTGGCTTGTCGTATCTCGTCCTTGCAATTCGGGCTCCCTGCATTGAAGGTGTGCGTCGCGCCCAGCGCCTTCGCCAGCTCCAGCTTTTCATCCGACAGATCCACCGCAACGATCTGCCGCGCGCCCGCTGCGTTGGCCCCGAGCAACGCCGCCAGTCCGACACCGCCCAGGCCGACGATGGCGACCGACGACGCGACGCGCACCTGCGCGGTGTTGACCACCGCCCCCACGCCGGTGAGCACCGCGCAGCCAAATAGCGCCGCCTCGTCGAGCGGCAACTCGCGGTCGATCTTGACCACCGAGCGCCTCGACACGGTGGCGTATTCGGCAAACGCCGAACAGCCCATGTGGTGATGGATCTGCTGGCCGTTTCGGCTCAAGCGACGGGCGCCCGAAAGCAGTGTGCCGGCGCCATTGGCCGCCGCGCCCGGCTCGCAGAGGGCGGGTCGCCCTTCCGCACACGGCTCGCAATGGCCGCAGCTGGGCACAAACACCAGCACGACATGATCGCCGCGCTGCAGATCGGTCACGCCCTCCCCCAGCTCTTCCACGATCCCCGCCGCTTCGTGCCCCAACGCCATCGGCATCGGCCGCGGGCGATGGCCGTTGATCACTGAAAGGTCGGAATGGCAGAGGCCCGCGGCGGCGATCTTTACCAGGATCTCTCCCTGACCCGGCGGTGCCAGGTCGATCGCTTCGATCGACAGCGGAAGCGACTCGGCGAAGGGTGGCTTCGCGTCCATCGCATAGAGCACTGCAGCCTTTATTTTCATGACCCGATTCCGGTGAAGAACGCGCTGCCGATCTCACAGCGGCGATTTAAGGTCCTTGAGCCGCTGCGTGAGCTTCATGTTTTCCGAGTAATCGACCGGACAATCGATGATCGAGACGGTGTCGTCGGCGAGCGCGGTCTTGAGCATACGAACGAGATCGGCGCATTTCTCAACGCGGTAGCCTTTGGCGCCGAAGCTTTCGGCGTATTTCACGAAATCAGGGTTCTTGAAAGCGATGTGGCTCGGCCGCCCGAAGTGTCGCAACTGATGCCAGGTGATGAGCCCGTATTCGGAATCGCTCCAGATAAGCACCACGAGCGACGTCTTCATGCGCATCGCCGTTTCGATTTCCTGCGAATTCATCATGAACCCGGCGTCGCCGGTCACTGCGACGACCTTGCGATTGGGATAGGCGAGCTTGGCGGCAATCGCTCCCGGAACGGCGATGCCCATCGATGCGAAGCCGTTGGAGATGATGCAGGTGTTGGGCCGGTCGGCGCGGTACATCCGGGACATCCACATCTTGTGCGCCCCCACGTCCGAGATGGCGATGTCGTCCGGACCCAGGACTTCGCGAAGATCCCAGACTATTTTCTGCGGCTTGACGGGAAAGCCGTCGTCGTTGGCGTACGCCGAACGATCGTCGACGATAGCCGCGCGCACCGCTTTGAACGGAGCGCTCTTCTGCGGCGTGGCGCGCAGCGCAATCGCCCTGAGGGTCAGGGAAATGTCTCCGAGCGCTCCCACCGCGAGGATGTAGCGCTCGTCGACCTCGGCCGGCATGGCGTCGATGTGGACGATGATCTTGTCACCGTTCGGATTCCACATTTCCGGGTGATATTCGACCATGTCGTAGCCGACGCAAATCACGACATCGGCCTTTTCGAAAGCGAACCACGGCAGGTCGCGCGCCTTCAGTCCGATCGTGCCCAGCGAGAGCTCGTTGTTGAACGGCATGACACCCTTGGCCATGAAGGTGTTGGCTACGGGGATACGCAAGACCTCGGCGAAGGTCACCAGCGAATCGGCCGCGCCCTGCCGGATCACGCCGTTGCCGGCGAGGATGACCGGATACTTCGCCTTGGAGATGATCTCGGCGGCCTGATCGATCTTGTGGTCGGGAGTGATCGACGTGTACGCGGTCTGCACCTTGATCGGCTTTTTGTGGACCTTCATTTCAGCGATGTTTTCCGGAAAATCGATGAACGCGGCGCCCGGCTTCTCGGTCTGGGAGACTTTGAAAGCCTTGCGCACGATCTCGGGAACGATTTCCGGCTCCAGAATCTGCGCCGAATACTTGGTAATCGGATGAAACATGTTCACCAGATCGAGAATCTGATGACTTTCCTTGTGCAGACGCGTGGTCGCGCCTTGCCCGGCGATGGCGACGATAGGCGCGCGATCCATGTTGGCGTCCGCGACCCCGGTAATCAGATTGGTTGCTCCCGGGCCCAAGGTCGACATGCACACGCCCGCCCTGCCCGTCAGCCGTCCATAGACGTCGGCCATGAAAGCGGCACCCTGCTCGTGATGCGTGGTAACGAACACGATCGGGCTGTCGAGCAATGCGTCCATGATGTCGATGTTCTCTTCACCCGGGACGCCGAAGATATATTCGACGCCTTCGTTCTCGAGACATTTTACGAATAGCTGTGCCGCTGTCATCGCTCCCACCCTGGATCACCCTGGCCCACCGTGAACAGCTGCGATTTTATCTCGAAACCGATCGGCGATAGCTTTGTCGAAACAAAACCATTCCTATGGCAAACTGTCCTCACGCCGACCAGCAAGGGCTCGCTCGCGCACCGATGAAAGACAAGACCGTTGCCATTCTCGAAAGCCGCGCCGGGGATCGCGTCGCCAGCCTGATCCGCAAATACGGGGGTACGCCGTTCTTGGCGCCTGCGCTGGCCGAAGTTCCGGATGTCGATCCTGAACACATCCGGGCACTGGTCGGCGACTGGGAATCGACACCGCCGGACATATTCATTTTCCAGACCGGGGTCGGTACTCGGGCACTGTTCGCGGCGACCGACTCGATGGGACTGACGCCCGCGCTGTTGCGCGTGCTGGAAGCCTCGCAAATCGTCGTGCGAGGCCCCAAGCCGACGGCGGCTCTGGGCGCGCGCAAGGTGCGCATCGATCTTGCCGCGGACGATCCTTTCACCACGCACGAGGTCCTTGCCCAGTTGCACGCGGCTCCATTGCGCGGCAAACGCGTCGTCGTGCAGCGCTACGGCGAGACCAACCGGGAGCTCGAAGCCACCCTCGAGAGCGAAGGCGCGGAAGTCGTCGAGATCGCGACCTATCGCTGGGCCGTGCCGGAGGACACCGCTCCGATCGTGCGACTGATCGATGCGCTTGGCCGCGACGAGATCGACCTGGTGGCGTTCACCAGCGCGTCGCAGGCAAGCAATCTTTTCGCCGTCGCGCAACGCAACGGCACGGAAGCGTCGCTGAAGCTTAGCCTCGACCGGACGCTGGTCGCTTTGATCGGACCGGTGTGCAGCGCCACGCTGCGCAAGCTTGCGGTCCGGGTCGATGTCGAGGCGAAGGCGCCGAAGCTGGGGCCGCTTATCGACGTCATCAACGCCGCGCTTTCCGACACCGCTCCATCGGGCAAATCAGGACCAGGTGAGTCGCGCTAAACGCTTCAGATCTTGAACGCCTCGAGCGTCTCGGGCGCAAAGAGCTCCTCGGGTTTGAGCCTGCGCTTGGACAGCCCCTGATCGTGGTGATAACGCAGGAACGTATCGAGCACGTTGCGATTGGGCTCGAACCCGTACGGCCACCAGTCATCGCCCATTTCCCGTCGCACGTCCTCGACCTGCGCGACCTGCCAGGGCAACATCGTAATCAGCGCCGACGTGGTGTACAGATTCTCGTAGACCTTGCGCTTGGCGGCGGTGAATGCCTTCAGCAGTGACTGCGCTATCCACGGATTGGCGCGGTAGACGTCGCGGCGGATGGCCACGGTGTGCATGATGGGAAAGATCCTGGTCTTGCGGTAGTAGGCGCGCTCGACCTCGACATAGTTCTCGAACAGGCGCTTGACGGCGCCCGGGCGCGTCTGGAATGTCGATGGAATGCGCGCGGTGTGCATGGCATCGATGTCCCCGTCGGCGATCATCTGCGTCAGTGTCTGTGCCGCGCCGATGCGAGTGAGCTTGAACTTGGGCGGCAGCTCCAGCTTGAGCTTTTCGTCGCGTCCGGGCTCCTCCTCGCCACCAGTGAAATATTCGACGCTCGCCGGATCGACACCGTACTCGTCCTGAAGGATGCCGCGGATCCACACCGGCGCGGTCATCTGGTACTCCGGAGTGCCGATGCGCTTGCCGATGAGGTCCTTGGGTTCGCGGATGCCGCTCTTGGACGAAACGAAAATGCACGACTGCCGGAAAAATCGCGACGGGAACACCGGAATCGCGATGAACGCGGGCTGATCACGCGCGATCGACATGGCGTAGGACGACAGCGACATCTCGGCCACGTCGAACTCGCGGTTGCGCAGCATGCGGAAGAACGTTTCTTCGACATGCAGGTTCAGGCAATTGAGATCGATCCCTTCGGCCTGGACGCTGCCGTCGGCGAGCGCACGCGTGCGGTCGTAATCCCAACAAGCCAAAGTCAGCCGCAGTTTTGCCACGTCGGTCTCCTGATGACCCGGGAATCATACCGGGTTGGTACGAACGTTTGGGCGAGCGATCTCTCGCCAAAGCTATAGACGCCGAACATCCGGCATGGGTCCTATCGTCCTCGGCGTGCCTTCGCGCCCGCGTCGCCCGTGTCCTGCAACGAGCGCAGCTCGTCCCGGGCAAGGTTCACCAGTACCGTCACCAGCGTTCGTCGCGTGGCAGCGATGTCGGCTGAGGCCACGCCGCGCACCGCGATCCGGTTGACGGCTTCGGCCAGCGGGACCAGGGTGCGCTTAAGCGCCCGCCCTCTGCGGGTAAGAAAAATGTGCACCTTGCGCCTGTTGCCCGCCAGTTGACGGCGCACGATATAGCCGCGGCTTTCCATCGCCTTGAGTGCGGTGAAGGTGGTCGGCTCCATGACGCCCGCCTCACGGCTCAGCTCGCGCTGGGTCAGGCCATCGGTCTCCCACAGGATACGCAGAAAGGCCCAGTGCCCAAACGGCACTTCGCGTGTGGCCAGCCGCGTCTGCAATGCACGCACCAACGCTCGCGTTGCGTCCTTGACCAGATGCGCCATGCGATCGTCGGGAACTGCTTCGCGCCAGTGCCGCAGCAGCCGCTGCGTGTCGCCGACCGCGGCCGCCCGTTGTTTCGCGTCTGGCCCGGACGGTGCGGATGCTTTGGCGCGCTTTGACGGGACGATGGTCTTCGATGGCGTCGGCATGGCGTGAGCTTTTGTCGCGCTATACGGGCACGGCCACCTGGTGCGCCAGCGTGATTTCGCGTTGCTCTCGTGCAGACTGCAAAATGGCGAGACATACTTCAAGCGAGGCCATTGCCCATTTGCCGCTGTGCAAGGGAGCGCGCCCAATAACAATCGCGTCATAGAGCTCATCGACAACCTCTGCCCGCGGCACTTCCGGCCTGGGTAGCGCATCCAGCCGAGCTTCGCTGTCGCCGTAGACCATGACGCCCGTCGGCAGCGGCCGCAAGTCCGCGCGCTCGCAGGAAACAAGAACCCACCCGAAATGCTGATGCCAGCGTGCATCGCCGGTGTCGCCGGCAGAAGATGGGGCTACCGTCTGCGTCGGATAGGCGGCGCCGCCGTAATTGCGCGCGTGCTTCAACGCCGTTTCCTGGTCGGCGTTCGCGGCACGCTTGAGATTGCGGCGCGCCGAGCCGTATTGGCTCGCATCCTTGGGCGTGCCAAGCTCGCCGATGCCGCCGCAGAGCTCATCGCTGTCGAAATGCGCGTAACCGCTGTAAAGGAGCGACGCGAAGGCGCCGTCATCGAAGGTCAGCAGCGCCGCGAACGCGCCTTCGGTCGGGCGATTCCGATCCCATGCCCCCGTCAGCGCACGCACGCTTCGGGCGCGTCCGCCGCCGAGGAGCCGAACGATGTCGATCTGGTGCGCGCCCTGGCTGAACACTACTCCACCGCCTCGCTCGGTGATGAGCTCCTCCGGCCGCCGCGGGCGGTAGAGGAAATCGGTGTAGTACTGGACGTTGATCATGCGCACCGGGCCGACCGCGCCGCTGGCGATGATCTCGCGCGCGCGCAGGATCGGACGATCGAAGCTATGGCTATGGCCGACGACCAGGCACACGGCGGCGCGCTCGGCGGCGGCGATCATCTGCCGGCATTCCGCCAAAGTGATCGCCATCGGCTTTTCCACCAGCACGTGCTTGCCCTGTGCAGTGGCCATCGCGACGTGCGCAGCGTGATGCTCGTGCGGCGTGGCGACGTAGACCACTTCGACGTCCGGATCGGCGCACAGCGCCTGGACCGTATCGTAGGCGCGAGCGCCGAAATCCGCGGCGAAGCGCTGCGTCGCCTCGGAGCGGGGATCCGCGGCGGCAACCAGCTCGACGCGTGGATCGGCCACGAGCGTCGGCAACATCAGCGTGAAAGCCCGGCCGAGCCCGGCGACACCCATCCTCAACCGGCGTTCAGTCATGCCTTATGCCTCGGCGCGGTTCCGTCACTCGACATCGAACATCGAATTGACTAGTATTAGCTTAGACGTCTAATATTATTCTCCCGCGCGCGATCAGGCAACGCCATAAGCGGGGATGACGCGCAAGCTTTAGCAGTCGGAGGCAACAATGTTGAGCGCGGAAGAGAACGATCTGCTCTGCCGGGTCGAGGGCGGCGCCCCGATGGGCACGCTGATGCGGCGTCACTGGATTCCCGCGTGCATGTCCGAGGAAGTGGCTGAGCCGGACGGAGCTCCCGTTCGAGTGCGCCTCCTGGGCGAGGACCTGGTGGCGTTTCGGGACAGCTTGGGCAGACTCGGGGTGGTCGACGAACATTGCCCTCACCGGCGCGCGTCGCTTGCGCTCGGGCGCAACGAGGAATGCGGCCTTCGCTGTCTGTATCACGGATGGAAGATCGACGTCGAAGGCAATGTGGTCGACAGGCCCTCCGAGCTCAACGAAGGCGACCGCGCAACGAAACCGGTCAAGCAAAAGGTCTATCCCAGCCGCGAGGCGGGCGGCTTTGTCTGGGTATGGATGGGCCCTCCCGAGCAGATGCGCCAATTCGAGCCGCCGGCGTGGGCGCCGTCGCCGGGTATCCGGACCAGCATCGTCAAGATGCACATCGGATGCAATTGGGCGCAGGTGCTCGAGGGCGCGATCGATTCCGCCCATAGCTCGAGCCTGCACGCGACGGACATGGTGCCGGCAGAGGTCGACAGGGCGGGCACGACCTCGAGCGAGTGGCTGCGGCCGTCGACCGACAGAGCGCCGCGACTGCAAGTCCAGCGCACGGATTTCGGCTTTCGCTACGTGGCCATCCGGCATCCGATCAAGGACGCCGAAACTCACGATTATCTGCGCATCACGCTTTTCGTCGCACCATTCACCGTGCTGATCCCGCCGAACGACTCGTACCAGCTATCGATTCTCAACATCCCGCTGGACGACACCAACACCATGTTCTACTTCATCGCCTGGAGCGACGGGGAAGGCATCGATCAGGACGCATGGCGGAAGTTTTGCGCGGCGCAGGTAGGTGTCGACCTGGACAGCAATTTCCGCCCCATCCGCACCCGGGCCAACAACTACCTGCAGAATCGCGAGACGATGAAGCAAGGCAGCCACACCGGCATCGCCGGCATTCCGAACCAGGACACCGCGATGTGGGAGACCATGGGGCCGATTGCCGATCGCTCGCGGGAGCGCCTCGGCGCCAGCGACGTCGCCATCGTGCAATTCCGCCGCATCATGATCGAGGCCGCAAAGAAACTTCGCGACGGCGGTGCGGCGATTGGAACCTCGCCCAGGCACGTTCCGCACGTCAAGCTCAGATCATTCGAGGGCATCGTTCCGAAGTCGACCCAGTGGACCACGCTCGGCGTCGCCGACGAGGAGCTTCGCCTTGAAGCAACGCCGCAAACAGCGTGCCGCGGATCTGCGCCAGCCAGCGAAATGGGCGGGACCGGTCGTCGTCGCGCACTGAGCGGCGATCAATGAGGCAGGTGCCGGCCGATCAATGACTCCCGTCTTCGATTCTTATTGCGCCTTGCTTCTTCTCTCCGGAAGCGTGGTGTTATTGATCGGCCTGTTGGCCGGCTACCCGTACGGCAAAGCCATTACGAGGCAAGCGTTGGAGCCAGTCGTTCGGGCTTGGCGACTTGCACACTCGTCTCTTGCGATCGGCGGTACCACCTCGCTTGCGACCGGTGCGCTCCTGCCTTGGCTACATGCAGGAGGCTGGGAGCGCCCTGTCATTGCCTGGAGTTTCGTGCTGTCCGGCCTCGCCTTTTCCATCGCGCTCCCCTATGGTGCCTGGAAAGGCCATCGCGGTCTTGTCGCAGAAGGGCCGTTCGATAACTGGGTGGTCTATGGGGGAAATGTCGTCGGCGCCGTGTCGTCACTGGTTGGCGCCGTTGCACTGGTGTACGCGGTGATCCGATTATTGTGAGATACGGGGCCCCTGATCCAACGCCGACACGTATCCAGTTCCGCGTAGTTCGCCAGAAGTGTCTCGCTTTGAGACGAGCATGACGCTGTGTGCTTCGAGATCGGTACGAACCGGCTTGGGTCGCCAAAACGTGAGATACGACTTCCACAGCGCCTCACCCCAACCCAGCGTGCGATAGGGGTAGCCGTGGCGGCGACAAAACGCCTGTACCATGGGCGCGATGTGAGGGTAGTGGGTGTGCGACATGCTCGGAAAGAGGTGGTGCTCGATCTGGTATTCCACCCCCGCACAATACAGCCGGCCCACGAAGCCGGTCCGGAAATCGACCGTGGCGGCGGTTTGCAGTAACAGCGGATCTTTCTTGAGCTCGCTCTGATCCAGTGCAATGGCCTCCGCAGGATAGTGTGCCGGAGCGAACATGACGAACATCGCGACGCCAAACATGGCGCGATGCACGATGTGAAACAACACGACGTACAAGAGGGGGTAGAACAGCGCCGGGATAATCACCCACAGCACCCAGTGCAGACTCAAGCCGATGACGTCCATCCAATGGAGGAGCCGGCGCTGCTGGGGGTCACGCAACACGCGAACCAGGTAACGCCAATCGTAAGTTTGAATGTTGAATCCGTGCAGCAGAATCAGGATCGGCAAGAACGCGCCTTGGTACTTGAAATACAGTCGCGCGGCGGGACCCTTGCCGGCTACATCCCCCTCGCAGTAGGCGAACAGCGGCATGAAATCGCAGTCTTTGTCCACCCCAATGACGTTGGGCACCCGATGATGCCCGCTGTTATGTTTCTTCCACCAGTAACTGATGGAGAACTGTCCCAGTATCGGGTATCCGATCCAGGCCATGAAGAGATTGAGCCATCGATGGTCGCTGGTCGCGAAATGCGCGGAGCTGTGGGTATTGGTGGAGATCCCGGTGGCACCAATGGCACTGATCGCGACACCCCCAATCCAAATCCAGGCGCTCGATGCGTTGACCGCAATGACGATTCCAAACACAAATGTCGCCAAATGAAACGCGAATTCCATCATCAGCCGACCCGTGGCTTTGCGAAAAAAACCTTGTCGCTTAAGCTCAGCCGCTAGAGTTGCGTAGCTGTTGAGATAATCCATGCCAGACATGGCCCGTCCTCCGGTGCGTGTAGCTTGGTTCGCATTAATAGTCAAAAGTCAGTAGATACTCTCTTTCCTGTCAAGCGGTTCTTTCAGTGAGCTTA
>JRHI01002819.1_pt1 | contig 11261 bp, 9 predicted proteins | sample 215371 | NCBI WGS metagenome assembly JRHI01 (sample SAMN02929681, study PRJNA255918) | sediment metagenome | biome: cave system; feature: Ice Cave; material: Sediment; isolation source: sediment from deep within a dark volcanic ice cave with no known source of... ... | reverse complement strand
TACTATACCATCTTGGAGGCAACGGTTACAGTAGAAATAGCGCCAGTAGCCGGGATTGTCCGTCTGCACGAAGAACTGGCCGCCCGCTTGCAGCGAGCGCTGTACCAGCGCCAGGAACTCCGGCGTGATAAGCCGGCGTTGTACCTGGTGCCGCTCGTAGTATGGCTGCGGATGATAGCAATGGATTTCCGCGACGCTGTAGGGGACGACGTGGCGTTCCAGGAAGCGCCGGCCGTCGCACACCGCGAAGCGGAGATTGTTCAGGCCGCGCTGGTTGCCGCGGCGTGTCGCGTAGCGGATGACCACGGGCAGAACGTCGCTGCCGACGTGATCGTGGTCGGGTCGCCAGACGGCGCTGTGGATCATGTACCGACCGTTGCCGCAGCCGAGGTCGAGTACCACCGGCGCCCTACGGCCGAAGAGTGTCTGCCAGTCGATAGGCTCGCCGACCGGCAAGCGTTTTAGCGCCGTTTGAGTCCAGAGCGATGGGTCGAGGACCTCGCCTGCGATGGGAACGCCGAATTCTCGTTCGATCTGCCGACGTTTTTTTTCTGCCATGGCATCATTTTTCTACAGAAAACAGGCAACAAAATCCTTGACAGTCCCGGATCCGCAAGGGTATTACTAAGGATTAGAGACGTATCCCGGCCGGGCAGCCGGGATGGGTAACGAAACTCAAGAAACAGCGCGGTGGATTGGGCAACAACTAGGTCGCTGCGGCGGCTGGGTTCTAGCCGAACTCGTCCCGAACGGCGGCTGGTCCTTCGGTCGATGACCGAGGGATGCGTTGACGGAGACTTGCGATCTCTTTTCCCACTAGCCCGCGGCTGGTGGGAGCCAACCCATGAAACCGCACTGGGGAACCAGTGGCTCGGTTGGATCTCGGCTGATACGGGCTTGGGTGGCTCCGATGTGCTAGCACCATCGTTCCCCCAAAAAACCTGATAAGTATTCACCTTCCAACCCAGCAAACCGGTTCCGTTGGCTCCAATCAAGGAGGTGTACCAGTCGAACCACCCACTTTCACTGCGGGGCCCGTTGCCCAGACGAACTTCGGCTTCTACGGTCCTGCATGGCCCCGGTGCTCATGCACTGTTCCTCAGGATACTTGATAAGTAAACACCGGTACGGCTGTGCCGCGGGCTTCGGAAACACATGACCTGCATTGACGCTCGACAGCGTCGCAGACGCTGCTGAGTATGGGAGAGACCCGTTTCCCCGAGGAAACGGGTCTCTCCCTTTTGGAGGGTCCTGTTCGCCCCAAAAGAACGCCAGCCTCCTTGAAGGATCGCGTCGGGCGCGGTAGAAGTAAGTGGCCTCTTTGACTCCGAGACGCGGCCGAGCGCGCAGTTTGCGCTCCACGGCGCGTCGTGGCCCAACGGTGAGAGACTCGCTAAACACTGCTCCTCTATGTTCACCGTCGCCACCATCCTACCTCCCGACCCCGGCTCCCCCCTCAAGGTGGTTCTGTTCCTGACAGCCGGCGGCTTTCTCCTCGTCTCCCTCGCTATCCTGCTTGGCCTATGGTTATTACTGGGACGTGGTCCGCGCCAATCGCGCGCCCACCATCGGGCCCAGCGTCTGCTCCATCAAGGTGCCTGGCAGGACGCCCTGGCACTCGTGCAGCGACTCCAGGAGCAAGGCGGTCTGTCCAACCTCTGGCAGGAGCGTCTGCGCAACCTCGCCGGCGAGTGCTACCACAAGGCCGGCGACGCAGCACTGGCCGAGCAAAAGTACGAAGAGAGCTGGCAGCACTACCAGACTGCGGCAAACCTCTTGAGCCTCGACACGGCCAGGTTGTGCGACCAGGTCATCGACGCCATGCTGGCCGAGGCTCGCCGGCTCTTCGCCGGCGATAACAATGACCTTGCCTCTGCCCAGGCGCTGCTCAAGCGTCTGCTGGAGACACATGCGCCCTGTCCCGAGGCCTCGTTCTGGCAGGGACTCTGCCTCGTCCGCGCCGGATCGGTGGACCAAGCCCTCGCCGCCCTGGCAACGGCAGGCGAAGGGACCTCCCAGCGTTATCTCGACCCACCGCTCTACCTTGGCACGTTGCACCTGCGCCAGGGACGGCCGCAGGAAGCGCTGCGCTACCTCGCCGAGGCCAACCGCATCGACAATGGTTGCGCCCTCATTCCGTGGCAGCTTGGCATGGCCATCGTCGCGGCCGGCGGAGATAGCCGCGTGGCCGTGCAGGCACTGCAACGCGCCTGTGGGCCGCGTGGCCTCGGCGTCTGGTCCAGCGTCGACCGGTCGCCGACTGCCGATCCGCGCGAGGCCAACCGTTTCTGGGTCGAGGGACTGCCGGAGAACCGTTCCTACGTACGCCGCCTGGCGCAGAAGCACCCCTTCTCGTGTCCGGTCTTCGGCAACGACGTTAGCGCCATGATCCGCCAGGGGCAACTCGCCCTGGCGCAAGCACATTATCGCCTCGACAACTTTCAGGAAGCCGCTGACGTCTACGCGAAACTCCTCCAGGAGAGCCCGCCGACGGTGCCGCTGCTGCGCGGCCTCGGACTTGCGCTGGCCCGACTTGGCCGCTACGATCAGGCGTACAAGCAACTGCGCATCGCATTTGAACAGGAGGAACCGAAGGATTCTCTGACCGCGGGCTACCTGGCGCTGTGCGGTGCCCTCGGCAAGCCAGCGCAGGAAGGAGACAAGCCCCGCAACGTCGCGTGGGCCATCCGCCTGCTGGCGCGCTTCCCGATCACCAGCGATCCCGAATGGGCGGGATTGGCCAGCACGGTCTTCGCCGAGGCGCGGAGCTGCGGCCTGGCGGTGCCGGCCGAGGACCAGGTACGGCTATGCAACCTGCTGGCTTCGGTCAACGCAGTCGATCCGGCCGCGGCCACCGCTTACGACCACCTGGCCGCGACGCATCCCGAGGCACTGCAGCCCGTCCACGCCTGGCTGTACGCCTGGGCGACGCACCAGCACGGCTGGGTCGGTCAGCGCGACCTGGAGTTGCTCGCCCTGACCTTCCGCGAGGAGCCTGCCGCTCGCGCCTACTATGCGGAGCGCAAATGGGACCTCGATGAGGTGGAGTATACCTACCTCTCCCGCTACGCGGCGTCCCACCCCGGCAAGTTTCCGCCGGAACTGGGCGAGGAGTATCCGGCGCGCGGCGAGACCCGGTTGCTGGCCCGCTCCCAGCAGCAGGAGACGGCCGGCCAGATGGATGCCTCCCTGGCCACAGCCGATGTGTTGTTCCGGCTTGTGCCGCGCAGCGCCGCCGCGCACGACCGCCTGGCCTACCTGCATTACCAGCGCGGCGACCTGGCCGCCGCCTCGTCGCTGCTCGTTGGCTGGCACCGCCTGGAGCCGCGGAACTTCCAGCCGCTTTGCCGCATTGCCGCGATCGAGCAGCAGCGCGGCAAGGACGAGGTCCGCCGCCAGGCCATCGCGCGGGCGCTCGACCTGACCCGGCCGCCAACCCGTGCGGCCATCGCGTTTCTCGGTGCCCGGCTGGCGTTGCAAGCGGCGGGCGGCGGTCAGCCCGCGGCGAACGGCGATACCGATAAACCAACGGCCGACCTGGGAGAGGCACGAGAGTTATTGCAGCGGTGCTTGCAGGACGAGCCGAATCACGTCGATGCACTGTGGCAGCTGGCGGCGGTCCGGTCGCTGACCGGCGATCGAGAAGGCCTGGCCCAGCAAGCGGCGGTGATGGATCGGCCGCAGGTGCGGGACAACCGCTTCCACTACCTGGCCGCGGTCTGTCACCTGGCGGCACGCGATTATCCGCGCGTCGTGGCGGCGGCGCAGCGGTCGGCGACGGACCCGACCCTGGCCGCGGACAGCCATTACCTCATGGGCTGGGTACATCTCCAGCAGGACGACCGGGCGGCGGCGGCGGCGTCCCTGCAAAAGGCGGCCGCGGTGGCGGACAGCGCTTCGGTGGACCACGCGCGGGCACTGCTCGGCCGACTGCACTTTGAGCGGTCCGCCTTTGAGGAGGCGCTGGGCTGCTGGAGCGCACTGGCGCCGGAGAAGCGTCATACCTGGCAACTCGACGAAACGCTACGCTCAACGGTCTTCCTGGCTGGACTGTTGGCCTATCAGGAGGAACGTTTCGAGCAGGCGGCGGCCCGGTTCCGTGAGGCGGGCCGACTGGGGCTGCGCGAACGGCGGTTGGGATCGTTGCTTTCGCTGTCGCTGTTCCGAGCGGGACAGCGGTTGTTGTTTGGTGGTTCCTAGCCCGCTTGCGGGTTAGCGGAGAAAGGGTCATGCCCCCTCCTGAGACGGAGGCCATTCCGGTCAGGCAAGTGATCGCGTCGCGGTGCGAGACCGCGGCCCGGTTCCTGGAGCAGGCCCTCAAAGCGGGGCCGCAGGACTCACAGGTCGCGTATCTCCTCGCAATGGCCCACAAGCGCGACGGCAAAATCGCCCTGGCCCGCCAGGCCCTGCGCCAGATTGCGCGACCCGATGCCAACGTCGTTCTCCAGCTGGGTCTGCTGTCGCTGCAGGAAGGCCAGCTCGCCCAGGCGGAGGAGGAGTTCGCGCGCTCGTGGCAGATGGACGCGACCTGCTGGGAGACCGGCTACAATCTGCTGCTCACGTGCCTGACGCAGGGCAAGCTGGACGCCTGCGAACTGCTCTTTCCGCAGGTCCTTGCCCTGGTGCCGTCGCCTGAAGAACAGCGGTTCCTCAAGGTGCTGCAAGCGCTTTGCGCCAGCACGGGCAGCGCCGTCGTCGAACCGGGCCTCGATCCCGTTCTGCAGGAGATGACCGCGGAGGACGAGCAGCGTTTGCTCCAGCTAATTCGCAGCCTCGGCCGGCTGGAGACAGTCCTTGCCCTGCTGAAGGGATTGGCCACCGTCCGTGCCGGCAGCACGGTGGTCCATGAAGCCTACGTCGAGGCGGCACTGGTGCGCGCCCGGCTGCTCGTGGACCAGAGCCAATGGGGCGAGGCGGCACGGTTGCTGCATCCCCTGGCCCGCGACCGGCGCACGCGCCGCGACACGCAAGCGGCCCTGCTGAACCTCCTCGGTGTGGCCACGTGCCTCAATCAGGACTTCGAGCAAGGCGTCCGTCATCTCACTGCCGCGCTGAAACTGGCCGACGACGACCCGCGCATCCACCAGAACGTGGCACTGGCCCACGAGCTGGAGAGCGAGCTGTCCGAGGCCGAGCCGCACTGGAATCGTTATTTCGACCTGCTCGACGACCGTATCCCCCGTCCGCCGCGGCAGCCCGATTATGCCGAGCGGTTGGCCTTCGAGGGACTCAATCGTCTCGCCTCTCTTTACTGTGAGAAGGAGCGCTGGCAGAGTGCGCTGCCGTACGTGCAGCGTGCCCAGCGGATGCGCCCCGATAACGCCGACATGCTCGAACGCCTGTTCCAGCTCTATGGGCAGGCCAGGCGGCTGGACGAGGCTCGCAAGACACTGCGCCGCCTCCGGGACCTCCGGCCGAACGAGCCGCAGTACGAATTGTACGAGCTGGACTTGCTCGAAACGAAGAGCCTCAAGGACCTCGAGCGCGTGCTGACGGAGATCGACAAGATCCTGCAGCGTTATCCGAACGACGCCCGGGTCGAGGAGCGGGCGGTGCGCATGGTGGGCAACGTCGTGCCGCTGATGAGCAACCTGTGCGATCAGTTGACGGGGCAGCTGAGCAAGATCGTCGACCAGGTACGGCGTTTGCCGAACTACCAGATCAACTGGCCCGCGGTCCACGACGCGATGCACGACTTGGGCCGCGAGTTTCGCAAGTTGCGGCGCATCACGAACAAATGTCTGCCGCTGGTCACCAGCGAGGAGCATCGCCGCATCATTCGTGACCTGAGCGCCCACATCGACCGCAAGATCGAGGTGTGCGAGTCGATGGGAGGGTGAAGAAAGTGGCTAAAAGAGAGTGGTTAGTGGTTAGTGGCTAGTAAAACAGCCCCACTAACCACTGGAGATGCCGATGGCCAATGACAAAGACCCCGTGGTGCTGGAACTGGCGCCGCTGCCGCGCGAGCAGATTGGGCCATTCCTGCTCTTGGGTGTGGACAAGGACGCCGACGCGGACCAGATCGAGGCGAACTGGGCGCAGCGCGTCATTTGGGCCCGGAAAAGCGCGACGCGGTTGGCGCTCGAGGACATTAACTGGGCCCGCGAAGCGCTCGGCGATCCGGAACGGCGTGTGCGCAGCGACGTGTGCAGTCTCAATACCGATACGCTGGACGGCACGGTACGGCAGCTGGCGCAACGCTTTGGCAAGGAAGGCGGCGCGGCGCCGAAGGTTGGCTGGAAGCCGCTGGACAGAGAGAAGGATCTGAGCGATTATGTTCCCGCCGTGGACGTTCCCGATGCGGCAGCGGTGCGCGCGGCCATCGTCGTCCCCGAAGTACCGCTGGAGGTGCCGGCGGCGGGCAGGCTCCTGGAACGATACGTTCAGGCGCCGCTGCATCCCTGGAGCTCGGACCTACTTGGTACAGGAACCTCCTCATGAGTGAAGATTCGCCTCCCGCTTTCTCGCCGGAAGGCAGGAGCTTCCAGCAAGCCGCCGGTCCCCGACCGGACCACACGGTCGGCGCCTCGACGATCTATCGCCTGTGCGAAGAGGTCATCGCCCTGCGCGAGAAGAACGAACGGCAGCATCGCGTCTTCGAGCAGAAACTGAAGGAGACGCGCGACGCCATGCAGGGCAGCTTCAACAACTTCGCCGCCGACACGCAGCGCGCCTATCAGCAGTTGCGGCAGGAGTTGCACGGCGAAAAGCGCGTCGCCCTGGTGCTGCTCAACGAGCTATTAGAGATCGCCAATGATCTGCGGCACAGCCGGCAACAGATGATGCCGAGGGACTGAATCGCTGGGCCGACGCGGTCGCGGTGCAATCACTCAAGGTCGAGGCGGCGCTGCAGCGGCACGGCCTCCAACCTTATGACGCGGTCGTTGCCGCACCATACAATCCGGCGATGCACGAGCGCGTCGGCAGCCGGCGCGTCGAGGGCATGGAAGCGCTGCGGATCGCCGAACAGGTCGAGTGTGGCTACGCCAGTCAGCAACCGGAGTTCGTACTGCGGCGGCCGAAGGTGATCGTGACGGAGTGACCCCAAACCAAGCCGCAGCGCCGCCAAGGGGCTTGCTCTCCCTTGCGGGTAGTTAGAGTAGGTTTCCTCATTTTCCCCGGAAACAGCCAATATTGGCTTGTTTTCCGGGGTTTTTCGTTCTTGTCGCCTTCCCCGTTCCGTCTCAGTTTGTCTCTCGGAATCTCCCGAAATAGCCGAGTACGGGCCAAGGTTTGGGCCAAGGTTTTTTGGGCCGTTTGCGTCGCCAAGTAGCGGACCACGGCCACCAGCGCCGTCGGTTCCCGTGGCGGCCAGCGTTTTCGCTTCCCGGCCAGTCGTGGGGATCGGCAACGATTGCACGGCCGCGGCCAGGTCATAGAACCGGGAATGCGAGTAGCGGGAAGTCAGGGCATACGTCGAGTGCCGTGCCAAGTCCTGATGTTCCCGGGCCGAAACGCCAGACTTGCCTACCATCGTGATGAAGGAATGCCGCAAGGCGTGGAAGTCGGCATAGCGGCCTTCCGCGTCGCGGTAGGCCAAGAAGTCGCCTTGCTCGGCTTCCGCCCGTTGGCGGGCATCCTGGAAGCCCGACAGCCAAATCGCGCGGGCTTCCGCCAAGTCCGCACGGATCATTTCCGCGCCGTGCAATCGCCAGCTTTCGGCCGGCGCCTTCGGGTTGTCCGGCCAGAGCGGAACGCCAACGGGCTTGCTCGCCAAGTAGCCGCGCAGGGCCGCGGCCACGTCCGACGGCAGCGGTTGCACGGCTTCCTTGCGGTTCTTCGTGCAGGCCGCCTGCACGGTTGCCGTCGGCGTGTCGCCGTCGAGGTTGAAACCTCCCGGCGTCATGCTTTGCAGCTCGGAAACGCGAAAGCCCGTGGCACACGCGGTCAGGTAAAGGAAGTGCCGGTCGATGCCGGGCAGACAGCGAATCGTCCGGGGACTTTGCCGGGCGGCATCAAAGAGGCGGCCGAGTTCATCGGGGGAGAAATCCCGGCGGGCGTGGCGAACGTCGGCTTCCCCGTTCGCCAGCTTCGATAGGCCGGCCAGGGCGTCGAGCACGGCGCGCTTGTCCCGCCACAACCAGCGTGTGAAGCCCTTGGCCGCGGCAAGGTAATCGTTGGCCGTCTTGACGCTCTTGCCTTCGTTGCGAAGCGTGCCGAGAAACTCGACAACCGCGGACGATTGAACGTCGGCGATCTTGACGAATCGGCAACCGTCGAGAACGGTCGTCAGTCGGAAGAGCGTCTTGGCAACGTACTCTTCCGTGTTCCCCTTGCCCGCAAGGTAGCGGCGAAAGCCCTCGGCGTGTTCCGCCAGCGGTTTCTTGGTATGAACCTCGGCGGATCGACAAGTCCGGCGTCAACGCGAATGCCGCGGCGCTCCAACTCGGCGGCCTTGCTCTCCGTCGCCTTCTTGTCGCGGTATCCCTTGACGCGGTGCCGTTCGCCGTCGGGGGTGTAATAACGAATGTGCCAGGTGCGCGATTTCTTTTTGATTCGCTTCCCGGTTTTGGGATCGGTAACGGTGTAGCTCGGCCGGAAGATTTCCGCCATGATCGGGATTCCCTTTCTGCGAGACGGCCGGCCCGGCGCCAGCGGCTTGCAGTCCGCCAGCGGCCGGGCTCGGCCAAAGACAGGTGTAGTATACCCCGCGACCGTCGCGGAACGCAGGTCGGTTCCGATTCTGTTTCCGATTCCGTTTGCGACGCCCGCGCCAACGCCAGCGCGGCGAAGGTCCATTACAGTTTGCTTATTCGTCCTCGGCAAGCAACTCGTCGGGCGGGTCATCCTGCTTCGCCAGCCGGGTCAGGATACGCTACGGCAAAACTGGTCGAGCTTGTCGCAAAGCTTGCTGTCGGGACATGGCCACCCCCAAAGCTCTCCTAGCTCTTTGATTGCCCAGGCACCGTCCTCACGCAGGACGAAGGTAATGTCGCCATCGTGGTCCCAGTTGGGTGGGGAAGCATGCCCGTATTCCACCACTAGCAAAAACAAGTCGCAGCAGGAGTCGCATTCGAGCCACTGGCGATCATCGGCGGACAGAATTAGTTCGTACATGGTGTGTTCCCCGGGCGAAGGTGTAATGGAATGGTACGGTCGGCACGTTCGCGGGCGGCATCCCGATCGCGCTTGCTCACTTTGGGCTCGGCGGCGGGCGCCCGAATAAGGGCCATGGCCTTGCGTTGCATGTCTCGCGGCAGCTCGGCCAGGCGTTCGGCTTCGTCGCGGTACTCTTGCTCTTGCTCTGGCCTCATGATGCGATTCTCCCTTTCAGCGGAACAATGTAGCCGGTGGCGTCATTCGCGGGCCTCGCCGAGCAACCCTTACGAACACAAATTGCAAAACACAATGAACGCGCTTCCGGTCGTTCGTCCGCACGGGCAAAGTCGCTCGCAGCATCGCCAGCAAGCGCGACTACTCGTCAGGGGTCCGCCGCATTCGGGGCAGCGGGGGCGTCGAGGATCGTCACTTGAAGGCAACGTCCCGGCGGCCGTTGGACCGATACCAGCTTCACGCTTTCCAGCTCCCGAAGTCCGCGGCTCAGTGTGTCCGGCGACAGCTGAAACTCGGCAGCTCGCGCCGAGTTGAAAGCAAAGGTCCGGCGATTGCGGCAACCGGCCTCGAACCACAGCAGCAGCGCCGTATGCAACGCGCTCCCTCGCAGCTTTGCAGCCTGTTGAATCCAGTTCCACGGGATCGGACCGCGCAGAAATCTCTCGCCCTGCCGGTGGCGCGGCGGCTTTCTCGGAACGCACGGGCGAACGGCGTCGAGGTTCACGTCGGGCAACCGCAGTGCGTCGGGGTCGAACGGGTCGGGGTTCATCATGGGAAACTGCCACGGGGAGTACCCTTACCTATAAGAGAGAAGAAATAAGACTAGACGGGGGGGGCAATCCTGCGGGGGGTCCCCCCGCAATCCTGCGGGGGGTGCCTCGCTCAGTTTCTTCCGGTTCGAGCAATCCGCAAACCGTCTCCCACATGCGCCGGCCGCGTTCGTCGAAGTAGCGGTCGGGATAGCGCACGATCTTCGCTTCCGTTCGCAGCGGGAAGCCGGGCAAGACCAGTTCGGACGCCTCTTGCATCGCCCGTTGCGTCTCGGCAACGTCGGCTTCGATGGCGTCGGCGTCAGCTTCGATCAAGAGAGCATCGTGAACCGGCGCACAAACTGTAATCCCGCGTTCCGTAGCTAGGCAGCACGCAAGCCGTAACATCTCCGCGCCGTTCGCTTGCATCGGGAAGTTCCGCAAACTGCGGGGGTTCGCGTCCGTGCCGGCGCGGACCGTCCAACCGAACACGGTCCATAACCGGCCGTGCAACATGCCGTGCATTTCGACGGCATTGGACCATCGCCAAAAACGCCGGAACGTTGCCTGGTGCATCTGTAATAATTCGCGGCCGCGGCAGGGAGCCACGGCCAGCTTGCGGGCTAGTCCGTCAGCGCTCAGGCCATACAGCACGCCCAACGCAACCGTCTTGAAGTGCTCGCGCTCGCCGGCGTGCGTTTGTTTCGTGGCGTCGTTGGGGACGGCGCCGGCCATTTTCGCAAAGGTCAAATAGAAGTCGCCGGACGTGTAGGCTTCCTGCATTGCTTTGTCGCCGGACAGCGCCGCGGCGATTGCCAACTCCTGTTGTGACCAGTCGCAATATGCCACGGCACGGCCAGGCGACGGTCGAATGAGACTCCGCAACCAGGCCGACGGGCCAAAGATGAAACGCGAATTGCTCGGCTGATTCCGGCTCGTCTTGGCGCGGAACGCCGACAGCAAACAACGATTGCGGCCGTCGGCTCCGACGGTCAACTCATTCAGGCGCAGCTGGGAAAGTGTGTGCCGTAGTTCGCGGATCGGGCCAATCTGAGAAGGATAGACGCGGGCCATTTCGCGGAACGTGTCATCGTCGAGGGCCAGGTCGCCGGCGGGCAACCGCGGCCACGGGATCCCATGCTTTTCGAGGTAGGCGGCGAATCTCGCCGTCGAGAATGTCATCGGCCGATAGGCCGCTTCGTTTGGGAAGGACGATACCAGCTCGGCCGCTTCGCGGAGAATTTCGGGATGATGCCGCGGCCGCGTGTTTTCGTCGCGATCCCGCAACACTTCCCACAGATGGCCAGCGTAATCGGTATCGTCATACCCGGTGTCGCTCTGATAGCCCGTGCCGATGCCTAGCTCGGGGTAGCGGCCGGCCAGCGTGCGCGCGGTGTCCTCCAATTCTGGATACGTCGAGTAAGAGGCTGTTCCAAATGAGGGCGCATGTACAGTATC
>JRHI01002818.1_pt1 | contig 11265 bp, 9 predicted proteins | sample 215371 | NCBI WGS metagenome assembly JRHI01 (sample SAMN02929681, study PRJNA255918) | sediment metagenome | biome: cave system; feature: Ice Cave; material: Sediment; isolation source: sediment from deep within a dark volcanic ice cave with no known source of... ... | reverse complement strand
CATCTGCGTGCTCAGGTCAGTGAAGGGGATATCCCACTGGGTCAATTGCGTCGGTTTGGCGGTGTTCACGACGGGTCTGCTCTGCCTCCGACACAGGCCATGAGGAAAGCCGATGGCCATTCGGCCAGCTGCGTCCGGTGGAAGACAACCTACCGCACCAAAAACAGCGGGCACTCGAGGACCGAGGCGAGCGGCTTGAGGTTGCCCTCGTCGGGCACCACGAGGCCGCCGAACTGGCAGATGACGAAGCCGCCGCCGAGCCGGCGCAGCGCCTCCGCGACAACGGCCGCCTCTCCGCGTGCCATTTCTGCGGTGGCGATGCTGACGTCCTCGCGCGCCTCCACGACGAGACGCACCTGGCCGTCCATGCGGGCGAGACCCTCCTCGTCGGGCGCGATCAGCAGCAGCACGATCTGCGCGCCGTCGAGCGCGGTCAGCCGCTCGGCGGCCCGCAGCAGGGTGGGCAGGCGGTCCGCGTCCTCCACGGCGATGACGGTTGGGCCGGTGACACGCCGCGCTCTGGGGCCGACCATGACGAGGCCGGTGGCGCCGGAAACCTCGACCAGAAGCTGTCTGAGCAGGGCGCAGTTGCCGCCGGCGAACGGCTCGGCCAGCGCCACCACGTTCCAGGGCCCGGATTCGGCACACGCGATCGACAGCGCGCGCAGCGGCTCGTCGCGCACCACGCGCGAGCGCAGCGGCACCTCCGCCAGCCGCGCCAAGGCCTCGAGCTGGCGCCGCGCGCCCTGGGCCGCGAGCCGCAGATCCTGCGTCATGCCGGCCGCCGACATGGTGCGGCTCCGCCGCCCGGTCAGCGACACCTCGCGCACGAAGCCGTAGGCGGCGCAGTCGAACAGCTGCTCGTCCTCGACGAAGATGCTTTCGATCTCCGATTGGAAGGCCCGCGCGATGCGCACCGCCGCTTCCAGGGCGATGGCGCTCGGGTGCGCCGACCCCAGCTGCAGAACCACCCGGCCCTGGTTCTCTCCCGTCTCGGCAACGTGCGCGATCATTCCGTTTCCCTCACGCCCTCGCCGCCGTTGCCGGCGCCCTTGGCAAAGCCGCGCGCGCGCTCGGCAAACGTCCTCAGCCTGTCTTCAACCAAGCGGTTGATGGTTCCGGCCGGGAAGCGCCCCTCGGCGCCGCGCTCCCCCGCCTTGACGCCGGTCAGGATCTCGATGCCCTCATCGATCGTGGCGACGGGATAGATCGAAAACTGCCCGTGGCGGGCGGCATCCACCACATCTTTCCCTCAGCATCAGATGCTGCACGTTCGATCTGGGGATCAGCACACCCTGCTGCTCGTTGAGCCCCCGCTCGCGGCAGATGTCGAAGAAGCCCTCGATCTTCTCATTGACGCCGCCGATCGCCTGCACCTCGCCCCACTGGTTGACGGAACCGGTGACAGCCAGCGACTGGCGGATGGGCTGGTCCGCCAGCGCCGAGAGCAGCGCATAGAGCTCGGCGGAAGAAGCACTGTCGCCATCCACGCCGCCGTAGGACTGCTCGAACACCAGGCTCGCGGCCAGCGCCAAGGGCCCCTCGAGGGCATAGCGCCCGGCCAGGAAGCCCCACAGGATCATCACCCCCTTGGAATGCAGCGGGCCGCCCAGCTTCACCTCGCGCTCGATGTCGGTGACGCGGCCGGAGCCCAGGCGCAGGCGGGCCGTGATGCGGCTCGGCCGCCCGAACGCGAAGGAGCCGAGCTGGAGCACGGACAGCCCGTTGATCTGCCCCACCTGGGCGCCTTCCGTGTCGACCAGCACGACGCCGCGCGCGATCGTCTCCTGCGCCCGGTCGCGCAGCCGGTCGGAGCGCTGGATCTGCTCCTCGATGGCACGCGCCACGTCCTGGCGGGTCGTCAGCTTGCGCTTGGCCTCGCCGGACCAGTAGTCGGCTTCGCGCGCGATGTCGGCGATGCGGCCGATCTCGATCGACAGCTTCTCGCGATCCTCCGCCAGCCGCGCGCCCTCGTCGATGAGGCGGGCCACGCCCGCGGCATCGAAGGGCTTCAAGTTGTGCTCCTTGACGATCGAGGCGATCAGCCGGGCGTAGGCGTGGTCGTTCTCCGTCGAGCGGGCGATGCTGTCGTCGAAATCCGCCTGCACCTTGAAAAGGCGCCAGAAGTCGGGGTCGAGCGCGGAGAGCATGTAATAGAGCTCGCGATCGCCGAACAGCACCACGCGCACATCCAGCGGAATGGGCTCGGGATCGAGAGACTGCGTCGAGATCAGGTTGAAGCCCGAGGCTTCGATCGGCTGCTCGATGCGGATCTCCCGGGTCTTGATGGCGCGCTTCAGGGCCTCCCAGGCAAACGGGGAGAGCAGCACCTTGCGCACGTCGAGCAGCAGATAGCCGCCGTTGGCGCGATGCAGCGCGCCGGGCTTGATCAGCAGGAAATCGGTGACCAGCGTGCCCATCTGGGCGATGTGCTCGACCCGGCCGATGATATTGCCGTGGGTGGGATTGAGCTCCTCGACGACCGGCGCCCCGGCAGGAGGCCCATCGCCGTTGGAGACCATGACGTTGACCATGTAGCGGCGGAAGCGGGCATCGTGGGCGGTATCCAGCGGCCGCTTGACGATGGCGTTCTCCTCCTCGCCGGTGCTGAGAAAGAGCGAGACATTGTGGATCAGGTCGCGGCCGGCCGCGCGCACGTAGTCGCGAGCCGCGGGCACGTCGGAGAAGGAGGCCAGCAGATCGTCGAGCGCCTCGTCGACGGCATGCTTGGCGACGTCCTCGTTGAGCTCGCTCAGCTGGGCGCGCCGGTCCTTGTCGGCCTTGGGCAGGCGCTCCAGGATCGTGGCCAGCTCCTTCTGCAGCGCCTCGATCTTGGTCTCCACGTCCTTGCGCATGGTCTCGGGAAGAGCGTTGAAGACCTCGGGCTTGACGACCTTGCCCTCGTGCATGGGGGCCATGGTGAAGCCGGTCGGCGTGCGCAGGATGGCGATGTTCTGGGATTGGGCCTTGGTGTTCAGCGCCTCCAGCGCCTCCTCCTGGCCCGACCGGAACTGCTCGTCGATGACGCGGCGGCGAACCTGATAGTCCTCGCTTTCGAACCGCGCCGGCAGGACGCTCCTGAGCTCGTCGAGCGTCGCCACCATGCCCCTGGCGAGCGCCTTCCCGCGCCCGTGCGGAAGCTGCAGCGCCTTTGGCCGGTTGGGGTTTTCGAAGTTGTAGACGTAGACCCAATCGGCCGGCGTCGGTGCCTCGGCGGCCTTGGGTCCCAGGTGGGCCTTGACGGCGGTGGTCTTGCCCGAGGCCGCCGGGCCCAGCACGAAGATGTTGAAGTCGTGGCTCTTGATGTTGGCGCCGAACTGGATGGCTTTCAGCGCCCGATCCTGGCCGATCAGCCCGGTGATCGGATGCAGCTCGTCCGTGGTCTTGAAGGCGAGCGTCGCCGGGTTGACGACGCGGCGCAGCTGGGAGGCTTCGAGCGGCTGCGGACGGCCAGCGACGGTCGTCACTTGTCCTTTGGTGTCGGCCGCGGCATTGTCATACTGTGCACGCTTGAAAAACGCCATGACCCACCCGGTTGCTGTGCCGGTCGGGACAATAGGCGCCGACCGCGCCGAAGAAAAGGCCGGCGCCGGCACTTCGTCAATGCGTTCCGAGAGGTGCCCGGCGGGCCAATCCCGGCTGCGACGATGTCCGAGGGACTGCTTGCATCATGGTCATGGGACCTGCCCAGCTCAGCGAGGTGCGCGATGGCCGGCAAGCCCTGGCCGCTTTCGCGATTTTTCGCGGTGTGGGCAGGCTGCTCGCGGCCCACGGGCTGGCCGTCGTCGGCGAGGTGGCGCTGGCGAACGGGCGGCGGGCTGATGTTGCGGGCGTGGGGAGGAGCGGCGAGATCTGGATCGTGGAGATCAAGTCGTGCCTGGAGGACTTCCGTGCCGACCAGAAATGGCCGGAGTACCGCGCCTTCTGCGACCGGCTCTTCTTCGCCGTGGCGCCGGGTTTTCCGCAGGACGTGCTGCCGCAGGATGCCGGGCTCATCGTTGCCGACCGCTATGGCGGCGAGATCCTGCGCCCCGCGCCCGAGCACAAGCTCGCCGGCGCCCGGCGCAAGGCCATGACGCTGCGGCTGTTGCGGGCCACCGCCTTCAGGCTGCAGGGCGCGATCGATCCGCGGGGCGATTTCGAAGCCTTGCCGAGGGCGTAGCGCCAGGCTGGATGGGTCCATCGACCAAAGTTATGGGCTCTGCTTGTCTTGTTCAGTGCTGCCGCCAGCGTTAGCTTGACGCACACGAAGGCCCTGGATGCGACGTGGTGCTGCGTATGACGGAGGCTTGGCTCGACTTCTCGCTTCTGACGCGTGCGGGCTTCCCGCTGCGACGCTACGCAGCCGGCGAGAAGATCTTCGTGCAGGACGACGAGGGCAGCTCGATGTACGTCGTCCGATCCGGCCGGGTGAGCATCATGACCTACGGCACGGTGCTCGAGAGCGTGGGGCCGAACGGCATGTTCGGCGAGATGGCCCTGATCGACGGCTCTCCGCGCAGCGCCACGGCCGTTGCAGCCGAACCCACCGAAGTGGCCCCAATCGATAGAAGCGCCTTCGCCCACCTGGTTCGGCAGGACCCGGACTTCGCGCTGCGCGTCATGCGGCTGCTGGCGGCGCGCATTCGCCAGATGAACGCGAGCCTTTGACAAATCCTCGCCGGTCGCAGGACGTGCATAATGAAAAAACAGGGCGCCTCTAGCGGGTGAGGCGCCCTGGTCGATCGACCCGCCGGTGCGGGGTTGAGCGGGTCGTGGGAACAACGGGCTACCTGCGAACCTATTCTCGCGATCTCATTTTTTTCGCTGGGTCTCCTGACAGCCCATGGCAGGATCGATGGCAGGATCGAAACAAGAACATAAACAGAACATTTATTGACTCTTCACCTGTGGCGGCCTAAATTTGTGGGCAATCGATCTCCCGAGCCCGCCGGCGCGTCATGAGTGTGCATCCCTCGCCTCTTCCCCGGATCTGCGAGCAGATCTGGGACATGAAGTACCGCCTCAAGGCGGCGGACGGCTCTGCGCTGGACCGCACCATCGCCGACACCTGGGCCAGGGTGGCGCGAGCGGCGGCAGCCGCCGAGCCGAAGCGCGCCCGGGAGCGCTGGGCGCAGCACTTCGCCGATGCGATGGCCGACTTCGCCTTCCTGCCGGCAGGACGCATCCTGGCCGGCGCCGGCACGGGCCGCGCGGTCACACTCTTCAACTGCTTCGTGATGGGCCGTATCGAGGACGATCTGGGCTCCATCTTCGACAACGTCAAGGAAGCCGCGCGCACCATGCAGCAGGGCGGCGGCATCGGTCACGACTTCTCGACGCTCCGCCCCAAGGGCGCGCTGGTGAAGAGCATCGGCGCGGACGCCTCGGGCCCGGTCAGCTTCATGGACGTGTGGGACGCCATGTGCCGCACCATCATGTCGGCGGGTGCCCGACGCGGCGCCATGATGGCGACGCTCAGATGCCACCACCCCGACATCGAGGCCTTCATCGACGCCAAGGCCGACGCGGCCCGCCTGCGCAACTTCAACCTCTCGGTGCTGGTGACGGACGCCTTCATTCGCGCCGTGCGCAACGACGAGGCGTGGGATCTGGCATTCGACGGCAAGGTCTACCGCGCGGTTGCCGCGCGCGCGCTGTGGGAGCGCATGATGCGCGCCACCTACGAGTACGCGGAGCCCGGTGTCGTCTTCATCGACCGCATCAATGCCACCAACAATCTCGCCTATTGCGAGGAGATCAGCGCCACCAATCCCTGCGTACCGGGCGACACATGGGTGCATACGCGCGATGGTCCAAGACAGGTGCGCGGGCTCGTTGGGCGGCCGTTCGTGGCCAGAGTGCACGGAGAAGATCGCGCGAGCGGGCCCGAAGGCTTCTTTCGAACGGGCAGCAAGCAGCTCGTGCGGCTGCAGACAGTGGAGGGTCACACGCTCCGCCTGACTGCCGACCACCGCGTCAAGCGGGTTGCACGGCTCACGCGTGACCGAACAGATCCCGAGTGGCGGGCGGCAGGCGAACTGCGCGCCGGCGACCTCGTTCTCCTCAACGATCATCGCGCCAACCCGTCTTGGGATGGCGATCTCACGCGGGAGGAGGGGTATCTTCTAGGTCTCCTGGTCGGAGACGGGACCCTCAAGACAGACGCGGCGGTTCTCTCCGTCTGGCGCTCCCCGGCAGTGGTCAACGGCACCGCCGGCAGTGGTGTCGATGGCGTCATGGCCGAGGCTCTGCATGCCGCCGAGACGCTGCCACATCGAGCGGATTTTACGGGCTGGCGAGAGATCGCCGGCCGAGACGAGCATCGCCTAATAATTGGCGCCCTGAAGGTGCTGGCAACCCGCCTCGGAATGGAGCGCGGCAACAAGTCGATCACGCCGGCCATGGAGTGCGGATCGAGCGAGTTCTACAGGGGTTTCTTGCGCGGGTTCTTCGACGCTGACGGTTCCGTACAGGGCAATCAGCGCAAGGGAGTGAGCGTTCGGCTTTCGCAATCGGACTTACCGCGACTGCAGGCGGTGCAACGGATGCTGCTTCGCCTCGGAATTGTTTCGACTCTCTACGAGGAGCGCCGGATCGCGGGCGTCAGCAAGCTGCCGGATGGCCGAGGAGGCCATGCAGACTATCCCACGAAGGCCAATCATGAGCTGATCATCTCCGGCGAGAGCCTTCGTCAATTTCGCGATCTGGTCGGTTTTGCCGATCATGAAAAGGCTTTGCGACTCAATGTGGCAATCGCCAACTACCATCGGGCCGTCAATCGCGAACGCTTTGTCACGAGAGTGGCCTCAATCGATGCGGATGGCATTGAGGACGTCTACGACGTCAGCATTCCAGGCATCAATGCGTTCGATGCAAACGGTCTGCTGGCCCACAATTGCGGCGAGCAGCCGCTGCCTCCGCACGGCGCCTGCCTGCTGGGCTCGATCAATCTGGCGCGGCTCGTCGACAAGCCGTTTGCGGCGGACGCCGACCTCGACACGGCCCGCCTGGAGGCATTGACGGCCACCGCCGTGCGCTTCCTCGATGATGTCATCGACGTCTCCCACTATCCGCTGCCGGCGCAGAAGAAGGAGGCGAAGGCCAAGCGCCGCGTCGGCCTCGGCGTCACCGGGCTCGCCGACGCGCTCATCCTGTGCGGCGTGCGCTACGGCACGCCCAAGGCGGTGGCGCTGGCGGAAGGCTGGATGGCGACGATCAAGAAGGCCGCCTACCTCGCCAGCGCCGAGCTGGCACGCGAGAAGGGCCCGTTCCCGCTCTATGATGCGGAGCGCTTCCTGGCGGCGCCCAACCTGCAGCGGCTGCCCGAGGAAGTGCGCGGCGCCATCGCGCGCCACGGCATGCGCAACGGGCTCGTCACCTCGATTGCGCCCACCGGCACCATCTCGCTGCTGGCCGGCAACGTCTCCTCGGGCATCGAGCCCGTGTTCGACTTCCAATACGACCGCCGGGTGCTCGAGCGCGACGGTCGCGCGCGCACCGAGACGGTGGAGGACTACGCGCACGCCCTCTATCGCCAGCGGTTCGGCGCCACGGCGCCGCTCACTCCGGCCTTCGTCACGGCCGAGGAGCTCGAGCCCCGCGCGCACCTGGAGATGCAGGCCGCCCTGCAGCGCCACGTCGACAGCTCCATCTCCAAGACCATCAACTGCCCGGCCGACATCAGCTTCGAGGCTTTCAAGGACGTCTATCTCGAGGCCTACGCCCTGGGGCTCAAAGGCTGCACCACCTACCGGCCGAACCTGGTGACGGGCGCCGTGCTGAGCCGCACGGCCGAGGTCAAGCCGGCAGGGGGCGCGCAACAATCTCCCGTGCCGGCGGCCGCTGAGGTGGAGGCGCCGCCGATCGATACTCCCCTCCTTCCCGGCCTGGTCCTTCCCGACCGCCAGGGAGAGGTCGTCTACATGGCCAAGCCGCTCGAGCGCGAGGCGGTGCTCGCCGGCTACACCTACAAGCTGCGCTGGCCCGGCAGCGATCACGCCATGTACATCACCATCAACGATATCGAGCGCGATCATGCCGGAGGTGGGCCTTCGTCGCGCCCTGCCGGGAGCGGGAGGCGGCGGCCCTTCGAGATCTTCATCAATTCCAAGAACCTCGAGCACTACGCCTGGACCGTGGCGTTGACGCGCATGATCAGCGCCATCTTCCGCCGCGGCGGCGACGTCTCCTTCGTCGTCGAGGAGCTCAAGGCCGTGTTCGACCCCCAGGGCGGCCAATGGATGGGCGGGCGCTACGTGCCGAGCCTGCTCGCCGCCATCGGCGGCGTCATCGAGACCCACATGATCCGCACCGGCTTCCTGGCCCCGCCGCGCCGGCCGGAGCAGGAGGAGGCCTCGCAAGCCCAGGCATTGGCGGCCGGCGAGCGCCCGCCCGGGGTGCCGGTAGACGGCAGCCGCCGGAGCATCTGCCCACGCTGCAGTGCACAATCGCTGCGCCGGCAGGAGGGGTGCCTGGTCTGCGATAATTGCGGATATTCCAAGTGCAATTGAGGCCCGGTGGGCCGTCTCCGGCCTGCAAGGACCCCGACCAGCCCTCCGTTGGCCTTCCTGTCACAGTGCTCTCAACGCATCGTGACGCAGCTTGACCAGAGAATTCCTTGAAAACATTCGCCTCCCGTCACATTTCGGCTCGAAAGCGAACGTACCAAGCCAGCCTAGTTCGACGCGTAAAGGACACCGTTTCCGACCATGGCCGCGCGTATCCTCAAGATCGCTCCAGTCCGGCACCGTACGCCGACCCCCGACCCGGTCGCCTTGGGCGTGCCGCAGGACTTGCCGTCGCGCCTGCACTTCTGGCGCGGCGCTTCTGCCAAGCGGTACGTGCACACGGTCTACAGCCTGGTCGAATGCCCGCCGCTGCCGCGCGCCATGTACCTGCTCGTGCGTCGCGACAAGGACGGGCAGCGCAAGGTGCTGCACGTCGGCCGCGGTCGCAGCGATGCGCCGACGCTGAACCTCGCCCAGGTGCGCCAGCGCGGCGCACAGCTCGGCGCCAACGAGGTGCACGTGCATTTCCTGGCCGACACGGAGGCTCAGCGCGGGCACGTCATGTGCGATCTGCGCGCCGGCCAGTTCGGCGAGCTCAGCTGCGAGCCCACCCGCGCCAGCGCCTGACGGCCCGCGATACCGCTCAGGGCATCGGCGCGCGCTGGTATGTATCGTGTTCAGGACTGCTTGGGGCTGCCGTGCTGCCGGCCGAAGTCGGGGGCGGCCGTATCCTGGCCCGCCTCGATGATGCCGCGCCGGACGCTGCGCGCCTCCACGAACAGCTTGTAGAGGGTGTCGCTGTCGCCGTAGCGGATGGCGCGCTGCAAGGCGGTGAGGTCCTCGCTGAAGCGGCCGAGCATCTCCAGCACCGCCTCCTTGTTGTTGAGGAAGACGTCGCGCCACATGACGGGGTCGGAGGCGGCGATGCGCGTGAAATCGCGAAAACCGCCGGCCGAGAACTTGATAACCTCGGTGTCCGTCACGCGCTCCAGATGCCGCGCCGTGTTGACGATGTTGTAGGCGATGAGGTGCGGCACGTGGCTGGTGATGGCGAGCACGAGGTCGTGGTGTTGCGCGTCCATGACCTCCACGTGCGATCCGCAGGCCCGCCAGAACGCGGTTAGCTTGTCGACCGCGGCTTGGTCGGCGCCCTGCGGCGGCGTCAGGACGCACCAGCGGCCGTCGAACAGCTCGGTGAAGCCGGATTCGGGGCCCGAGTGCTCCGTGCCGGCGATCGGATGGCCCGGAATAAAGTGCACGCCCTTGGGGACGGACGGGCCGACGTCGCGCAGCACCGCGCCCTTGACCGAGCCCACGTCCGTCAGAATGGCGCCAGCCCGCAGGTGCGGTCCCATTTGCAGGGCGATGGCGCCGCATGCCCCGACCGGCACGCACAGGACGACGAGATCGGCGTCGCGCGCGGCCTCCGCTGGCGTAGCGTAGACCGAGCCGACGAGGCCCAGCCGCAAGGCGGTGTCCCGCGTCTTCTCGCTCTGGGCGTGGCCGACGATGGTGCGCGCGAGGCCCCCCCGCCGCATCGCATGGCTGAGCGACGATCCAATCAGCCCGAGGCCGATCAGCGCCACCCGCTCGAACATCGGTGTGGTCATGAGCGCCCCAGGAAGCTCGACAAGGCCGCGGCGACCTTGCGGTTGTCGTCCTCGGTGCCGATCGTCATGCGCAGGCAATTGGGCAGGCCGTAGGCGGCGACGCGGCGCAGGATGATGCCGCGCGATTTCAGGAACTCGTCTGCGGCGGCCGCATCTTTGCCTTTCTGCGCCGGGAAGTGGATGAGCACGAAGTTGCCGACGCTCGGCGTGACCTTCAGCCCCAGCTTCTCGATCTCGGCCGTGACCCAGGGCAGCCACCTCTCGTTGTGCGCAAGGGCGAAATCGACGTGGGAGCCGTCCTCCAGCGCAGCCACGCCTGCTGCCAGCGCGGGGGCGGTGACGTTGAACGGCCCGCGCACGCGGTTGAGCACGTCGGCGATCGGAGCGGGGCAGTAGGCCCAGCCGAGCCGCAGTGCCGCCAGCCCGTAGATCTTGGAGAAGGTGCGCGTCATCACCGTGTTGTCGGTGGTGGCGACCAGCTCCAGGCCGGCCTCGTAGTCGTTGCGGCGCACGTACTCCGAGTAGGCGGCATCGAGCACCAGCAGCGTGTTGCTCGGCAGGCCCTTGTGCAGGCGGCGCACCTCGTCGTGGGGGATGTAGGTGCCGGTCGGGTTGTTGGGATTGGCGAGAAACACCACCTTGGTCTTGGGGCCCACCCGCGCCAGGATCGCATCGACGTCGGTGCGGTAGGCCTTCTCGGGGACCATGACTGGCATGCCGCCGCTCGACAGCGTGGCGATCTTGTACATGAGGAAGCCGTGCTCGGTGTAGATGGCCTCGTCGCCCGGGCCAACGTAAGCGTGAGCGAGCAGATTGATCAGCTCGTCCGAGCCGCAACCGCAGACGATGCGGTCGGCATTGAGCCCGTATTTCCTGGCGATTGCATTGCGCAGCTCGGCCGCTGCCCCGTCCGGGTAGCGGTGGAGCTCGTCGGCCACCGCCTTGTAGGCGGCGATCGCCTTGGGGCTCGGCCCCAGCGGCGTCTCGTTGGAGGAGAGCTTGATCGGCGTCACCCCGCCGGGAACGCTGCTCTCGCCCGGAACGTAGGCCTTGATCTCGAGGATGCCGGGTTGCGGCACGGGGCCGGTCTTTGCCATGGTTGGTCTCGTTGTCTTCACCTAGGAGCCTGTCCGAGTAGTCGGTTGCTCTTGGGAGGCGAGTCTGAT
>JRHI01002817.1_pt1 | contig 11272 bp, 9 predicted proteins | sample 215371 | NCBI WGS metagenome assembly JRHI01 (sample SAMN02929681, study PRJNA255918) | sediment metagenome | biome: cave system; feature: Ice Cave; material: Sediment; isolation source: sediment from deep within a dark volcanic ice cave with no known source of... ... | reverse complement strand
GGGTATACCCATCGACCGTGGTCAGCGCCGGCAGGTCCCGCAGGTACGCCCGGTGGTCCATGCCGAGCTGCAGCGCCGTCCAGCGCGAGGCAACCTGCGCGACCGGATTGAACTCCGCGACGTCCACCTCGCCGATGCAGGCAAGGTCGTGATTGCCGACCAGCACCGGGTTCGCGAAGAGGTCGACCATGCGGTCGATGCATTCGCGGGGACGCGGTCCATACCCGATCGTGTCGCCGATGTTCCAGATCGCGTCAAACTCCTTGCAATCGCCCAGAACCGCCTCGAGTGCGACAAGATTCGAATGGATGTCGGAGATCAGGAGCGCTTTCACCGCCCGCTGGCCTCCACCCGCGTCGCATGAATCAGGAGCGCGGCGACGTCGGCCGGTGTCACCCCGCTCAACCGGCCGGCCTCGCCATACGTTCGCGGCCGGTGCAGCGCCAGCTTTTGGCGCGCCTCATAGCGGAGACCCATCACCTCCCCGAAGTCCATCGCCGCGGGCAGCGGCCGGCGTTCCAGCGACGTGCGGCGTGCGACCTCACGCGCCTCGCGGTCAACGAACGCTCCGTACTTGACGGCCCCTTCCACACGGCGCAGGAGCCGCGGCGACAGATCGCGCAAACCCGGCTCGCCGAGCGACGCCAGCACCGCCGCGACCGAGCCGATGCCCACCTCCGGTCGTCGCAGAAGCTCCGCCGCCGTCACGGGCCGGCTGGTCTCCGCCAGTCCAGCGGCTGCGAGCAGCCGCGCGTGATGGTCGTTCGGCGTCAGCTTCGTCCCGGCGAGGATCGCGATGGCACGGTCGAGCAGTATTCGTTCGTCAATCACCTCGTCGTAGCGGTGCTTGGCGATCAGCCCGTGCTCCCAGGCGAGACCGGCCAGGCGGTCGTCGGCCGTGTCAGGCCGGAGCAGCAGCCGGTACTCCGCCCGCGACGTCAGCATCCGGTACGGCTCCTCGAAGGGCCGCAAGGCAAGGTCGTCGACCATGACGCCGATGTACGCCTGGTCACGTCGGAGCACGACCGGCTGCCGCCCAAGCACCGCGTTCGCGGCGTTCAGCCCCGCCAAGATGCCCTGGCCCGCCGCCTCTTCGTACCCCGAGGTTCCATTGACCTGCCCGGCCAGGAACAGATTCTCGACGCGCCGTGCTTCCAACGTCGTCGTCAACTCGCAGGGATCGACCGCATCGTACTCGACCGCGTAGCCGTAGCGCGTGACCCGTGCCGCGCCCAGCGCCGGGATCGTGCGCAAGGCCGCGTCCTGCACGTCGAACGGCAGGCTGGTGCTCATGCCCTGCACGTAGAGCTCGGTCGTCCGCCACCCCTCCGGTTCGAGGAAGATCGGGTGGGACGACTTGTCGCCGAACCGCGCGACCTTGTCCTCGACCGACGGGCAGTACCGCGGGCCGATCCCTTCGATCGATCCGTTGAACATCGGCGCTCGGTGCAGATTTGCCCGGATGATGTCGTGGGTTGCCGGATTGGTCGCGATCCGATAGCACGCGAGCTGAGGTCGCCAGGCATCCGGCCGGTCCTCGCGCTGATGCACGGCGATCGGCGGCAGTGAGAGCATGTCGAGCCGGCCGCAGGCGCCGTCGCGGCTCAGCCAGAGCGGTTCCTCGCTCCCTGCCTGAGACTCGCACGCCGTGAAATCGACCGTCCGCGCGTCAATCCGGGGTGGTGTGCCCGTCTTCAATCGGCGTAATCGAAACCCCAGGTCCGCCAGCGACCCGGCCAGCGCCGAATCGGCGCGGTCGCCCGCGCGTCCGCCGCTGTGCCGCGACTCCCCAGCGATCACCGCGCCCCGCAGAAAGGTTCCGGCCGTGATCACCACTGCCATTGCCGCGATCTCGCCGCGGGCACGCGTCAGAACGCCCGCGACCCGAGGTCGCCCGTCACGCCCCGGCTCGAACCGGATCGCCAGCGCCTCGTCTTGAGCGAGCGCCAGCCGTGGCTGTGCCTCGATCGCCTCCTTCATCGCCAGGGCGTACAGGACCTTATCTTCCTGGGCCCGGATCGCCTGCACCGCCGGACCCTTGCTGGTGTTGAGGCGCCGGACCTGCAGCGCCGCGCGGTCGGCCGCCCGCCCCATCTCGCCGCCCAGCGCGTCGACTTCGGCCACGATATGGCTCTTGCCCAGCCCGCCGATCGATGGGTTGCACGGCATGTAGCCGACGCGGTCCAGATTCGGCGTCAGAATCAGCGTTCGGCAACCCGCTCGCGCCGCGGCGAGCGCGGCTTCACCGCCCGCGTGCCCGGCGCCAACCACAATCACGTCGTACCGAAGGGAGTGAGATGCTGGGGTCACCATCAAATCGAGTATACGGAGCGACTCGCCGCTGTCACAAGCCGCGCTCTGGTACTGGACCACCGCTCGTCCCGTGCCCGAGCCCGCCGCCGGCCTGCTGCTCGTTCCAGCAGTCACCGTCGAACCGCGAATCGAGAGCCCGCGTCCTGCGGGAATGGAACATCTGGCACGAAACGTGCTACGGTTCTTCGCCACGGCCATCGCCGCAGCGTTCGGCTTGCGCGTTGGCTGATTGTGGCCACTACGCAAGTGGGGTCGTTGAGAGCGCCGCAGCACGTTGAGCCGCCGTCTTGGGCGCGGGGTGGTGAATGCGATGATGGACACCGACCGCCTGCGCTTGACGACATCGAGGGTGTTCGCATTGGCCGGCGCGGTGCCTGGAGTGGTCGCCTTGCTCCTCAACGCCAGGCCGAATCGCTCCGACGGCGCGGGCCCGCACAATCGAGCCACGCCCGTTCCGGCGGCCAAAGACCACCTCGCCGGCCAGCTTTCGAGCGCCGCGGCGGCGACCGCACGGACGGGGTCGATGCTGGGCTGCAGGAACACCGACGAGCAAGCCGCCAGATCGGCGGGCAGGGAGGAGGGATCGGCGATGCACGAGAGGGCCACTGACACCGTTCAGAACGTGCGTGACCAAGCGACGCACCTTGTCCACAACATCGCGGAGCAGACCGCGGCGCGGGCTGGCGCCGGCGCGGAGCGCGCTCGGGAGGTCGGCTCCACCATCGCGTCGTCCGCGCGCGAGCGCATGCCCCACGTGTCCCACCGAGTCGGCGACGATGTTGTCCCCTCCCTCCGCGACCTCGCGAACCAGGCCGCGACAGCCGCCCTCGATCTCTGGCAGACGGCCCGCGAGAAGGCGTCGGACGCCGCTGGAGCTGCCCAAAGCGACCTCCCCGCCTCAGCCGCCCATATCGTCGACGCCGCTGAGAAGCGCGCCAGGGAGGCGACCGCGCACGTCACCGAACGCGCCGAAGCCGTCGGCGAGCGCGCCAAGCAGGCGTCCGCCCACGCCGCCGAGGCCACCGTCGCCACTGGAAAGGACACCGGCGCGCTGCTCTTCTGGGCCGGTGCCGCCGCCGGCATCATCTTCTACGCCCTGCTCTCCAAAGAGCGGCGCGATCAGGTCCTCACGACCGCGAAAGCCATCTTCTCCCAGGGTCGTGAACTGATCCGCGACTTCCAAGGCTACGACGAAGAGTTTACATAAATCACCGTCCAAGCCGCGACAATGACGAAGGGCAGGCCAACCGGTCCGCCCTTCGTCATCGTGGGCAGGAGGGGATCATCAGACAGCCGCCCTGCTCGGCACCGCCCCGTGACACCGCTTGTATTTCTTGCCGCTACCGCACCAACATGGGTCGTTTGCCCCCAGCTTGCGCTTGCGCAGCGGCCCGTTGGCGCCTTCGCCCCGATTCATGGTGCCTTCCTCAGTGACCTTCGTCCGAACGGGCTGCTGCGCCACCACCGGTTGTACCCGATACATCGTATGCACCACATCGTGCTGGATGTGCTCGACCAGCAACTGGAACATCCGATACCCCTCGGTCTTGTAGACGACAAGGGGATCTTTCTGCCCGTATGCTTGGAGACCGACGCCCTCCCGCAAGTCGTCCATCGCCGTCAGATGTTCGACCCACAGCCGGTCGATCACGGCCAATAGAATGTGCCGTTCGACTGTCCTCATCACGTCCGGACCGAACCGCGCTTCGACCTCCTGGTAGGCAGCCTCGGCGTCCTCGTGGAGCGCTTCGCGGATCGCCTCGGGCGGCAACCCCTCGATGTCGGCGAGCGTAATCGTCGCGTTCGGAATCGTCCCCGTGTAGGCCTCGAAGATCCCCGCGTAGTCGATCTCGTCGCCGCGCTGCCCGAGGTGGCGATCGACGATGCCCTCGGTCTCGGCCGCGATCATGGCCTGAATCTTCTCGGACATGTCCTCGCCGGCGACGATCTGCTTGCGGTCGGCGTAGATCACCTCGCGGTGCTTGTTCATGACATCGTCGTACTGCACGACGTGCCGCCGGAGGTCGAAGTTGTGCCCCTCGACCTTGGTCTGGGCGCTCTCGATCGACTTCGAGATGATCCGATGCTCGATCGGCACCTCTTCTTCCATGCCGAGGCGCTCCATCAGCCCCGAGATCCGCTCGGAGCCGAACCGCCGCATCAGCTCGTCCTCCAACGAGACGTAAAAGCGCGACGACCCCGGGTCGCCCTGCCGCCCGGAGCGCCCGCGCAGCTGGTTATCGATCCGCCGCGCTTCGTGCCGCTCGGTGCCGATGATGTGCAGACCGCCCGCCTCGGCGACGCCGGACCCGAGCACGATATCGGTCCCGCGGCCCGCCATATTCGTCGCGATCGTCACCGCGCGCGGCTGACCCGCCTGCGCGATGATGGCTGCTTCGCGCTCGTGCTGTTTGGCGTTCAGCACCTCGTGCTCGATGCCCTTGCGCTTCAGCATCTCGCTCAGCCGCTCGGACGTTTCGATCGACGTCGTGCCGACGAGCACCGGCCGCCCGCCCTTTGCCATCTCCTCGATTTCCTGGATGACTGTGTTGAACTTCCCGCGCTCGTTCTTGAACACCAGGTCCGGCTGGTCGGACCGGATCATCGGTTTGTTGGTCGGAATCGTCACCACGTCCAGGTTGTAGATCCGCAGGAACTCTTCGGCTTCCGTCTTGGCCGTGCCCGTCATCCCCGCGAGCTTGTCGTACATACGGAAGTAGTTCTGGAACGTGATCGTCGCCATCGTCACGTTCTGGCGCCGGACCCGCACGCCCTCCTTCGCCTCGATCGCCTGGTGGAGTCCCTCACTGTAGCGCCGGCCGAGCATCATCCGCCCGGTGAACTCGTCGACGATGATGACCTCGCCGTCGCGGACGATGTAGTCCTTGTCGCGATGGAAGACCGCTTCGGCCTTGAGCGCCTGTTCGAGGTAGTGGGTGAGCTCGATGTACCGCTCGTCGTAGATACTCTCGCCGGCCGGAATCCCGACGATCTCTTCGACCCGGTCGATCCCTTCCTCGGTCAGCGACGCCGACTTGCTTTTGAGGTCGACCGCGAAATGCCGGCCTGCGCGGAGCTGCTTCGCGATCTGGGCGAATTGGTAGTAGCGGTCGGTCGACTGCTCGGCCTGCCCCGAGATGATGAGCGGCGTCCGCGCCTCGTCGATCAGGATATTGTCCACCTCGTCGACGATCGCAAAGACCAGATCGCGCTGCACGCACTGGTCGATCGAGACGACCATGTTGTCGCGTAGGTAATCGAAGCCGAATTCGTTGTTTGTCCCGTAGGTAATGTCGGCCCCGTACGCCTCCGTGCGCGCGACCGGGCGCAGCCGCGCCAGCCGGGGATCAGGCGACTCCCACGTCGGGTCGTAGAGAAACGCCTCCTCGTGCTGGATGCAGCCGATCGACAACCCGAGCGCGTGGTAGACCTGACCCATCCACTGCGTGTCGCGCTTGGCCAAGTAATCGTTGACCGTGACGACGTGGACGCCGCGTCCGGCGACCGCGTTGAGCGCCACCGCCAGCGTTGCCGTCAGCGTCTTGCCTTCGCCGGTCCGCATCTCGGCAATCTTGCCCTGGTGGAGCACCATGCCGCCCATCAACTGGACGTCGTAGTGCCGCTGTCCCAGGACCCGAGACGCGGCCTCGCGGGCCGCGGCGAACACCTCCGGCAAGAGATCGTCGAGATCCTCGCCGCCCTCGTGCCGCCGTCGAAACTCCTCGCCGAGACCCCTCAGCTCCTCGTCTGACAGCTCCTTCATCGACGGCTCGAGCGCATTGATCTCCTCGACGCCCGGTCGCAGCTGCTTGATTGCCTTCTCGTTGGCATCGCCAAAAATCTTGGTGATCAGGGTGCGCATGGAACATGACCTCGAACGGCGCGACATCCGACGCCGCTGCCATTGCCTGACGCGACGTAGCTCGAATCACGAGTATACCCGCTCGGGCTTACGTGCCCGCGCGATCCCCGGATTCAGCGGGAGAGCGGAGAAAGAACATCATCGCGGCAACGTGTGCAGGCAAGTCATACCGCGACCCAGGAGAGTCCCGCATAATGTGGAACGCAGCCGGCTTCAGCCGGCTCATATCACTCAGCGCGGGGCGTCAATCCCGCCTCGGACAGCCGCACGGATCGTGAGGACAGCAGGAGCCAGCATGGGCGCATCCCCCGGATTCACGACCAAGGTCTACGACATCGTCGCCCGCATTCCATCGGGCAGTGTCACCACCTACGGCCGGATCGCCGAAGCCATCGGCTCCGTCCGCGGCGCCAGAATGGTCGGCTGGGCGTTGCAGTCCGTCCCGCCCGAGCTTGACCTGCCGTGTCACCGCGTCGTCAACCGGATCGGCGAGCTCACCGGCGGCTGGCACTTCGGCCACCCCGACGTTATGAAGGGTCGCCTCCTCGCGGAGCAGGTGCCGTTCCGCGACGAGTACCAGGTCGACCTGGCCGCCTGTCTCTGGCTCCCCTGGGACAGCGACCTTGACTCAGCCGCCCCCGACAAAGTGGACGATCTCGACCCGGTCCCCTCCCACCAGCGTCGTCGCCGAAAAGGCTGATCTGGGCACGATCGCTTCGTTCACCTCGACCACGACCAACCGCTCGTGGTACCCCTTCACTTCCAGAAATCGCCGAACCGTCGTCCCCTGCGCGATGTCTATCTCCGTGCCGTTGACCGTCACCCGTACCGACGATGTGCCTTCGTCCATTCTTGTCTCCAGAAAGGAAACCAGCGCGGCGTGGATCGCGCCGGCCGCAGCCGTCGGATCGTCCGCGGCTCCGATCGCCGACACCACCGCGACACCCACTGCCCCTGCCGCGAGCACCTGCCCGACGTTGGCCGCCTCGATTCCCCCGATCGCCAGGGTCGGGCACGGCGCCGCGGCGGCGATCTCGCGGACTCCGGCGCACCCCAAGGCGGGTGCGCCTGGTTTGCTCGAGGTCAAGAAGACGTGGCCCGCGATCAGATAATCGGCGCCCTCACTCGCTACCGCCGCCTCAGGGCGATGAACCGAGCGGCCGATCATCGCGTCCCGCCCCAACGCCGTGCGTGCCTCGCGCACCGACATGCCCAGCTCCGGCAGATGCACCCCGAGACCGAGTGCCGCGGCGACGCTTGTCCGGCCGTTGACCAGCACGGTCGCCTGCTCTCCGACCGCGGCGCGGACGGACTCAACCAGACGGCTCAGTGTCCCCTCGTCCAGATCCTTCTCGCGAACCTGAATGGCGTCCACCCCGCCCTCCACGGCGCGCCGCGCCAGCTCCGGCAGCGGCAGCCGGGACCGCCTTCGGTCGGTGACCAGCATCAGCCGCGGCACGCGCCGCCGATCAGCCATCTCGCCGCGCCAGCGCGGTCCGCACGGCGCGACCAAGCCGCTCGGCTTCCGCTCCCGGATCTTCCGCGTGCAGAATCGCCCCGACGACCGCGATCCCAACCGCCCCGGCCTCGACGACGTTGCCGGCCGTCGCCGCGGTGATCCCGCCGATGCCGACGACCGGCAGCCGGGCCAGACTCGCCCGCCGGGCGACCGTTTCCAGCCCGATCGCGGCGCCGGCGTCGTTCTTCGACGCTGTGTCATAGACCGGCCCGATCCCCAGATAGCTCGCCCCTTCGTTCGCGGCCCTCATCGTTTGGTCGTCCGTCTCCGGTGAGTACCCGATCACGAAGTCAGAGCCCGCGAGCCGCCGGGCGTCCGACAGCGGAAGATCGTCGACACCCAGGTGGACGCCGTCCGCGCCCGCGGCCAACGCTAGGTCGAGGCGGTCGTTGACGATCACCAGCGCGCCGCGGGGGACACACCGTCGGCGCACCGCGCGGGCCAGGGCGAGCGTCTCGCGATCGGTCAACCGCTTGGCGCGCAGCTGAACGCTGGTGACACCGCCGCTCAGCGCGTCCTCGACGGCGGCGATGAGGTCTCCCCGCGCCTGATCCGGGTCCGCTATCAGGTAGACCGCGAGGCGACGTGCCAGAACCGTGTCCATGCCCCTGTCCCGGGACGAGACTAGCGCGCGGCGCCGACGACGCCCGTCAGCGGGCTGCTTGCCGAGGCGTATGACTTCACCGGAATCCGACCCGCCAGGTAGGCCTTGCGGCCTGCGCGGACACCCTCCGCCATCGCCTCCGCCATCAAGGCCGGGTCTTCCGCCAGCGCGATCGCCGTATTGACGAGCACCGCGTCGGCCCCGACCTCCATCGCCAGCGCCGCGTCCGAGGGCACGCCGATCCCGGCGTCGACCACTACCGGCACGGTTGCTTGCTCGATGATGATCTTGATCGCCTCGAGGCTGACGATCCCCTGCCCGGAGCCAATCGGCGAGCCGAGGGGCATCACCGTCGCCGTGCCCAACTCTTCGAGGCGCCTGGCCAGCACCGGATCGGCTCCAATGTAGGGGAGGACGACGAATCCCTCGTCGATCAGCACCCGCGCCGCGTCGAGTGTCCCAATCGGATCAGGCAACAGGTATTTCGGGTCCGGGATGACTTCGAGCTTGATCCAGGTCGAGAGCTCCATCGCCCGCGCCATCCGAGCGATCCGGATCGCGTCGTCCGCCGTCTTACAACCCGCCGTGTTCGGCAGGATCGTGTACCGCGTCCAATCGACGTCGTCGAGGACAGACCGGCTCTGCGGATCGTCAAAGTCGATCCGGCGCAGCGCGACCGTGATGATCTCGGCGCCTGAGGCGGCGAACGCCGCGTTCATCTCCTCACTCGTGCGGTACTTCCCGGTGCCCACCATCAGGCGACTGCCGAACGTCTTGCCGGCGATCGTCAACGGACGGTCTGCGCGCATGCTCATCTAGCGATCCTCCAGTGTTGTGGTCGACGGTTCGACGATCCGAACGTTGTGGAAATGGTTGACCGGAGAGTGGCCGTCACCGATGCGGTAGCTGGCGCGTAGCGCCGCGGTGACGTATTCCTTCGCCAGCCTGATCGCCTCGATCGGCGCCTTCCCGCGTGCCAGATGGGCAGCGATCGCCGCCGAGAACGTGCAACCGGTGCCATGGGTGTTCGCCGTGTCGACGCGCTCGCCGGTCAGCTCGACAAACGTTTCGCCGTCATAGACGAGATCGACCGGGTTTCCCGCCCGATGCCCGCCCTTGACTACGACGATGCGCGGTCCAAGCGCCCTGATCGCCGCCGCCGCCTCCCGCGCGTCCTCGTCGGTGACGATCTGGCCACCCGCCAGGACCTCGGTCTCCAGCAGATTCGGCGTCACGATCAGCGCCAGGGGCAGCAAGGTCATTTTGAGTGCCTCGACGGCCCCCTGCTGGAGCAGCCGGTCGCCGCTCTTCGCGATCATCACCGGATCGACGACGAGGTTGGCCACACCCCACGCTTCCAGCCGATCCGCGACGGTTTCGATGATCGACGCGCTCGACAGCATCCCCGTCTTCGCGGCTACGGTTCCGATGTCCTCCAGCACAGCGTCGATCTGGGCGGCGACGATGTCCTCGGGCACCTCGGCCACCGCATAGACAGCCTGGGTGTTCTGGGCGGTGACGGCGGTCAGCACCGACGTCCCGTAAACTCCAAGCGCGGCAAACGTCTTCAGGTCGGCCTGGATTCCGGCGCCGGCCCCAGAATCCGAGCCGGCGATCGTCATCGCCTTCGCGACCGTGCCGAACATCGGCAAGGTGGACACGGCATGGATCGACTTTCACGAAAAACGCAAAAACGCCAACGGCGGTCGCCGTCGGCGCTGCGGGGACCCTGCCCCGGGGATGTTGCCGTCCCTTCGCCGGTATGATCCGGATCAGGTTCGGAGGGTTGGTGACCTGGCAGGCCACACTCTCAGCGCGCCGCGCACCCCTGGCAACCGTTCTGCTAAGCATACCACGCCGGCCGAGGCGGTGCCTTGGGTTGCAGAGCCGGGGGTGCGTGTCAAAACTGGCCCCAACCCGATGCTATACTCCGAATGAGGAGGACGAGTCGCCCCGGTCTGGCGCCTCGGGAATCAGACGGAGACGCCGATGAACGTGTTGGAAGGGCTTCAGACGATACGCGAGCGTCTCGTCAAGAACAACGCGGACCCCGCCACGCTCGCCACCGTCGATCAGATCATGCGCCGCGCGGCCCTGCCGGCTGCCGCGCCGGCCTCGGCGAACTCCCTGCTCCAGCTTGTCCGAATGCTGATGCGTACCCCAACCGCCAATGCCAACGTGGGCGTCTACAACGATTTCGTCTGGCTCGAAGAGAAGCTCGAAGGCGACGCGGCCGCCTTCCGTCAGCGCCAGGCGATGGAAGAGGCCAAACCCGTGCCGAAAACCAAGAAGTACTACAAAGAGATCAAAGAGCGAGAGAAGAAAACCGCCAAATCCGGATAGACGCGTCCCGTGGTTTGGATCGCGCTTCTGCGTGTGGGACAGCGGACCGCTGAACGTCTCGCGGTGGCGGGGTATGGGGGGTTGAGCCGGGCGTTGCAGCGCCGGACTCCACCGGCGGACGGCGCCGGAACGGAGCACACGGAGGTGACAATACCGTGGTCGAGCACCTGACTCTGAACCCCCAGCAGCTGATCCCCCGCGTCGTCGGTCGCTACTCGCCCGTCGTCGTCGACCGCGGCGAAGGCATCTACGTCTGGGATGTCGACGGGACGCGGTACATGGACTTCACGTCGGGCATCGCCGTCGTCAACACGGGGCACTGTCATCCGCGCGTCGTCCAGGCGATCCAGGAACAGGCCGCGAAGATCATCCACGCCCAGCAAAATATCCTCGCCCATGAGCCGATGATGCGGGCCGCCGTCGAGCTGACCGCCACGCTGCCAACCACCCTCAATCAGGTCTTCTGGACGAACAGCGGCGCCGAGGCGATCGAGGGCGCGCTCAAGCTCGCCAAAGTCGCGACCAAGCGCCCGGCCACGATTGCCTTCCGAGGCGCGTTCCATGGCCGCACCCACGCGGCGATGTCCGTCCCCTCATCGCGCGCGAAGGTGCGTGGCCACTACGAGCCGCT
>JRHI01002816.1_pt1 | contig 11277 bp, 8 predicted proteins | sample 215371 | NCBI WGS metagenome assembly JRHI01 (sample SAMN02929681, study PRJNA255918) | sediment metagenome | biome: cave system; feature: Ice Cave; material: Sediment; isolation source: sediment from deep within a dark volcanic ice cave with no known source of... ... | reverse complement strand
GGCGATCCCATGCTGACGTCGCAAGACTTGCGGCGCGGGGTAGGTACGCTCGCGCGGTCGGGAATCAAGCAGATCGACGGGCTCTTGGAGATCGACGATACGTCCTTTGCGGGTCCCGAGCAAAATCCGCAGTGGGATCCCGACGACCTCACCTACGATTATGCGGCCGGTACGAGTGCGATCGCTTTTGATGAGGGTGTCGTCGAATTCGACGTCACCCCGGGCGCGACGGGTGCGGCCGCCCGCATTCGCGCGGTTCCTGAAAACGAATCGATCACGTTTACGGGCTCAATCGGGACGCGACCGCCGGGAGCGTCGACGTTCGTTACGATCGAACGTGCGCCGCAGCCGCAGCCGCTCGCGCCGCTCGACGCGCGGAATGTCGCGACGGCCGACGAGCCTCACAACGAGTACGCGATCGACGGATACATCGCGCAGGGCGAAACGCAGAAATACTACAAGCCGATTCTCGGCATCCCCGGATACGCCGGAGGCGTCGTCGCCTCGATGCTCGCGGAGCGTCGGATATCCCTCGCCGCGGGATTTCGAGCGGGCGCCGCGCCGCCGGGCGCCGACGTGCTGTGGTCGCACCGCTCGCCGCCGCTCGACGCAATCCTCAAAGACATGCTCGTCTATTCAAACAATCACACGGCGGAAACGTTGCTGCGCATCGTCGGCGAACGCGCCGGCCACCCGGGCACGGATCAGGCCGGCATCGCATTTGAAAAAAAACACCTCGCGCGACTCGGCGTGTCGCCCGACCGGATGCGCGTTTTCGACGGCAGCGGCCTCGCGCCGGGCGATCGCATCATGACGTTGACGCTGGCCGAACTCATTGCAGCCGAACTGCGCGGCCCCGATGCCGGGGTCTTCTTGCAGAGCCTGCCCCGGGTCGGTCTCGAGGGTACGGTCAAACAGCACGACCTGCATGCCGCACTGGGCCGTACGCGCGCCAAAAGCGGTCACATCGAAAATGTCAACGCGTTGGCGGGTACGGTGCTCACCAAACACTACGGCCGAGTCGCGTTCGCCTTCATCGTTAACGACCGGCGCGCGAACGCCGACATCGTGACCGAAGAGGAAGACCGTGCGCTCGACGCGCTCGCGAACTCGTAAAGGAACGTATGCATCCGATTATCTTTCGAAACGACGTACTCGCTGGAAAATTGCTCCTCGGAGGCTGGTCTATGATTGCAGACGCGTATGCGGCGCAACTGATGGGAAGCGCCGGATACGATTGGCTCGTCATCGATATGGAGCACGGTCCGGTGCCGCTGGAGGCGGCGCAAGCGATGACGACTGCGCTGCGCACGACGAATGCGGTCCCGATCGTCCGGCCGCCGTGGAAGGATAGTGCGTCGTTGCAGGTTGCGCTCGATTGCGGTCCACACGGCGTCCTCGTGCCAATGGTCAACTCTGCAGCGGATGCCCGCGCCGTCGTGGCCGACACGCGTTTCGTTCCGCTCGGCGAGCGTAGCCGCGGCGGCAGCCGCGCCGCGCTTTCGTTCGGAACCGATGGCGCGACGTATTTTCGCGACGCCAACGCGTGGACGGTCGTCCTGGTGCAGCTCGAAACGACGCAAGCCGTCGATGACGCCGATGAAATGGCCGCTCTCGATGGCGTCGACTGCCTCTTTGTCGGCCCCTTCGACCTAGCCGGTTCCTTCGGCGTGCCGTTTCCGGAGATTTGGGAGAACCTGGCCGGGCCTTATCGCGACGCGATCGAGGCGATTCCGCGCATCGCGCATAACCGCGGCAAAGCCGCCGGCATTCTTGCCAACGACGCCGCGATGGCGCGCACGTGCATCGAAATGGGGTACACCGTCATCGGCATCGGGGTCGATTCGACGTTGCTCGCGTCGGCCGCGCAACGCACGCTCGACGAACTACGATAATGCGACGGCGCGCGGAGAGTTTGAGACAAGCCGCCTCGAGAAGATAGGCTCGAAGAGTTCCTCCCGCGCCAATTGCTTGCCCGACGATCTGTTCGCTATCGTTGATGGCAGTCGCCGAGTATCGACAATATCGCGCGGGGGGCGGCGTCGCGGTCGTCGGCGAAAGGCCGCGGCTCATGCAACTCGATGCTGCTCTTTTCGAACGCGTGCTCGTACGTGCGCTCGGCGCCGGCGACTATGCGGATGCGTTTTACGAACGCCGGATCGCGCGCACGTTCCGCTTCCAGGATGGTCGCGTGCACGAAGCGGGCATTTCGATTTCAAGCGGTGTCGGTATCCGCGTCCTTGCGGGCGAGCGGGCCGGTTACGCCTATTCGGAAGACCCTTCCGAAGAAGCGTTGCTCGAGACGGCCCGCATCGCGGCACTCATCGCAAAGGATCGCACGGCGCGCACGAACGGCGTGCACCTTCCGCGCGATGCCGCTCGCCCGGCGAGTCTCTACCCGGATATCGCAGCGCAGCACATGCGACCGGAATCGGCGACATACGTGGCTCTGCTTGCGCGCGCCGACGTCGCCGCGCGCGCGAGCGATCCACGCATCAAAGCGGTCAACGCCTTTTTCTCAGGCGAAGTCCAGGAGATTGCAATCGCCACAAGCGAGGGCCGGTTCGTACGCGACCGCCGTCCGCTCGTGACCTTTGGCGTGCAATGCGTGGCGCAGGGCGCGGAACGAGGCACGGGATTTTACGGTGACGGCGGCCGCGCGAGCATCGACTATTTCGACGCGCATTCGCCCGAAGAGATCGCTCGCGAGGCGGCTCGTATTGCGTGCCTGAATTGCGAGGCGATCGCGACACCCGCGGGCGAGATGGAAGTCGTCGTCGGCGCAGGCAGCGGCGGCGTGCTCCTACACGAAGCGGTCGGACACGGACTAGAAGGCGATTTCAACCGGAAGGGAACGTCGCTCTATAGCGGCCGGGTCGGCGAACGCGTGGCGAGCGAACTCGTGACGATCTACGACGACGGCAATTTGCCCGGCGAACGCGGCAGCCTGACGGTCGACGATGAAGGCACGCCCGGCCAACACAACGTTCTGATCGAGAACGGAATCTTGCGCGGCTACATGCACGATCGTCTCAACGGGGGCCTCATGGGMTYGGCGTCGACCGGAAGCGCGCGACGCCAATCCTATCGCGTGATGCCGCAACCACGCATGTGCAACACCTACATGACGGACGGCGAATCGACACGCGACGAAATCATCGGCTCTGTGAAGCGCGGTATCTTTGCAACCTCGTTTTCCGGCGGTCAGGTGGAAATCAGTAAGGGCGATTTCGTCTTCATGCTCGCCGAAGGTTATCTCATCGAGGACGGAAAGCTCACGGCTCCGTTGCGCGGGGCGAGCTTAATCGGCAACGGCCCCGAGGTGATGAATCGCGTCACGGCCGTCGCCAACGACGGACACCTGGCGGCTCGCTATTACACGTGCGGTAAGGGCGGACAGTACGTTCCCGTCGGGGTCGGTATGCCGACGGTGAAACTCGCGAGCGTTACGGTCGGGGGATCAGCGATTGGGGGTTGAGATCGAATTCGCGCAGCGCATCGTAGGCCTCGCGACGGATGCCGGCGCGACGCAGGCCGAAGCGAGCTATACCGTTGTCGATCGTTTTAGTACCGAAGCGCGCGGCACGGAGCTCGTCAAGCTCGAACAGTCCGTGGGTCGCGGCGTGACGGTACGCGTCTTCGCGAACGGAGGCAAAGCGTCGCTTGCGACGAGCGACCTCTCGGAGGGCGGGTTGGAGACGTTCGTGCGGGAGGCCGTCGATGCGGCGCGTTTCGTCTCCGCCGATCCGCATTCGGGGCTTCCCGACTATGAGCCGCCGGCGCCGGGTGAGGCAACGCTCGCGCTGTACTCGGACGACGTGCGTAGCCGCGATGCGGAAACGAAGATCGAAGCTGCACTCGCGCTCGAGCGCGTTTCGCGTGCCGTCGATTCGCGGATCGTGAACTCGAGCGGGGCGCGAGTCGCCGACATGACGATGACGCTCGCGCTTGCGAATACACTGGGCTTCGCAGGTTCGTATCGCGCCTCGCAGGTAGGGGCCGGCGTGAGCCCCATCGCGCAAGACGGCGCGATCAAGCGGACGGGTTCGTACGGGAGTGCCGCGCGATCGTACGCGGCACTCGAAGATATCGGGAGTATCGCCATCAAAGCCGCGAAGCGTGCCGTAGCACTCATCGGCGCTCGGAAACCCGCAACGATGCGCGTGCCCGTCATCTTCGAGCGCGAAGTCGCGGCGCTCGTGCTCGCCGATATCTTCGCCGCCGTGAGTGCCGCAAACGTCGCGGTCGGAAACTCGTTTTTGGAGAATAAAATCGGCGAACGTATCGGAAGCGAGTTTGCGACAATCGTCGACGATGGTCGCCTTACCGGCGGCCTCGGGACCTCACCGTTCGACGGCGAGGGCGTTTCGACGCGGCGCACGGTCGTCGTCGAAAACGGCGTGCTGAGAACGTTCCTCTACGATACGTATTACGGGCGGCGACTCGGCGCGGCGAGTACGGGGAACGCGTTGGGTGGAGGTATCGGGCCGAATAACTTCTATCTGCAGGCCGGCAACGAAGATCTCGAAGCCCTCATCGCGGCGACGCCGCGCGGCGTGCTGGTTCTCGATACCATCGGCTTCTCGGCGGAATCCGTGACCGGCACGTACAGTCGCGGTGCCCGCGGCTACCTCATCGAAAACGGCGAACTTGCGTATCCGATCGACGAGTTCACGATCGCCGGCAACCTCGTCGAGATGCTGGGCGCCATCGATGCCGTTGCAAACGACCTCGTCTTCGATCAAGCGACGGTGTCGCCGTCGTTTCGAGTCGCAGAGATGACGATCTCGGGAACATAACGTTCACTGCAACTCTACATCGAGCGTCACGTCGATATCGTTGCCGATCGTACCGTCGAAGGGCGTGATGCGCATGCCGAACGCGTGACGGTCGACTTTTCCGGTCGCGCGATAATGCGGGCGCGGGAAGCCGTGGAGGGTGGTAACTTCGAGCGTCAGCGGCTGCCCCACGCCGTGCACGACGAGCGTGCCGCGCAGCGTAAAGCCGCTCGCGACCGGCACGACGGACGAACTCGCGAACGTCCATGTTGGAAAGCGCTTGACGTCGAAGAAGTCGGGGCCTTGCAAATCGTCGTCCCGGTCGCCATCGCGCGTATCGATGCGGCGCGGATCGAGCGTCGCCTCTACGCTCGTGGGGACGCCGGTATCTCCACTCGCGAAGGTCGCTTGGCCCGATACGATCGGTATCGTTCCGGTGACGTGCTCCACGTACAAGTGCGTGACGTCGAATGTGGCGTGCGAACGGCTCGTGACGAGTGCGTGTTCGACGTTTTGCGCACTCGCAGCGAGCGGCCCGAATGCGAATGCGAATGCGAATGCGGACGTGGCGCAGGGATTGCGCAACCAACTTTGCATCAGTAGGCCACCGTATATTGCACGTCGAGCGTATGGTTGGTCTGCGGCGCGTGTCGGTAGACGTCTTCGATGGTCAAGCGCGAATTTCGCGACACGCGGTAGCCGAGTAGCGGCACGAGGTCGCGCGTGAAACCGCCCGTACTGTCGTTCGTGCCTTCGTAACGCACGAGGCCGAAAAATTTGCGCGCGAATTGATAGCGAAGTTGCGTGAAGCCGCCGCTCGAGAACGTTCCCGTGCCCAGACCGTCGAAGTTCGTATCGCTTCCCGTTTGGAAAACGGTCTCGCTCTCCAGCAGCCCCGCGACGTAGGTCGCGCCGTAACCTTGGCGCCAAAAGCGATCGATCGCCGGCCCCGTCGGACGGGAGCCGTCGTAACGGTACGCCGCCAGCGTAAGCGGCCCGAGCACGTGTTGCGCGCCGAGCATCGTGTCGAGTCCGCGCGCGGAAATTCCGCTCTGCCGATCGTGTCCGCCGAGCGCCAGCAGCGCAACGCTCGTTCCGCGCCATAGATCGCCAAACCGCAGTTGCGCCCCGATCTTCGGCTCGAAAAATGTAAATGGATTAGCGCCTATAGAGCGGTCGAAAATTGTATAGTGCGCGAGCGTCTCGCGAAAGGATTCGGGATCGACGGGAAGCGGCAGCGTGAACTGTCCCACCTGCACCGAAACCGGCAGTCGCGACGAATCGGGAGTCAAGCGATAGTGCAGCCACGCATCGCGGGTTGCGCCCGGACGGCCGCCGTCGAGCTCGTATTGTTCGACGAAATAGCTCCCCCGCGATCCGACGCGGCCGGCAACGAAGAGTTCCACTTCGTCCAACGTCGCTTTCGGCAATCCGGTAGCGTCGGGTTCGCTCGTATAGGCCGCGTTGATTTTTACGGCGAGCGGAAAAACACGCTGCGGTCGTGCGTCCTGTAGTGCGTAACCGTGCGCCAAAAATTGCCGGCCGAAGGCGGTCAGATGCGGCACGACGGAATGGCACTTTTGGCACGCCAGGCCGTATTCGTGTGCGAAATACGGAATCGCGACGGCACCGCGCGGGAACAGCGCGCAGAACGCGGCCAGCGCGGGAATGACGAACCTTGGCTTCACGGCTACCCCGCTGATAGTCTTCCCTGGCCATTGATTTAGTCTCGCCTAACTTTTTCCTTCGCCCCAACTACTGCGAGGGTCGAGCGTCGAGGGACACTAATGACGCGCCATGGCTTCACCCGCGATCGGCTACACGCTTATCATGCGCCTGGAACTGCCGACCTCGCCCGGAGCGTTCGGCACGCTCGCATCCGCGATCGGCGATGCCGGCGGGATCATCGATGCCGTCGACATGCATTCGGTGGCTAAGAATATGGTCACGCGGGACGTCAGCGTTACGGTCGCCTCGGATGCGGTCGCGAACGCGGTGCGCGCGTCGATCTTGCGCCTCAAAACGGTCCGTCTGGTCAGCGTCTCCGATTCCACCTTTCTCGCGCACCTCGGCGGCAAGATCCGAGTTCAGCCGACGATCCCCGTCAAAACGCGTACCGATCTTTCGAAAGTGTATACGCCCGGCGTCGCCCGCGTGTCGCTCGCGATTGCGAACGATCCCTCGAAGGCTTTTCAGCTTACGATCAAGCGCAATACGGTCGCGGTTGTGACCGATGGCACGGCCGTCCTCGGCCTCGGAGACATCGGGCCGCTCGCGGCGGCGCCGGTGATGGAGGGTAAGTGCATGCTCTTCAAACAGTTCGCGGGGATCGATGCCTTCCCGATTTGTCTGGACACCAAAGACGTAACCGAGATCGTCGAAACGATCGCGCGCATCGCGCCGATCTTCGGCGGCATCAATCTCGAGGATATCTCGGCGCCGCGTTGCTTCGAGATCGAACGGCTCTCGCAAGAGCGGCTCGATATTCCCGTGATGCACGACGACCAACATGGGACCGCGGTCGTCATCATGGCGGCACTCTTCAATGCGGCCGCGGTCGTCGGTAAAGCAATGAATGAATTGACGGTCGTCGTCGCCGGCAGCGGCGCGGCCGGAACGGCAACGATGAAAATGCTGCTGGCTGCAGGAGTTCGGGACGTGATTCCGGTCGACCGGGCGGGCGCGATCAACCGCGCGGAGCACTACGATAATACGCACTGGTCGTGGCTTGCGGAAAATACGAATCGGGAAAATCGACGCGGTTCGCTTGCGGAAGTGCTTAAGGGCGCGGACGTCTTCATCGGCGTCTCCGCTCCGAACATCTTGCGACCTGAGGACATCAAACGGATGGCGCGCGATCCGATCGTGTTCGCGATGGCCAATCCCACGCCCGAAATCATGCCGGATGTCGCCGCGCCGTACGTGACGGTCATGGCGACCGGCCGCAGCGATTTTCCGAACCAAGTCAACAATTTACTCGCATTTCCCGGAATCTTTCGCGGCGCGCTCGACTGCCGTGCGAGCCGCATCACCGACGGTATGAAGCTTGCCGCCGCTAAAGCCATCGCGGCCATCATTACCGACGTCGAACGCGGCCCGGAATACGTCATTCCGAGCGTCTTCGACACGCGGGTCGTCGATGCGGTCGCCCGGGCGGTGGCGGCCGCTGCCGTCGATGAAGGAATCGCGCGGCGGCAATTGTTTCTCGCCGAAGGCGAAGATGTCGTTGCCGCGGGCTAAAGAGGCGTGACGGCGATGTCGAGCGCGGAGATTGGAGCCCGCGTCCTCATTATCGAGGACGATCCCGACGTCGCATCGTTCGAGCAAACGATGCTTGCGCGCGCGGGCTATCAGACCAAGGTCGCAAGCACGGGTAAAGACGGTCTTGCGTTCGTAGAAACCTATAAACCCGATGTCGTGCTGCTCGACATCGGCTTACCCGACATGTCGGGGCTGGATGTCTGCACGACGATCGCCCAGACGGCCGACGCGTACATCCTGATGGTGAGCGGGCACTCGAGCGAGGACGTGAAGCTCCGGGGCCTGGGCCTCGGTGCGGACGACTTTATAAGTAAACCATTTTCTGGGAACGAGCTGGTCGCGCGCATCGTCTCGTTTTTGCGCCGGCGCGAACGCGCGCGCTTGCGCGACAACGACGGGCGTTTGCAACTCGGAGACGCGGCCCTCGTGCGCGACCTGCACACCCTGGAAAAAGAAAGCCGCTCCGTCAGTCTCACGGCACTCGAATTTCGTCTTTTGTGGTTTCTGGGCGAAGCCGATGGCCGGCTGCTCACCCGCGCGCAAATTCTGGAACGAGTGTGGAACGATGTCTCCGGCGTCCCGACGCGTGTCGTCGACGTACACGTCGCCGCACTGCGAAAAAAGCTCGGCGAAGTCGGTGCTTCGCTACAAATTTCGTCGGTCCGCGGAATCGGTTATCGCCTAGATATTCCATGATGCCACGACCCCATGATTCCACGATCCCATGATTGCGGATCTGGTTCTGGATGCGCGCGATAAGCGGCCGCTCTACGTGCAACTCGCCGACGAACTCGCGGCGCGCATCGAGCGAGGGGAACTCGGCGAAGGCGACCGTCTTCCGGGCATGCGCGAACTCGCGGCGCGACTCGGGGTCGCGCTCGTGACCGTCTCGCAGGCCTACGATTCTCTGGTCGCGCGCGGTCGCGCGATCACGCGCGTGGGTAAAGGCACCTACGTCGCCGCCGCGCCGGCGCCGAGCGAACCGTTCGCGCGGCGCTGGGAGCCCGATATCGGCGGATTCACCCGCGCCCGGATGGAGGGCGTGCTCGAGCGTTTGGCGCGTGCGAACGTTGCGGGGGCGATTACGCTTGCGACGGGGCACCCGGCGCCGGAGACTTTTCCGCTCTCGGAATTCGGAAAGTGCGTGCAGCGCACGCTCGTGGAAGATCCGCCCCAGACGATGCAATATGCCTCCGGTAACGGCGACGCGGATTTGCGCGAGACGCTTGCGAAGGCGCTACGCGCGCGCGGCGTTCCCGCACACGCGGACGACGTCGTCGTGTGTTCGGGCGCGCAGCAAGCCGCCGATATCGTCGCGACGACGCTGCTCGAAACGCGCGCCGTCGTGGCGGCGGAATCGCCGTCGTACGCACCGACGCTCGGGATTTTCGATGCGCGCGGTGCGACCTACGTTGAGATTGCAGCCGACAGCGGAGGCATTCGCGTCGACGACGTCGAGCGCGTGTTCGCGGAATACCGGCCGCGTCTGTTCTACGTCAATCCCTTCGCGCAAAATCCGACTGGCGCCGTATTGCCCGAACGGCGCGCAAAAGCGATCGTCGCGTTGGCACGCCGGTATGACGTCGTAATTTTGGAAGACCAAACTGGTTGGGTCTTCACCTACGGCGCTCAGGCGCCGGCGCCGCTCGCGGCGCACGATGTCGACGGTCGCGTGATCCTCATCGAGAGCCTTTCGAAGTCCGTCTTTCCGGCACTGCGCGTCGGCTACGTTTTCGCGCGCGGGGCGCTTCGCGCACCGCTGGAATCGGCGAAGATGCGTGCCGATTCGTTCACCTCGACGCTAACGCAGCGGGCCCTTTGGCGCTTCATGGAATCGCCCGCGTACGGCAAACATCTGCGCGCAGCGCGTGCGCTCTACCGGGCGCGGCGCGATGCCTTCGTCGACGCCTTACAGACGGCGTTGCCGTGGGCGCAGGTCGGCGCACCCGCCGCCGGTACGACGCTGTGGTTACCGCTGCCGATGCGCCTCTCGACCCAAGCCGCCTTCGATGCGTGCGCGCGGGCGGGCGTGCTCGTGATGCCGGCCGACCCCTGGTACCCGACGCGCAGCGGCGCGGCCGCGTTACGCCTCGGTTTCGGCGACCTGGACGATGCGACGATGCGGGAAGCCGTCGCGCGGTTGGCCCGTGCGTTAACATAACTCGAGGACGTGCCCGCAGATCTTCCTTGAAGCGCACGGGCAACTGAAAAGACGGCGAATACGAGCGCAAGATTTGAGATGCAGCGTTGCCGGAAGTACGGCACAATATGGCTATGCTTACTGCAACCGCTTCCTATCACTACCTTGCCATCCCGACGGATCTCGCGCTCCGAATCCGAACGACGCTACGCGATGATTACGGAAACGCATTGTCCGTTTGGCGCTCGGACGCAGACGGGAATCCTTGCCGGCATTGCCTACGCTTGACGCACCCCGGCGAACGGCTCATCCTTTTCGCGTATCGTCCCTTCGAAGAGGCGGGGCCGTACGCGGAAATCGGACCGATCTTTATTCATGCCGATGCGTGCGAACGCTACGATGCACAGTCGGTTTTTCCGCCGAACTTTGTGTCTCGAGCGCTTACGCTTCGGGCGTACGGCCGGACGGAGCGCGGTTCGCTCTCGATCGTCGATGCGCAGGTTTCGACACCGGAACCAGACGCCGCGCGCCGCGCTCTGGAAAGATTATTCTCAAACGTAGACACCTCGTTCGTGCACGTTCGCAGTCCAGCTTGGGGCTGCTACGATTTTCGGATAGAGCGCAACACGCCGGCGTGAACGCCGGCGCGCGCAACGTCGTTGCCGCCGTCGAAACGCTCGAATCCGTTGCGAGCGCCCGTCGCGGAACCGCGAGCGGGTGGATGTGGGCGGGAATCGGCATCGGGCTCGTGGTCTCCGCGCTTGCGACGCCGTGGCTGCTTGATGGCATCGCGCACTGGCGAATCGCGGCGGCGCTGACCGGCATCCTAGTTCTGGCCGCGGGCGCGGGTTATGCAGGTTCGTTCGGGGCGGCACGTGTCGCTCTCGAAACGCCCAAAGGAACGCAACCCGCACGGGCGGCGGCTCGCTTCGACGTGCGCGGTCTCGCTCGCCCGCGCCGGTTTCTCTTCCTCGGTTTGTCCTACGGTTTGTGCGGCTTCGCCTACATCGCGTACGCGACGTTCGTCGTTGCCGCCCTTGCGGCCCCGCAGCTGCTGCGGGCTCTGCATCCATCGCGCTGCTGTGGGCCGCATACGGG
>JRHI01002815.1_pt1 | contig 11277 bp, 10 predicted proteins | sample 215371 | NCBI WGS metagenome assembly JRHI01 (sample SAMN02929681, study PRJNA255918) | sediment metagenome | biome: cave system; feature: Ice Cave; material: Sediment; isolation source: sediment from deep within a dark volcanic ice cave with no known source of... ... | reverse complement strand
GGGTTATCTACGGCACATTACCGTCTGGCAGGGGCGGTTTTGAGAAGATGGCTCGGGCGGACGTGGCTCTCCAGAGGGTGCGTGTCAGGGTTTTGTCCAGGTGGCGCGTTGGTCGTGATCGACCCGGCGAACCGCCGGGCAATGTGCTCAAGCCTTGGCGGCCAATCCAGCGTATCGCGTGGATTGGGCGGGCCGAGAGGCCAGGATCTGCCGCGGACAGAAGGTATCAAACTCTGACGCACGCCCCGCTCCCTTGACACCGGAACGCTTGCCGGCCAGGACAGTTGCGCACGAACGCCAATCGTCGGCGTTGTCATGCCGAGGTCCTGAAAATGGCTCACACGCGGCCTTGCAGCGCGTTGACGACGCCCGGAGCCTTGGTATACTGCGCCAAGAGGTTCCACAAGTCGCCGTTTTCCCCCGTGCGCCGGTCGGACGCCAAGGAGCCGGCGATCGCGCGTCGCCCGGAATGGGCATTCACCGCAGGAGGGACAGGTCGATGCGAGGCGCTACCGCTACCCGTCGTTCGTGGGTGCCGATCGTGGCACTGCTGCTGATCCTCGTGTTTGGCACGTTTGGCGCGAGCGCGGCGCCGCTGGGAGGAAGGAGCGGGCCGAGCGGCCGGGCGCAGGGGAACACCAAGACGCTGATCGTCGCGGTCGCGAGCGACATGCAGAACCTCGACCCGACGCTCTCCAGCGCCGACACCTACACGCAGGAGATGCTGACCAACATCTACGAGTGGCTGATCGACTACAAGGTCGTCGACCAAAACGGCGCCAAGGTGGCCGATCCGAGCCAGTTCGTCGGCGCGCTGGCCGCGAAGTACGAGTGGAGCCAGGACGGCAAGACGATTACCTTCACGCTGCGCGACGGGCTCACGTTCGCCAACGGCGACCCGCTCGACGCCAACGCGGTCAAGTTCACCTACGACCGCATCTACGACCAGAAGGGCGTCACGCCGTTCCTGATGTCGATGGCCTCTGCGCCGGACAAGGACCACGTCAAGGTCGTCGACGCGAAGACGATCGCGATCACGGTCGACAAGCCGAACACGCTCCTGCTCGGCAACATGGCGCAGTTTGGGCACTCGATCCTGGACCCGGTCGTCGTCAAGGCACACGAGACGGCCACCGATCCGTTTGCGCACGAGTGGCTGAAGACGCACGCCGCGGGAACGGAGCAGGGCCCGTTCAAGCTGGAGAGCTGGGAACCGGGCAACCAGTGGGTCCTGGTCCCCAACCCTACCTACTACGGCGACAAGCCGAAGCTGGACCGGATCATCTTCAAGGTCATTCCGGACCCCTCCAGCCGCCTCGCGCAGCTGCAGAGCGGCGCGGTCGACATCGCCTACGACCTGCCGACCACCGACATCCAGTCGCTGCAGAACGACCCGAATATCCAGGTCGTGCGCAACACGAGCCGCTTCGTCGTCTTCCTGGGCATGAACTCGAAGGTCAAACCGTTCGACAACGTCAAGGTGCGGCAGGCGATCTCGTACGCGGCGCCGTACGACACGATCCTGAACGAGGTGCTGCACGGCTACGGCAAGCAACTGACGAGCCCGATCCCGAACGGCACGCCGTACCACACCGACCAGTTCTTCCAGTACAAAACCGACCTCGTCAAGGCGAAGCAGCTCCTGACCGACGCCGGGTTCCCGAACGGGTTCGAGACGACGCTCGAGGTGGCGAGCGGCGTCCAGGAGGGCAAGGAAACCGCCGTCTGGGTGCAGCAGTCGCTGGCGCAGATCGGGATCAAGGTCAAGATCCAGGAGGAACCGGGCGCGGCTTTCACCGAGAAGCTGCAGAAGCACGATCTCGGGTTCTTCTTCTTCAACAACTGGATCTCGATCAACAACGACCCGTTCTACCATCTGTTCTGGCTCTTCCGGTCCGACTGCTGTAACTACACCAACTACGACAACGCAGTGGTCCAGAAGATGATCGACGACAACGTCCTCAACACCGACGCGAAGGCCCGCGAGCAGGCGGCGATGGACGCCCAGAAGCAGATCATCGCCGACGCGCCCTGGGTCTTTCTCTACCAGCCGGACTTTCTGCTGGCGATGCGCAAGAACGTGAAGGGCTACGTCTACTACTCCTCGGATCGCTTCACGCGGTACAAGTTCATGTCCAAGGAGTAGTTGCCGGTTGCCAGTTGCCAGTTGCCGGTTGCCAGCGGAGGTCGGAGGCGAGACGGTCCGGAGGGTGACCACCTGATGACCATCATGTGGGCTGACTGCAAACGGCTGGCCTCAGCGCCATTGGTCGGCGATGAACTGGCAACTGGCAACCGGCAACTGGCAACTGACGACTGACGACTAATGGCCACCTACGTCGCGCGGCGCCTGATCCTGCTCGTCCCGGTGTTGCTCGGGGTGACGATTGTCACGTTTGCGCTGACGCGGATCATCCCGGGCAACCCGATCGACCGGATGATCAGCCCGCTGGCAAGCAACGAGGTCCGGGTGCGGGTCGCGGCGGAGAACGGCCTGACCGATCCGCTCTGGGTGCAGTACCTGCGGTATATCCGCAACGTGCTGCGCGGTGACCTTGGCGACTCCTTCGTCACCAGCCAGCCGGTGCTGAAGGATCTCACCTCACGATTCGCGGCGACCTTTGAGCTGACCGGTTGGGCGATGTTGCTCGCGCTCGCCGTCGCGGTACCGCTCGGGATCGCGGCGGCGGTCTGGCGCGACACCTGGGTGGACCACCTCTCGCGGGTGATCGCGGTCGTCGGCGTGGCGATGCCGGTCTTCTGGCTGGGGTTGCTCGCGATCTACGTCTTCTTCTACCGGCTGCACTGGCTGCCGGCGCCGCAGGGACGGATCCCGCCGGTCGTGCAGCCACCCAGCCGCCTGACGGGGCTCTACACGATCGACGCGCTGCTGACCGGCAACTGGTCGGCGTTGCGGGCGTCGGCCGAGGCACTGGTGATGCCGGCGACCGTGCTCGCCTTCGCGGTGATGGCGCCGCTGGCGCGGATGACGCGGTCGGGGATGGTCGAGGCGCTCGAAGCTGATTACACGCGGGCGGCGCGCTCGCTGGGGCTCTCGGAGCGGTCGGTCGTGCTGCGGCACGCGCTACGCAACGCGATCCTACCGCTGGTGACGATGACGGCGATCGTCTACGGGTACCTGCTCGGCGGGATCGTCCTGATCGAGAACATCTTCGCCTGGCCCGGACTCGGTCGCTACGTCTTCAACGCGATCACGTCGAGCGACTACCCGGCCGTGCAGGGGTTTATCCTGTACGCGACGACGGTCTACGTGCTCCTCTTTCTGCTGGTCGACGTCCTCTACGTCCTCTTCGACCCGAGGGTGCGGTACTGAGATGGCGACCGACGCCGCGACGATGACCACGACCGCGCCCGCGCCCGCCCGGACCGGGCGGGCGGCGGTCGTCGGGCGGTGGGTGCGGCGCAACCCGGTGACGGCGGTCGGGTTCGCGATCATCCTCGGGCTGGCGGTCGTTGGGGCGGTGGCGCCGCTGGTCGCGCCGTACGACCCCTACGCGCTGAATCCGAAGGTCATCCTCAAGCCGCCGACGCAGGCACACCTCTTCGGCACGGGGTTGTTCGGTGAGGACATCTTCTCGCGGGTGCTCTACGGGATCCGGATCGACTTCGCGATCGGGATCGGCGCGGTCGCCGTCGGGTTGATCATTGGCTCCGCGGTCGGGGCGCTGGCCGGGTACATCGGGGGCAGAACCGACGAGATAGCGATGCGGCTGATGGACATCATCGCCGCATTTCCGGGGTTCATCCTGGCGATGGGGGTGGCCGGGGCGCTCGGGGCAAGTATGCCGAACCTGATCGTCGCGATCGCCTTCGTCAATGTGCCGGTCTACGCGCGGCTGATGCGCGCCCGCTTCCTCGTCATCCGGAGCAGCCAGTACGCCGTCGCGGCGCGCGGAGTGGGCGCGTCGCGCTGGAGGATCCTGACCTGGCATCTGCTGCCGAACAGCATCGCGCCGATCTTCGTGCAGTCGACGCTCCAGTTCGGCTGGGCCATCCTGGATGCGGCGGGGCTGAGCTTTATCGGGCTCGGCGTCCGCCTGCCGACGCCGGAGTGGGGCGTCATGATCGGGCTTGGCGTGCCGCGGATCATCACCGGGCAGTGGTGGGTGTCGTTCTTCCCGGGTCTGGCGATCGCGGTCACGGTGATGGGGTTCAACCTGATCGGGGACGGTCTGCAGGACCTGCTCGATCCGACGCGGCGATGAGTGTGGAAACGACCCTCACCCCCAGCCGTGCCCAGAGGGCGCTCACCAATGCTGGGAGAGGGGTCCCTTGACCGAAGGCAGCAACGTGACAAGCGGCCCACTGCTGCGCGTCGAAGACCTCAGGGTCACCTTCTTCACGCCGAGCGGACCGATCGAGGTCCTCGAAGGAGTGAACCTGGCGGTCGAGGAGGGGGAGATCCTCGGGGTCGTCGGGGAGAGTGGGTCGGGCAAGTCGGTGACGGCGCTCTCGATCGTGCGGCTGCTGCGGCCGCCCGGGCGCGTCGTCGGCGGGCGCGTCCTGTTCCGGGGGCGCGATCTGTTGACGCTGCCGATGGCTCAGATGCGCGGCATCCGCGGCGACGAGATCTCGATGATCTTCCAGAACCCGCGCTCATCGCTCAACCCGGTGTTTCGGGTCGGCAAGACGCTGCGCGAAGTGCTGCGGGCGCATGAAGGGCTGCGCGCGGCCGAAGCCGACCGCCGCGCTGTCCAATTGCTCGGCGACGTCGGGCTCCCCGCACCCGAGTCGGTGCTGGGTCGCTACCCGCACCAGCTTTCCGGCGGCATGGCGCAGCGCGTGATGATCGCGCTGGCGCTCGCCTCGTCGCCCCGTCTGCTGATCGCCGACGAGCCGACGACGGCGCTCGACGTGACGATCCAGTACCAGATCATCACACTCCTCTCGCGGCTGCGCGCCGAGCACCGGCTGGCCCAGGTCGTGATTACGCATAACCTCGGCGTCGTCGCCGAGCTCTGCGACCGGGTCGCGGTGATGTACGCGGGCACGATTGTCGAGGAGGCGCCGGTGACGACGATCTTCGACGAGCCGCGTCACCCATACACGCGGGGTTTGCTGGCGGCGCGTGCCCGGACCGCGTCGACCGGCACGCTGGCGACCATCCCGGGCCAGGTGCCGGATCTCCGGCAGCGCCCGACGGGCTGCCCGTTCCATCCCCGGTGCGCGTTCGCGCGGGACGTCTGCGCCGAGGTCGTGCCGCCGCTGGAGGATGCGGGCGGGCGCCACCGCGTGGCGTGCCACTTTTGGCGGGAGATCGCATGAACGGGCCGGCGCCGCTGCTCGAGGTCCGCGGTCTGACGAAGCGGTATCCGGTCCGGACCGGGCTGTTCGGGACGCGCACGCTCGTCGCGGCCGAGGACGTGGCGCTGACGATCCGGGCCGGCGAGACGGTGGCGCTGGTCGGCGAGAGCGGGAGCGGGAAATCGACGGTCGGTAAGTGCATCCTGCGCCTGGAGGAGCCGACGAGCGGGGAGATCGTGCTCGAAGGCCGCCCCATCACGCATCTGCCGCAGGCAGAGCTACGGCATTTGCGGGCACGGATGCAGATGGTGTACCAGGATCCGCTCGACTCGCTCAATCCGCGGCACCGCGTCGGGGCGCTGGTGGCCGAGCCGCTCTGGCTGCACGGCATCGTGCCGAAGGAGCGGGCGCGGGCGCGGGTGATCGAGCTGTTCGAGCTGGTCGGGCTCGGCGAGCCGTACGTCGAGCGTTATGCGCACCAGCTCTCAGGCGGGCAGCAGCAGCGGGTCGGCATCGCACGGGCGCTGGCGACGAGCCCGGCGCTGATCGTGCTCGACGAGCCGACCTCTGCCCTCGACGTCTCGGTCGAGGCACAGATCCTGAACCTGCTGCGTGATCTCCAGGCGCGGTTGAATCTGGCGTTCTTATTCATCTCGCACGACCTGGCAGTGGTCAGCCTGCTGGCGGCGCGGGTCGCGGTGATGTACCTGGGCCGGATCATCGAGACGGGGCCGACGCGGCAGGTCCTGACCGGCGGGTTTCATCCGTACACACGGGCGCTCGTGTCGGCGACCCCGGTCGACCACCCGCGCCAGGTGAAGCTGCGCATCCCCCTGGTCGGTGAGCCGACCTCGCCGATCGACCCGCCCCGGCACTGCCGGCTTGTGCCGCGCTGCCCGTTTGCCCTGCCCATGTGCTCGGAGATTCCGGCGGAGTTGGTCGAGGTCAGGCCGGGGCGGGCGACGCGGTGCGTGCGGTTTCAGCGGGAGCACAAGGACGGCGAATGGCATCCTGAGCCGGCGCGGGCGATGGCTGATGCGCTCGGTGCTTCGATCTCACAGATACGATAACGGGCGCGACAGCGGGAGGCGTGCCCAGGGTCAATTTGCCCGGGGCTGGCATTTCCCGGGGCTTCAAGGCTGGGCTGATGGCAAGGTTCCTCGGTACGAGTCCCGCCGCCAGCCGCCGCGATCGGATCACACCCGCTCGATCGGCACGAAGTCGACGTCGAACCCGAAATGGCGCGGTCCCCAAACCGTGAGCGCTTCAGGCGTCCGCATGATCTCCGGGACCGAGACCGCCATCACCTGCACGCGCTGACCGTACCGCAGCTCTTCGGTTGTGATCGGCTCGGCTGTCTCGCCGTCCAGAATACAGATCAAGTCCGGCACGACGGCCAGGACGCGTGCGCCGGCGCGGGCGATCAGGTTCTCGTTTTGGAACTCGATCTCCAGGAGGTCGGCGTCGCGTCCGGCAGGCACATCGGTCTCCTGAATCCGGACCATCCCCTTCGCGAAGCCCTCAGCCGTGCGCCGGTAGACTTCGACGATCTTTCCGACGAAGATCACCTTCGCCACGCGGTAGCTCGTCTCGCCGAGGGTGGCGCTGAGGTGGGCGAACGGGTCTCTGTGATGCTCTCGCGCCTGACGAATCGCGCGGCCGATCTTGAGTCCGATCCCGATTGTCCCGGCGACCGAGGCACGCTTGGCCGTCAGACCGTCCATCGGATACTCGGCGATGTAGGCGACGCCGCCCATGCGGATCGTCAGCCCGCGCGCCAGCCACTCCATCATGAAGTTGTCGTGGGTGTCGACGACCGCCTGGTCGTGGTGGTCGTTCGTGATCACCAGGGGGGTTCCCGAGACGCCGTAAATGTGGAATGTCTCGTGGAAGAGCTCGGGGAACGCGCGTCCCATGCCATCGGCGTCGATCACCGGAATGCCGAGCCGCAGCGCGACGACAAGCGGAATCATCGAGTTGACGCCGCCCGCCTCGATCGGCATCGTCGCAAATGCCGACCTGCCGAGGTGCGCTTCCAGCCGACGAAATGACGCCACTGCCTCCAGGCCCTGCGGGAGCTTTTCGACGATGCAGGTCGGCGCGCCCATCATCGCCGTCGGGATCACGAGTGCGTCGTCCGGCACGTCGGCGAGGTCCATGAGTTCCACATCGCGGCCGGTCTCCCGCATGGCCAGCTCGACCATGAGTCGCCCGACGTACGGATTCCCGCCGCCGCCCGTGCCGAGGAATGCGGCTCCACGCGCCAGGTCCACCAGGTCGGCGGTCGACAGCCGGAGGCTCATGCCGCCGCTCCCGGCGCCGCGACCCGCGCGAATCGCGCCTCCACCGGGACAAAATCGATGTCGTAGCGGAAGTGCCGCGGTCCCGCCAGGTTGATGCCCGCGGGCGTCCGCCACTTGGGGTCAGACGGGATGCCGACGACGCTCACCCGGAAGCCGTAGCGCAGGTGCTCGGTCGTGATCGGCTCGCCCCGCTCGGTGTCGAGGATCGCGATCAAGTCCGGCACGGAGACGACGACTTGGCCATGCTCGATCGCGACGAGGTGCTCGTTTTGGAAGCGGACGGTCATCTCCCGGCCGCTGAAGTCATCGGCGCCGGCAATCCGGGTCTCACCGCGAGCCCATCCCTGCTCGGTACGGCGCTGGACGTCGACGATCCGACCGGTAAAGAGGAGAAAACCCTTGGTGACCGTCGTAACGGCTGCGATCGGATCGCCGTGCAGCCGGTGCGCTTGCCGGATCGCGGCGCCGATCCGTTCCGCGAAGCTGACGCTTCCCAGCACCGCCGCCTCTTTGAGGTCGCGCACCGTCACAGGGTAGGCGACGCCGCCGGCGATCGCGCCCATCTCGACCGCGACCGGGCGCGCCAACCGCTCGGCCCAGTTGTTGTCGATGGAGTCGATGACGACGACGTTGCCGTGCTCGTCCGCGATCGCCAGCGGCGCCGCTTGGTGCCCGAACAGCGTCAAGGTCACGAGTTGCACCTCCGGGAAGGCCCGGCCCATGCAGTCCCCGTCGATGACCGGCAATCCGAGCCGTCCGCCGAGCGCGAGCGGCACGACCGAATTGACTCCGCCGATCTCGGCCGACATCACCGCACCGATCGGTCGGCCCAGGTAGCGCGACATCGCCTTGAACGCGCAGACCAGCTCGTCCGTGATCGTCAATCGTTCTAGGAACGGCACCGGAGAACCGATGCCGAACGGAAAGACGACCAGCGTCTCGTCCGGCAGCTCGTCGATCGTGACGAGCTGCAGCGGCCCGTGGCGGTCGATCCAGTGCGTTGCCGCCAGTTTGCCAAGGTATGGATCTCCCCCGCCGCCGGTCCCCAGCACCGCCGACCCCATCGCGATGTCCTCAACGTTGTGCTTTCCCAGGAGTCGCACCGGCCTATCCTTTCATGGTCGGCTGGGCCGCGCCGGCCCTGGGCGAAGGACCCCGCGCTCGGAAGCCGCCGGTCTTACCGCCTTCCATCTTCCGCCTTCCGTCTCTCACGCCGGCTCGTGTTGCCCCACCCGCTCCCAATACGTGATGTCCCGCGCCGTCACCGGCTGCGGCGCGTTTGAGCCAAGGCCGCGCGTGGCCGGCGCCGGGTGGCCGACCATGATCAGCAGCTCCGGCATCAGGTGCGCCGGCAGCCCGAGCATCACCGCGACTCCTGACTTGCTGAACGATGTCACTGGACAGGTCCCGAGCCCCAGCGCGTGCGCCAGGTTCATCATATTCATCGCGGCCGTCCCGACGTCGACCCAATTGGCGTGATCGCCCGCCAACTGGAGCCGCTCGCGCACCGCCACCTCGATGTCGGTCATGATGACGATCAGCGACGGCGGCGGAACGAGCATCCCCGGCGAGAACGAGCGGACGAGCCGGATCTTGGCCGGATCGCGAACGATCAGAAACTTGTGAACGTGCCGGTTGCCTCCACTCGTCGCCCACCGTCCGGCCCGCGTGATCTGTCGCAGGTCATCATCGCCGACCGCTTCGCCAGTAAAGGCCCGGACGACTCGACGACTCTTCATGACCTCGAACAGGTGGGCGACCAGCTCAGGCGGGTGCTCGGTCCTCATGATGAGCGCTCCGCGGTCGCCGGATCGACCTCCGCCAGCCGCTTCACCTCGGTCGCGACCTGGGCGGGGGCGGCCCGGAGGAAGTCGAAGTAGGCTTCGCGGTCCCACATCATCCAGGTCTTCTTCTGGTCGACCTCGGCTTGGAACCGCCGGAGAAATTCGCCGGTACGGGGGGGATCGTGTTCCAGCATGTGCCCGATCAACCGGCTGGCGGCGTCGATCAGCCGAAACGTCCCGTAGTAGGTCGGCTCGACGAGACAGAGCTCGGCGGAGCTGACGAGAAAGGCGATGATCTCCATCGCCTCGTCCTCGGTCAAAACGCCTGGTGACTCGCCTTGTCTGTGACGCATGTCCACCCCCTGGGTGTGACGGCTCCGTGCTCAGCCCGGGAGGGGCTGTGTCGGTTCAGCCCGGCGTTGAAACGCCGGGGCCATTCGCGCGGCCCCCTACCCGAACCGCTCTTCCACCGGCACGTACGGCGCGTCGTACCCGAAGTATCCCGGCCCGACCAGCGCGAGCCCCTCCGGTGTCCGCCAGCGGGGGTCGCAGGGGATCGCAAGCACGACGACGCGGAAACCGTAGCGCAAGGATTCCGTGGTGATCGGCTCGCCCGTTTCGGCGTCGAGGATGGTGATCAGGTCCGGCGTCGAGGCGAGGACCGCGTCCGCTGTCCGCGCGATCAGAAACTCGTTCTGGAAGGCGATGCGGAGCGATCGTCCCTCGTGCTCGCCGAGACCGGCGATCGTCGCCTCGCCCCGCGCGAAGCCGGTCTCGGTTCGCCGGGCGATGTCAGCCACCTTGCCGCGCCAGAGGACGAAGCCGTTCGTCACCGCGCGCACCGCCTCGATCGGGTCGCTGTGCTGCTGGTGCGCCTGGCGGATCGTCCGCCCGATCCGCTCGATGAAGCTGATCGTCCGCGGAACGCACGCCTCCTTGACCTGCTTGCCGCTCATCGGGTAGAGCGCGATCATTGCCGAGCACCCCATGTCGACGGTCACGGTGCGGGCGAACGTCTCGGTCCAGCGATTGCTGATGGTGTTCAGGATCGCGCTGTTGCCCTTCTCGTCGGCGATCGCCATCGGCGTCGCGGTGATCCCGTAGAGCGTGGGCATGCACATCTGGATCTCGGGGTACGCGCGGCCCATCATGTCGGCGTCCACCAGCGGGATGCCGAGCTCGGCGGCGACCACAAACGGCGTCGTCGAGTTCAGGCCACCGGCTTCGCACGACATCGTCGCCGTCGCCGGCCGCCCGAGGAACGCCTGGATCGCCTTGAACGCCGTGACGATCTCGTCGCCCTTCGGTGTCTTCTCGAGCATGACCGTCGGCGCCCCCATCATCGCCGAGGGGATCACAAGGTCGTCGTCGCCGACTTCGTCAGGATCAAGCAGCTTGACCGGCCCGCACCGACGCAGTGCCGCGCGCGCCATCAGCTTGCCGATGTACGGATCGCCGCCGCCGCCCGTCCCCAGAACGGCGGCCCCAAGCGCGATGTCCTCAAGTTGATCGGCCGAGATCTCTCGCATGCTGATGCGCTCCGACTTCGTCGCCGCACTCGTTGGGGGCGCGGCACGCAGCGCCCGTACCGAGTGCCAGCTCCGGGCGGGCGGCGGGCTCGCAGCCCGCCGAACCGCGTCACTTCGTCAGCGTTAAATCCCCGACGGCCTTCACGCGAATCCGGGTCGCGTTGCCGGGCAGATAGGTCAACGGCACATCCTCGACGTCCACGATCTGGACCGTCGCTTGGTCAGCCCCGGCCTCGACCGCCTTCGCCGACGCCTCGGCCTTGGCGCTGTCCAGCGCCTCGTTGCGCGACAGCTTCTCGAGCGAGTAGACGCGGTCCACCTCGCCGGAGATCTGCGCGATCGCCGCGCCGACCGCGTTGGCCGCCTCGAAGTGGTTCGGCTTGACCATCTCCGAGG
>JRHI01002814.1_pt1 | contig 11285 bp, 15 predicted proteins | sample 215371 | NCBI WGS metagenome assembly JRHI01 (sample SAMN02929681, study PRJNA255918) | sediment metagenome | biome: cave system; feature: Ice Cave; material: Sediment; isolation source: sediment from deep within a dark volcanic ice cave with no known source of... ... | reverse complement strand
GGGTTCGAGTAAGGCTGTCATGGTGGTCTCGATGCGACAGCATTCGAACTCGGCGTTTCGGCAGAAACTCGACAAGCTGGTCCAGCTCAAAACGACGCAAGTCACCATTTCGCACAGCAAGGCTCGGCTCGGACCGCCGCTTAGGCGCAACGTCGTGTCAGCGCTGACGAGGTCGCTGAACTCATCGCCAAGTACGAGGCCGGCGCAACGGTCAAGGAGCTCGCCGCGCTCTATGGCCTCCATCGCGGCACGGTAAGCGCACAGCTCACCCGGCACGGAGTGCACCGACCACCGCGAGGACTGAGCCCCGAGGAGACGCTCGAGGCGGCTCGCCTATACATCACCGAGGAGTGGTCACTCGCTCGAATAGGCGAGCACCTTGGCGTCAGCTCGGCGACTGTCCGCCATCGGTTGATTCGGGCCGGCATCTCACTCCGGCCGCGGCGTGGTTGGTCAAACTAGGTTGGGCGGTGGTCGAAGAAGCGGTACTTGTTGAGGGGGCCTTGGCGCCGTTCTCGGAAGGTTCGCCGAACACCACAGTACAAGTGCAAAGCACGGCATCGGGGTACGAACCTCGCGTGAACTACAACGACATAGTAGAGAACGTCGGCAAGTCGATCGACGGACTAGGCGTTGCCATAGTCGCCGTCGGAGTCGTCGGCGCGCTTGGTGCTTTCGCTCTCGAGCGGCGCAAGGAGCGGCTCGTGGAAGACGCATACCAAGCCGTGCGACGGCGTGTCGGCCGAGCCGTTCTGCTCGGGCTCGAGCTGCTCGTCGCTGGTGACCTCATCCGCACCGTTGTTGTATCGCCAACGTTTCGATCAGTCGGCGTGCTCGCCATCATCGTGGCTCTCCGGACCTTTCTCTCATGGTCGCTAGATATTGAGATCACCGGTCGGCCGCCCTGGAGTCGTCGGATGTCAAAACCAGATACCAGTTGACCGTCAGACGCCGATGACGCCCTGCGAGTTGCACGTCGAGGTCACCACCCAAGCAGGAGTGCCGCCGCGGAGCGAGCTCTGAGTCCCAGCTACCGATTCCTGGTCCATGGCGGTCAGCCGAGCGGAGGACAGAAGTGGATCACGGCCTCGAAGTCCGACCATCGATCATCATGGACGGCGACGACTTGCGCCTTGGTGAAGAGGCGTGCGTCTGATGGAAATACGTACGCGCAACCGAGACACGTGACACTCTCCGCGAGCGAGACGTTGCCTCCGAACCCGCCGGTTTTCTATCTGCTCTCCATTACCGCCTCGTAGTCCCTCTCTGCTGGACCTACACGAACAACGCAGTCCACCATCTGTCGAAGACGTTATCTAACGGTTTCGTGTTACAATATTGGATAGTTAAGTTCGAGCTCGGCGAGCGTCAGCCTGCTGAGGGCCCGCTTCGAAACCACGAGGAGCCGTTGTGAGCGGTAGGGCGCGGAACACCGTGATGCTGGCCGTGTTGATCGGCATGATCGCGTTGTCGGTCGGAGTGGCGCAGGCGCAGCCGGCCGCAACGGCGCGGCCGCCAGCTAATGACAATGTCGCGAAAGCGACTCGTGTCCGCCGTTTACCCTTCACGGCGTCGGGCTCGTCAGCCCTCGCCACTACCGAGGTCGGCGACCCGAACTGCGCTGGCAACGGCGGCCACACCGTTTGGTTTGTCCTGCAGCCATCGACCGACACGACCCTGGACGCCGATACCTTCGGCAGCACGTACGACACGACGTTGTCCGCCTACGTCGGCAAGCCTGGAGCGTGGACGCAGATCGCGTGCAATGACGACGCTTTTGGCATCGGTGCGCAGTCGGAGATCATTTTTCCGGTCAAGGCTCACGACACGGTCTATTTGATGGTCGCAAGCTACGGAGCCTCCGTCGCCGGTAGCTACACTTTGTCGGTTTCGAGCACAACCAACAACTATCCGCGTCACCCGCGTTGCGGACACCCGGATCAATTGTCCGTCAAAAACCGATGCGCTGGGTCAACGCCCTACATGCTGTCTGTCGGTGACTCGGCTCCCGTCTGGAACGGCGGCAGGTCGTATCCCGATCTCGTTCTTCGGTCCAAGGTCACGCGCAGCGTGCCGGGACTGAAGCTGGTCAAGACGGCTTGCTCGAGCGAGACAAGCGTTACATTTCTGCAAAACTCGCTTTGCGGTGGCTCGCAGTACCAGAAGGCGCTCGATTTTTTGAGCACCAACCGCGGTCACGTGGCGCTGATCACCATTGATATCGGTGGCAATGACGTGGTCTTCTGTGCGACCGCCGGAGGCGGAATCGATTGGGCGTGCGCTTTGCAGGCTCTGCAAGCGATGAAGCAAAACGTTCAAACGATCGTGAAAGGTTTGCGGTTTGCCGCCCCCAACACGCCGATTGTCGGTATGAACTACTACGATCCATACCTAGGAGACTGGCTGCAAGGTCCCGACGGACAAGCGTTTGCGAAAGTGACGCTCGATCCGGGACTGAAGCTGGCCAACCAATGGTTGCAAGAGGCTTACGCCTCGGTTGGCGTCCCGTGGGCGAACGTTCAAGACGCGTTTCACTCATTCGATCTGACGACTATGGTCCCATCGCAGTGGGGCACCGTGCCGTTGGCGGTTGAGCGAGCTTGTACTCTGCTGACGATTACTTGCGTTCCCGGCCAGTACATGGGCTTCGGGGACGATCCCAACGTCGAGGGTGCCAAAGTCATCGCTCAGAGATTCGTCGACGTGATCCAATACCTTTGGGGACGGGTAAAGCCGCCGAGGTGAGAAGCTGCAGTAAGGCGGCTCATCTCGATCGCGCCCGTTCTCGGAAGGCTCGCCGAAGCCCACGACCCCAACAGAGACGTCTAACGAGAACACGTCACACGGTCGCAGCCAACAAAACGAGGCGGGCATGCGAATAAGCCCGTCTGTTGTCCGACCATTCAACCGCCGGACGCTTCGACGCGGGCCTGGGACCCGAGCAGCAACACACCCAAGCGTTATCACTGGACCTTATTCGGGCCAGCTAGATCGTCGCACGTCCCACAAGCTTCACTACTTGTAAACCTAATCAGCTTCCGAGAGCTGCGTGCGTGAATGTGCGAGCGAGCCGATCGAGCAGCTGATTGTGCTGACCGAGACGCCGAGTTGACGCGGCCCGAGACTTGCTTATCGCCCACTTCTCCGCAGGTCACCGAGGGAACACTGGACACCGGCCCGCCTCCATCACAGAATGGTCTTCGTGCGTGCCGGTCGAGATAGAGGTGACCTCCGTACGAGCCTCTATCAGGCCCTCACTGCCGTTGCCGCGATCGCTTACGCTCTGTTCGCCGGACGTGGGAAAGCCACGCCCGCCGGCCGAGACACTCACTCAAGTCCGGCGACAGCTAAGACAGTTCCCATGGCATCCGACGCGCGGATTGCGCTCGCCTACAACGCGGCCACGACCCGCCTCGCGCAACAGGACGCAACCCTCGGCAATCTGCGCAACCGCGCCACGGGCCTGCTCTCCGCCGCAGCGCTGGTGACATCGTTCTCGACTGGCCTCGGTCTAATCCAGGCGAACAGCTCCAGAGGCCCCAGCTTTCCGCACTGGGCAGCGTATGCACTCCTCGGCATCCTCGTCGTCATCGGTTGTTTCTCGATGTACGTTCTTTGGCCAATCCGCTCATGGGCGTTCGGACCTGACGCCGCCACGATTTTGAAGAAGACACACAGAGGTAAGAGTGTCGACAAAATTAGCCGCTACGTAACCAAGCGAATGGTCGCCGCTGCAGACGAGAACCCAGCCAAGTTGAGCAAGCGTCAACACGCGTATAGATTTGCCGTGTTGTTCCTGGTTGCTGAGGTCGCGGTACTCGTATCTGCCCTCGCTAGCGAGTAGAGGAACTATCTTTCAATGGCAACCACTGAACCGAAGGCAAAGAAGTCACAGGATAAGGATGACGGTGTCACTCACGGCACTAACGTCATGAAGAAAGTTATTGGGATTGGAGTCGGTCTCGTGGTTGTCCTTGCGGCCCGGAAGTGGCGCGGCAAGGACCGGTGAAGTTATAAGCGTGTCGGAGGCTTCTCGCCTCCTTTGGCCATGCGGCGTTGCTTGGACGATGACCTCCGTGCAGTAGCGTTTCGGCGGGACGTGGGTCACGGGTGACTGCCAAGGATGGTCGCTGGTTGTCGGGAACTCGGCGAATCGAGCCGGAGCCCAGTCCCGCGTTCGTCCGCACGCTCAGTCGGATGAAGGTCGCAGAAGTCGTCGATAGTTGCGATAGCCACGTGCCCCAAGGGCATGAACAATTGTCGATGGCGACCTGCTGCGCTTCTGCATGCGGGCCGGTGAGCACTTGTTCCAGAAGCGACGTCACGCTGTCGGCGTGTCTGTCGTCGCGGACTGTCATGGGGACATCATCGACGGTCCCGGCGCTCGAGCGAAGGGCGCGCGATCAATCGTCGAGCGGTGATCGACAGGGAAGGGCCGGTAGTCCCGCGGGGTATGCGCGGCGCCGGCCCGACGTCCCTCTACGGTCGACCCGTGGGCAGACTTCGACATCGAGGAGGAGGACGAGAATGGCACTGAGAGAGACGTGTCCGACGTGTGGCCGAGACGTCATCGGTCGACAGTTCCAGTCGACGAACGAGCCGCTCCCGGACGATTGGGAGGAGAACGGGATTCCGCAGACCTTCCTCCTGTGCGGCCATCTCGTGCCGCGCTCGTAGGCGGCTGGGTCCACGAGATAGGCCGCGCGGTCACCGGACCAAGCGCCGCCATCCGAAGCCGTCGCCCGGCCAGCACGCCGCGTGCATCACATCTTGGAGCCCGTCGACGCCGTCCTTGACCTCGACGACACGCACGGTCGTCGGCGCGTCGGGATCGAGTAGACCTCCGCAGAACGCGCAAACGAAGAACGGCTCACCGGGACCTGGGAGGCTTCCGATGATGCCGTCGAGGCTCATCGAAGAAGCTCCTCTCGCTACTCGCCGAGTGTGATCTCTCGACGAAGCTTCGCGAACTCGATCTCGATGCGGAGGAGATGAGCTTCGACCTCGGCGATCCGCGTTCCGAGTTCCATGATCCCCGCGGCTCGCTGGTCTTCTGTCATGGGAATCCTTATCGGTCGCGTCAGTTCGGGAGTTGAAGAGAGCCCGGCCACTCGGACTGGGCTCCCATTCGTTCGAGGTCGGCGTCGAGCTACGGCGTGACTCGTCCGACGTAGACAAGCGCGGCGGCCATAGCGATGGCGCCACGGGCGAGATCGGCGCGAGGCGGGATGATCTCATCCTCGGCACGCGAGATCTGCATCGTCATCATCCGCTCGGCGGCGTGCTCCCGTGGGTCGACGCCGAGGAAGTGCACCTCGTCGATCAGGTCACGAGCCCGGATGGCGACGGCCTCCCATTCCGTGGCCGAATAGAGGTGCTCGAGCGCGAGAGTCCGGGTTGCGAGGTCGTCGTAGTCGGTAAGGTCGCTCATTGTCATCACGCTCCGCGGTTCCTTCCTGGATCAGCATGATGCGCGCCCGAGTGAAGGACTCCGCAAGGGCTAGCGCCAAGTGGACCACAGATGAATGCGGCGTGCCCGGCGGTCGGCCAGCCGAGCTGCGCTCGGGGCAGGAACGTCACGTCGAACGGCGCCCACCGCCCGGCAAGCTGGGACCGCAGATGCTTCGCCGACTGCGGCGACTTCCTGGCGGATCTCGCGCCCGCCTAGGCCGGCGACGGGTCTCGATGCCGTTAGGGCCCGACACGCCTTCGTCGGCGAGCCATTCGACAACATGGTGACGATGGGCGCGCGCCCAGGTTCGGATTGGACGTCGCATACATGTTCGACCACCGCAACCGCCGCCGCCGCGCAGAACGGCGCCGACGGCTCAACAAGAACGAGTCGCTTCGGTTCTCCATTGAGTCAACAACGGTCCGAGGCCCGTACGACGTGTACTGGAAAGTGAGGAACTTCGGGCGAGAGGCCCTCGTTGCCAATGGGCTGCGCGGGCAGATCGTCGAGGACGACGGGCAGCACAAAACGCGTCGAACGCACGCTGTACCGGGGCGAGCACTACGTTGAGTGCTACCTCGTGCAGAACGGCCGGTGCGTCGCACGCGCCCGCGAATGGGTGCCGATCAGTTGACCATCGGCGGTCGCTCAACCTGACAGCGTGATGGCGCCTGAGGGTCGCCACCTACGCGCGGTCGCAGTCGAAGAGTCTCGTGAGGGGCTCCGCGCCGCGACCACGTGGCCCGAGTCGCGGCTTGGCATCGCTTGGCGGCGCGACGGGAGCGATTGGCACGCGGGGGCCGGCAGCGTCTACCGGTCGAGAAACCCCTCGCGGAGCTGAAGAAGTGAGACCCAGCCGTGCTCACCCTTGACAAACCAGCACACCCATCCGTTCAGGGATGTCCCACCCGCAGCAGCACTGGCGGCTTTGGACGGGGTCGCATACTCATGTCCCTGGAAGGTAAGCGTTCCTTCGCTCGTGACCGTGGCTTTGCGCCGCTCTTGTTTTCGGAACGCCAGTTGCTGGCCGGGTCTCAGCAGCCGGGCACGGATCAGATCCGAGAGTGACACAGGCGAGTTCATGATCGGGCATCCTCTGCGGGGTGCTAGTTATTCAGGCTGCCGCGCCCGAGTTACCCGTTGCGGCACTGCGAGACGGCATGGTTGACGTGTGAATAGTGCACCTGTGGACCAACTAGCTCGCGTGTTCAGAGACGATCAATACCGGCAGACAGTGTGGCACGGTACGACGGGCAGTCTGGTGAAGGGTCCATGGCCGCTTGCTTGCTCCAAAGCTCCGTGGTCGCGCACTTCGGCCTGTGGCGGCGGCAACTCCGGCAGGCGCGCGGGTGCGCGGCCGACCTCACGTCGAACTCGACAAGGAACCCCGGACGGGCATTGGCTCGCTGGGTAGGCGATTAGGAGATGGCCACGGCGAATGAGCCGTCGGCCCTCCGCTCGACGAGCAGGTCGTATCCCGTCAGGTCATCCTGGGCGAAGTAAGGCGCGAGTGGCCCGAGATGAAGCAGGGTCGTGTAGTTCCTCTGTGATGCTTCGCGGTTGGGCGCGTAGGTGATTGGGATGTTCAACACTCCGAGGTCGCGCCCCAACACGGACGTGGCGAACTCCACCATCGCAGTCTCGCGGCCCTCCCCTGTGCTTGTCGTGTCTGCCGTCCAATCGGCATCGCCGAAGAAGTCCTCCCGAAAGTACGTCTGCGCATTGATCGGGTAGCCAGCTTTCACTAGCGCGACGCTGCCGCGCTGGTTCCCTTGTGGCTTCCGCTGCGCGTCCGATCGCGACAACCTTTTCGTCCAATGCGCCGCTACGGACGGACCCCGTCCTGCCGCCAACTGCCGACTCCCAGCGGCGGCGTACGTCTCGGCGCTGTCGGCCGGTGGCTGACCCGTGGCCCGCGCAGACTCCACAGCCGCGGAGGACGGAAGCATGGGAATCGTGCGCAGGGGACCCAGCCGTGCACCACTACCAGAACTCCCGCGTGCTCTCGTTGAGCCGGAGCGGACAAGCGGCGGCCTCGGCACGTCGAGGAGACCCCGAGCGACCAGGTCGTCGAGGTCCGCCGCGCCTGAGACGCGCGTTAATCCGTCAGGGTAGGTAGTGAACCACCAGTCGACGGCGTCTCGGATCTGCGCCAATGTTCCAGTGTCGTCGCCATCACGCGTGTCGAGAATGATCCCGGCCTCAACGTGGAGCGACGCGGCGCCGCTCCTCGTAAGGTTCGCTGACCCGACGTAGGCGGATTCGGATCCGTCCGAACGCGTGAAGTGGAACGTCTTCGGATGAAAGTACGCGTTGTCGAACGCCACGACGCCGATCCGCAACTTGTCCCGGGGCGGCCCCGCGAGGTCCAGCAAAATCTCCAAGTCGCCGCGCCTTGTTGTCCCGTCGTTTGATCCGACGACGACGTGAAGGACGCCATCTGTGGATGCGAGACGGCTTAGGACATTCACGAAGTAGCCGAGGGCGTCAGCGCCGAAGAATCCTGCCTGCCAGCGCAGCCCAACGACGGACGAGTCGCCGCTGCTGGCTTCTAGCCACGCTCCGAGAGCCTGGTCGGGGTCACGTGATCCGGTGTCCAGATAGCGCATTCGTGGGCTCGACGTGCGGCGGATTGGTACCCCAATCCTGCCACGTATTGCCGCCGCCGCGTGGGTTCGCGATCCGCGGTTCCATTGGCATACGCCGCCATACTCCGGGAATGGCTGTACTCCAACCAATGCCGGCGATCGCATTCACGACCCAGGACCTGAAACGGTTCGGAGACAAGTGGAGTGAGAAGGGTGGGGCGCTTAGCCGGAGTCGGCCCGCGTCGTCGCTGGAGTTCGGCGAGCTGTTCGACGCGCGAGTGGGCGAGGCCCTCGCCCAAATGCTTGGCGGGATCCCGATCGTGAAGCCGAATGCGAACCATCTGACTCCGTCCCAACACGATTGTGTTGAAGTGGGCCCCGTTCGCATCGTGGGCGGTGTTCGACCGCAGAACTTCGATGTTGGGTACCGACCTGACGGTGTCCGGTTCGCCTTCGACAGCAAGACACTCAACGACCGCAAGAGCGTCGCGAAGAACTACCAAAACATGATCAATGACCTCGCTACCGAGGCCACTACCGTGCACAGCCGATTTCCCTTCGCGGTCGTCGCCTTCATGGTTGTGATCCCGGCCCCTTGCCTCGCGGAGCCGCAGAACTCGGCGTTGATCGGAACGCTGGAGCGCCTTGGCGGCCGGACCGGGGTCGACGAGCCGAACCAGACTGCTGAGGCGATGGCGCTGCTCGTATGGGACCCGGCTACTGGCGGCGTTCTGCCGGACCGGCCAGCATCTGACTCAAGTATCCGCATCGAGCGCTTTTCCGAGACGGTCGAGCGCGTGTATCGGAGTCGTTACAAGGGACTCCCCCCGCACGCCGAAGTTGGTGCGGAGGCTGAGGAGGCCTTCGAGGAGGAGCCTGGAGCCTCGTAGAGATCAGCGGCGCTTGCGATCGAGACGACGGCGAGACAACTTCCGCCAGACGGCACGCACCAGGATGATCTCCTTCGCCGTTAGGCCACAGTCGGAGAGAACAAGACGGTCAACCTCATCGAGGATCTGATCGGCTTCCTTACGCCGCGCCCAGAGGTCGAGGTCGGCGAGCGGCAGTGCACTGCCGGGTCGAGGGAACGGAAGACCGTCGGCCTCGTTCGGCTCGAGTTCCAGCACGCCGCCGCCGTATGAGCGCCCGCGGAGCTCAGAAAATGCGAAGGTGACAGAGTTCATTGACGCGGCGGCGAGCCATCCTGGAGCTACGCCAGCCTTCACTCGGACGCGGTGGATGGTGTCGGTGGAGGTCGCGTCTGACGCGTTGGCAATGATGCGCGGACCGTCGTGGATCTGACGAAGCATGAAGCCGTCCGGTCGGTCCGTGGAGGGGACATACCACCAGGCGGGTTGTCGGATCCGACACTTGTAACCTTCGTGATAACCCGCGGCCTCGCCCTCTTCGACGTACGCGAGCGCGCTCTTCGACAACGCTTCTCGAGGAGTACGGCCGAGTTGAAGAAGCAAGCACCGCCCATCAGCTTCCTCAAGCTCCTGCCATTCGTCAGCGGTGAAGGTCAGTCCTGGAATCTGCGCGGAACGACCGACGAGGGGAAGACAAAGCTCGCGCAGCCCAAGAGAGGCCGCCCGTGATGGAGTGAGCACAAAGAACTCGTTCCGACCCGTGACGATGCCGACGTCGACGTGTGCGAGGTCGCCCAGCGTCGTCATTGCGTCTGAGCGTTCGAGCTCGCGAATCAGGCCCAGTTCGCGTCGAGAAAGGTAGTACTGCGTCCACTTCTCACGAGCGTGATCGAGCTCGACGGGCACGCGTTCGACGTCGCGAATCGTCCCGGGCGTCAGATCCTCGGAGGACTCCAGTTCGAGGAATGACATCGCAGCCGGAGCGCCACCTTGTGAGCGCACACCAAGCAGCAGCACAGTCTCCTGCTGGATGCCATCGAACACGAGGCGCCGGAATGTCACGACCGTGAGTTCGCGATAGCTCCTCGCCAGGTAGGCGCGGAGCTCGCTTGCGTAGGTCACTTGAAGAAGCTCGGCGGGGAGAACCATCGCGAGGCGGCCCCCCGGCTTCAACGCGCGCGTGGCTAGGACAACAAACGGCACCCATGCGTTCGTCAGCCTGTTGGGCCGCAGACCCTCGAGGTGCATGAGAGCAAACCCGCCCCCGCGGTGGGCCTCTGGGAACGTCTGGTAGCGGATGAACGGCGGGTTGCCGACGACGGCGTCGTACGCACCGTCGCGGTCCGCCGTGTACCACGCGAAAACGTCGCCGCAGCTCACGTTTACCGTTCCGCGAGCGCCCGACCGTATTTTTGTCGCTTCCTCGTCGAACAACTCGACGGCGTCTACTCGTGCCGACCTCATATGGCGGCCCACGGCTTGGACGAACGCGCCATCGCCTGCACTTGGCTCCAGAACGGCGCTATTTCGTCGAGTAATCGCCCAGCGGGCCAGAAAGTCGGCGATTGCAACGGGCGTGTAGTAACCGCCCCGCAACTTCGATTGCACGGCGGCTGGCGTCACCGGGTACTCCATTTCATTCTGGACACTACCGTGTCTAGGCTCTAGCAGCTAGAAGCTAGCGACTGGGTGTGACAGCCATGGCGAAGCCTCAGGTCAATGTTCTCCTGAGCCAAGAGGAGCGGGACGTCCTCGAAGCGCTCGCGTTCGTCGACGAAGCCACCGCCAGCGAGCTCCTCCGGCCCGTCGTGAGCGCCTACCTGAACAAGCAACGAAACGACCCCGACGTAAGGGCCGCGCTCGGCGCGCTTCGGAACCGCCGCGCGCGCAAGGCGGGCAAGTTGACGGAGCTGCGAAAGCGCGTCGCCGACGAAGTGCCCGAGGAGTAATCGGCCGCCAGCAGCTCGGCGGGGTGTCGGCCCCCCACACAGGCGACGATGACGGTCTCGGAGCGGTCGTGGCCCTCCGACCTAAAGGCGGCCATGACCGGCAGGCAGCCACGATTGCCCCACGACGACGACGCGCCGGGAACCACGGCCAACCGCCCTGCTCATCCCCCGCACGTCGGACCCGTTCTCCCTCGGCCGAGCGGCGCGACCCCGATGAGAGTCTGGGCCACCGCCCAGAATCGGCTTACTAGCCAAGGCGACCCGCCTCCTTCGCCCACCGCTCAACCTCGGGCCATGCCCAGAGAAGCCCCCGTCCTGAGCTGAAGAACCGGCGCAGGGAAGTTGCTATGCCGACGTCGCCAGTCGTGCACGACGCTCGTGCCAACGCCTAGGCGGTCAGCAATCTCTGCGACCCCTACGAGGTCTT
>JRHI01002813.1_pt1 | contig 11286 bp, 11 predicted proteins | sample 215371 | NCBI WGS metagenome assembly JRHI01 (sample SAMN02929681, study PRJNA255918) | sediment metagenome | biome: cave system; feature: Ice Cave; material: Sediment; isolation source: sediment from deep within a dark volcanic ice cave with no known source of... ... | reverse complement strand
TGATGCCGGGGCTGATCAACTCGAACCAGCACATCCAGCTAAACCCGCTGTATCCGGCGCCGACGGCCAACCTTCCGCTGGCGAACATCCGCGCGCGCTGGGAGAGCAACTGGACGAATGAACCTGCCCGCGCGTTCTGGTATCTGATGCAGGGCATCACCAGCATGCGCAATACCAGCGGACCGGCGGCGGCCCTCCTGCCGGTCAAGCGCGCCATCGACAAGGGCGAGATTCCCGGACCGCGCGTGTTCCTCGGCGGCGCGCTCTTCATGAGCAAGGAATATTTCGCCTCCTACGTCAAGAACACGCCGCCGGACGCCATCGAATGGATGAAGAAGAACTTCGCCTACAACGTCATCACCGACATCGACAAGGACACCGACGCGTACCTCGGCGACGAGTTCAACTACTGGAAGCTGTACATGTCGGACGACAACTGGGACGGCAAGAACGACTTCACCGACGAGCAGCTGCGGTTCATCATCGACAAGGCGCACAAGCACGGCAAGATCATCGACGTGCACTGCACCGGAAACAACGACGGGCTGCGACGGATGCTCGCCTTCAACATCGACACCCTCGAGCACCCTTTCTACGGCAACGCGCTGATCGAGAAGGACATCATCGCCGGCTACGTCAAGAAGAACGTGATTGTGGACACTCTGCTGAACGTGATGATCGTGGGCGCCGCACGCGCGGCTGACCCGCACCGCTTCGACGAGTCGTTGTACGCCCTGACGATGGACCCCAAGGAATACCGCATGCTCATGGGCTATCGCGACAAGATGATCGCGAACATGAAACACCCGGACGATCCCGCCAACCCGCCGTACGACGCGAGCAACCCGCCGGACCATCCCGACGTGCATCTTCAGGGGTCCGGCCGACGGGGCGCGTCGTTCAACCAGCAGCAGAAGGCCGTGCAGACCTCGAAGGAGAACATGCGGCGGTTCATTATGGCCGGCGCGAAGTTCTCGACTGGCACCGACACGAACTCGTTCCTGAATTTCCAGCAGGAAGACCCGATGGCCAACGAGATGATGTCGATGGTCGAGATGGGCATGTCCCCGGTCGACGTCATCGTGGCGTCCACCCGGCACGGAGCGGAAGCGCTGGGACTCGTGAGAGATCTGGGCACGGTCGAAAGCGGCAAGCTGGCCGACGTCATCGTGGTGGCCGGCAACCCGCTGCAGCACATGGACGCCATGAAGCGCGTCGCGTACGTGGTCAAGGGCGGCGTCCGGTTCAAGTAGAGTCGCCCATGGCACTCGTCACTCCGACCACCGACGCACGGCGGGCAGCCGCCGTGGTGTCGTACATCGAGCAGAACCGCGCAGAGCTGGTGAACCTGCTGTCAGAGCTCATCCAGCTCCGCAGCGTCTTCCCGCCAGGCGAATACGACGCGATCGCGCAACGCATGCGCGACGAGTTCCACAGGAGCGGGGCGCGCGTCGAGCTCATTACCGCGCCAAAAGAGGACATCGAGCCGCGAGGCCTCACCTACCCGCGGCCGAACGTCGTCGCCGCGGTGGAGAGCGCGGATGGCGGGCCCGTGCTGCTCATCGGCACGCACATGGACGTCGTCGAACCCGGCGAACGGTCGGAGTGGACCCATGATCCGTTCGGCGGCGTGGTCGAGAACGGCCGTGTGTGGGGACGCGGGGCGTGCGACGCGAAGAATGCCATGGCCGCGCAGGTGTTCGCGGCGCGCGCGCTCGCCGCCGCAGGCGTCCGCCTGCGCGGGACGCTGCTGCTCATCGCCTCGGTCGACGATGAGGGGCGGTTCGACCGGCTGAAATGGCCGGGCATGACCTATCTTGCCGATCGCGGCCTGCGCGACCATGGCTTTCCGCTGCCCGACATGGTCATCAATGGCGAAGCCTCCGGGCTCGCGAGCATCTGCGGGTCGTTCAAGGGCCGGCTGATCATGGAAATCCCGGTGATCGGCGAAACCGCGCACGCCGCGACGGCCTATGGCATCAACGCGATCGACAAAGCGGTGAAGCTCGTCGACGCGCTCCGGCACATCGAGCTCAAGTCGCACCCGCTGCAGGGCGACGAGACCCTGAACATCTGCGCGATCCGGGGCGCGGCCGATCGGTACGGCGACATTCCGCCGGTGTGCCACGTCGGCGTGGAGATCCGCGTCGTCCCGCCGTACGGAACCGAGCGCATCATGCAGGAGATCAACGGGGCGATCGCGCGGCTCGCGGCAGAGGATCCGCAGTTCCGAACCGGCGCCTTCACGATTTTCAGCAACCGCCAGCCGATCGAGTTCGCCGCGACGAGCCCGCTCGTCAACGCCATCCGCACGTCGGCGATGCGCGTCGGCGTGGACGCGAGGTTCGCCGGCATCCTGGGGACCGGCGAGCTCCAGGCCTTTGTCGCGCAGGGCATCCCCGGCGTCACCTACGGCGGCGGGTTCATCGGACATGTGCACAAGCCGAACGAGTACATCGAGGTCGACGAACTGGTGAAGCAGGCGCAGATTTACGCGCTCACCGCGCTGGAGCTCTGCGGTGAACCGGGCGCGGAAAGCGCCCGATGATCGGCGGCGAACGGACGGCCACCGCAGGCGTGATGCCGGAGCGGACCTACATTCGCAACCTGCGCTGGTACGTGATCCTGCTCTTTTTCTTTGCCACGATCATCTCGTACATCGATCGGCAGGCGCTGTCCGTCAACGCGCCTTACCTGCACCGGGACCTCGGCCTGTCGGCGACTCAGTATTCGTATCTGGTCACCGCGTTCCTCGTCGCCTACACCATCGGCCCCGTGCTCGCCGGGCGCCTGATCGACGCCATCGGCACCCGTCTCGGGATGACGTGTGCGATCGTGTGGTGGTCGGTCGCCGCGTCCCTTCACGCGTTCGGCTCGAGCCTTGGGGCGTTTCTGGCGCTGCGCTTCTGCCTTGGGCTCGGCGAGGCGGGCACGCTGCCGTCCACCATCAAGACCGTGTCCGAGTGGTTTCCGGTCCGCGACCGATCGATGGCGACGTCGATTTTCTCGGCCGGGACGGCCATTGGCGCCGTCGTCGCCGTGCCGGTCGTCGCCGTCGCGACGGCGTGGCTCGGCTGGCGCAGCAGCTTTCTCGTAACGGGGCTGCTCGGGTTCATCTGGCTGATTCCGTGGCTGCTGTTGTACGGGCGCCCGGAAGACCACCCGCGTCTCTCCCCGGACGAGCGCGCCCGTATTCTGACCGAGCGCCTGCCCTCGTCCGCGCGGCCGCGGTCGACGCTCGGGCTGCTGCGCCATCGAAAACCGTGGGGCGTGATCCTCGGGCGATTCATGGTGGATCCGGTGTGGCAGTTCTATTTGTTCTGGCTGCCTTCGTATCTCGTCCAGCAGCGCGGCTTCAGCCTGCGTGACGTCGGGCTCTTCGGCTGGATTCCGTTCCTCGCGACCGACGTCGGAAGCCTCACGGGCGGCTGGCTCTCGGGCCACCTGCTGGCGCGCACCGGCAGCTTGACCCGCGCGCGTCGCGTCGTCCTCGCCGCGGGAGCGATCGGCACGCTCGCCGGTCTTCCCGCCGTGTGGGTGTCTCAGGCGTGGCTGTGCATCGTGTCCGTCTGCTGTGCCGCGTTCGCCATCGGCCTCTGGGCACCGACGGCGCTGACGCTCTGCGCCGACATCATGCCGCGCGGCGCCGTCGGCACAATGACCGGCCTCTCCAGCGTCGGCGCCGGCCTGGGCGGCATCATCCTTACGCCGGTCATCGGCTGGCTCGTGGATCATTACTCGTACGTCCCGGTCTTCGTTTTGGCGGCGCTTCTGCCACAGCTTGGATACCTGCTGCTGACGACCTTAATCGGCACCATCGAACCGGTGGTCTTCGAGGAGCCGGTCGCCGGGACCAGCCCCGTGTGACACCTATGACACCAACGCCACCATCTACGCTCGAAGGCGCCTGGCGCACGGCCCGCTACATCGTCAAGGACAACGCCACAGACATCGACGGCGTCTTGCTGCTCGCTGACGGCCATTGGTCAACGCTGTATTTCGTCGGCGGCGCCGAAGGTCCATGGGGCAGCGCTGAAGCGGGGACGTACACGTTCGATGGCCAGACGCTCACGTTCCTGCACAGGCTGATGTTTCAAGGCGGCGGCGGTCGTGCGCTGCACGTCATGCAGATCGGCAGCCATGTCGAGGCGTGCCCGATGACATTGACCGACGACTCGCTGACGATCCAGTTTCCCAGCGGAAATACTCTCATTTGCCATCGAATGCACCGCGGCCAGACGCCGCACTTGGAGAGGAGACTGCAATGGCCTTCCGATTGACACGTCACTGTGTGCTGCTCGTCATGCTGCTCGTCTCGATGGCTGGTGCGTCGGCAAGAGCCGACAGCCTATCGGGAGCGTGGACGATGACGAAGTACGAGGGGCCGGCAACACACGGATCCGCAAGCGGCCTGCTGCTCTTCACCGACGGCCATTTCTCGCTGACCTACACAATGGACGAAGGCGGACAGCGCTGGGGTCGGGCTCACGCCGGCACGTATGACATCAGCCGCAACAAGCTCACGTACCACGTCGGGTGGTCAATGGAGTACGTCTCGGGTAAGCCCTCGGTCGGGGCGAAGCCGGCCGACCGCGAAACGACATTCACGCTCGCCGGCGACACCCTGACGGTCACGTTCTCGAACGGATCGGTACAGACGTTCAAGCGGGCGAAGTAGCCGCGAGGCTCTGAGCTTCCCCATCACGAAGAGGTCCCGATGACCCGTATCACTCTCACGGCGATCGTCGCGTTTATACCGCTCGCATTCTTCTGCGGGGTCCGCGTGGGGGCGCAGGAACGGATCCTCGCGCTCCGAGCCGCGTGGGTCATCGACGCCACCGGCCGCGCGCCGATGGCCGACGGCGTCGTGCTCGTCAAAGGCAACCGCATCGACGCCGTGGGCACCCGCTCGGCGGTGACGATTCCGCCCGGCGCCGAGGTCATCGACCTGCCCGGCCAGACCCTCCTGCCCGGACTCATCGACACGCATTCGCATCTCAGCAACTGGAGCATGTACCCGTCGAGGTTCGGCGGCCTCGGCCAGCGCCGAGCGCCCGCCACCGAGCAGATGGTCAAGATGGTACGCGACGCGCGCGTCCAGTTGCTCTGCGGTATCACGACGCTGCGGCAGTGCGGCGAGCCGGGGCTCAGCGATCTCGTGCTCAAGCAGGCGATCGAGGTCGGGATCCACCCTGGTCCGCGTATCATCAGCGCCGGCGAACACATCGGCCCGGAACTGGACAGCGCCGACGCCATCCGCAAGAAGGTCGGCGAGTACTTTCGGGCGGGGGCGGAATGGATCAAGATGACCCACGGCGACCTGACTCCGACCACGGCGCAGATTTCGCCCGCGTTGATGAAGGCGGGCGTTGACGAAGCGCATCGCTACGGATTGAAGGTCACCGTGCACGCGGTCGGCCGATGGGGCTCGGCGATCCGGACGGCAGTGGAAGCCGGCGCCGACAACATCGAGCATGTCCGACCGATGACCGAAGACATCGTGCAGTTGATGCTCAAGCACGGCACCACCGCGAGCCTGACGCCCATCGCGTACATCGGCGGCTGGTACCCGCCGCCCGAGGCCTACGAGACGATGGACCGTGGCGTGAAGAACGCCACTGAGTGGATGGACTACCTCGATCACGAGATCAGCGGCCATCTCCGCGCGCATCCGGAAGCGGTGACAACGGATCTGCCGTTCGATAGCCCGGCGAGCGACCTCGAGCCCTGGCGCGCATCGCGCGACATGTATCCGGCGCTCGAGACCGTCCAGCAGCAGATCCGTCGCGCGCACGAACTGGGTCTGCCGTTCAGCCTCGGTCTTGATTCCCGGTACGGCGGCCAGGCGTGGCAGCTCCAGTTCCTGGTCGAGGGCGGGATCACGCCGATGGATGCGCTCCGCTCGGCCACCAGCGTCGCTGCCACGCTCATCGGCTACGGCGACCGCTTGGGCACCATCGAGGTGGGCAAGCTGGCCGACCTGATTTCCGTACAAGGCAACCCGGTCCAAGACATCAAGGTGATGCGGCAGATCCGGCTCGTGATGAAGGACGGGGTCCGCTACGACACGCTGTCGTGGCGGTGAGCGGCGCAGTTAGATTTGCAGCTCTTCTCGCGATGCCGCGCCTGAAAAACGTTCCAGGCCGAACTCGCGCATCGGCAGATCCGTCGTGCCGCCGGTGACGGCCGCGGCCAACCCCTCGCCAACCGCCGGCGCGATCATGAAGCCGTGGCCGCTGAACCCGACGGCGAGAAACAGGCCGTCGACGCCCGGCACGGCGCCAAGCAGCGGCCGCCGATCGGGCGTGTTGTCGTAGAGGCCGCCCATCACGCGCCTCACCGGCAATTCGCCGAGGAGCGGCAGCAAAGTCGCGCCAGCCTCCATCGTCCGCTCGATGAACGTGAGGTCGTCGATGTCTGGCGACTCCGCGAGCCATCCGAGATACAGCACGCCGTTCGTGAGCTGCTTGGCCGCGACGCCCCGCTCGAACGCGATGACCAGTGGGGGCAACACGCCCAGCTCGCACGGAGTCGTGTAGGCAAGACGCCGCCGCTCCGGTGTAATCGGGAGTGATACGCCGACCTGAGCTGCGAGCGGCACGCTGTCGCAACCGGCGGCCAGCACCACTTGCGAGGCGTCGAGTTCGCCAACGTTGGTGGTCACCCGCCACCTCGGGCCGGCGCGGTCGATGCGCAGAACCTCCTCGCGGACCACGCGTGCGCCGCGCTGGCGCGCGCGGGCGGCAAAGAGATTGGTGACGCCGTGGCAATCCTCGATGAACCCGTCCTCAGCGCAGAACGATCCGCCTACGAGGCCCTCGGTTGACATGCGGGGCAATCGTTCGCGGATGTCAGCGGCACTCAGAATTTGTGACGGAATCCCCAGCCGGTTCTGCATGGCGACGTTCTCTCGGAACCTGGCCAACACCGGCTCGGTCTGCGCCAGGAACAGGTACCCCGACCGCTCGAAGTAGAACGGCGCGTCGGGTTCGAGGATCTCGTTGATCCGCTCGTAGAAGCGCACCGAGCGCTGGGCCATGCGACAGTCCGCTTCACCTTCGAACTGCTGCCGGATGCCGCCGGGACAGACGCCGGTCACGCCGCTCGCGAGCGTGGCGCGCTCGATCAGTATGACGTCGGAAATCCCGGCAACGGTCAGGTGATACGCGATCGACGTTCCGATCACGCCGGCGCCGACGATCGCGACTTCAGCGCTACGCATGTCACTCAGCTGGCAAGTCACCGAAAATGTCTGTGGCCGGATCGACGCCCTGCTGCTTCAACCGGGTCCAGAACCTTGCGAACACGACCGACCCGGCAGCCATCACGAACAGCCACTCGGGCGTCGATCGCAGATACCAGGGCTGTGTGGCGTTCCAATCGGCGACGACCTGCACGACGAGGAGCAGCCCCAGCGTCGCCATCGCGGTGCTGGCCACGATCACCTGTGCGCCGCGCGACCGCATGAAGCGCACGCGTTGGTACAGCGTCGGGTTCACCCTGGGGAACGTCAGGACCGCGCACGCCATCAGCAGGTAGTTGAACAGCATCGACATGACGAGAATGTCGACGCCGAGAAAGAAATCGCCGCCGATTGTGCAGCCGATGACCGACAACGTGCCGAGCATCGCCGTCACCGTGAGCGCGACGTGCGGCGTCCGGAATCGTGGGTGGATGCGCGACAGCGGTTCCGGAAAAATGCGGTCGGCGCTGAACGCATAGAGCATGCGGGAGTTGGCGAGCATGACGGCCGGGATGACTTTCAGAATCGCGACCGTTACCGCAAGGAGGATCGTCAGCGCGACCCACCGCGGGAGCAGGAGGGCGAGCAGGCCGGGCGCTGAGATGTCATGCACGAGCGACTCACGATAGATGTACTGCCACGGCACGGCGTGATACACGGCCCACGTGAAAGCGATGTAATAGAAAGTGATCACACCGATGGCGATGAGGATCGAGCGCGCGAGATCGCTCGTCTTCCGCACTTCGCCGCCGGCCTGCGACACCGCGTCGAAGCCGATGAACGACGAGAACAGGACCACGCATGTCCCCCAAAAGACGGTCGGGGTAAACGGCGGAATCGGCGCGCCCGAGCTGCTCGCCGGCAGCGCGTGCGCAACGAGCGCCGCTTCGAAGTCGGCGTGCGAGCCCATCGCGCCGGCGATCGTCATGATCACGGGTCCGACGATCGTGATCGCGGTCATGATGACGACCGTGCGCTGGTACGACTTGACGCCGATGACGTTGACCCACCACGCGAACCACATCGCGGCGAGCGCCAGCGGCACACGGATCTCCCCGCGGTCGAGCAGCGGCGCCACGCGGGTCAGGCCGGCCGTCGCTAGCACATCGCGAAGCATCGGGACCATCAGGTAGGCAACGACACCCATGCCGATCGAGAGGCCGAACCACTGCGCGAAGCTCGCGAGAAACCCGACAAACGGGTTCAGCGCCCGCGTCGCGTTCACGTAGCTGCCGCCGGCGCGCGGCATCGCCGAAGCGAGCAGGGCGTAGCACAGCGCCGCCAGGCCCGCAGGCGCCGCCGCGACCAAATAGGCCAGCGGCACGTAGTCGCCAACCCCGGGCTGAGACCGCTGCAGCATGAACGGGAGGATGTTGATCCCGATCCCGATCATGGCGCCGAAGGCGGTCGCAATCAGGCCCAGCAGGCTCATCTCCCGCGCCAGATGCGCGGGCGGCGCGGCCGCGGCGCCGGCCCGCGTCACCACAGCTGTCTCACCTCGTCATCCAGCCCCGTCATTTCCCAGCGCGCAAGGGACACCGGAATCCAACCGAGCGCGAGTAGGTCGTCATGAAACTGTCCGAGGCTGAACCTGTCTCCGAGCTGGTGCGCCCGGTCGAACAGCAATTGCTCGATCTGCATCTTGCCGACGATGTAGTTCATGCCGTAGGCGGGTCGGCGCACGTAGATCTCGAGGTCGTAGCGGGCCAGATACGGCTCCATGTACGGCACCTCGGCGATCATGTAGTCCACGGCCTGCTGCAGCGAGAACTCGCCTGTCTGCATCTTGAGTTCGGCGGGAATCCGCGCGGCGCGAGCCAGCTGGGCGATGTAGAACAGCTCGCGTCCGTGGGGCCGCCTGTCAAGGAGGCCGGCCTGCAGCCGATCGTCCCTTCCGGGTAGTCGGTGATCCGCCGCGGCTCGTCCTCGTTGACACCGTCGGAGTGGTCGAGGTGAAGGAGCGCAATCCGGGTGAGCTCGCCGGCCGGCTCGATCAGGTTCCGCCGCGCCATGTCGAGCACGGCGGGAACGGCGCGCAGGTTGTCACGAAAGACGGCGAGCTTGTCGGCAGGCACTGGCACGTCGGCGAATGGCGTCCGGCGAACCGCATCGAGATACACCGCGGGATCGCGGGACCATGGCCTCATGACGCGGTGATCGAAATCGAGCGCATCCATGTTCGCGCGAACCAGCAGGTAATCCACCTGCTGCGGCACCGGCCACGCATGGGGGGCAATCGCATCGAGGCGCGCGCGGAGCAGGCGCAGTGTCTCAAGCTGCGCGGAGAGTCCGGGGGGCGAGTAATCGGGCACGCCGGCGGTGATCTTCGGCCGGCGGATGGTCTGGAATTCCTGATGAACAGCCGTGAGCGCCGCGTAGTCCCCCGCCCCGGCCGCTTTGAGCGGCACGGCATGCGACGCGACGAGCACGGCCGCGACGGCAGCCGCGGCGATCAGTTCGATCCCGAACCACTTCGGCATACGCCCTCCTCGACGCGCGCCCAGCGTGACCGCATAAAGTCTCAATTGTTTAAGTCTCAAGCGTTTCGGTCGGAGTGTGGCACAGGGGTCCGGAGCGGTCAAGCGTTCGGGGTCGCAGGACTGTCAGTCGCGGGAGTCGACGGCGAGCAGGAAGGCGCCGGCGGCGGCCGCAAACACCGACGCGTCGAGGGCCGTCTTCACGCCGGTGCCGACGGTCATGCCGGCAGCGAAGGCCAGGAGCAGCGCGCCGCTGAGCGCGGCCACCGGGCGCCGCGCCACGCCTGCGACGAGCGCGACGCCCAGCACGATCTCGGTGACCGTCACGAACCACCCGAGCGCCGGAATCCATGGGGCGGGCAGCCACGGGTTCACCTTCCGGGTGTACTCGAGAAAGTGGGCAAAGTCGCCCCAGGCCACGTGAGGCGCACCGGGACCGCCCCACAGGCCGAATCGGTCGGCCACCGCGGACAGGAAACCGGCGCCCAGCGCGACGCGCGCGAAGATCGACAGGGCGCGGCGAATCGCTGGCGGGCTGCCGGTCACGGGGCGTTCGGCCATTACCACCCAGTACCGGCCGTCGCCGGCAGGATGGCGAGATCTTCACCGGCGTCACGATCACGAGCGCGCCGCTCTCCGGCGGTTTCGACATGTTCCCTACGCATGCGTCGATCGAATTCCATCGTCCAGTAGGTGAGGGATTGCGCCTGGGATCTCACGCGATCACATCCTTCAGGGCCTCGGCGAACTTCAGGGCCTCGGCGAACCATTGCCCGCTTTCGTCCGCCATGGCGGCAGCGCGCAGACTCCTGACGACCGCAGAGGCGCCCTGTTTCTGACGCAGCGTTGGGAGAACTCTCATAATTTCGTCGAAACTACGGCGCCCACGATGGTGGGTGTCGCCATAGCCTTTCACGACTCGGGGAAGCTCCGCCAGCTCCAGTGCCAACCCATAATCTTCCGAAGCCACACCGGGGAACAGCGCAAGCCACTCGCCGATCCGGCGGTGATCATCCTGAAAACGCAAGGACGTCCAACGCCAGCGCCGGAGACCCGCCAGCACATACAGCTGCAGAAAGCCCCGCAATGAAGTGTCCTTGGGACCAGGGGGCCCACCTTCCGACTCGTGGTCAGGCGTCCGCTTCCCGTCCGCCACCGGCCTCCGCCCCGCCCGACTGTGAAGGGATTGTGGAGCGCGATCGGATTTCGAAGGCGGCCGCTGTGCGTTCGGAGCGTCGGACCGAACGCGGCGGCTTCGTGCAGCAGTCAACGCGTCAGCTTGACGCGTCCCCCTCTCTGCCCAACAGAAGATTGATTTCGCACCAGAGAAGTTGTGGCAGACACGGCTTCGCGAGGAACGCGTCGCATCCCGAGATCCGCGCGCTCTCCCGGGCGCCGGGCTGCGCCGTCAACGCGACGATCGGAATGTGCCGGGTGGCTGCGGAATGTTTCAGCCGCTCGGCGGCCTCCCACCCGTCCATGACTGGCATTGCGAGGTCCAGCACGATCACGTGAGGGAGACGCGCGGTCGCTTGCTCGACCGCCTGGACACCGTCCGCCGCGGTG
>JRHI01002812.1_pt1 | contig 11287 bp, 18 predicted proteins | sample 215371 | NCBI WGS metagenome assembly JRHI01 (sample SAMN02929681, study PRJNA255918) | sediment metagenome | biome: cave system; feature: Ice Cave; material: Sediment; isolation source: sediment from deep within a dark volcanic ice cave with no known source of... ... | reverse complement strand
ACCTCGGGCCATCCAGCAAATTACACCATCTTGACGGACGCGACCGGCGCCGGCGGACGACAAGCCGTCTTGAGCGGTGCAGCCATCGATTGGATGTACGGTGTGTCCGCCGGGTGGCGCGCCCGATTGCCGCGTTTACCTCGAACATCGTTCTCCCTCGGCATGGCCAAGAAGCTGGCTTATTCCTCGCCCATATTTCCTGTGAAATCGCGTCGGTGGGGCAGGCAGTGAACGAAAGTTCTCGCGTACTCGTCATCAGCTCGGATACGTCGCTCAAGGGTGATATCCGCAACGGCGGGCGCATCGAAATTTACGGCTACGTCGAGGGCAACATCGCCGGCGATCTCTTGATCGTGCAGCCGGGCGGCCGCTGCTACGGCACCGTGCGGGTTGAGAGCGCCGACATCCACGGCACGCTGCAGGGCGACGTGTTCGTCAAGCAGCTCATCACCATCCGCACCGCGGGCGCCGTCAACGGCAACGTCCAGTATGGCCGTCTCGCCATGGAGATGGGCGGCAACCTCTCCGCGGAGGTGCGCAACGTACCGCCGACGCTCGCGGGCGACCTCGACCTGTCGGTCGACAAGGGCAAGTCGGTGCGCATCACGCTGCAGGATCTGACCGCACTCGATCCCGACGACGACGCCCAGCACCTGACGTTCACGGTCTCGCGCGCCAAGAACGGCTTCGTGACGCTGCTGACCGATCCCGGCCGCCCGGTGGCGACGTTCACGCAGGCCGACCTTGAGCGCGGCGCCGTGCTGTTCCGCCACGACGGCACCAACGGTGCGCATGCGAGCTTCGACGTCGTCGTCGCCGACCATGCCGGTGCGACCTCGGGCGCGGCGCAGACCGTCAATGTATCCGTGCGCGCTTAGACGCTAAGCCGTCTCAGCTTTCCATCTTGCCGAAGCGGTGGCGCAGCGCCGTCTTGGCCTTCTCGAGCGCGGCGCGCTCGGTGGCCGAGAGGTTGCGGCCCGCGCGGTTGATGTAGAAATTCAGCATCGACATGGCCGAGAGGTAGGGGTCGTCGCTCGCGCGGCTGGGATCCTCCGCCGCTTTCTGTAGCGCGGCGGCGATCGTTTCCGGATCGCCGGACTTGAACACGCCGGGCGGGATCGCGTCGGCGCGGTCGTGCTCGGTGACGGACTTCGACCACAGGTTCTCGAACTTATCGGCCATCTTGTCGGGCATGGGGACCTCGCTTGTCGGGGACGCGAGCCCGCATGCAAGCAGAGCGCGGCAAACCGCGCGTAACCGCGGCCCCATGCATTTGAGGCAACTGCCGCGGGTCCATGCCTGGCAGACCTACTTGCAGCGCAGGAAGTCGCGGGCGCCCGCTTCGTCCGTGAAGGTGAGCGTGTCGCCCGAGACCGTCAGCGTGAAGTCGTAGCTTTGCGCATTGCCCTCGACCGTGCAGTCGCCGGCGATCTTGTAGTCGCTCTCCTTTGCGTCGACCGATTTGAAGGTGCAGTGCACCTCGTGCTGGTCGTAGCGGTCCTTGGCGATGACGAGGGGCGCGCCCTGGCTGTCCTGCGGCGTTTTGCAGTTGGCGACGTCGAGCGCCCACGTGCCGGCATAGGGCGCGTCGTCGGCGCGGGCAGGGAGCGCGAGCGCGGTCACCGCTGCGATCAGTGCCACATATTTTTGTGAGCGAGCGGCCGGCCGGCGCATGCGTTCCCCCTGCAAGATCGTTTCTCTCCACGAGAGCCCGCCCGCGGCTGCCAAGTCAAGGCCAAGTCCGTCTATGCGGCACGCGAGTGTCGTGGCGACATCGGTGCATTTCGAGGCGAATGCGCCGCAGCCCGGCAACGCGGACCTAACCGTGAGGTTCTACCGTTCCGCCAACATCCATCATGGAGGAGCGGAACATGGCACTTGCATCCACCGATAAGCACGTAAGCGCGAAGGCGAAGTCCAACTGCGGCAAGAGCATTGAAAGCCCGGTCGTCGCGTCCGACAAGCTCGAGCGGCTCAAGGTGTGGGGCGAAGGCGATCCCTCGCTGCGCTGGGCCGGCGCGTTCGCGAGCTGCGGCGGCAAAGGCGCGACGCAGTCCTCGACTATCGTCTACGAGATCGAGCCGGGCAGACACCTCGGCTGGCACACCGACGCGACCGAGGAGACGCAGTACATCATCGCCGGCACCGGCGAGCTGAAGATGGAGGACGGCAGCGTCCACGCCGTGCGGCCCGGCAGCGTATTCGTGCTGCCGACGAACGTGCGCCACGACCTCGCAAACACCGGCAAGGAGACGCTGCGCGCGGTCGCATTCTTCTCGGCGGCGATGTTCACGCAGGACTTCGACACCGTCATGCTGCCGCCGAAGAGCCACATCCTTGGGACGCCTAACCGCGCAGGCTAGGCCTTCGCTAAGCGGCTCATCAGCGCCATGGCCGCGTGCGGGGCGCGTACCTTGCCCTCGTGGATGAAGTAGACGAACACGTCACGCGGCTTGGCCGGAGTCTTGTGCTTGGCGTCGGCCTGGTCGAGGTCGGAGGGCACGCCACCCTCCGCCCAGGTGCGCGCGCGCTTGGCCCAGGCGTCGAGCGCCTTCGGCGGATAGCCCGCCTTCTCCGTGTCGTTGCCCTTCTGCAATCGCGCGTAGACGAAGTCGGCGGTGACGTCGGGGATCGCCGGGTAGGTCTCGTGCTCGGCGAAGGTGACGGCGACGCCGTGCTCGCGCAGGAGCTTCGTAAAGGCCGGCACCACGAACGAGGGATGGCGCACCTCGACCGTGTGGCGCAACGCGCGGCCGTCGAATTTGGCCGGCAGCAGCTCCAGGAAGGCGGCAAAGTCCGCCTCGTCGAACTTCTTCGTCGGCGCGAACTGCCACAGCATCGGCCCCAGCTTGTCGCCGAGCAGGGTCGGCCCGGAATCGAGGAAGCGCTTGATGGAGTCGCCCGCCTCCGCCAGCACGCGGCGGTTGACGGCGTAGCGCGGACCCTTGAGCGCGAACACGAAATTGTCGGGCGTCTCGCTCGCCCACTTGGCGAAGGTCTTTGGCGCCTGATTGCGGTAGAACGTGCCGTTGACCTCGATCGTGGGTAGGTGCGCGCTCGCATATTCGAGCTCCTTCGCGTGCGCGAGACCCTCTGGATAAAAGGTGCCGCGCCAGGGCTCGAAGGTCCAGCCGCCGATGCCGGCGCGGATGGTGCCGCCTTTTTTCATGCTTCCAGCTTATGCCATCGTTTCGCGATGAGGAGGAGCCTCGAGATGGACGACAAGCACGCGAAGGAAACCGGCCGCTTCGACATCGCCGAGATCGCGGCCGCGTTCCCCGATGCGGCCAAGACCCTGCTGCTCGACCGCTATCTCACCGATACGCCGCAGGCGAGCGCGCGCGTGTTCCGCGTCTATAAGCCGACGCCGCCGCACTATCACGCCGGATGCGACGAGTATCTCTACGTGTTTTCCGGCCGCGGCACGTTCTGGATGGAGGACGCGGCGAGCATCGCCGAGTTCGGCCCGGGCCAGCTTCTCTATTTCCGCCGCGGCATCGTGCATGCGCTGCCCGACATGATCGAGACGCCGATCGTGTTCCTGTCGATCGATACGCCACGCCGCGATCCCAAGGACATCATCTTCGTCAATCCTGCCGACGGCACGCCCGACAGCTTCATTGCGGAAAGCGGCGGCTACTAGCGCGCCGGGCCGATCACGGGCGCCTGCCATTTCGCGCCGTCGATGGCGTCGAGCACGAGGGTGTAGGCCTGCCCCGGCGCGACGTGGCCCGTCGAGGGAGGCGGCAGCGTGATGACGGCGCGCGCGCCCGTCTGGCCGGCGAAGCCGATCATCTCTGTCTTGAATTTGGCGGCCCAGGCGTAGGGGTAGGCGTTGCGGATGGCGCTCTCGCGCAGCGCGGCCAGCGTCGCGCCATCCCACTGCGCGATTGTTGCTCCTGCCGCGTCGAGCAGCTTCGCGCTGACGATGTAGGCCGCGCCGGTGTCTGGGCCGGCGTCGACATAGGCGGCGAAGGTTACCTCGCCGTCGGGCGCGATCTGCACATCCGTCAGCGCGATGTCGTGCTTGTGGAAGTTCACACGTGAGTGCAGCGGCGTGAGAACCGCGCCGAACAGCACGTGATAGGTGAGCAGCGTAAAAACGATCGACACGCCGCCGAGCCACAACGCAAGCTTGGGCACGACGTCGTCGGGCAGCGGCCCGCTGGCGATCCAGTTGAGCCACGGCATGCGCTGCGCCCAGCCTGTCGGTGCGATATAGCGCTCGTCCATCGACCAAGCGCCGCCGCCGGCGAGGAACACCGCGCTGCTCATGGCGACGCCCGACACCGCCATCGTCCACTCGTCGAGGCAGGTCGATCCCATCCAGCCGAAGATCAGCATGAGGACGACGTTGAGCCAGAAGCTCCCGAAGGCCGCGGCGCGCGTCGCAATGCCGAGCATGAGCCCGAGACCGACAGCAAGCTCGGCGATGGTCCACAGCCACACCGAGGCGACGATGAGGTCGGGGTCGCGCAGCGTCCACTCGATGGGGCCCTGCACCCACAGCGCACCGGGAAGCGCGTGCGTGAGCTTGGCCGCCACGAAGCCGGGAGCATCGAAGTCGAGCTTCAATGCTTTGTCGACACCGTCGACGGAGTGGAAATCGTAGATCAGCCGCCTCGTCGCGCCGCCCCAGAAGATGAAGCCTTGCGTGAAGCGCGTGCCGAGCAGGATGAGCGCGGCGAGCGACAGGCCGGCGGCCGTGCCGCTCCTCTCGATCGTGCTTGCCTGCGGCATGGAATGTCCCTGAGCGCTGGGATCGTCCTCGGATCGGATGCAACCCTACGAACCATGCGCTAAGACGGGATTACCCCGAGGCTTCAAATCTGCGGAGCCGGCACAACTCGAAGGGCTTTGCGCGTGGGACTGCTGATCCGCACTTTGCAGCGCATCGCGATCTTCGCCATCGGCGCCATTAGTGTATGGCTGATCGCTTTCGTCGTTTTCGACTGGGCGGACAAGAAGCTGCCCATGGCGTTGGCGGTCGCTGCGACGTACGCCATCGGCGCCTACGTGATCCTGCCCTACGCGGTGCGCATGGGGCTGAAGTTCTCGCAGCTTCGCAGCGTGCCGAGCTTCACCCTCGCCGCCGACGGACTGCCGGCGGACCCGGTCAACCTCGCGCTCATCGGCACATCCGAGCAACTGCGTGCCGCGTTTGCGGAGATCGGCTGGGCAGACGCGGACAAGCTCAATCTTTCCTCTTCGTGGCGGATGGTGAAGGCGTTCGTGCTCTCGCGACCCTATCCGACCGCGCCGTTCAGCACGCTGTTCCTGTTCGGCCGCGGTCAGGACATCGGATTTCAGAAGGCGATCGGCGATAGCCCTCGACGGCGCCATCACGTGCGCTTCTGGGGCAAGAGCCTCGCGCACGTGCCGGCCGGGCCCGACACCGCGAGCTTCTGGCTCAACACGGACCGCCCGGGCGCGGGCGAAAGCGTTGTGTGGGTGGGTGCCGCCACCAAGGATACCGGACTCGGGCTGACGCGCCTGACGTTTCAGATCACGCACGCGACCGACGCCGACACCAACGCCGAGCGCGACTTCGTTATCGCCGCGCTGAAAGGCGCAAACGCGATCGGCGAGGTGCAGCAGGTCGAGGCGGGCACACCGGTGACCAACCATCACGTCAATCACTACGTGACCGACGGCGACGTGGCGGTGGCGGAGCTGGCCGACGCTTCGACGCCAGCTGCGGCTTGAACCCGAGAACTTTGCGCGGCATGTCGTGCTGCGTTCGGCGGTCTGGATTCCGAAACCCGCAACGCTTACGTTTCCGCTATGGCAGATTCCGAGCCCGTCCGTCTTACCGAGAAGCAATGCGAGCAGATCGCGCGCGCACTCGCGGAGCCGCGCCGCCTGCAGATCCTGAAGCAGATCGGGGCGTGCACGGGAACGTTGCCGTGCGCGGCGCTCATCGAGACGCATGAGGTGAGCCCGGCGACGCTGTCGCATCACATCAAGGAACTGGAAACGGCCGGGCTGATCTCGATCACGCGCGAGGGCAAGTTCATGCGGCTTGCCGTGCAACGACTTGTTTTGAAAGCCTATCTCGACCAGCTTGCGACAATTTAGCCGGCGCCTTAGGCGGCCCATTGAACCCTTCGATCCATCGCTTAGATACTTGTCTAAGTATCGAATCGAGGATCGCAGCAAAGGGAGATCAAAGATGGGTGAGCTCACAGGCAAAGTCGCCGTTGTGACCGGTGCCTCCAAGGGTATCGGCGCAGGAATTGCAAAACGCTTCGGCGCAGCCGGCGCCTCCGTTGTCGTCAACTATGCCTCCAGTCGTGAGGGGGCGGATAAGGTCGTCGCCGAGATCAAAAAGGAGGGCGGCAAGGCTATCGCCGTCAAGGCCGACGTATCAAAGGCCGGTGAGGTGAAGCAGCTTTTCGAGGAGACCAAACGCGCGTTTGGCAAACTGGACGTGCTCGTCAACAACGCCGGCGTATTCCGCTTCGCCCCGCTCAAGGACGTCACCGAGGATGAGTTCCACCGCGAGTTCAACATCAACGTGCTCGGCACGCTGCTCGCCACCAAGGAGGCACTCAACCACTTCAACGGTAGCGGCAGCGTGATCAATGTCAGCTCCGTCGTCAGCACCAGCCCGATCCCGAATTCCTCGGTTTATGCAGCCACCAAGGGCGCCGTCGATACGCTGACCGTGGGACTGTCGCGCGAGCTGGCGCCCCGCAACATCCGCGTCAACGTCATCGCGCCCGGAGGCGTCGAGACCGAGGGCACGCACGAGATCGGCATGGTCGGCAGCGACTTCGAGAAGCAGATCGTGGCACAGACGCCGCTCGGTCGGCTCGGCCAGCCGGACGACATCGCGCAGGTAGCAGTATTCCTCGCCTCCGACGCTTCGAAGTGGCTGACGGGCGAGCGCATCTCCGCCTCGGGTGGCTTCCGCTAACCGCCTCCCGGGAGACGAATTCCGAGCGCCGGCCGTTTCGCCGGCGCTCTTCTTTTGCGCGTTCGAGCCTTTGGTTTAAGGTTCTGCTATCCCCAGCTATGCTTCAGTGATTGCTTAACCGCCGGAGCTGGACATGCACAGAACAACACTGGCAGCGGCAGCGCTGTCCGTACTGATGGCTTCAGGCGGAGCCGTCCGTGCCGACACCATCTGGGACGTCGAGAATGCGCGCGGCAACGCTCGCGCCGGCGGTCCCGTCAGCGCGTATGACGCGGAGCTGCTCGAGCGCTGGGGTTGCCTCAGCGGGACGCGCAGCGCCTTCTGCCAGCAGATCCGCCATGGGGCCAATAGCGGCGCCTATCACGCGGATCGCCGGCGCTGGCGCCGCTAGAATAAGCAATCTCAGAAACTCGCAACGACACGAGGAACCCATGGCCGACCCCGAAGCGCTCGCCGATCTCGATCAGCGCATCGCCATACTCCGCGATAATTTGCGGGAACTCGTGGAGCAGGCCGCGGCCTACTCGGGTGCCGCGGACGAGTCGCGCGTCGCAGACCGCATCGCCGACCAGCAGGCGCGGCTCGACGCGCTTTTGAAGGAGCGCGAGGCGCTGGCGAAGTAGGGCATCGGGCTCCCTCGTACCGGCCGAAAAGATAGCCCATTAAGGGCGGCCCGCGCGGTCGAGCTCGGCGAAGTCGGCGTCGGACAGCTCGATGGCGGCCGCAGCGACGTTCTCCTCCAGGTGCGCCACCTTTGAGGTGCCCGGGATCGGCAGCATGACTGGGCTACGTTTGAGCAGCCACGCGAGCGCGATCTGCCCCGCAGTGGCGCCATAACGCTCAGCGACGGCTGCGAGCGTCGATTTCGATTTCGCGAGCCCGCCGGCGCCGAGGGGAAACCACGGGATGAAGCCGATGCCGTGCTTCTCACAATGCTCGAGCACGTCCTCGGCTCCGCGGTCGACGAGATTGTAGCGGTTCTGTACGGTTGCGACGGGGAACACCTTTGATGCCGCCTCGATGTCCTCGACCGACACCTCGCTCAAGCCCGCGAAGCGGATGACCTCCTTGTCGAGCAATTGCTTGATGGCGTCGAACTGCTCCTTTCGCGGCACCTTCGGGTCGATGCGGTGCAATTGCCACAGGTCGATCTGCTCGACGCCGAGGTTGGCGAGGCTCTTCTGCGCCTCCGCCAGGAGGTATTCGGGCCGGCCGTTCGGCACCCACGCATCGGGACCAGGGCGCGTGAGCCCGGCCTTGGTGGCGACGAAGAGGCTCTTGTAGGGGTGGAGCGCTTCGCGGATCAGCCGCTCCGACACATCCGGGCCGTAGCTGTCGGCGGTGTCGATGAAGTTGACGCCCAGCTCAGGGATGCGCCGCAGCGTGCGCAGCACTTCCGCGCGGTCGACGGGCTCGCCCCAGATGCCGCGCCCGGTAATGCGCATGGCGCCGAAGCCGAGACGGTGGACCGCGACCTCGCCGCCTATCCTGAAGGTGCCGGCCGCGGCCGCATTCGGGGACTTTGTCGCGTGCGTTGCTTCGCTTCGCATGGTGAGGTCCTTTGCGTTGCCGGGTGCAGCTCGGTTATCTCCGCCGGCATTCTGAGAGCGCTGGGCAGTCTGAGGCGAATGTCGTGGATTGCGTCGCCGCTGCTAGGGGGTGCATCAATTTGCGCCCGGTGCCCGCCGCCCGGGTTTATTGCTTCAGCAAATATATAGCATAAAATGAGATGCAATGGGCTGATACTGGAGATTTTTGAGTATTCATTGTAACAATCAAAGTATTACGAAGCTCTCTGACGAGACAAGATATGCCCAATATTCCCCCAATCATATGCCCGGACACATTAAAGCCGCAATCGGCGTGTAAAAGGTCGCATGTCCAGCTATAAGTTCAAGGTCGGCCAGATGGTCGATTTCGTGCCCTCCAAGCGGGGCGTGGGCGCATCGGCGCGCGCCTACAAGATCCTGCGCCTGGTGCCGCACGAGGTCGGAGAGCGCTGCTACCGCATCAAGACGATTGCTGAAGCGTTCGAGCGCATCGTCAAGGAAAGCGAGCTGCGGCACACCTCGTCCGTCTGATTCGGCTGCCGCCTCGGTCTAAATCTCGACATCTCGACTCCCGTCCGCGAAGGCCGGAAGCGCGCCCCTCAGTGCGGCGGAAACTCGTCGGCCTTTTCGGCCGCGTGCTCGGCCCGCGCCAGATCCGAGACGAAGGCGTCGATCTCGGCCGCCGTCATCCTGCGCACATCATACCAATTGTCCTGGTGCTGGAGGACGACGGTGTCGGTGAGCGACGTGCTGCCGCTGCCGATGATGTAGTCGGCTTCCGGCTTCGATATCTTGGCGGCCTTGTGATAGCGCATCTTTGACCTATACCACGCCGGGCGCCGTTCGCCGCTACGCATTGACCGCCACGCCTTGACAAGGGGTGGACGAATTGGCGCTGGCTCGGCGTGCCCCTCATATGGGCACCTTCATCGTGGCAGCCAATGCTGTCGTTGTTGCGTCATCATGCCAGCGCGAGCACACGCGGGGACGATGATCGGACGACAATCAATGCGCGGGAGCCTGATCGCCGCGGCGATCGCGTGCTGGCCCGCTGCCGTGGCATACGCGCAGACAGCGGCAGGCCCGGAAGGAACCTACTGCCTGAGGGGAGTTCACGAGGTCGGCTCCTGCCTCCGGCTCGCCGGGGACTCCACGTTCGAATATTTCCTCGCCTACGGCGCCTATGACGAGAATTCCAAGGGGCACTGGAAAGCCGACGGCGCGGACGTGGTGGTGCTCGACAGCCCTCCCTACGACAAGGCGCCGACATTCACTTTTAAACGCTTCGAGCCGGCGGAGGGCGATGGCTTCGACATTGCCGTTGTCAACACGGCGGGCAACAGGATCAGCGGCATCAACGTGCGCGCAACCTGCGACGGCCGCGCCGTCGAGGTGGGCGTGACCGGGGCTAGCGACTACAAGGTCGACTGCACGAGCGCGCCGACGGAGGTTGCGTTGGGCCTCAAGATGTTCGGCCTCGCCTACCAGACGCTCAAGGTTCCCCGCCCCGCGGGAGCCGACAAGGGCTATGTGTTCGAGTTCAACCCGGGCGACCTCGGAGCCAAGCGGTTTGCAGGAACGCGCCTGCGGCGTGAAGGCTCCGATAGCCTGGTGATGACCTACGCCAATCCCGCGATCCGCGAGCTCAACGGCAAGACCTTCACATACGAGCGCGAGCGCGAGTAGCGCCCGGGCCGGCTCCGCAAGGGCCAAATACCTGATATTGCGGATGAAATTCCGTGTTCCAGCGGGAACAGCGCGCACACATCGCAATATCAGCTCCAGAACAAACGCACCCCCTATCGATGGAGCCACCCGTGACCCGCAAATTTCTTGCCCTCGCCGCCGCTCTTCTCGCCGCCCCGGCGCTTTTCGCCTCGGCTGCCGAAGCCTGCATCTCCTGCGAGTACGTCCCCGAGGTAGTCCGCGGTTCGCAGACGTCGGACGCGCCGCGCTCGTACGCCAGAGAGCGGTCCTACGTCGCAGAGCGTGAGCGCGCTCCGGCCAAGAAGCGCATCGTCAGAAGCGAGCCCGTCGTCAAGCAGGTCGACACCGCCGAGGCGGAGCCGGTCGCGAAGCGGGCGAAGATCGAGAATTCCTCCGTCGCCAGCGTCGCCGCGACGCCCGTGACCGAGCAGGCCAAGGTTGAGCCCAAGGTCGACGCCAAGACGGCCCGCAGCGAGAACTCTTCGATCTCGGTTGCTTCCACCGAGGAGGCTGCGCCTGCGAAGACCCCGGTTGCCGCGGCGACGAAAGAAGCTTCCGCCAAGCCGGTCGACTGCAAGAAGTTCTTCCCCTCGGTCGGCATCACCCTTTCGGTGCCCTGCGAGTAAGCCTCCCACTCGCGGCGCCAACCTCAGAACAGAAAACGCCCGCTGCTCAGCCAGCGGGCGTTTTCGTATTTCGCGTCAGCGCGAGGGCGACGGATCCGAGCTGTTCGGTTTCTCGACATCACCTTCGCGTCGCGGGCGGGCGTTTTGCCGCGTCGTGAGCGCGCGCATCTTTGCCGAGCCGGCGCGTGCGCGGACGTGCGAAATACTTGTCGTTCATGTCGCGCAGCTTCTTCAGCGTGAGCCGCAGCAGGCGATCGCGCAGCTTCGCTCTGGCCTTGCGGAACTGCTCATCGCTCATCGGCGCCATGGGCTCGTGCTCACTCCTTCGATAGGGACGCGCTTGCGGCTCGCGAGCTTCGCCCCGAGGCTTGTGCAGATCAGGGGCTGCGGGGCGGGGAAACGCCGCGAGCTTTTTTGATAGAAGAGCGGCGCTGCCGCCGCCCCGCGCAGGATTTTTCGGCCTACCCGCAGCGTTTCAGCGGAAT
>JRHI01002811.1_pt1 | contig 11288 bp, 11 predicted proteins | sample 215371 | NCBI WGS metagenome assembly JRHI01 (sample SAMN02929681, study PRJNA255918) | sediment metagenome | biome: cave system; feature: Ice Cave; material: Sediment; isolation source: sediment from deep within a dark volcanic ice cave with no known source of... ... | reverse complement strand
AGACCTCGCACTGTGCACGGGGCACTCGAGCGCCGACGACGCGCTCGTCGTCGCGGAACTCTGCCGGCATCGTGGGGTCCGCTGCTGCATAACACACGGCCTGTTTCCGATCGTTGGGTGCAGCGAAACACACGTGCGCCGCGCGGTGGAATTTGGCGCCGTCATCGAGCTGTGCGCGATCGGAACGCTCATGGGCGCAAGCGCCCACCTCGCGTGGATGCGCGCCTGGGGACTCGTCGACGCGCCAACGTGCGCGCGTTACGTCGCTACGTACGGGCCGGACGCGTTCGTCGTCTCGAGCGATCTCGGTCAGAGCGGCAATCCGATTCCATCCGATGGTCTGCGCCGCTTCGTCGACGAACTCGCCCGTCAGGGCCTCGGCAAAGACGCGCTGGCTACGCTCGGAAAAGTTGGTCCGCGCCGTTTGCTCGGCATCGCACTGGCATGACGGTGCGGCAGCTAGAAGGATCGCATCGCGCGAACCAGAGCAGCACGCGCGGTCATCTCCTCAAGATGCTCTGAGCCGCCGTCATCAGGCCTGTGCCGCCCGATGATCGGTGCCGGGCTCGATTCCGGTTCGTAGCCGCTCGAGGGCGTATCGCATCAGCTCTTCGATGCCACCCGGCTCGCGCAGCTGGCCATCGATGCCGAGCATGGCCACGCCGTGCACGACCGACCACACGAATTTGGCCATCAGCACGGTGTCGTCCCCGCGTACGACCGCGTCGTGCCGCAGCGCGGCGAGGGCGTCAACGAGCGCCTGGAAGGCACCCCCCGCTTCGGCGGTCAAGGCGGGCTCCTGATCCTCCGGGTCGACGAAGCTGCCGAACATCACGCGATAGTGCGACGGGTTGGTGGCAGCGAAGCGAATGTAGGCAACACCCATCGCCTGGAACGCCGCCTGTCCGCGGCCACCTTCCTCCCACGCCGTGACCAGCTGCTGGCGCAGCGTGCGGAATCCTTCGGTGGCGACGGCCGTCAGCAGTGCGCCCTTGTCGGCGAAGTGCCGGTAGAGCGCCGTACGCGAGACGCCCAGCTTGGTCCCGATTTCGCGCAGGGTCAGCCCGTTGACACCTTCGGTGCGGATGGTGGCGAGGGCCTCATCGAGGAGCGCGCGGCGCAGGTTGCCGTGATGGTAAGGGCGGCGCGGCTTGCGGGCCGCCCGCGTCGATGTAGCCATGTCACCTCATCTTAGGGGACGGTGTTGACATAGTCAACATCCTCGGATATTCTGATGTTAGCGTTGGCAACATCAAAAAGGAGCTACTCATGGATTCACCACAACACGACGTTCCGCTTACCGTCGGGAGCCGAGCCGCCGCTCTGCTCATCGCCTGTGGCGTGCGAGCCCGCCGCTGACGGCGGTGGGAACGCTGATGCTCGTCGTAGCCGGCGCTTCGCTCGTGGGCCTGCTCGTCGATCCGCGCATTATTACCGGCGCGCCCGCCTGGCTCAAGCCGTTCAAGTTCGCGCTCTCCACCGCCATCTACAGCCTCACGCTGGCGTGGATTTTCGGATGGCTTTCGGACCGGCCGCGCGTGCGCCGCGTTGTAGGTTGGACGACCGCAATCGTGTTCGTGCTCGAGGTGTCGATTATCGACGTGCAGGCTTGGCGCGGAACGACCAGCCACTTCAACATGTCGACGACGCTCGATATGGTGCTGTTCTTCGTGATGGGCGGCGCAATCTTGCTGCAGACGTTCGTGAGCGTGGCGATCGCCGTCGCGCTGTGGCGCCAGCGCTTCACCGATCGGCCACTCGGATGGGCGCTGCGTCTGGGCATGACGCTGACCATTGTCGGCGCGCTGACCGGCCCGCTGATGACTCGCCCCACGGCGGCGCAGCTTGCCGACGCGCGCGCGGGCCGCATGACGACTGCGGGCGCGCATGCGGTGGGCGCAGCGGACGGCGGTCCCGGTTTACCGGTGACGGGTTGGAGTCCCGAGCACGGCGACGTGCGCGTTCCGCACTTCATCGGCCTGCACGCGATGCAGGCGCTGGCGCTCATAGCGCTCGGCCTGCGACGCTGGCGCCGGCCCGAGGCCGTTCGCGTCAGGGCACTGCTGGCTGCCGCAACAAGCTATGCGTTGCTGTTTTTCCTGCTGCTCTGGGAGGCGCTGCGGGGACAAAGCGTCGTAGCGCCCGATGCGATGGCCCTCGCGTCGATCTCAATCTGGGCCGTGGTCACCGTGCTCGTTCTTGCCTGGATCGGCCTTCGCTCCCGCGGCGCGTCGCGCGACGGCTTGAATCGGATGGAAGTGTGACGGCCGAACGGCTCTTTTCGAACGGGTTCGCGCGTGAGCACGTAGGTTATTGAGAATCAGCGTCAGGCGCCGAAGCCCGCTGGGACCACCATTCCGTTGAGGTTTCCATGGCCTTCGATGTCAGCCGCTACCACCTCATCGCAAGCGACGAGCTGGCGCAACGATGGATCTCGCTCCGAGAACGGCTCGGCGCGCCCGAGACAACGCTGAAAGCGTACGCGAGCGATCTGAACGATTATCTTCGATGGTGTTCGTCTCGGCGGCAGCCACCTTACCCGCTCGCGCTCGACGGCATCGCTGATTACGTGCGAGATATGCGCGAAAGAGCGGCAGGAAGAGGGCAACGCCGCTCGTTCGGTCGTCGCGTCGGCCTCGAACCAACGACGGTGTACCGGCGAATCACGACGCTGCGGCTTTGGTTTGACTATCTCGTTGAGGTCGAGGTAATCGGGAAGAGCGCGTTCACCCGTGAGAACTCCCGCTTTAGTTCGCGCATCGGCCTGATAAGGAAGCCGGTCAACACGCCATGGCTCCCGAACGATCGCGACTGGCAAACCATCATCGATCTGGTCGCGCTCGAATCACATCGCAATCGCTTGATGTTCCTGCTGACGTACGAGTGCGCGCTACGGCGCGCCGAGTTGTGCTCGTTGTCGCTCTCGGACTTCGATCATGCGCTAAGGCAGATTGCGATACGGGCGACGAAGTCGAAGAGTCGCTACGATCGTTGGCTCCCGATCTCGAAGGAGACGGCAGCCCTACTCATCGCGTACGAGCGGAATCTTCCGCTTACGATGAACCCCACGGAGCCGATCTTCCGGTCCGAGTCGCACCGCAACGCCGGAAACGCGATCTCGTCCTGGGCGTGGAACAAGGTCGTTGAACGCATTCGCGACCAGGGCTCGCTCTCGCGTTTCCATCCGCACACGATCCGGCATGTTGCCCTCACCGATCTCGCTCGTGCCGGGTGGGACGTGCTCGAACTCAAAGCGTTCGCCGGACACCGGAAGATCAGTACGACCGAGGTCTATGTTCATCTCGGCGCGCGGCACTTAGCTGAGGCGATGGATCGAACGTGGACGAGTATCTTCTCAGCTCGACGGCAATCGTTAATCGGGATCGCGCGTCCATGACTGATCTGGGCGTGCAACCTTCCATCGCAGTAGATGAGCTCCGAGCGCTACGGCGGTGGAGCTACGCGCGGCACACAGTCCTCGCGTACAACGATCCACACCTAGTCCGGTTCAAGAAGCCGATTCTCGAGTGCTGCGAGAAGTACAATATCAACGTCCAAAGGCGCGTCTCGCTGGTTCGCTTTGTCTGTTACCACATGGCGAAACTGGCGACACCGTATTGGGAGTGGAGTGCTAACGATTGGATGGCGCTGATTTCGGAGACCGTTCCGCCGCATCGGCGGGCGGTGTTTCGGCCGGATGTGGTTTTCTTGGCGTTTGGTCTCGGTGGGTTCAACCTTGCCGTGGAGATTATGCCGTTGCGTTTCAAGTCAACGGAATTCGCATCGACGCTGTGGGGCGCGTCGGTCGTCGAAGAGTCGGTGTCGCTCGTACGTGACTATCTCGCGTCGATCGGTTATCGCGTTGGTACAGGGCACTCGGCTGGACGTCTATTGCGGCAAACGCTCGTGGCGACGATGCTTGCGCTCAAGGAGCCCGATGTGCGGCGGTGGGACGAAACCGCGTACTACACGCTCATTCGAGAACAAAACCCCTCGGCCTCGATTGCGCTCCGAGGAAAGCGGCGAAACTATGCGCTTTCGGCTGCGCTTGCGCTCCACCGTCTGGGAGTCTTCGCCGTTGTCCGCAGGTCCACTCGCACGGCCACGGTTTCACAAAGGCCGACTCAACGGGATACACTGCTGAATGGGGGCAGTGGATCGACCGCTTCGATACGTGTAGCGTCGCCGCGAAAGTGACGCTACAACACTTTCGATACTTTCTCCAGTTCGTCGGCCGGTGGGCGCTCAAATACCACCCTGAGGCGTCGCGCAGCCCAGCCGATTGGGATGTTGAGATCGCGGCCAATTTCGCGGCTTTCGTTGCCAGCGGGAAGGTCGGTGACGTGCAGCGCGAGACCTCGGTCGCCGACGTACGAGCCGGAACTCCACTAAGTCCAAACACGAAGGCCAGCAGACTCGGTATGATCAAGGTGTTTTTCGATACGTTGATTGCAAGCGGCTTAATTCGCCAGCGGTTTACGACGCGCATCGTGTTCCGACTTCCTGAAGAAGTGGCACGCCAAGCGGCACCAAAGCCGCGCGATCTTGAAGACGACGTATGGGCCAAGCTTTTGTGGGCCGGACTAAATCTCGAGACATCAGACCTCAGTCCGGTGCTACGGCGTCGATACCCGATCGAAATGTTGCAGGCGATCATCGTCGTCTGGTTGTTCGCCGGACTGCGCTGGAGTGAGTTGCGTCGATTGGACAAAGACTCCATCCGCTGGGAATTCAGCTTACTGGAAGACGCCGCAGGCGGTTTGCAGCCGTCGATCTGCTATCTCACCGTGCCGGTAAACAAATACAAGCCGGAGTTTCGAAAGCCGGTGGCTGGTGAGGTTGGTAAGGCGATTGAATCGTGGCTAGCGGTCCGTCCTGATCAGCCGGGAATCATTGACCCGAAGACTCAGCACCGCGGTGATAAGCTGTTCTGCGTGCGCGGGCGCCTCATCGGGCCGCGCCTCATTCGCAGCCTAATTCGCTCAATCTGCATGAAGGCCGGCGTTCCCGATCACGACCGCAAAGGGCGGTTCACCGTCCATCGCGCGCGTTCCACGATCGCAACGCAGCTCGCGAATGCCAAGGAACCGATGTCGCCGTGGGAGCTCAAAGAGTGGCTCGGCCACAACAGCATCCGATCGACGGAATGGTACGTGAATCAGCGTCCGCTGACACTTGCGAAGAAATACGCCGCGGCTGATTCGTGGCGGCGTAATCTTGCGCGGGTTAAGGTGATTCTTGATGCCGAGGTCATCGAATCCGGCGCTGCCGCGCAAGGCGCGACGTACCGTGCGTATGATCTCGGGCACGGCTATTGTACCGATCGCTTTTTCTCACGCTGTCCGCATCGCATGGCGTGTGCTCGGTGTGGTTATTACGTACCGAAGGATTCAACAAAGGGAGAATTGTTGGCGGCAGTCGGTGCCAATGAGGCGCTGTACGAAGAGATTCCCATTCGCGACGAAGAGCGGCTTGCGCTCGAAGGCGATGCCGAGGCTATTCGACAGCTCGTCGGCGGCTTGGATCACACTCCGGCCGGCGACGGACGTACGCCTTCCGAGATTCAAGCTCCATCCGTTCGAGATCTACGAAACGTTTAACGCTTTAGCCGGTACAGTACGTGCGAGGCTTCCCCATTCCACCTCACAGCTTGATTCGTCACGCTTGTCGCGCCCTACGCGCCGGGCGTGCCATCCTTAGTAGTTCAACGTCCTGCTTGTAAGGATAATGTGTATGGCTCCCGCGGTATTGACCGATGTTAGGGTCGCAGAACGGATTGCAGAAGCGTCGCAGCGTCCCAGGGCCAGAATTACCGGCGCCGTTTATTTGCTCTATTTTCTGACCGCCGTATCCACCACGTTCTTGATTGGCCCTAAGCTTGTTGTTTATAACGATGCCGCCAACGTCATCTCGGTCGCGTGCTATATCGCTGTGACCCTGCTCTTCTATGACATGTTTAAGCCCGTGAACAGCCACCTCTCGTTATTCGCGGCGCTGTTGAGCCTCGTGGGATGCGCCATTACGACTCTTGGCGTCTTTGATCTCGCCCCGCCCCACATCAGCCCCCTTTTATTCTTCGGACCGTATTGCATGCTGCTCGGCTACCTGATTTTTCGGTCGACCTTCCTGCCTCGGATTCTGGGCGTGCTGATGGCGTTTGCCGGTTTGGGCTGGCTGATCTTTCTGTCACCGCCGCTCGCAAGCCATCTATCTACCTACCTCAAGGTCCTCGGCGTCGTGGCGGAAGGACTGCTGATGCTTTGGCTTCTCGCGTTCGGCGTGAACGTGCAACGATGGAAAGAGCAGGCCAGCGCCGCCGGGCTTCTCACACGAAAGCCGTCGTCTATAGCGTAGCATCCCGTGCGCCGCTCCACGTCCAAAACGGACGGGCGTTGTTAAGATAGCGTTGGTCGGGCCTTTTCAACGGCGACCATCCTTGGGGATCACCTCGCCCTGATTTTGCCCGGGAGCAGGCGGTCGTATTCCAGATAAAAGCCTACTACAGCACCGATTTTTAATACAATCTCCGGACACAATCTGGGCGCTTGTTCGCGACTTCGACAACTATCCGCGCTATATCGATGGCGTCGCCGAGAGCGCATTGAGGAGGGCAGATCGCTTTGCTGAAGGGCTACTAGCTAGCGTAGCCAATGTGGCAGGTACGTCCGCGACAGGAAGCCGGKGCAAAACCGGCACGGTCGCGCCACTGTAAGCGGGGAGCCGCTGTTCATCACTGATTTCGGTCGGGAAGATGCGCAGCCAACGGTGAGGATCCGCGAAGTCAGGATATTGGAGCGGACGCGTAGCGATCTCCACCTCGCATGAAGGTTGGCGTCCGTGCTCTGGCTTTTCTTTTCGCGCTGCGCGTTTGCAGTGCTTCTCATCATCGGTTGTCGCGAGATCGCTCGCGCCCAGGCGACGCCTGCGCCCGCCGTTTCGTCATCGCCGCTCGCCGAGATCGGCCGCGTCACAACCAGCGATCGCCGACCCGAGCCGATCGCGCAGACGTCTCGGCCCCGCGCGGAACGTACCTCGAGGGGTCGCTCGGCTCGTATGCAGATCGCGACGTGCGCGTCGGCGCCGGCAACGGCGTCATCGGTGGCGCGTTCGAGCGCCACGTTGCGACGAACAGGTACGCGTATCCGGCCCTGCAATACGGACCGAACCCTTGCGGTTCGAACGCGACGAATTGCTTTTTCCCCGGCGCGCTTCGCACGAATACGTCCGGAATGGAGTTCCGGCCGGTTGAACGTCGACGCTCCGCTCGCCGAAGGGGTACGTGCTCGCGCTCGACTCGACTCGTCGTCAACGCTAATCGGCGTGCCGGGTCGCATCGATTTTACGACTCCGAACGCGACGCAAGGGATATCGAACGACACCGCGTTGTTCGAGATCGAACACGCAACGCGAACGTCGACGCTAACGCTTACCGGCTCCGGATTGATCCAGCGTCTGGCCTATAACGATCCGGCCAATGGAGGCGAAAACGACGCCTTCAGCGGCCGCTCGCAACTTTCGCTCAAAGACGCGTTCGCCGGAGAGCGTATCGATGCCGTGGTTGGCATCGATCTCACCCGTGAGAGCGCAACGTATTATTTTGCACCGGGTCAAGCAGCGGCAACAAGCCCTGCAGTCGTCTTCGGGGCGGCGCAATCGCAAGTTGCGGGCTACCTGCAGCTGGGCGCCTCACCGTACCGCAAGACGCGCATTGTGGCAGGATTGCGCGCAGAGAACGACGCTCCGCGTGGGTCTGTCCTCGCCCCCTCATTCGGCGGCACGGTTCGTTTCGGAAGTATTCACGTCGCCGGCAACGTCGGTGAGTCGTTCCGCAACCAATTGCGCTTTCGCGCGATCGGGTCCGACGGCGACGACCGAGCAAACGTTATCTCGCCGCTGACGGGAAACTTCGACGCTTATAGCTCGCTCGATGCCTGCGTTCGTTACAAAGTGTTCCGGCAAGCGATCCTCTCGTTACGCGTATTCAATCTTGGCAACGAGCGCGAGGCGCCGGTCTTCGGCTACCCAAACCAAGGCCGACGCTTCGCCATCGAGTTCGCGACACAATGAGCGCCCGCATCGTTGTGAGCGCCGCCGGTACGGGCGCCGGCAAGACGTTGGTTGCGACCGCGCTGTGCGCCGCGTTGCGCGACGCCGGCTTTCGCGTCGGCGCCTACAAAACGGGCCCGGACTATATCGATGCGCGGCTGTACGCGTCGGTGCTCGGCATTCCTGCGCACAATCTCGATCTCTGGCTCGACGGCGAGGAGGGCGTGCGCGAGCACGTCGCCGCAACCGGCGGCAACGCGGACGTCCTCGTCATCGAAGGCATGATGGGCCTCTTCGACGGCGACGACGACGGCGCAACATCGACGGCCAAGCTTGCGCGAACGCTCGATGCTACGGTCCTTACCGTGCTCGATACATGGACCGCCTCGCAGAGCGCGGCGGCCGTCGCGCTCGGCCTTCGCATGTACGATCCCAAGGTTCGGCATGTCGGTGTCGTTCTTAATCGCGTTGGTGGCGCCTCACATGCGGCCGCGGTAAAGGCCGCGTGCGTGCGCGCGGGTATAGAGGTTCTTGCTGCGATTCCGACGTGCGACGACTACCGATTGCCCGAACGTACGCTCGGACTCGATCGCGTCGCGTTCGCAGCTCGAGCGGCCGTCGTCGAACGACTTGCGGCCGAACTCGCGATGCAGATCGATCTGCGCGCGCTCGTAGCCGCAGCATCCTGCGCTTCACTTGCCGCGACGAGCGCAATGCGGCGAGTCTTGCCACGCGCTCGCATCGCCTACGCCGACGATGCGGCCTTCTGGTTCACCTATCCGGAGACACTCGATGCGCTAAAAGAGGCGGGCGCGGAGCTCGTGCCGTTTTCGCCCCTGCACGATCGCGATCTGCCGCGCGGGATCGGCGCGATCTGGATCGGCGGCGGCTATCCGGAAGATTACGCTGCAATCCTCGAAGCGAACGACACACTGCGCGCGGCGATTCGAGACGCCGTTGCGAGCCGGATGCCGACCTACGCCGAGTGCGGCGGTCTCATGTACCTTGCGGAGACGTTGCATACGGCAAGCGGTTCGCACGCAATGGCGGGAGTCGTTGCCGGAGCGACGACGATTGCGGAGCCGAAGCTGCACCTCGGTTACCGTTCCGCTGCTGTCGCGACGCGCTCGCCGCTCGACGAACTGGGAGCACCCGTGCGCGGTTACGAGTTTCATTACGCGACGCCGCTGCTCGCGCCGGCACCTCCGGCGTACGCATTCGCCGGTGAGACCGACGGCACGGTGCGCCTCAACTGCGTCGCCGCATTTCTTCACCGGCACTTTCTTGCGGGCGACCCCGCAATCGAACGATTCGTCACCGCCGCTGCTGACTTTACGTAAGGAGACCGTCTTGATAAACCTCAACCGTCCAACGCCCGCCGTGTGGGCTGTCATCCTCCTCGCTGCCGGTTTCGCGGGCAATTGGTTCCTGGGGTGCGGCAGCAATTTAGTCGCGTTCGCGCTCGTCGCGGCGATGACGCTCGGTTTCCGTCGGGGAGCACTCGTCGCACTCGCTATCTGGTTCGAAAGTCAAATCTTGGGGTTCAGCGTGTTCGGCTATCCGCACGCGCAGATGACCGTCGCCTGGGGCATCGCGCTCGGCGCCGGTACCGTCCTTGCGGCGGCGATCGGAACCGCTTGCGCAGGGCGCGGCAGGGTCGTGGCGTTCGCGCTCGCGTTCGCTGCTTACGAGCTCGAACTCGCGGCCTTCGCGCTTGCGAGCGGAAGCGGACTCTCCGCGTTTACGCCCGGCATCGTTGGGCAACTGCTTCTGGGCAACGCCCTCGTCACCATCGGAGCGGTGGCGATGTATCGACTTGTCGCAATCGTGGAAGTCGCCGCCATCACCGCTTTCGCGCGTGTCCGGCACGGCTGACATGCGCGGCGTGAGGCTACTTCCCGGCGCAACGAAATCGTCATCGCTCGCCGTCGCACTCAGTGCGATCGCTGGTTCTCTTCCCAAGCACGCGTACGAGGCAAAAGTACTGCTGGTCGGCGCAGCGGATCATGGTGTGAGCGTTGAAGGCGTGAGCGCGTATCCTGCCGAGGTGACCTCTGCGATGGTCGCGATATTCACCGGCGGGCATGCCGCTATTAACGCTTTCGCACGTGCCGTTCGAGCAGACTTATACATTGCCGACTTAGGAATTCGCGAAGAACCGGTACCGCATGCGAGTTTGCTCACCCGCCGATTGGGCCGGGTACGGCAAATCTCGCCCGCGAGCCGGCGATGACGTTCGATCAGGTCGACGCCGCTCTTGCAGCCGGAATATCAGCGTTCGAAGAGATCCTGACGCGCCGCGCGTGTGACGTCATCGCGATTGGCGAGATGGGGATTGGCAATACGACGAGTGCTTCAGCAATCGTCGGTGCGTTGACCGACACGATCGCGCAAGACGTTGTCGGACGCGGCACCGGAATCAACGATGCGCGTCTGGACCGCAAGATTGCGGTTGTGAAGCACGCACTCGATCGCTTTAGCGAGCGTGATTGGCGCTCGATCGCACGCCAAGTCGGCGGATTCGAAATACTTGGTTTAACCGGGGTCATTTTGGCGGCCGCGCGGCACCGCGTGCCTGTGGTCCTAGACGGGTTTATCGTCGCGGCTTCGGCACTTCTCGCATACAAGATCGCGCCGGCGGCACGAGACTATCTCATTTGCGCGCCTTCGTTTTGCGTCTAAGCATCTCGCGAATCTGCTCGCGGTCGCCGTCGCGCAGTGGAACTTCGTCCAGCAACGTCATAGCTAGCGCGTTCGGCGAGTTTTGAAAGAACCGCACCAGAACGTGATTGACGGCGGATCTCGCCGCTTCATGTCGTTCGACCAGAGGGCTATACGCGTAGGCCCGGCCGAGCTCTTCGTGAGCAACGTGGCCCTTTTGTTCGAGGGTGCGCAGCGTGGAGAGGACGGTATTGTATGCCAAGGCCGGCGACGGCAACGCTGCAGTAACCTCTGAGACGGTCGCCCGCTTTTTTTTCCAAAGCACTTCCATCAACCGCAACTCGTGGTCGGTGAGCACAAGCGATCTCTTACGGGGCATTCCACCTCCTAGTATCGTAGTTGTAGCCTACATCGCAGATAGCGGCCTTGTCAACTAGTATCCTAGGTGGTGCATGCCGACATCGGCCGATCAAAAAATACTCGCACGAGAGGGAGCTTCAACCTCGCCGGGTCTCCTGTTTATGCGCGAAGCAAGACGAATCTAGTGTAATACATCATAAATGGCATGACATTTACTGACC
>JRHI01002810.1_pt1 | contig 11296 bp, 11 predicted proteins | sample 215371 | NCBI WGS metagenome assembly JRHI01 (sample SAMN02929681, study PRJNA255918) | sediment metagenome | biome: cave system; feature: Ice Cave; material: Sediment; isolation source: sediment from deep within a dark volcanic ice cave with no known source of... ... | reverse complement strand
GGCACTTGTTCCTGTCCAATTGACCAACTTATTGGCGGAAGAGCCCTTAGGTACGGTATACTAAGTAGAAGGGATGATGGGCTATGATTGGAGATTTAGTTCTAGAAGTATTGGGTACACAAATTATGCAGGAGGAATCCACTATGGATCGTGCTGCCAGCGCAGGTTTTGAAGGCATCGCGCAGATGCTACTTGAACAGAAAAAATTGATGGACGCCTTGGAGGCTGAGAATCGCGAGTTGCGCAGACAACTTGCCGATCTTCGCCGTGGAATTGGGATTGCGGTAGTCATCGAGGGCAAGACGATTCAGCTTGTCACCGAGCAAGGTGGACCTGTTCCCATGAGCCCACAGACGCAAGCGGCCTTGCAGAGTTTGCAGAGCCTACAGAATGCTCCCACGACACAAAGTAACCAGAATACCTACGGGCAGAATAGTCGCTCGACGGGTGGTCAACAATCCGTAAATCTGAATGGTGATAAGCGAGATAACAATAATACTCGTGGTCCACTAGCGGATAGTTTTGTGCTCTAAATATCCTTCTCTTCTTTTTTGCTGACTATACATGAGTTTACGCAAAACACTTACTATTATCATTCGACAAAGCCGAACGGTAATAGCAAGTGTTTTGCGTAAACTCATGACTTTTCCCACTTGTGTATTCTCAGAAATACTGCTATTATCGTGCTAGATGATCCGATGATGCTCTTTAACAGAACTGGAATGTACCGTCGTAGGGGCCTGATTGATCGCGCCCGTTTTGGCGATATGCAATGTCCATAACGTTGACTATGTGGATGACGGGCGCGATCAATCAGGCCCCTACGACGGGGTATGCCAATTTTGTTAATGACGATAATTGGGCAACCATGTATTGAATAGCACAGGAACTAGGCTAAAGGAGGTTTTGACGAGATATGGCGATTTGTGTGAATGGTCATCAGGTAGCTGATGGCGTGAAGTTCTGCGGTGTTTGTGGCGCACCGGTGCAGACAACGAGTAATCCAACACCCCAGCCAGGGTATGGAGCGCAATCAGGGGCTGTCTATGGCACGCCCCCACCGCAAGCAGCGTATACACCACCCAATCAATATGAAGAGTACTCTAATAGTATGTTTGGCAACGCAGTTCCCAAGGCAGAACTCCATAATCCCAAAAGCCCACTCAAGATAGCTGATATGACAATTTCAATCGATGGTGAATTGGTGCCCGTGGTTGATGTTATGATGGGTAACCAGATGCCCATCTATTTCGAGCATCATATTCTGCTCTGGAAGCATCCAGGTGTGCAGATTGGCTTCCGCTCAATGAAGGGAGCTGCCCGTCGTCTCTTCGCTGGCATGCCAGTCTTCTTGACCGAGGCGCAGGGACCGGGGAACATTTCGTTCTCCCGCGACTCCGTCGGCCAGATTGTAGCGTTGCGTTTGCAACCTGGCCAGATGGTTGAGGTGCGTGAACATCAGTTCCTGATCGCAACGGGAAATGTTGACTATGGGTTTACCTTCGTGCAAGGTGCTGCGAACATCATTTTTAGCCGTACAGGTCTGTTCATTGACCAATTCACGGCTCGTGGTGGCGAGGGTCTGCTCTTACTACATGGCTATGGCAATGTGTTCGAGAAAATGCTCGCCCCAGGGGAAACGCTAGACGTAGAGCCGGGTGCATGGCTGTGGAAAGACCCCTCGGTGCAGATGGTGCCCACTACTGTTGCGAATTCGCAGCGCGGAGGCGGCATCTTTGGTGCCATTGGCGGCATGATCGCAGGCGCTTCCTTCATCCTCAATCGCTTTACCGGACCCGGACGCATCGGCCTTCAGTCTATGTCCTATCATCCACCACAGGCGGAAGGGGCACAACAAGCTGGCGGCCAAAGCAACCTCGGCGGCCCCTTCAACGCCCTCAACGACATCTTCGGCAACTAGTTTTTTCAGTTCTCACTAAAAATAGGTGCCCCATGGGGCACCTATTTTTAGTGAGAACTATTGCCCCCTTTTTCTTTGTTGATGCGCAAAATCTTGAGCATATATTGCTCCGAGTTGAGGTAAAAGGGGTTGCGCTTAATATACTTGCCCACCACTGAGATAGGATGCAGTTTCAACATCTCAACCACTAGACTTGGCTGCAACTTACTATGATCGTAATGCATCAAGGCAATAATCGGTGCGTTTTGGAAGGTAAAGACAGCATCAGAAGCAGCTTCATATTTGAGTATCTGCTCTGCTGTCGCAATATCCTTCGCTAGCCACGTCATGTCGATGGAGATGCGTACCGCCTGCCATCCCTCACGTAATGCTTGCGCGATAAAGGTTTGGTGCGAAGAGAGCAGATAATAGGGGTCGAAACGCTTGCCGCTTGCCGCTAAAAACGGCTCCCGCTCCTCATACAAGACAAGCTGCCCCGAAGCAAGCAACTCGTCCACATTGATCTGCAACTTACGTAGTTCTTCCCGCAACTCTTTTATCTGCGCCGGAGCTGCCGCGAAAAGACACTTCTCGGAGAGTGAAAGCCCTACTCGCAACAAGCGTGCCGTCACACCGGGAATCTCTGTCACCTTGCTATACAGCTGGCAAATATGTGAGCCAGGAGGAATACGCTCCGTTTTACCTTCAACACTAAGATCCATACCTAGCCTCCGCTGGGTCTATTCGTTACATATCTTACATTCATCGCAATTTCCGCGCACGTAGAATACGGGCGGCACGATTACTCATGCTGACAACGACCCAGGCCAAACTACCAAAAACAACAACTCCTGAGAAAAATGAGATGAGTAGGAGCAATACGATTCTATGTGGGTTAATTGTCCCCACTATCAGAGTGACAGGGAACGAACAAAACAGCAGGGTGGTCGAGAAAAATAAAGCCCATGTCGCAATGATACGCATACCCTGTGCCCGTGTCAACGGCTCTTCTCCACTATAGGGAAAAAGAAGCCGCCGCGCAAGACTATAGTGTGGCTGGCGTGGTGTACGCGACATAGCGTTATTGTTGCCCTTTCCCGCGTTGATGCTGTAACCAACGCCGTAATATCTCCTCTGCCTGATAGAGGATGTGTGCCTCATTTTGGTATGTGAGACGCCGACTGGCTTCTGCGAGTGGAAACCATATAACGAGGTCATATTCAGAATCGTGTAACGAGGTGTCGCCACCGACGACCTCCATCAGGAAATGCCGCACTTGCTTATGATAGCGCACCTGCTCATGCATAAAGGTGTATGAAATACTCCCGATATAGGTGATCACACGAACCTCTAGCCCTGTTTCTTCCTGTACCTCACGAAGCGCGACCTGCTCGATGGTCTCGCCAGGTTGAGGAGTGCCTTTAGGTAATGCCCAGATACCTGCATCGCTACGACCTACCAGTACCACCTCTATGACCTGTTCGTCTTCGCCGCTCCTGATATCAAGTTCTGGGCCGTCTTGCTCTGCCAGAGAGGGTATGCCAGTTGGCGTTTGCGCCGACGTAAGGCGAAAGACAACACCACCCGCTGAATATGTCCGTCTTGTTTGAGATCGTTCCATGGCTCGTAACAACCCCTCTATCACAGCATCTAGTAGTCTATACTATACAACATTTGACCACTCCCGCTACACCTCGCTCATCCGTAAAATGTTCCTGGCTAACGACGGACGACCACGAGGGTCCCATCCACCATGCCGCCCCCGTCCCTACTTAAATCAAAACGGACGACCACAAGGGTACCATCCCATCCACCATGCCGCCCCCGTCCCTACTTAAAAAGTAGTATTGTGCGAGTATAGTGAATGGTGTTCAATGTGTCAAGCAAGAGCACGACGGATGGCATTGAAATTCTTTGTCGGCACGCCCGGAGGGATCGCACAACCAGGGGCAAGCAAGAAATGTTTGCTTTCTGTCAATTCTAATGCCTTTGCCACTTCTTCCTGTATCTGATCAGATGAACCATTTTTGAGGGTTGTTTTTTCATTGATACCGCCCATGACCGCCTTGCCTGAACGAATCTTTCCTTCGAAGAGATCGGGGTTGCCCTTTTCGCTCGTGGCCCAGTTGAGAGCATGAATGGGGTAGCTGGCAAGCTGATTAAAGTAGATATGCGCTCCGCAATTGTGGAGAATGGTAAACTTGCTGCGGCCCTTGATGGCATCCAAAATTTCCAAGTCGTATTGTTCGCCAAATTCTTGATATTGATCAAATGTGAGGCGGTCCTTGCTGGCCCAGCCATTGGTGGCATAGAAGATGCCACTCGCTCCTTGTTCCATACAGGCTAATGCATAGGTCGTGAAGGTCTCGGTAATTACCCGTAACGCGCTATGCATAGCAGAGCGGTCATCGCGGATGGTTTGGAGCACAGGTTCGACCTTGTTACCGGCGAGATACATAGCGACCCCCAGAGGACAGAAGATCGTCTGTACAAAATAGGCATCAAACCCGATAGAGTGGTTGATGAGTTGCAATGCCTTGAGTTGCTCTGCTAAGACGCCGTGGTCTGGTTCCAGTGGGCGGATGCGTTTCCAATCCGTATAGTTGCGAATCGGGCTTGAGGTAATAACGGGTGCCTTGTCCTTCGCGCCGGAGGGATGTACTTCGACCTTCCAATCCTCCACATGATAGGTAGCGCGTGGATTGACCTTCATAAAATCCCAATCGTAGCGGGTGAAATTCTCCACCATGGCCTCGGTCAGCGTTTGCGCACTCCATTCACGCTGAAAATCGTGTCCCCACATGCTCGCGGGAACTTTGTCTACCTTGTCTCCGCGTAACGCGGCATCCACACGTTCTTTTTTATTCATGAAATCCTCTTTCTTCTCTTCATCATGTGAATGTTTCGATCTGTGGTAGGGACCAGCTTGAGCGCGTCCGTTGTCCACATGGTCAATGTTGCCAACTTCTACGCACCCAACAGCGGGCGCGATAAATCAGGCCCCTACCACAGAATATCATGTGCTCAATTCTTTGAAACGGTATCCGATGCCACGTTCGGTAAGAATATACTGGGGATGTGCTGGATCTTTTTCAATCTTTTGACGTAAATAGGTAATGTACAGACGTAGATAGTGAGACTCATCACGATATTCGCTGCCCCACACCTTCGAGAGCAGTGTTTCGTGGGTGAGCAACCGTCCAGTATTGCTCACGAGATGATAAAGTAGGCGGTATTCAGTAGGGCGTAGCACGACTTTTTTCCCACGTACAATCACCTCGCGGCGCGAAAAATCAATCTTGAGATCAGGGTCAACGATGATCTCTGTTTTACGCGATGGAGCAGGCATAAAAGAGCGGCGCAGCAGCGCACGAATACGCGAGAGCAATTCACCGGGACTAAAAGGTTTCGCGATATAATCATCTGCTCCCAGGTCCAGACCGTGAATTCTATCTTGCTCACTCTGGCGCACGGTGAGCATAATCACAGGCACTGTAGATACCTCGCGGATAGCGCGTAACGTCTCAAAGCCGTCCATCTCTGGCATCATCACATCTAATACAACGAGATCAGGCAGAAATTCTCGTAATTGTTCTACTGCCTCAACGCCATTGTTAGCCTCGAGAACTGCATAATGTTCAAGCTCCAAATTCATACGCACAAAATCGCGGATGCGCGGCTCATCATCCACAATTAGAATAGTCATATTGCGTGAATCAAATGTTTCCTTTTCCATCAAAACACCACCATTGGTAATTGTGCCTTCTCTTCTCGTGGCACACTAAATGAAAATGTTGATCCCTGATGTAGGGTGCTTTCTACCCAGATATGCCCACCGTGCGCCTCAATGATAGCGCGACAGATATAGAGGCCCAGGCCAGCACCAGGAGTTGCCTGTGTCATAGGGTTCCCAACACGATGAAAACGATCAAAAATCTGCTCTTGCTCACGTAATGAAATGCCCATACCGCTATCGCTGATACTCACAATCACCTCGTCACTGGTAGCGTGGCAGATAACACGAAGCATGCGTTGTCGTGGCGAATATTTCACAGCGTTATCCAATAGATTCTGAAGTACCTCTTCTATACGATCACGGTCTGCCATCACCGTCGGGAGGTGCGGCGGAATATCCACTACCACCTCAACGCCGGGGCTTTTCGCCTGAAGGCGCTGGGTAACGACCGTAATTAGCCTCGCTAAATCGAGCGGTGCGATGTCCATGTGTAGTCCACCCGCTTGAATGCGTGAAGCATACAGAAGATTACCCACCAGCTTGTTTAAGCGGTCCGCCTCTTCCTCGATGGCAGTGAGACGCAGGCGCAACGCGTTTGGATTGAGTTGTGCTTGGGCATCGGCACGTGCCAACGTCGCAGCGTAGCCCTTGATGATGGCAATAGGCGTTTGTAACTCATGAGAAATCACAGAAATAAAGGTCGAGCGTTGCTCCTCTTGTTGTCGCTCCCGTGTGATATCACGCACATTTAGAATGCCATTGGTTGGCTCACCTCTAGCGGAACGTACACACGAGGCGGTCATCGCAACATTAAAGCGTTGCCCGTCACGTGCTGAAATCACCATTTCACGATTAATAACGAGTTGACCCGCGAAAGCTTGTAAAATTGGCGAATCCTCCAGGCCCAGGTCATTGCCCATACGATCTTTTGGGCGCAGCACCTCAAAGTAGAAACGGCCTAGAACCTCACTCTCGCGCCATCCAGTCAAACGCTCCATGGCTGGATTAAAATCGATGATACGCAACGCATTATCAACGGTGAGAATGCCTTCTGCACTATGCTGAAAGATGGCTGCAAGTCGCTCCTGTTGCTGCACCAGTGACTGTGCTTTGAGAGCAAAACGCAGGCCGGACGCGACCTGTGCAATCAACAAACGCAGTGTGCCATCGGCAGTGTCGCCCTTCTCAAAACACGAGCGCATGTTGGCTGGCCGCATACAATGTAATATGCCTAATGGCCCTATCGGATCATATAAAAACAGAGAGCAGCGTTCAAAGCGTTTGAGCGTTTGAGAACCATTGCTGTCATGTCCAAGCGACGTTAGACGCGTAACCAACGCGGGCAAAACCGCATTAATGACCAATGGGCGTTGCGAATTGGGCTGTGTTCCTGCCTGTGCCCACTCTAGCAGCGCCAAAAGTGCATTCTCTGGAAAGTGATACAACACATATTCCGCGCTACTATGTGGATCGAACGCCTCATTTGCAACCACAAAAAGGCCATGCTCACCGCACAACAATCGGACCGCACTGCCAATGAGAATCGTCAATTGATCGGACAGGTCTTCCGATTGTTGTACCTGGGACCGGGGCATAGGTAGGCTCCGCTAAACATTACAAGTTGACACCTAAGTACGTGGAGGCGCCACGTGCCACTCTGCTATGACGGTGCTATTGTAACATATTGTGGCAAGATATGACACCCACAGTGGGTATCAATGGGTGGCATCATTTTTGGCAACATTGAATGTGTGCAAAAATACGACTGCACAAATATGCATGGCTCCTTACATGTGATACAGTAGGAACAGATGAATATGCCATATAATGTTCTGGACACGACAAAGAGAAGGAGCAAGAGTAATGACTACCTCTGTACCACATAGCCAAACCTCTGAGCAGACGAGCGATCAATATGCACCTAAGAAAGAGGACAAATTTACTTTTGGCCTCTGGACTGTTGGCAATCGTGGGCGCGACCCCTTCGGCGATTTTGTGCGTCCTGAATTATCCCCCGTCAAGAGCGTGCAGAAGCTTTCCGCGTTAGGAGCCTATGGTATCAACCTACATGACAATGATCTGGTGCCGTTCGGAGCCTCTGTCGCCGAGCGAGACCGTATCGTCAAGGAGTTTAAACAGGCGCTCTCTGACTATGGCATGGTTGTGCCAATGGCGACGACGAATCTGTTCTTTCACCCTATTTTCAAAGATGGCGCCTTTACATCGGTCGATCCTGCGGTGCGTGCCTTTGCCTTGCAGAAAACCTTGTCGGCAATTGATCTGGGTGTTGAGCTTGGCGCGAGTACCTATGTGTTCTGGGGCGGACGCGAAGGCGTTGATGCTGAGGCAAGCAAGGACCCAGTGGTAGCGGTCAAGCGTATGCGTGACGCCATTAATTTTGTGAGTCAGTATGTGCTTGACAAAGGTTATAAACTACGTTTGGCGTTAGAGCCAAAGCCCAATGAGCCACGTTCTGATACCTACTTCCCCACCATTGGACATATGCTCGCCTTTATCTACACGCTCGCTCATCCAGAGATGGTGGGTGTCAACCCAGAGGTGGCGCACGAGCATATGTCGGGCCTCAACTTCGTTCATGGTGTGGCTCAGGCATTGGAAGCAGGAAAACTCTTCCACATCGATCTCAACGATCAGAAGGGGCCGCGCTATGACCAGGATTTCCGTTTCGGCAGCGAGAATATCAAGCCGATGTTCTTCCTGGTCAAGCTTCTAGAGGAGCAAGGCTATGCGGGGCCGCGCCACTTCGACGCACACGCTTATCGCACAGAGGATGAACAGGGTGTATGGGACTTCGCCCTCGGTTGTATGCGCACTTACAACATGTTCAAAGAGAAGGCCAAACGCTTTAATGCCGACGCTGAGGTTCAAGCCATTCTGCAAGAACTGAACGGCGGCGACCAGACCTACGGTGGCCTTCTGAGTGGCTATAGTGCGGAAACCGTCCAGAAGGTGCAGTCGGCCACCTTTGATGTAGATAAGCTGGCGCAGCGTGGTTATCGCTACGAACGCCTCGACCAGCTCACCGTGGAAATCATCATGGGTGTGCGGTAAGGAAATAATGCATTTTGGCAGTGTTTGCTAGCAATAGCAACAAGAACTTATCATGAAGAAACTCTTTGAGTCGCTCAAAGAGAGGGCGGTCTCCCGCGACTCCCATACCGAGCGTTTGAGCAAGAGTGAGTAGCACTAGCTCACTATCATTGGCTGATGCGAGTGATACAAAATACGTCCCATCAGGAAAATCCTGTGCGAGCGCGAGTGCGACTTGAATACTCAAGCGTGTTTTACCGATGCCTCCAGTTCCTGACAGAGTGAGTAAATGTAATTCTGGGCGACGTAACAAGGTGCAGATAGTCTGTACCTCTTGCTCGCGCCCCACTAGAGGCGTGAGAGGTATGGGTAGGTGTATAGTTGGTTCTGGCCCACTGTGGCCCCATTGTGCATCAGGCCGAGTAGATGGCTCATCCGGCATATCGACTCCCCCAGCTAAGCTCTATTTCGCTATTATTATACTCTATGCCTATTGTGAAAGGCGAACCTTTGGGCGGAAAAGGGCTACTTCTTTCTTCATCGTCGCAACATTTCTGATGTCCAATGCCGTTAGGAATGAGTATAACCATTGATGTTCTCTGCTTATTTAGGTGATTAGAGCCGACTTACGGTAGACAGATATACAGTGCCAGCAAAAAAGGTTTTTGCTGGCACTGTATATCTGTGCTTCGTATTGATAAAACGGATGGTTAGCTCACAGTGACCGCTAACAAGGTCCTTTTGTTGGATAACAAGCCGTAGACATAGGTTCCAGCTGTCGTGAAGTTAATGATCTGACTCTGGTGTGGCTTGATCCTGAACACGACTGCGCCATTGAATGTGACGGACTGCGTGATCGTCGACTTATTGATGATGGAAATGCTACAGGAATGGCTTGCTCCCAGCGTGCAGGACAGTCTGTTGGGGTTAAAGTGCGTGTTGGCGTTGAGTCCTTGTATCTCGGTACTCCCGCCAGTTCCACTCTTGGGAGAGCAGGTGCTCACTGTATTGGTGTCTAAGGTCACTGCACCATTGAGGGCATACAGCCCGCCGTTTGACGTTGCCCCTGTCGTAGCAGTGATGGAAGTCATTGCTAGAATGTTGCCTACGAAGTTCGTGGTCGTCCCCAAGGTTGCAGAACTGCCCACCTGCCAGAAGACATTGCACGCAATCGCAGCATTGATAACCTTTACATTGGACCCACTCGCTGTTATGAGGGTACTCCCTATCTTGAAGATGAAGACACTGTTGGGGTTACCTTGCCCGTCAAGGGTGAGCGTCCCGGTCAAAAAGGCGGAGGATGTGAAACAATACACTCCTGGCGTGAGGGTTTTACCGCCGAGATCCTGGCCGGTCAAATCGGCGGTGCAGGCTTGTCCAGCGGCATTGTTATAGGCGACAAGCGCATCACTCTGGGCTTGCGCTGCAACAGCGTCACCAGCGTAAATCGTCCCGCTCACGGTTCCGGGCGGAAATCCCGTCACCGCAGTTCCTGGGCTCACTCCAAGATCACCCATCACCTTTGTCGGGCCAGTATTGGTAACTGTCGTAGCCGCGAGCACAGCAAAACTGCCTGCAGTTCCAAGAGGGGGTGCCGACGCAGCAGCATGCGAATGACCAAGGGGGCTTGTCAGTGCTACGGCAAGAGCACAAGCAAGCAGCACGACGGTCACAAAAGTGAAGACAATTCTTGACTTGAGGAATCCTTGCATGGATGTTTCTCCTAACCAAAGATACAAAACAACAAAATCATATGAGCATAGGCTTGTCAGTGTTTTTTAGCGAAAAAACCTCGCTATAACTATTCCTTTCTTTACAACACTGATGCACGCCATTCCTACTTTTACACTGCAGTTTCCTCCTTTACTTGTTCGGCATACAAAAAACTTAAAGTGATATGTTAGTTCCCTTTTGAGCCTCCAAACAGCTTTACTGTGACCACCATACTTCTGCAAGCTAAGGATATCAATACAGCAGGCAGTTTGTCACCCTGTCAAAGAAGGGTTTTAGCACAAGGAAGAGGAGATGGCCCCTTCTTTAGGAAGGGGAGGAGTAGCCAGTCTGTCACCCTGTCAAAGAAGGGCTTTAGCACAAGGAAGAGGAAAAACATACAGATGAACCCTTCTTTAAGAGGGAGGGGGGAGGGAAAGCATGAAGGCACATCTCTCTTTTCGGAAGAGCAATGCTACATGAAAGTTTCCTTATACTGTAGGAGGAGTACGTCACTCAGTCAATGTCCTCAGCTTCAGCATAGCCTGCGTGCGATTATGCACGTTCAGTTTGCTATAGATAGTTTTGAGATACCATTTGACGGTACTTTGTGCAATGACCAGTTGCTCTGCGATCTCTTGATTGGACATGCCTTCGGCAATACACTGCAATATCTCGAATTCACGTACACTCAAGGCATCTAGCAGTGGTCGCAATCTCTTCTGTTGCTGACCTTGCACCGATGGCAGAATGGGACGTTCATCATGTTGTCTCAATGTCACCAACGAGGTGTTAACATAGGATGTGGTCTCGCTGGATGGTGTGCGTATTTGCGCAAGGAGAGCCGCTATTTCGCCCTGAAAGATAAGCCGATCTTCCGGCCTCATACTCTCTCCATG